>Ga0101944_10007997_pt1 | contig 10296 bp, 8 predicted proteins | sample DewCreD2012metaG_FD_75245 | JGI IMG/M metagenome (GOLD analysis project Ga0101944, IMG submission 75245) | Hot spring sediment bacterial and archeal communities from British Columbia, Canada, to study Microbial Dark Matter (Phase II) - Dewar... ...
CGCCATTCACATCGGAGCAGGAGGTGTGGGCCTTCGACGCAGTGGAGGAATACGGCCTGCCCGACTTCGCTGCACAGGTGAAGGCCTACGAAGACGCGATCCGTTCTGCCAGGGACGCGTATCCCGACCAGGTGGTGACCGGCGGCTACTACAAGACCATAGTTTCGGGAGCCATCCAGGCATTCGGTTGGGAGATGCTGCTGGCCGCCGCTTCTGATGCAGCGAAGATGGAGAAGGTGTTCGACAGCTTCTTCCGCCGCACGCTGTTTTACATGAAGGCCTGGGCAAAGACCAGCGTGGAAGTAATCATTCAGCACGATGATTTCGTGTGGGCCTCCGGACCATTCATGCATCCCGACATCTACAGGAAGGTGATCATTCCCCGCTATGCTGAGCTGTGGAAGCCGCTGCACGAGTCGGGCAAGAAGATCGATGACACGCTCCTGTTGAATCGTCTGAAGTCGGCCGGTGACTACGAGGCGGTGGGCGGCGCCGCGTACCTGAGCAAGATCGTCACCGCGGTGCCCAACGCCGCCCATGCGACCTACTACGCGGAAATCGTGCGCGAGAAGGCGACCTACCGGGCGCTGATCCGAGCGGCCACCGAGATCCTGCGGGACGCCTACGACCAGAGCCAGGAAGCGGAGCACCTGCTCAGCCAGTCGGAGCAGAAGATTTTCGCCATCCTCGACAACCGCAGCGATCGGACGGTGCAGTCGATCCGCGACGTGGTGCTGGATGCGATGGAGCGGTTGGATGCCCGCCTGGCCGGCACCCACGTGGCCGGCGGATGCGACTACGGCTTTCGCGAACTGGACAGCAAGACGGCCGGCCTGCATGAAGGGGAGCTGGTGATCCTGGCTGCCCGGCCCAGCATGGGCAAGACGGCGTTCGCCATGAATGTCGCCGAACATGTGGCGCTGGCGCAGCAGGTGCCCGTGCTGTTTGTGAGCCTCGAAATGTCGAGTCTCGAGCTGGCCGACCGCCTGCTGTGCAGCGTGGCCAAGGTCAACAGCCATCGTCTGCGGACAGCCACGCTGTCGCAGGAGGATCGGCTCAAACTGGTGGATGCGGCCGAGATGCTCTCCAAGGCGCCGCTATTCATCGACGACTCGCCCAGCCGCACGGTGACGGAGATCGCCGCGGCCGCACGCCGGATCAAGCGCCGGCACGGCGGGCTGGGTCTGATCGTGATCGACTACTTGCAGCTGATCGAGCCGGACAATCCCAAAGACCCCCGGCAGGAGCAAGTGGCCAAGATCGCCCGCCGCCTGAAAGGGCTGGCCCGCGAAATGAAGGTGCCCGTGCTCTGCCTAGCGCAGCTCAACCGGCAGGCCGAGGTCAGCAAGGACAACATCCCGCGGCTGTCGCACCTCCGCGAGTCGGGAGCGATCGAGCAGGATGCGGACGTGGTGCTGTTCATTCACCGCGAGGAATACTATCACCGGGGGGAAGATCGCGAGCAGTTCGCCGGCCAGGCGCAAGTGATCATCGCCAAACAGCGCAATGGGCCGACCGGCGAAGTGGAGCTGCAGTGGCTCCGCGATTTCACCCGCTTCCAGGACCCGGTTCCCGAGCGGCTGCGGGAGTTCGACCAGTACAACAGCCAGGCGATGGGCGATCCGATCGGTTTTTGAAATGCGGCCGAGCGCAGGGGGCTTTCCTGTCGGAAGGACTCAGGGAGCTGCGCAGCAAGCGATGGTGCAGCGGGTCAGGCAGAACGAGCCGTGATCTTTGCACGACGCATAGTGCGCCTGGAACTGGTGGTCGGTCGCTGTGGCGGTGAAGGTGAAAGTGCCGAACATGCGGCCGAGGTACTGGCTGCCCTGAAGCTGGACCGTTCCGTCGGGCTGCTCGGTGGCGGTCATGGTCACGCGGTAGCGGAACGGCACCAGCACGAAAAATCGGCCCCGGAAAGAGACTTCGTATTGGTTGTCGCCAGTACGGACGAACTGGGCCCACAGCGGTCCGTGATGGCCGGTCACTTGGCTCTGCCAGGTACCGCTCCAGCAGCCGGACAGGTCGCCGGCCTGGACCATCCCGGCGCTGAGCGCCAAGCCGACGGCGAGCAGGCACGTGGTCCAGCGCTGCGAACGTTGCCGCGGCACCATGGTGCGCAAGATGTTGTCGGACATCGGGTTGCCATCTCCTCCGGCAAGTGGAGCGTCTTCCTGGGGCGGGCGGTGCGCCGCTCGCGCGGCCGAGTGCGGCGTACGGACCCTTTTTCGGCCGCCGTGCCGCGGCGTCCGCAGCCGCCGGGCGGTCGTTACAATCGCAAGGCGGATAAGGCAGATGCGGGATGGTCCACGGCGACAAGGAGAGGCGATGCGCAGCAGCCAGGCGGTTTTTGGCGGATTGAACACTTGGATGGTCCATGCCTTGTCTAAGGGTGGTTCGGCCCGGCTGGCGGTCGTGCTGTGCCATGGCTATGGGGCGCCGGGGACCGACCTGGTCAGCCTGGCGGAGCCTCTCGCGGGGTCTGTGGGGGCGCTGGGGCGGCAAGTGGTGTTTCTGTTTCCCGCCGCGCCGTTGGATCTGACCCGGCAAGGCATTCCCGGGGGGCGAGCCTGGTGGCCGATCAACCTCGAAGAGTTGATTTACCGGCCGACACCCGCGCTGTTGAATGCGCTGCGGACGGAGTGTCCGCCAGGATTGCCCGAGGCGCGGGAGAAGCTCTTAGCGCTTCTGGCCGAGGTCCAGGCCACGCTGGGGCTGACGGCGCAGCAATGCGTCGTGGGCGGGTTTTCGCAAGGGGCGATGCTCGCGTTGGACGCAGCACTGCACACGGCGGAACCGGTGGGCGGGGTGGGGTTGTTTTCGGCCGGGCTGATCAACGAGCGGCAGTGGCGACCCTTGGCGAAGCAGCGTGGCAGCCAGCTCCGCGTCGTGCAGAGCCACGGGCGGTACGATTCGATCCTGCCGTTTGCCATGGGCGTGGCCCTGCGGGATCTATTGCTGGAGGCGGGTGCGGAGGTGAGCTTCCTCGAATTTCCCGGCGATCACGAGATCCCGCCGGAGGCCGTCGCGCGGCTGGCGGACCTGCTGCAGCGGGTGGCTGCCCAGACGGGATGACCGTTGCCTGGCCAGCGCGATCACGCACGCTGTGCGCAGGCTGGGTCACGGCGGGGCTGGCACGCACGGCGTGCGCCGCTGACGAAGGCGGCTGACGCAGACGGGCCTCGGCGCGGGTGCCAGATTCTCCGGCGCCGAGGCCGCGGGGCATGCAGGGTGGGCCTGTTCCACCTATCCGGCCGCAGTGCGCGTTGCCAGCCTGGCCGGGGACGCTTCATCCCGCAAGGCGGGAACGCGGCGCTGCAACACGGCCCAGGCGCCGAAGAACAGACCGCTATAGACCAGGTCGGCCGCCAGCATGTTCCAGGCGAATGGCAGGCCGGCCAGGTAGCAGGCCCACAGTCCCGCTGGGGTGTGCGGATAGCGGTGTCCCAGCCACCAGACGGCGAAGTTCGAGCCGAAGAAGAATAGTGTGCTGGCTCCGACCGCGCTCAGCAGCACTCGCCCGCCCGTGATCCGCCGTCCTAGGAGCATGCCCAGCCCGGTGATCAGGGCGAACAGGCCATAGCTGACCGGGACGCTCCGCAGGGAGCTCAGGCCATAGACGAACGCAGCCAGGTACAGGTCGCTGATGGCCAGCGCCGCCAGCGGCACGAGCAAGGCGGCCCAGCGCGGCCGCAAACAGGCCCCGCCGAACAGGCACACCGCCCCCATGGCCGTGAAGTTCGGCCAGTGCGGGAGAATGCGGGTAGCGGCCCCAGCCAAGAGTAGCCCCACGATCGTCAGCGTGCGGGGATGCAACATCGTTCGTAGCCTCCTCGTAAGTCCGGGTGGCGACCCGGATGATGGTTGGTGCGCGTTTTCCTCGGGAATGGGATTCAGCGTACCGCGGCCTGCCGCCAGCGAGAATGGCTCCCCGAGGCGGCGGCCGGGGGCGGTCAGACCGGCGGGATCGCTACTGGCGTGACCGGCTCCGTGGGCGAGCAAGCCGGGCGGGCGTCGCTCGCTGGGAGCAGGTCCAGATAATATCGTCCCTGCCGCTGGACGGTCACACCCCGTTGCCAGCGGATCGGGTGGCGGAAGATCGGTCCATCGTATACGAACGAATGGTACTCGCCCCGCTCGCCGCATGGGTCCACATCGGCCGGCAATTCCGCCAACAGGCCCAGGTCGAGGGGACGCCCGACCCAGTCCGGTCCCAGTTTGGTCCCTTCGACGCAACAGAGCACCGCCTGAAAGCCGAGCGCCGCGAAGGTGCAGACCAGCTCCCGCGTGTCGCGTCCCCAGATCGGGAACAGCCCGTGCATGTCGAGCTGGGCCAGTTTCTGCTCCCGCCAGGCGCGCAGGTCAGCCAGGAAGATGTCGCCGTGGGCCACGTGCCGCACGCCGCGGGCACGGTAGCTTTCCAGCTTGCCGCGCAGCAGGGCTTCGTAACGGTCGTTGGTGCACGCTCCCTCGCCAGCGGGGAGGTGGAGGATGTCCAGCGGCAGGTCCAGCGCGGCGGCCTGAGCAGCGAGCAGTTCTTCCCGCACGCCGTGGTGACTGATCCGTCGGTACTCGGCGGCCACGCTGGTGAGCAGCCCGACGACCTCCCAGGAGGGATCTTCCAGGAGGGCGTGCAGGGCCAGCGCGCTGTCCTTGCCGCCGCTCCACGAGAACAAGACGGGGGTGCGGGTGGCCATCAGCAAGCCTCGCCAAACGGAGCAGGGGAGCCGACGGGGTCTTGGGCGACCCCGTCGGCCGTCACGACCGGCGCCAGCTCATTCGGCCCGGTAGGCATCCACGCTCTGAGCACTCACGTAGCCCAGCCGCATCTGCCGCCGCAGCTCATTGGCCTCCTGGTTCCAGTGCGGCGGCGAGGGGACGAACTCCTCGGTGCGGGCCTCGACATGCCCGTCGAGGTAGGCCACGTTCGCCGTCGCCCCGGAATGCCGGAAGTGCGTGAAGGGTGCGGCCGAAGGGTCTTGCGGCCCGAGAATGTAGAAGTTCTCGGTAAACCGCAGCACCGGGTCGCCCGACCAGGGCAGCGCGATCCGCGCTGCATCGGTCAGGACGATCGTCCGCGAAGTGGCTGGGAAGTTCACCAGCCGCTGGGTGATCAACACCGGAGGCGCGGGCCAATTGGAGAAGTCGACCCGCCCGAGGTTCATGTTGTAGCCGAACCCGCCGGTGGCCTCCTTGTACAGCTTCTCGATTTTGGGGTGCGACGAGGGGCATTTCAGCACCGCCTTGCTCTTTTCGATGAACGGGGCGATCAGGCCCAGCTCCGCAGCCACGTCACTGGTGCTGTAGTTCACCTCCGCAAACCAGGTGGTCTGCACCGACTGCCCGCCGACCATCCGGCTGGGCAGGTTGGCAGGCGGCAAGACCCGAAACGTATCGTGATACATCAGCACGGCCAGCACGTTCTGCCGCAGGCTGCTAGCGCACGACATCCGCCGGGCCGCTTCCCGCGCCGCCTGCACGGCGGGAAGCAACAGCGCCACCAAAACGCCGATGATCGCGATCACGACCAACAGCTCGACGAGGGTAAAGCCGCCCAAGGGCCTGCCAGGTCTGCTGGACGGTTCCAGTCGGTCGAATGACAACCCGGATCGGAACCTCCCGCGAGCCGCTTCGCGCGGCAGACCTCTCGAAACACGACGCCACCACCGGTGCGCCAGCCGGCGCACCTCCCCATAAGACCTTCGCATCACCAACTCCTCGTGGTCAGGGCCGGATCAGGCCGGCCCGCTTGGGGAGCGTCGGTTCACGCGCAGGGCACGGCCACCCGCCGCGCGCACACCGATGGCGGGGGCCACTCACAGCAACCACAGAAAAGAAACGGCCAACAGCCGCGACGCGCTGCGACGTTCCTTCCGCGAGAACCTTCGCCCGAAACGCGACAACCGAGGCAGGTCTTCTGGCTCCCGGATCGTCCTACTGGCCGCGCCTTCCCACACCCACAAGTGCCCGGCCCGCAACCGTTTCGCGGTCGCAGCGCCAGACCCTTGCGATCGGGTGCAGTGGCTTTTTGCGGCGGTCGTCCCCGGTTACAGCGGCGGGACCGCAACGGATTTGCACCGTTTTCCCTATTCTTCCCGGCCGGCCACGAGCCGCCGGGACACCTCGTGTCAGGCTGGACACTCTACCGCGCGACGCTCCCTCGTCAAGAGCCGGCCATGGAACGTGCGCGGGGGCTGGGCCGGCCGTGGCCGCCAGCCGGCCGGCAGCAAAGCAGCCGGATCCTTCCGGCATGTCACGAGGTGCCAGGCAGCCGAGTCATCTCGAACAGATGCGTCGCCTGGGGACCCAAGAACCCCTCGAAACGCACTTTTTTGCCGGTCTGGGGATCGATGTAGGGGTCGCGCTGGGCCAGCTCGAAATAGGCGTAGGTCCACGGCATCTGGCTAGGCGCGCCCTGGTCGTGCACCGGCACATCGATCACCACGGCCTGGGTTGCGGTTTGCCGCAATGGACTGCCGGGCGCTCCTTCGATTTCGTCTTTCATCGGTACACCGGCCCGCCTCAGGGCGGCAGCCGTCTTTTCGATGTCGTCCAGTTCGGGCACGCCGTGCGAATTGACGAGCGACGTGAAATGATTGACGTTGTAGCCATGCACGAGCACCCAGGCGGCGTACTGGCTCGCCTCGTTGAGCTGCAGCACATCCTCCCGCGAGGGCAGCAGCCAGGGAAGCTGCTCGAATTCGGCCACGACACGGGGCAACAGGTCGTCCGGCGAGACCGGCTGCGCATCGAGACGGGCCAGGGTGGTCAGCAGGCCGGTCGGAATCGGGGGGCGGTGGCTGCGGAGGACGCGTTCGACGATCGCCTGGGCCGGACCTGGCAGTTCCCAGACCCGCAGCTCGGAAATGAAAAGCTTGGGAAACTCGGGATGGGGGTGTTGGAAGTGGAGTGCCGCTAAATGCTTGTCGGGGAAGTGGTAGCAGCCGGCCGCCTCATAGCCCAGGGCCTCGAAGATCCGCGAGATCATGGCGATCCCGGCCAGCGGCTGCTGGGTGGCCAAAGTGCGCAGTGCGATGTGGTCGTTGAAGAACCGGGCCTTGGCCTGCCGGATGATTTCTTCGTAGATCTGGACGTACCGCACCCGCTGGCGGTAGCGCTCCCACAGCGTGTCCAGCAGCAGCGCGCAGAACCGCTCTTTGGGAGTCGTCAGGGCAAGCTGCTGGTGCGGACCGGTCGCGCTGCGAGTCATGGCGGAGCCTCCGGCGTGTCGAAAAAATACGGCAGAGCGATCCACGGAGGACCGCTCCGCCGCTATTTCACCGCGCCTGCCTGCCGTTGCCAAGCATCAGCCAATCGACTCGTATGTACCCTCGTCGTACGAATCCTCGGTGGTCGAATCCTCGTCCGGCAGGCCGTACCGCGCTAGCCGATTCACCGAGCGGCCTCCGCCATGCGGCGCCTGGCCATGCCGCTCGCCTCGCCGAGCACAGGTGATGCACTCGGTCGCGTAGGGCAGGGCTTTCAGCCGCAGGATTGAAATCGGTTTGTCGCAAACTTCGCAGCGGCCATACCGACCCCGCCGGATGCGTTCCAGCGCCTTTTCGATCTGGGCCAGTTCCCGCGTTTCCATGCTGGCCATCTGCGAGCACAGCTCCGCCTGCTCGGTGGCGATGGCCGCGTCCACCTCGTCCCCGCGTGCATGTTCGGCGTGAGACCGCAGCACCCGCTCATCCCCGGCGAGCATCCGCCGCAGGGCCTCTCTCCGCATCAGCAGCCGCTGTTGCGTCTGCAAGACAAAATTGTTCTTTTTCATGGCTATGCCTCCCTCCGTCGTCCCCCAAGCTGGCCCGTCCGCAAGCGATGCCCCCCGGCATCTTCGAGTTCGGGATGCGTCGTCGGCGGCCTCGGTCGCGGGCTTGCCGTCCTTGTTAATACGGAGTCAAGCGGCTTTCGGTTCTTCTTTGTGAAATATTTCGCAAGGTGCGAAGAGAGACAGTGTGGGAAGGTGGCCGGTTCGCGCGGCTCCAAGCCTCAGCGCTGGTCGCTCTTTTGCAACGGCAGCGCTATTGAGTGAGCGCTGTGGGTGAGAAGTGTCGCGAGGCCGCAAGCCTTCAGGGTTGGCAAGCCAGGCGGTAAGCCTCGTTGTCGGGATCCAGTTCCGCGGCCTTCTGAAGATGGTGCTGGCCTTCGGCCTGCCGCCCTGTGCCCCACAGCACCAGCCCCAGGGCGTGGTGAGCCTCGGCGGCATCGGGCTTGAGGGCCAGTGCCTCGCGGAGCTGGCTTTCTGCGGAAGGGCCGTCCCCCTCGCTCCAGAGTAGCTCGCCCAGCCGCAGTCGGGCCTCGAAATGGTCCGGCCGACGCGCGACCAGATCGGTGAGCATCGCTCGGGCGGCCCGTGCGTCGCCTTGCTGCCAGCGGTCCATGGCGGCTGCCAGTTGGGCCGCGTCGCGCCGCTGCTCGAAGTCGTTCAGGATGGCGGCCTGCCGCTGCCGCACTGAGGCGCTGGTCGCCGGTTCCGTAGCGCTGCGCCAGCCGGCACAGCCTGTCGCCAGCCCGAGCACTCCCAGGCCCAGGAGCCATGCTCGATGGGGAGGGCATCGCAGCGGGCGGCTTGCGGCGAATGCCCGCTGCGGCGGTGTCCCGCCCCCAGCCACCAGCGATGGAGCATTCCCGCGTGCGGACATGGCAGGTTTATGGGGTGGCAGGGCGGCGAAGGGTCGGTGCATGGGGGATGGGCTCGGCCGGCGGAGCGGCAGCGGAGCCCACCGGGGGCGATTTGCTCGCCGGAGGGCGATCGCTGGACGCTGGCGGGGTCTTGAGCGGCGGGGGCGCGGGGACGGTGCGGACCGGGCCGGGCGTGCCGAGGTCGTCGGTGCTGGCCGGCTCGGGCGGACCGAACCCCTCGAACTCCTTCCACGGGAAGCCTTGACGGGAGTAGTCGCGTCGGCCGCCCGGCCAGGGGGCCAGGCCGTCTTTGAGGTAGTCGTGGATGCCCTCCACCTCGAAGCCTCCGGCCGCCAGGATGTCGTTGCGAAGCACGACCGCGTCGCGGCTCTGGGGATCGTAATGGATGGCCAGATTGACCTGCTTCATGGCGGTGGCGAAGTCGCCGGCGTGATAGGCGGCCCGGGCCAGCCGCAAATGATGCTGCCCCAGGTTCCGTTTGCCGAACGGGCTCATCTTGTCGAAATAGACCTTCTGCCGCTGGGTGAACTGGTTGCCGTATTTGGCTCCCTCCTCGCACATGAACGGTTCGGAGACGATCCGCGGCGTGATCAGCACGATGATCTCGTTGCGATCGACGTTCTGGGAGGTCTGCCGGAACAGCCAACCCACGTAGGGGATGTTGCCTAGCAGCGGAAGCTGGGTGGTGTTGGTGGTCAGGTCCTCCCGGATCAGACCGCCGATGACGACCGTGCAGCCGTCGGGGCACAAGACGTTCGTGGTGACTTGGGTCACCGCCTTCTGCGGCAGGGAAAGGCCTTGCTGCACGGTGACGCTGCCGGTGGACAGTTCCGGGTGCACTTCCAGCCGGATCAAGCCGTCGTTGCCGATGAATGGTCGGATCCTCAGCAGCGTTCCCACATCGAGGAAGTTGATGGTCTGCGTCGAGGAGCTTTCGGTGACCGTGGTGCTCACATAGCCCAGTTCTTCGCCGATCTGGATTTCGGCCCGCTGCTTGTTGAGGCATACCAGGCGCGGCGCGGCGATCACGTTGGTGTCGCCGACCTTCTCCAGGGCATCCAGGAACAGCGCCAGCGAGCTGTCCAGAAAGCCGAAATGCAGACCATTGTCGCCCACGGTGATATTGCCCAGTCCATTGGGCGGCGAGCCGCTGATCAGCCGCACGTTGGCGCGGTCGCGGAGCAACTCGAAATTGACGCCGAATTTGTAGTTGTCGCTGAGCTTGACGCTGAGGATCATCGCCTCGATCGCCACTTGCCGCGGCTTGGTATCGACCTCGGCGAAAACCTCATCGAGCTGGACCAGGACCGACTCGTAGTCGCGGACGATCACCGTGTCCAGCCCGGCGAACGCATTGCCGCCCGTTTTCGTCTGGTCCGAAGGGATGTCGGTCTGGGCGGGCGTGCTGACGGTGATCTTGCCATCCGTGGACAGCAGCGGCGTGAACAGCGCCTGCAACTCGGCCGCCCGGATGTAGTTGGGCCGGTAAATGCGGGTGGCGATCCGGTCCTGCGCCTGGTGCATCTGGGCCAGGTCGGTCGGCAGAGCCACGTACAGCACATCTCCCTCGCGCACCGCCACGTAGCCGGTCGATTTGAGGATCGCGGCCAACGCCGTCTCGATGCTCACCCCGTGCAGGTTGGCGGTGACCGT
>Ga0101944_10007998_pt1 | contig 10295 bp, 7 predicted proteins | sample DewCreD2012metaG_FD_75245 | JGI IMG/M metagenome (GOLD analysis project Ga0101944, IMG submission 75245) | Hot spring sediment bacterial and archeal communities from British Columbia, Canada, to study Microbial Dark Matter (Phase II) - Dewar... ...
TACCTCCAGGACGAGGAGCGGGTGACGGTCACGGCGCCGGACCCGCTGATCGAGAGCTCGTTCCGGATGCCGAAGAAGCTGATGGACGCCGACCTGTTCGTCACCCTGCCCAAGCTCAAGGTCAACATGTACGCCACCGTGACGCTCTCGGTGAAGAACCACATCGGGCTTTTACTCGCCGCCGACCGTCTCACCCACCACCACTACGACATCCACAAGAAGATCGCCGACCTTTATCGGACCCGGCTGCCCGACTTCATCATCACCGACGCCATCGTGGCCGGCGAGGGCCAGGGCCCGATGCACGCGGCCGCCGTCGGGCTCGGGCTTTTGATCGCGGGCAAGAACGGCGTGGCGGTCGACTCGGTCTCGGCCCGGCTGATGGGCTACGAGCCCGAGGAGATCGAGCACGTGGTCCACCTTGCCGCCCGCGGGATCGGGCCGACCTCCCTCGAGGAGATCGAGGTGGAGGGCGCGGAGCTGCTCTCAGCCCGGGCCCGGAAAATGGCCCGGCCCCGGGTGGACTTCGACGACTACGCGCCCCACGTCCGGGTTGTGGTCGGGTCCGAGCTGGCCTGCCCCGAGGGCTGCGTGGGGATGATCCGGGGCTCGCTCGACGCCTTTTTCCAGAAGGGCGACTGGGGCCGGCTAACGGGGTATACTTTCATCGTGGGCAAGCCGTGTGTTGTGCCCGCGGGCCTGGACCCGCGGAAGACGGTGGTCATCGGCGACTGCGCCGCCGCGTACGCCGGGCGGGGGACCTTCATCCCGGGGTGTCCGATCCCGCCGATGGAAATTAGCCGGACGCTGGTCAAGAAGGGTATAATACCTCCCGTCAATACGCGTCTGCGCGACCTGGGTTGGGGGAGCCTGGCCCACGCGCTGGGGATCAAGGTGCGCTGATGAAAAACAAACTGCCGACGGTGAAGGGTTTTGTGGGGCGGATGCTGGCGTTCGTCGCGGGCGGCGCCGTGCTGGGCATGGCCTGCAACATCACCTTCTACCGCCTGACCCTGAACGCCACCTGGCAGGACCAGCAGACCATCACCCGCTACTCGCTGCCTTTTTCGCTCGGGTTCGTGATGCTCTACCTCGGGATAGTGGTGTTCCTTTCCCGGCCGCTGTTCGTTTTCCTGCTCAACCTGAGAAAAGGGGTCGAGAGCACGACCGCGGACCTGCTCCGGATGCAGGACAACGCCATTGACCTGGGCTGGAAGCTGGCCTCCCTCGGGCTCGTCTTTTTTTCGGTCACCACTCCTCTGACCTTCGCCACCGGCGTGTATATGCTGGGCTGGCCCTGGATCAACATCGTTTACGGCCTGGCAACCGGCACGGTGGCCGGGCTGCTGCTTTTCCCTTACGGCTTGATCCTGACCATGTACGTCACCCGGCCGGTGATCGACTACGCCGCCGAGGTCGGGGGCAAGGAAGCCCGCGCCCGGGCGGCCGGCCGGCAGATCACCCTGCGAGCCAAGATCACCGTCACCTTCACCGCCCTGATCGGCGCCTTCCTGATCTACACCGCGGCCATCGGCTACTCCCAGACCCAGGACATCCTGGCCAACATGAAGCGGATCGAGAAATTGCTCCCGCAGGCCAAACGGGACCAGCTTGCCGATTCGGTTGAACACAAGCTCGACCCCCGGGTCCGGTCCGGGGCCTTTTACGATACCCGGCTCCGCGACATCAGGTACTTCTACACCGGCATCATCATCGTCGCCGCGTTGGTTAGTCTGATCCTGAGCTGGATCATGTCCGGCGAGATCACCGGCCCGCTGCGCCGGCTAATCGACCGGGCCCGGGACATCGCCGGCGGACGGCACGGCGCGGAAATCCACATGGTCTCGAATGACGAACTCGGGGAACTGGGCGTAGCCCTATCGGCCATGAACGACACCATCCTCAGCGGGGTCGGGCTGCTCCAGGAGACGGTCAAGACCCTGGGCTCGGGCGTGGACAAGGTGGACGACACGGTCAAGACGATCCTGGCGATCAGCACCGAGCAATCGACCGGGGCGACCCAGCAGGCCTCGGCGGTGCAGCAGTCGTCTTCGATCGCGGAAGAGATCGTGGTCACGGCGCGGCAGATCGCCGACAAGGCCCGGGCGGTGGACCAGGTGGCCTCCCAGACGGTGACCGCGAGCGAAGAGGGTGAGGGCAACCTGTCGGACGTGCAGCAGAGCTTCGAGGACATCGCGGCCCAGGTCGAGGAAATCCGGACCTCGATGCGCTCCTTGCAGGAGCAGTTCGCCGACACCTACAAGATCGTGCAGTTTATGGAGGAGGTCGCGGAACAGACCGAGCTTCTGGCGCTCAACGCGGCGCTGGAGGCCGCGGGCGCGGGCGAGGCTGGCCGGAGGTTCTCGGTGGTGGCCGAGGCCACCCGGCGGCTGGCGGTGCGCTCGGCCCAGTCCGCCGCCGAGATCAAGGCCCTGGTCGAGACCATCCAGCGGGCGACGGTGGACGCGACCCTGGTGGCGGAAGGCGGAAAGACCAAGGTCGACGCCGGCGCCGCCGACATCGCCGAAGTCGCGGCCGCGCTCAAGCGCATCAAGGAGTTCGCCGCCACCACCAGCCGTTCGGTCCGTGAGATCACCCTCTCGACCAACCAGCAGAGTTCAGCCTCGGAGCAGTTGGCCGCCTCGATCGGCGAGGTCCGCGAGGTCGCCGCCCGCGTCGAGGAAGGCGCCCGAGAAATCGAAAATGCCATTTCCGACCTTAGGCTCTTTGCCGAGTCCCTCAAGCTCGAGGTCGAGATCAAAACCCGGATGCTCTCCTCCCCGGAGGCCCCGACCCCGGAACCTCCCGCCCCGCTCAACGAAAAAGGGAATGGGTGAAGCGGGGCGGCCCGACGCCCAACCATACTGACCAACGTCAAGTGAACGTTATTGGATCCCAAGGGATAAAGTTTCCTGCAAGACCGCATCACCACGTCCCCCTGAGGCCCTGATCCCCCGTCCGTCCCCGACTTCTGGGCTGCCTTCCCTTCGCCCCGCCGGGGGCTTTTTTGGGGCCTTCCGGCGGTGTTCCCAAAACCCGGGGGTTTGACTATAATGGGGCGATGGAGACCGGGAGAGGGGATGAAAGGTTAATGACCGGGTCGGGCCCGGCGCGGGAGGAGGTTCATGGTCGGACCGATTACCAGTTCCCGCAGTTGGAGATGGTCCGGCCCCACCTCGACGGACTGCCCGAGATTTGCCTCCCGCCAGGTTACACGCTGCGGAGCTACCAGGCCGGCGACGACGCGGTCTGGGGCGAGATCATGACCGAGGCCTTCAACCCTTATTGGAACGCGGATCGTTTTCGCAGTCTGCTCCGGTCGCACTTCGGTTTCCGGCCGGAGCGGGTGTTTTTCGTATGCCGGGGCGGGACCCCGGTGGGTTCGGCGGCGGCCTTCCAGTGGCCAGGGGTCCCGCGCCACCGGGGATACATCCACATGGTGGGGGTCCGGAAGACGGACTGCGGCCGGGGCTTGGGCTACTGGCTGGCGGCGGCCTGCCTGCGCCGGTTCCGGGAGGAGGGCTTCCGGGAGGCGATGCTCCAGACCGAGGACTACCGGCTGCCGGCGATCAAACATTACCTGCGGCTGGGCTTTAGGCCGGCGCTCATCCAGGAGGACCAACGGCTGAAATGGGCCGGGGTGTTCGACCGGATCGGACGACCGGAACTCTATGAACGTTTCGAGATCGACCAGGCCCGGGTGATGAGCCGGGTCGGGTTCTGGTGGCGGTCCACCCTGGTGATGAACTATTTGAACTGGCTTTCGCTCAAGGGCGACCTGCGGCGGCCGGGGGAGCCCGGCTGAACCGGGGGCCGGGCCCGGCCCGTGTCCGGCACGGGGCCTGAGAGCTCGACCGGAAGGCGGGGACCAAAATACTTTTGATTTTCTCATTGACATCCCTTCCCCCGGTGGTATACAATTTAAAAAAGGGGACTTCCGCGGGAATTAGAAAGAGATTGACCGGCATTACACTAATTGGGGACATGGGGGACGGAATGAAAAACATGCGTTCTGGCGCTCTTTTTTTCTTCATTGTTCTTTGCCTGTTTGCCTTGACGGCAAGAGGCAAGGACCTGCGGACGAAAAACATGGGGGACCTGAATTCCGCCGGGTCGGACTTCGCGCCAATCGTTTCGCCTGACGGCAAGCTGCTGTTTTTCACCAGCGACCGTCCCGGTGGTTACGGCGGACAGGACATCTGGATGAGCGAACTCCGGGACGGGGAGTGGAGTGAGCCGAAAAACCTGGGACCGGACGTCAACGACCAGTACAACCAGGGCGTGGACTGCTACCTCACCGACGACGGCAAGGAATTCCTCTACATGACCAAGTGCCAGTCGCCCGAGGGCATGGGGATGTGCGACATCTTCGTCAGCGAGAAGAAGCCCGACGGCTCGTGGAGCAAGCCCAAACCCCTGCCGGAACCCATCAACACCAAATATTCCGACGCCAACGCCACCTTCGACTACATCAACAACGCGCTTTACTTCGTTTCCACCCGCCCGGGCGGCATGGAAGGGGAAGGCCCGAAAAAATTGGCCGGCGAATCCAGCTACGACATCTGGATGGCCGAGCGGAAGAGCGATGGGTCCTTTGGGACCCCGAGGAACCTGGGAATCCCGGTCAACACCCCGGGCTGGGAGGGCGTGGCCTTCTTCCACGCCGCGGACCAGACGCTGTACTTCAGCTCCGACGGACACGGGGGCCAAGGCGGCGCCGATGTTTTCAAGTCCAAGCGAAACTCGGACGGTTCCTTTGCGAAGCCGGAGCCGGTGGATTACGTCAACACCCCCGGGAACGACATTTATCTTTCCATCCCGGCGATGGGCGACGTGGCCTACCTGAGTTCGACCACCGGGGGCGGCAGCGGGGGCGAGGACCTCTACCGGGTCCCGCTTAACTTCCTGCTCCCGCCCGAGCTGTTGGCGGCGCGGTCCCTGAAGATCCCGGTGGCCCGGCCGGAGCCCAAGGCCGGAGCCTCGATCCTCGACACCATCTATTTCAGCTTCGACCGGTCCTTCATCCTCGAGACCGAGGTCGGCAAACTCGACCAGGTGGTCAAGTTCATGAACGACAACCCGCAGGTCCAGCTCGAGATCGCGGGCCACGCCGACTCGCTCGGCGAGCCGGACTACAACCTGTTGCTTTCCCACAGGCGGGCGAAAGCGGTCAAGGGGTACCTGGTCGGCAAGGGGATCAAGGCGGACCGGCTGAGCATCGCTTACTACGGCGAGGACAAGCCGGCCCATGCAAACAGTCCAGAGAGTGGCAACCGGCTCAACCGGCGCGTCGAGCTTTCGATCGCAAAATAAATTCCGAAAACGGCGTCGTTCCGGGCGGAATAGTGAGGGAGGGTCTGATGCGACACACGAGGACAATGTTGATGTTGGCCGCCGCGGCGGCGATTCTCCTGTCCGGTTCCGGTCCGGTGACGGGCCAGCAGCAGGGCGCGACCAACCTGGGCCCGGTGGTCAACGCCGCCGACTCCGACTTCGGCCCGATCGTCACCGCCGACGGCAACGCCCTGTATTTCACCTCCGACCGCCAGGGTGGCTTCGGCGGCCAGGACATCTGGGTCTCACGCCGGGTTGGCGGCCAGTGGACCCAGCCGGTCAACCTCGGCGACCAGGTCAACACTAAATACAACGAAGGGCCCGACAGCTTCTCGGTCGATGAGCGCGTGATGTTCTTCACCCGCTGCGACCGCGAGCAGGACCCCGGCGCCTGCGACATCTACACCGCCGCCTGGGACGAAGGCAAGAAGGCTTGGGGCAACGTCAAGAACCTCGGCCCCAACGTCAACTCCCGCTACAACGACGCCAACTCCTCGCTCTCCTACGACGGCAAGACCCTCTACTTCGTCTCGATGCGGCCGACCGAGGACAAGAAGAGCGCGTCTTGGGACATCTTCATGTCCCGCAAGCAGGGTGATGGCTGGGGCCCGGCCGAACGCCTCGGCGCGCCCATCAACACCGCCGGCAACGAGTTCCACGTTATGATCCACCAGGACGGGGTCACCATGTACTTCTCCTCCGACGGCCTCGGCGGCTTCGGCGGCGCCGACATCTTTTTCACCCGGATGGAGGCCGGAGTCTGGACCGCGCCCCAGAACCTGGGCCCGATGATCAACACCCCCGAGAACGACATGTACTTCACCATCGCCGCCGCCGGCGACCTGGCCTACCTCGCGTCCAACCGCTCCGGGACCATCGGCCAGGAGGACATCTACTCAGTGCCGGTCGACCTCTTCTCCAAGCCCAAGGACGTGATCATCGTCAAGGGCATTGTCGCCGACCGCTCCACCTGCGCCCCCCCGGCGGCTGATCCGGCCACCGGCATTCCTGTCTACGACATCCGGACCTGCGCCCCGATCGACAAGTCGATCATCCGGCTCGCCGACTTCATGAGCGACCAGGTGATCACCGAAAAGATCACCGGCCCCACCGGCTTCTACCAGGTGGTCATCCCCGCCGGCAAGGACTACTCCGTCACCGCCACCGCCCGGGGCTACAGCTTCCATTCCGAGCGCTTCAACGTCTCCAAGACCCAGCCCTACCAGGTGATCGAGAAGAACATCCTGCTCGACCCGGCCCGGGTTGGCATGGCCTTCCCGGTCAACAACATCTTCTTCGACTTCGACCGCGCCACCCTGCGGCCCGAGTCCAAGAACGAACTCAACAACGCCATCCGGTTCCTCAACGACAACCCGACCATCCGGATCGAGATCGGCGGCCACACTGACTCGAAGGGCTCGGACGCCTACAACCTGAAATTGTCCCAGGCCAGGGCCAAGTCGGTTTACGATTACCTGACGCAAAACGGGATCGACCCTAACCGGCTCCAGGCCTTCGGTTACGGCGAGAGAATGCCGATTGCCACCAACGCAACCGACGAGGGTCGCCAACTTAACCGCCGGATCGAATTCAAGGTCATAAAGTAGTGGGGGTTTGGAGCCATGAACCAACGCGCAAAAGCTCTGGCGGCATTTATCTTGCTCCTCACCGGCGTCGCCCTGGTCGGCGCCGCCTGCCCCAAGCAGGCCAATCTTTCCGGTGAGCCCGCAGCCCAACTGGTGGTCACCTCGGTGACCTTGCCCGACGCCAACCAGGTCCTGATCAAGGCCAATGGCACCTTCACCGCCAAGTCGGCCTCGCCCGACGAGTTCATTATCACGGTGGACGTGCCCGGCGCCGTAGTCGGCGCCGACGTGCAGCGGGCCATGCCCGGAATGGGCGTGATCAAGAGGGTCGAGGTCCGCGAACTCCCCCAGTTGACTCCCCCGGTGGTGCGCATTTCGGTGGCCCTCTCCCAGGAGGCCACCTCCAAGCTCCAGTCCGCCGACGGGGGCGCCATGCTGGTGGTCAAGCCGGTCGCAGGCGGGGCCACCGCCCCCACCGCGGAGGAAGAGGTGGTCCTGCCCTACGCCGAGGCTCGCGCCGAGGTCGAGCGCCTGATCACCGGCGCGCCCCCGCCTCCGGTCGCCCCCCTGCCCGCGGAGTATCAGCCGGTCAAGGAACAGACCACCGGCCTGCCCCCGATCCTCACCCCCATGCCCCCGGGCGGCCCCAACGGCGAGGCCACCGTGGTCGGCGACATCTATTACCGCACCTTGACTGACGGCGTCCAGGTCCTGATCATGACCAACGGCGCCATCGGCAACTATACCGACTACGACACCCGCAGCCCGGCCATGCTCTACGTCGAACTCCCCGGCCTGACTTCAGTCGCCCCGCAGAGGGTCTACAACCTCCGCTGGGGAGGGGTCAATGACATCACTGTCAGCAAAAAGTCCGACAGGGTCGTGGTCGGGATCGACTTCGCCGGCCCGCTCCTGGCCTACGACGTCAAAAAAACCGGCTCCGGAATCGTGGTTACGGTCTACAAGGCCAAGTACACCCCGGGCGGACTCTCCGCCACCAAGTACGTCACCCAGCCGGGAGACAGCCTGCGCTCTATCTCCGAGCGGGTGTACGGGTCCCCCGACGGCTGGAACCGCATCCTCTCCGCCAACCGCGAGGCCTTCACCGCCCGCGAGCGCAAGGCCATCGAACAGACCCAGGGGGCGATCCCACTCGGGACCAACGTCGTCCTCATGATACCCGTCAGATAAGCGGGGATCCCCGGTCGAACCAAAGGGCGCCCCGGGCGCCCTTTTTCATTGAGGTCGCTCGGCCGGACGCTCGCCTTCAAAAGAAAAATCTTGTATGCTGACTCCCGTCCCGGAGTCCGGGCCGCGCCGCGGCGGTCGCCGCCGGCGGAGGGTCCGGCCCCGCTTACAAGTGATGGAGGAAAGATGAAACCACTGTTTCCCGCGCTTGCCCTCGTCCTTTTGTTGGCCCCCGCCGCCCGGGCGGACATGAGCTGGGAACTCAAGACCGAGACCACCCTCTCACTGGGCAAAGAAAAGCGAGCGTTGCCTGTTTCCACTGAGTCCTTCGCCCTCAAGGCCAACGTCCTCCGGATCGACGCCGCCAACAACCCGACCATGTTCCTCAACGCCGCCAACGGCACGGTTATCTTCGTCGACTACCCCTCGAGCGCCTTCCTCTTGACCGAATTCACCGAAGTGGTTGCGACCCGGGACCGGGAACGGGAGGAGATGAGTTCCCGACTCGACCGGCTCGAGGCCGCCCTCGAACAATACCAGGGCGCCGACCGCGAGGTCCAACGGGCCATGATCGCGGCCCAACGGAAAAAATACGAACTCTGGGCCCGGCCCTACACCGTCCTGCCCACCGGCGAGCGGCGCAAGATCGACGGCCACCCCTGCCTGAAATACGAGGGCCGGGCCGGGGGTGAGGTCTTCCAGGAGATCTGGGCCGCCGAGGACATCGTCCTTGACCCCGCCTACCTGGCCCTGCACGCCGGCCGGCTCGCCCAGTTGGACCCCCAGCGCTTCTCCCACCTCGGCCGGGTCCGGGGCTTTCCCCTGCTGGTCGTTTCCCGCTACGGCGCCGTCACCGTGACTGATACCCTCTCCCGTTTCACCCCGGCGGCCATCCCCCCCGACGCCTTCATCATCCCCGCCGGCTTCCGGGAGACCGCAGCGGCCTTCAAGCGTCAACGGTGACCACCAGGCTACCAATATGTATGATTTATTGAAAAAACCCTACTAAACGGTAAGAAAAAAAACGGTCGGCATCCGCCACCCCCGGACGGGGTCCGGCATTTTTTGATGGTCCCGGGCCGGGTTGCGAGGAATCGCGGCGACCGGCGCGTGGATGGCACGGGTCGTGAATACTTGGGTCACGTTTCCGGCCGGTCCCTCTCGTCCCGCACCTTTCGGATGGAGGCCAGCCGAGAAAACTTTTCCCCACAGGGACGGGCGACGTGACATCCCCGCTGACATGTCGGCCGTCCCTGTTCTTTTCCCCGTCTCGGGGAGAAGCCCGCGGTTGACGCCTCCGGGCATGACCGGCTCTCCTGTGGTAAAGTGTTTTCCATGTCCCGGCCCCTCCACCTCGCCCTGCTCTCCTACCGCGGCAACATGTTCTGCGGCGGCCAGGGGGTGTACCTGGTCAACCTTGCCGCCGCCTTGGTCCGCCGCGGCCACCGGGTGCGCATATTCTCCGGTCCGCCCTGGCCCGAGGAGGTCCCCGGCGCCACCCTCGTCCGCCTGCCCGACGAAAACTTCATCAACAAACCCGCCTCGGCCCTGCCAGCCGCTCCACTGAAAATCTTCGGCCCGCTCAACCTCGCCGAGTGGGGCCTGGCCCGGGCCGGCGCCAACCCGGAGATGCTCGCCTTCAGCTTACGGGCCTTCTCAGCTTTGTCCGCCATCCACCGCCGCGACCCGCTCGACCTGGTCCACGACAACCAGGGCCTGGGCTACGGCCTGCTCTTGCTGCGGGCGCTGGGCCTGCCGGTGGCGGCGACCATCCACCACCCGCTCCAAGTCGACCGGGCCGAGGACATCCGTCAGCTCGAGGGCCTGACTAAAAAGATGAAGCGTGCGGTCTATTACCCGCCCTTCATGCAGCGGGTGGTGGCCCGGCGGCTCGACCGCGTGATCTCGGTGAGCGCCTTTTCCGCGGACCTGATCGCGGCGGCGTACGGCCTCGACCGCGCGGCGGTGGCGGTGGTCCTGGTGGTCGCACTCGCTTTCTTCGGCGTTGCCTTCGCCGCGATCCGGCACAAGATGCGCGTGCGTGCGGGACATGCCGGTATCGGTGCCAACGAACCACAGGTCGCCGACGCCGCGGATGCCGCGGGCGAGACTCGGGCCGTCACGACCGCTCCAGTCGTCAGCGAGCCGGATGTGCTCGACGGCGGCATCGAACAAGAAGTCGCTCCC
>Ga0101944_10008002_pt1 | contig 10291 bp, 5 predicted proteins | sample DewCreD2012metaG_FD_75245 | JGI IMG/M metagenome (GOLD analysis project Ga0101944, IMG submission 75245) | Hot spring sediment bacterial and archeal communities from British Columbia, Canada, to study Microbial Dark Matter (Phase II) - Dewar... ...
GGTCGTCAATCTCGGCGGCACGGCCGTCGGCACCGGCCTGGGCGCCCCGCGCGAGTACATCTTCCGCGTCGTCGAGGAACTGAAAGAGATCACCGGCTTGGGGCTGTCGCGGGCGGAGAATCTGCTTGAGGCTACCCAGAACACCGATGCGTTGGTCGAGGTCAGCGGTATTGTCCGCACCGCGGCCGCCAACCTGTTGAAGACGGCCAACGATCTGCGACTGCTGTCGTCGGGGCCCGACGCCGGCCTGGGCGAAATCCGCCTGCCTCCGCGCCAGGCCGGCTCGTCGCTCATGCCGGGAAAGGTCAACCCGGTGATCGCCGAGGCGGCTGCGCAGGCGGCCATTGCCGCGATTGGCTACGATCAGATCGTCGTTCACGCGCTGAGCGGCAGCAATCTCGAGTTGCCGCAGTTTTTGCCGCTGGCGGCCGATCATCTGCTCACCGCGCTCGATCTGCTCGCCGCGGCCTGCTCTCTGCTGGCTGGGGCGTGCGTCGAGGGTATCGAGCCCGATGCCGATCGCTGCCGCCGCCATGTCGAGAACAGCACAGCCGCCGCGACGGCGTTGGTCGAAACCATCGGCTACGAGGCCGCCCAGCACTTGGCCCGCGATGCCCGAGCCGCAGGTCGGTCGCTGCGCGATTGGGCGGTCGAGTGCGGGCTGTTGACGGCCGAGCAGTTCGACGAAGCGGTATCGCCGCAGCGCGTGATGCGGCTCGGCTCGACTCGCCCCGGCAACGAATCCCAGCGGAACACCGAATGATGAACGCACCGCCAACCCCCAAAGGCTTTCGACTGCACATCGGCATTTTTGGCCGGCGGAATGTGGGCAAGTCGTCGTTGCTCAACGCGCTGACGCGGCAGCAGGTGGCGATTGTCTCGGCCCAGCCCGGCACTACGACCGACCCGGTGGAAAAGCCCATGGAAATGCTGCCGTTGGGGCCTGTGTTGTTCATCGACACGGCCGGCATCGACGACGAGGGCGCCCTGGGCAAGCTTCGCGTGCAAAAGACGCGACAGGTGTTCGATCGTACCGACTTGGCCCTGCTCGTGGCCGATGCCGGCCGCTGGGACCGATTCGAGGATCTGGTGCTCGACGAGCTGCGCCGTCGGAAGACCGCCGTGGTGGTCGTTTTCAATAAATGCGATTTGGCCGATCCCGAGCCGGACCGGCTCGCGCGGCTTGCGGACGAGGGAATTGCGGTGGTTTCGGTTTCGGCGCAATCGGGCCGTGGAATGGCCGAGTTGCGCGAGGCGATTCTTCGAACGGCACCCGAAGAGTTCTTCGCCGCCCGGCCGATCGCCGCCGACTTGGTGCCGCCGGGCGAGTTGGCCGTGCTGGTCACCCCGATCGACAAAGAAGCACCGAAGGGCCGCTTGATCTTGCCGCAGGTGCAGACGATCCGCGACCTGCTCGACGGCGATGCCTATTGCCTGGTGGTGAAAGAGCGCGAACTGCGCGACGCGCTCGAGCGGCTCCGCCGCCCGCCGGCCCTGGTGGTAACCGATTCGCAGGCATTCTTGAAGGTGGCCGGCGATACGCCGCCTTCGGTGCCGATGACGTCGTTTTCGATTCTCTTCGCCCGGCACAAGGGCGACTTGGCGGAGTTCGTTCGCGGCGCGATGACGATCGAACGGCTTCGGCCGGGCGACCGCGTGCTCATTGCCGAATCGTGCGCTCATCACCCAATAGCCGACGACATCGGCCGGGTGAAGATTCCCCGTTGGCTCGAACAATATGTGGGCGGCAAGCTGGCGATCGAACACTGCCAAGGCCGCGATTTCCCCGGCGACGAAGCCCTGCGCCAGTATCAATTGGTAGTCCATTGCGGCGCGTGCATGTGGAACCGCCGCGAGGTGATGTCGCGCATCTTGCGCTGCCGGCAGGCAGGCGTGCCGATCGCCAACTACGGAGTTACCATCGCGTACACGTTGGGGATTTTCCAGCGGGCGCTCCAGCCGTTTCCCGATGCGTTGGAAGTCTTTCGTCAGGCCAGCGCGGCCGGCCCGGCCCGGCCTTCATAATGGTTTCGTTATCGTTTCGTCGTCGCGGGCGGGAACCCGTCGAGCCGTAGCCGCGTTCAACGATGCAGCCCTTCGCGGCTGGAGACGCAGTCCTTCGCGGCCGACGGGGCCGGCGGTGGGTCGTTGTGCGTTTCGGTCGATTGTTTTTCCGCGATAGGCCGTCGTCTTCGGGCCGCTGCAATTCCACGATACTTCGACAAGTCGAACCCAGGGCGGCAGGGCCGCCGGCCAATCGGTGCTGCCGCACCCGGCTCATTAGGCCTCGCCGAACCGAGCGACGGGGCTGCCCGATCATTCGGCAGGCTTTCGTTTTGATTTGCGAAGATCAATAAAAAAATCGCGCTGGTCGCTGGACTTCTTGCCGAGAGGACAACTGCGAAGGTAGTGGTGTTGGGCGCCTATGGGCAGTTCAGCGGGCGCTCAGGCGAGTCTCGGTTCCCAGCCGGGGGCGTATTCGCGCCGCCACAGGGCGGCCGCCGCGTCGTCGCCGAGGATCTTGCCGTCGGCCGGGTTGCATTGCAGCGGCCGGGCCACGCGATGAGCGATCGCGCCGAGGTGGCAAAGCACCGTGCTTTGATAGGCGATGTCGATCGAGGCTGAAGGCTTGCCGCCCGACCGCACGGCCGCCAGAAAGCCGGCGATATGGTCGGCATCGCTGCCGCCGCCCGCGAAACGGTCGATCTGCTTATCCTTCAAATCGAAGACCACGCCTGCCCCGCCGTCGATGACCATTGTGCCGTTGTCGCCGTAGAAGGCTGCGCCGAACTTGCTTCCCTCGAACCCTCGCGGATGGCAACTGCGCCCTTCCCAGATGAGCATCGCCTGATCGTATTCGAAGCTGACCACGTGCGTGTCGGGAGTCTCTTGGTCGTCGTCGAAGTGCAGCTTCATTCCCGACGAAACCACCCGCCGCGGGAAGTCAAGCCCGAGTCCCCAGCGGCAGACATCGATGGCATGGACCCCGTTGTTGCCGATCTCCCCGTTGCCCCAATGCCAGAACCAGTGCCAGTTGTAATGCACCACATTGCTGCGGAAGGGCCTGCGCGGGGCCGGGCCTTGCCACAGTTCGTAATCGAGTTCGGCCGGCGGATCGGCAACCATGCCCCGGCCTATCGACGACCGGCGATTGTTATACCAGCCGCGCGCCACGCGAACCGGCCCGATGATCCCCTCGCGCAGCTTGGCAATGGCGGTTACCAAACCCGGCCAGCTCCGCCGCTGCGTGCCCACCTGCACCACACGGTTGTATTTCTTCGCCGCGGCAACCTGCAGCTCGGCCTCGTAAGGATTGTGCGCGCACGGCTTCTCGACGTAAACGTGCTTGCCCGCCGCACAGGCCAGAATGGTGGCCGGCCCGTGCCAGTGGTTCGGCGCGGCACAGACCAACACGTCCACTTGCTTGTCGTCGAGGATTCGGCGGAAATCGCCCACCTGCTTCGGCGCCCGGCCGCATGCCTGCTCCACCTTCTCGGCGGCAGCCGCCATCCGCGTGCGGTCGGCGCAGCACACGTAGGCCACTTCGACGCCGGGCTGAAGGCTGAACTGCCGCGCCAATTCGGTGCCGCGGCCGCCCATCCCCATCACGCCCACCACCACGCGCTGCGGCGAGGGACCGTCGGCTGGCTGTGTCGCCGGTTCTGCCGCCGCGGCCGAACGGGCCGCCGACAACGCCGCCGCGCCGGTGGCCCAAACCGCGCCGCGAGAACCAACCCACTCCAAGAATTCGCGACGATCAAGCTCCATGGGCGATGCTCCTGTTCAAGGCGAGTGAAAACAAGATGAAACCGCAAAACGGCAAGAGGAAAGCGGTGTGAACGGGCGAGGCGCGGCTATCGGTCGCGATCATCATACCCCCCGCGGCACTCAAGGGCGTGCCGCACGAAGCCGCCGCGGCGCGGCAACCGGCCTGACCATACCGCACGCTGCATGTTAATTGGCTGATGATCGTTGGTCCAGCATCCGCCGCGGCGCTCATCGGGCAATAGCCCCCCGGGCCGAAGAACCGCTTCGGTCTCGGGCCTTCCGCTCTGTGTTTGCTTTGTGAATGCGTTCGCACTGTTGCGGCATCGAGAACACAACTGTTCGACAAGACCCACTGTTGCCAACAACCAACCGCCAGCGCATACTGATTCGCGAGTGCCGGGGACCAGTGATCCTGCAAGCCCGTCCCGCGGCGTCAACGCCCAACATGCCCATCACTCCGCTGCCGTTGAATGCCGCCGTGGGTCGCGGGAACCGTATTTCGAGGGGAGAAGCCATGAAACCTGTCTCGCATCTAAATAAAACCGCGGAAAACAGAAAGTGGCTCGAATGGCATCCCTACGCAATCGGCCGCTTCGCTGCGCTGGCAGCCGCTTCCGTAATTGTGTCGAACTATTTAGCGGCTTTGCTGACGGCCGCCACGTTGCTCAACGCAGCCGGGCACTCATTTGCCGCGGATCAACAAACCGCGGCCGCTCGCCCGAACATCCTTTGGCTCACGTGCGAAGACACCGGCCCGGAGCTGGGCTGCTACGGCGACCGCTACGCCGACACTCCGAACCTCGATCGGCTGGCCTCGCGCGGGCTGAGGTACCTGAATGCCTACTCGAACGCTCCCGTGTGCGCCCCGGCGCGGACGGCCATCATTTCCGGCATGTACCCGCCGGCTACCGGTTCGGAGCATATGCGGAGCATGGTCGATTGGCCCCAGTCGATGGCCATGTATCCCGCCTTGCTGCGGCAGGCCGGCTACTACTGCACCAATAACGTCAAAGAAGATTACAACCTCGAGAAGCACGGGCAAGTGTGGAATGATTCGTCGAAAAACGCCCACTGGCGCAATCGGCCGGCCGGGCAGCCGTTTTTCGCGATCTTCAACAGCACCACCACGCATGAGAGCCAGATTCGCACCCGGCCGCACAAACAGGTTCACGATCCGGCGAAGGCGCCTGTGCCGGCCTATCATCCCGACACCCCCGAAGTCCGTCAGGACTGGGCGCAGTATTACGACAAGATCTCTGTGATGGACGCCGAAATGGGCCGGCGCCTGCAAGAATTGGAAGACGCCGGGCTGGCCGACGATACGATCGTGTTCTTCTTCGGCGATCACGGCTCGGGCATGCCGCGGGGCAAACGCTGGCTTTATGATTCCGGCCTGCGCGTGCCGCTGATCGTCTATTTTCCCGAGAAGTTCCGCCACCTGGCCCCGAAAGAGTACCGGCCGGGCGAAGCCACCGACCGGCTCGTTTCGTTCGTCGATTTGGCGCCGACGCTGTTGAGCATCGTCGGGGCCGATAAGCCGCAATGGATGCACGGCCGCGCGTTTCTCGGGCCGAAGGAAGAGGCTCCCCGCGAATACGTGTACGGCTTCCGCGGACGAATGGACGAACGCTATGATCTGTGCCGCTCGGTGCGCGACAAGCGCTACTTGTACATTCGCAACTACATGCCGCACCTTCCGTACGGCCAGCATGTATCGTACATGTTCCAAACGCCGACGACGGTCGTGTGGAAGCGGCTTTTCGACGAAGGCCAACTGCATCCGGTGCAAGCCCGCTTCTGGCAGCGCAAGCCGCCCGAAGAACTGTACGACACAGCGACCGATCCCCAGCAGATCAACAACATCGTTGCCTCGCAGCAGCACCGCGAAGTGCTCGAGCGAATGCGAAAGGCGCATCGCGATTGGGTGTTCGAAGTGCGCGACTTAGGCCTGCTGCCCGAGCCGGAAATGCACCTGCGCGCCGCGGGAAGCACGCCCTACGAGATGGGCCGCGACCCGGCGAAATATCCGCTCGATGCAGTCTTCGCGGCCGCCGACCTCGCTTCGAAATTGGAGCCGTCGGCCGCGCCCGAGTTGATCAAACTCATCGACCATGCCGATTCGGCCGTGCGCTATTGGGGTGCGCTGGGGCTGTTGATGCGGGGCGAAAAGGCCGTCGCCCAGGGCCGAGCGGCGCTGACCAAAGCCCTCGACGATTCGAGCGTCTGCGTGCGAATCGCCGCGGCCGAAGCGCTGGCGGAGTTCGGCCCCGAAGCCGAGCGCGCCAAGCCCTTGGCCGTTCTGGCCGCCGCCCTCGACGACCCCGCGCCCAACGCCGACGCCATGGCCCTCAACGCGATCGACCGGCTGGGCGCAAAGGCCGACTCGCTGCGGCCGACTCTGGAGAAACTCTCACCGGTCCCAAAGAAGCCCGGCGACCGCACCCTTGGCGACTACCGCCGCCGACTGACGAAGCACATCCTCGGCCAACCCGACCGCGAATAGCGGCGTAGGGTAGAACCGCGAATGGACGCGAATGGACGCGAATGGACGCGAATGGACGCGAATGAGTACAAATGGGCGCGGCAGCGAAGTGAAACGGGCGATGGCGATCGTTTGCCGCATGTGTCGCTTTCCGTTCTTTGTGGTTTCACGCTGGTCCGAAAGACTGCGTAGGTTCGGTTAGAGGCCGCGGCCTGAAGGCTAAGGCTTTGCGCGTTCGATAATCTCGGCCTTGATATGCATTCGCGATGGCTCTCGCTTTTTGACGTTCGTGTCCGTTCCCAAAGGTTCGCGGTCAGAAACGCCCCCTTTCGCGCCGCTTCGCGTCCATTCGTGGTTCGAACATCTGCCTAGTTTCCGTTCTTGGCAACCCGCGACAGACATAACGCGGCCTGCGTTCGCAACCAAGAAACAACTCGCCGGGGATGGTGCGCGCACGGCGTGGATGCTTCGGAGTAAGACACTCCTCGTCGTCCGAGACGCCGCTGCCGAAAATCGCGGAATCGTTGGGAATCGGTGTCGGTTTCTGTCGGCCGTTGGCAAGTACACTATTGGAAACGGCTGGGAGAGAAACACGGGGCAGGGTCCGAATCGCGCTCTTGGGCCGCTCCATTTGGCTTTCGGACGCTTCTCGTCGTTCGCGGGCCTATTTGGTTGCCCGCGTCTCGCGGTATGCGAGATGCGGCGAGAACCGCAGGGTTTTGCCAACGGCAATCTCGGCAGACATCCGTTGCGTTCTCTCGTATTCGACTACGGTTCGCCGATGATCCTTTCCTGTGCTTCGCGTCAGAACCAACCATGCACTGCCCAAGAGCAACGCTTTCGCGCGCCTCGAGCCCGTTCGCGATTAGCGTCTATTCGCGGCCATTCGCGGTTGAGACGTTCCCGCTTCGCGTGCATTCGCGGTTGAAAGATTTTCCATTTGCGTTGCTTCGCGTGCATTCGCGGTTGACTTGACTATACGGGGGAGGACCAATTCGTGGATCACACCGAGCAGGGGTTGATTCTGGGAAACGAGGTTTATGCCGTTGTCGGAGCGGCCATGGAAGTTGCCAACGAGCTTGGGTCCGGCTTCTTAGAGACGGTCTATCAGGAGGCGATGGCGATTGAGTTGCGCGCCCGACGCATTCCGTTTGTGGCACAGCCGGCGGTTGATGTCTGCTACAAAGGCCGAGTCTTGCTCAAGCACTTCATCCCCGATTTTATTTGCTTCGGTCAGCTCATCGTCGAGATCAAAGCAATCAAGCAACTCACGAACATCGAAGAAGCACAGTTGCTCAATTACTTGAAGGCAACGGCCTTGCCGGCCGGTGTGCTCCTCAATTTCGGTTCGGCGCGATTGGAATGGAAACGAATGGTCTTGACCAAGCCGCCAATGCGCGCTTGACAATCGTGAAGGGCCGCGAGGGAAAGAACCGCGAATGAACGCTAATCCACGCGAATATTCGGGAATGATGCGATTCAAGCCGCGAATGAACGCTAATCCACGCGAATATTCGGGAATGATGCGATTCAAGCCGCGAATGAACGCTAATCCACGCGAATATTCGGGAATGATGCGATTCAAGCCGCGAATGAACGCTAATCCACGCGAATATTCGGGAATGATGCGATTCAAGCCGCGAATGAACGCTAATCCACGCGAATATTCGGGGAGGAGAGGACTCTGAATGAAGCATGAGGGTCATGCCAGATCATCGGCTTTCCTGACTGGTGCGACCGATTCCCAGAATGTGTTCTTCGGGTCGCTTCCATAGCCTTTCCCGTCTTCCCTGCCTCCGTTTGCAAATCGTTCGCGGCGTAGCACTCTCCGGGAAACGGCGTTTCCTGCTCTGAGTGTCGGTTTTTCGACGACTGCGATCATCGGACTCGAAAAGACCGGCTGAAATCAAAAGATGTCGCGCCGCAATAGCTGCCGTTTCTCGGTCGCGCCGTTGATGCTCATTCACGGTGATTCGTGATTGGTGATTGGTGATTCTCGCGCATGGACATTCGCGTCCGTTCACGATAACTTGTGGTCAGAATCGTCTCATTCGCGCCAATTGGCGTTCATTCGCGGTTGCAAATACACCATTCGCGTTGGTTCGCGTTCATTCGCGGTTCCGCAACGGTTCGCGGCCGCTAGGCGGCCTTGTCGCGCATCACGGCCACGTCGGTCGTGCCGTCGCCGTCGAAGTCGGCGGCGGCGGGCAGGCCGACGGCGCCGGGCACGTCGATCACCTTGTCCTCAGCATCCACTTGGCGGTTGTCGTTGGTATCGAGGATGAACTTGCCGTTGCGATAGACGCCGAGTTTTGCTTTTCCGTCGCCGGTCCAATCGCCGATCACGGGTAGGTCGCCCGCCTCGCCGAATTGGGCATAGACATCGCCGGGCGACCATTGGCCGTCGCCGTCCCTATCGAGGAACCACTCGCCTTCGCGGAAGACGCCGATGGTGGCGATGCCGTCGCCGTTGAAGTCGCCCGCCACCGGCCGATCGCCGCCCACGCCGAATTGGAACACGTGGTCGATCAAGTCCGTGCGGAGCTTGCCGCGGGCCGTCGGCTTGAGCATCCGCAGGCCGTTGGTCGCCTCGGCCGGAAGCGGCGGAACGTTCTTCGGTCGGCCGCCGCGGGTGTTGGCGGCGTCGGGCAACCCAGGCTCGGCCGCCAATGCCTGAGCATCGCCTTGCCAGGCCGGCCCATAGACGCCGATGTCGGTCTTCCCGTCGCCGTCCCAATCGCCCGCCACGGGCAGGTCGTTGCCGCTGCCCAATTTGGCCCAAAGGTCCGCCACGTCCCAAAGGAAGTTGCCCGACAGATCAATGAACCAGTGCCCGCCGAAGAACACGGCAGGCTCGGCCTTGCCGTCGCCGTTGAAATCGCCGGGCACGGGCAACGCGCCGCGCATGCCGAAGACGAAGCTGGTAATCAATTCGCCGTGCGAATTGAGCACGATCCACTCCATCTGCCCCAACGAAGCGCCCGACCACGATGCCGGATCGAAAATCTGCGCCGACGATTCCGTCAATTGCGCCGGACGGGCATCGTCGCGCCGCGGCTGGCCGGCGTTGATCACGCTGAGGTGCCACGTGTGGACATCGGTGCCGGTGTTGCCGCCGAACAGCGCCGGGCCGGGCGTCGGCGCAAATGCCGGATACCCGACGAGCGACGGTGTGAAAACACCATAAGGGAACTGCCGAAGAATCGGGTCCGTCGGCGGAGGCGATACGGGAGGTCCCGGCGGCGGAGGCGGTGGGGGCGGCGGCGGGGGCGGGTCCGGAGGCAATGCCTCTAAGAGCACCTCGCTGAAGTTGTATTCGACGCCCTGTTGGCCGGGGCCGAGCGTAATCCCCAATATGGCGTCGTAGCGCGGCGGGGTGGCCAACGAGCTGATGATCCCCGGATCGATCATCGAAAACTGATTGACCGCCATGCCGCCCAAGCTGCCCGGCGTGTCGATGAAATCGGCGTAGCCTTCGGGCTGGGATTGATAAACGCAGTACACGTCCGGCCGCAATCCGCTGAACTGGTAGAACCCGTTCGCATCGGTCGTGGTGCGCATCGGCTTGCCCTCGCCGTCGAGGATGGGCGATCCATACCGATCGCACAGCATGAGCACAACGCCGGCCAGCGGCTTGTCGTCGGAGGTTCGCGCGCCGTCGCGAAGGGCATACGGGTCGGGCGCCGATTCCCCTTGGCGATAGGTGATGGTCGGGCCGTCTTGGAACACGTAGCCCGAAAGACTCGCCGGCCGCAACTCGCCGAAGTTGTATTGGCTGCCGTTGGCGTAAAGCGGGATGGCCGAGATGCGGTCGCCCGGGTTCTCCGCCAGGCCGCCTTGGGTGCCGGCCGTATCGCGGCCGTCGAAATAGCCGGCCGGCGGCGCCTGCGTTACGGTGTACACGCCGGGCATCAAGCCGACGAAGCAGTACAACCCGTCGGCGTTGGTTACGGCCGTCAGCGGCGTCTTCAGGTCGCCTCCGATGATGGTGAGCGTGACGCCGGCGATGCCCGCCTCGCCCGGATCTCGAATGCCGTTGTC
>Ga0101944_10008003_pt1 | contig 10291 bp, 7 predicted proteins | sample DewCreD2012metaG_FD_75245 | JGI IMG/M metagenome (GOLD analysis project Ga0101944, IMG submission 75245) | Hot spring sediment bacterial and archeal communities from British Columbia, Canada, to study Microbial Dark Matter (Phase II) - Dewar... ...
CGATCTTCACATGCGGCCAAGTCCAGAAGATGCCGTGATGGTGATAGTGGTCTTTGGGGAAGTCGTCGGTCAGAACCTCGCCGCTCAGTCCCCAGACGGGATGAACGTAGCAGGCCCGGCTCCGGCGGTGGTCGGTGAGCGGAACCTTCTCGTTGGTGATGGTGCCGAAATTGTAGGCCAAAACCGGCTTGCCCGACTGCTCGATGCGCAGCGTAACGCCTTGCGATTCATAGAAGCGGAATGGCGACTGCGGGGCTTGTTCGAGAGCGACAAGCGAGTAGCTTTGCGCCGGCTGTTTCGCCGTGGCTTCCAGCGGGCTTGGCGGAGCAACGAGCATCAGGTCTTGTTGTTGCTCGCCGGGCAGACCGTCCGGCAGAAGCGCCGGCACCACTTGCAGCGGCTCGCTGCCGGCTAAACCTTGGTCGGCCCAACGCACCCCGTGCTCGGGCAGCCGCACGTTTTGCGGCAAAGGGCAGGTGGCGGCGATCGGACGCGGATGGGCGGGCACTTCGATCGAAAGCGAATCGATCTTTGTGCCATCGGCGGCAAGCGCCGGATGACGCCAAGACGCCGGCAGGAGGCAACCCAAGAAGCAACCTAAGGCGACGGCGCAAACCGCCGGTCGGCCGAACGCGACGAACCGGCTGTCCGAGGGCCGCGAAGCTGTATCTTCCATGCAAAACGAAGGAAACGAGTTCATAGACAATTCTCATCGACTGAGCGCATCCCTCTCGACGGGGCGCGTCTGTGCTTGGTGGTCCGAAGCTGGGCGGAGGCTGTGCGGATCGACGAACCGGCTTCTTCGGCAACGCTTTTGTTTTCCGGGAACGGGGCCGAAAATTGCATTGGGTCGCGCGGGCAAGCCGGGCTGATCGGGAAAAACCGGAGTACGGGTTCCGTTGCCGTTTCGCAAACCGCCAAGAACAACACGTTCGGCAGGGCCAACGGCGGCGTCGAACCTGTTTCCACAGCCTAAGTTCGCCGGCGGCGGACGTCAAGCGATTGCCCGCAGCGAATCGCGGCGCATTGCGTTGTGTCGGCGAGCTCGTCTTTCTGAAGAAAAGGAGTTTTTGGCGGTCGGCGCGATTGCATTACGTTTTTGATGGACAATAATAGTCGTCGGTAGTTGCGCGGCAGGCGGCGGTGGTTTTGCCGTCAGGCGCGCGTTGCCCGTGGAGGGTTCGGATTGTCGGACGGCAGGGCCAGCGGCGGGAGCAACCGCATGAGCATGCACGGAACCACCGGTCAGGAACCTGGAACGCTGCGCGGCCGCAACTATCCCGCGCTGCGGCAGTTCACCGTGTTCATGGAGAACCGCGTGGGCCAACTGCTCGAGGTGATTCGTCGCTTCGAGGGCACGCTGGTGCGGATCGTGGCCGTTTCGATCAACGACTCGGCGGAATGCGCCTTCGTGCGGTTCCTGTTGAGCCATCCGGAACAGGGCCGCGAAATCCTGGAACGGGCCGGTTTGGCCCTGATCGAAAGCGACTTGATCGGCGTCGAACTGCCCGAAGCGCCGCAGCCCCTTTTGGCCGTATGCACCGCGCTATTGCAGGCCGAGGTCAACATCTTGCACGCCTATCCGCTTTTTGTCCAGCCGCGGGGACGTGCCGCAGTGGCCTTGATGGTGGACAACACCGACTTGGGCCTAGAAACATTGGCCCGAAAGGGCTTCAGCCTGTTGACCGAAAACGACCTGAGCGGCGACGACTGACCGTGCGGAGCAGGCCGGGCAGTGCCACCGTGGGTTTGGGGAGTCGCGCCAAACGGGAAGCCGCGATTTCGATCATCGAGACGAGCGAGGCGATATTATTCGATCTGTGAACTGTACGACACGAAAAGGACCTGCCGATGAAGAAGCTCGCTGTGGTATTGACGATTGTCGGAGTGTGTGCGTCGTTGGCGGCCGTGGGCGAAACAGCGCGGCGTCGGCTCGAGAATCCCGCGCTGGGGATGATCCGGCACGTGGTTCTCTTCAAATTCAAGGACGGAACCAGCGAGGCCGACGTGAAAAAGATCACCGACGCCTTCGCCAAGCTGCCGGATCAAATTCCGGAAATCGCCGATTTCGAATGGGGAACCGACAATAGCCCCGAGGGACTGGCTCAGGGTTTTACCCACTGCTTCTTGGTAACGTTCAAAGACGCCAAGGCCCGCGATGCCTATCTTCCGCATCCAGCACACAAAGCGTTCGTCGATATTCTCAAGCCGCATCTCGACAAAGTGCTGGTGGTTGACTACGTTGCGACCCGCTGAGTGCGCCGCACGTTGATCAATCGCTTGCGGCGGCTTCCTGGGCGGGCGGTTGGGGCCGAGCTTCGCTTGCCGCGGCGGTGCGTTGGCGGCTGGGATCAGGCGGGGGGCTGTTCGGCGGAGGCCGCCTTGCGGTATTCGGCGCGAAACACGGCTTCGTTATGCTGCCGCATGCGGCGTTCGAAGTGCGTGCGATAATCGAGGTCGTGATCGGCCGGTGATTCGGCGACCGGGAACGGCCCGAGCAGCGCCGTGCGTTGGGCAATCAGTTCGCATGTCGATTGGAAGTATTCTTCCACATCGGTCCAAAAATGCAGCGCGCCGCCGGGCGTGAGGACGCGCTCGACGTTGGCCAGAAAGCCCTCGTTCATCACGCGGCGCTTGCGGTGGCGCTTTTTCCACCAGGGATCGGGAAAATAGACGTGAACGGCCTGTGCCGATCGGTCGGCAAGCCATTGGGAGAAAAAGGCTAGGGCGTCGCCGTCGATGACTGCCGCGTTGGCCAGCCCGCGTTTGGCCAATTGGGCCGCCGCGTAGCGGGCGTACTTGTGGGCCAACTCGATTCCGAGGAAGAGGACTTCGGGGTTCGCAGCGGCCGAATTGCGCAAAAAGAGGCCTTTGCCGGAGCCCACCTCGACTTCCAGCGGCCCGTGCCGGCCGAACACCGTGGCGGGATCGAACGGACGGGCGAGTTGTTCGAGTGTGAACAGATGCCGGCTTAGGTCGAGAGTCGGATCGATCTTCGGCACCGATCTTCGGCCCATGGTTCGTTTCCTTGCGGGCGCCCGGCCGAGTCATTCCGCTGATCGACGCCGACGCGACCGCCATGCGTTGTGCCGTTGACAATCGCGGTGCCGCCGGCAAGCGTCATCCTGCCGGCGAGCATTGCGCTTTCTTTGGGCGGAGCCGGCCGCCGGTCGGCCTCAACCCAACGCGAATCGGCCTGCGCCGGCGGGCGCCGTTCGTCGATCACGTTGCGGCGACGAGCCTGGGATCGCCTTTCCTCAAAAGATCACGGGGCGTTGCCCGGCTCGGCGCTCAGTTCCTCGACCGGCAGCGTCACTCCCTTGATGATGCCTTCGCACACCAAATCGCCACGGACGAAGCACTGGAATTCGCACGTCAGAATCGTTCGCCGCACTTTAAGCATTTTGCAGGCGATTACGAAGCGGTCGCCGGGCCGAACGACGCCGCGAAACCGGACTTCTTCGAGCCCGCCGAATCCGATGATTCCCTCCATCAATTGGTAGCGTTTGCTGAAGTAGCTTGCCAATTGAGCGGCCGCTTCGCACATGATCACGCCGGGCATCACCGGCAAACCGGGGAAGTGGCCCCGGGTCCAGAACTCATCGGGGCCGATATCTTTGTAGCCCACGCAGAGGAAGTTCTCGGTGTCTTCCAGGCAGATGGCCGTCAATTGCTCCATCTCGAAGCGTTGACGGTTGTGCCGGCGAATCTCATCGATGTCCGCAACGACGTGCGTAAAATCGATTTGGTTCGGATCGATCAATAGCGGTCTCTTGGGCACGCCCGGCTCCTTTGTTGAGGCTCAAAATAGGAACGCAGCGAGGCTGATCTCCGGAGAGTCCGGTTCTCTCGGGGGAAGGCCGCCGCCGAGGTGCTTCCGTTTTCTGAGGATCAAGGCCTTGTCGAACAATTGGTTTTTTCGTCCCAGATGTTGTGCCTACATCGCGTGTGCTATCACAAGATGCGGCATTAAAACACGGTTATTCGACAAGGCCGAGGATCAATGCGGGACTTCGCTTGCTTTCGTTCCCGCGAACACGGCACTCTCAGTCGGCCTTGGCGAACAATCGTGTTGCGATCCGACATTTTGCGATCGCGCCGGGGACGGGAGCACAATACCCGCCACGAAAACGCGCATCGCTCGACCATGACCCTTGCGAAGCCGAGCGGTGCGTGCGTCGGGCTTCGCTGCGACGATCGGCCGGCGCGACGAGAGGCTCCCTTTTTCCGTTGCGCGACCGACAAACGCTTGCCGCTTCCGTTGCGCTGCAATCGCCCTGCGCGATGATGGGCAACAGATTGCGGCGCCGAGCGGGTGCGGCAAGTTTGCGGGCCACTCAGCTTCAGGTTTTCACGACCCAGCGTTTGGCGCGGCGCGCCTTCGGATTCGCCGGACGCTTGCCGTGATTCGCTTTCTTGAGATTTCGATTGGGTTTCGCCATGACGCCACTCTCCGTAACGGGAAATGCAACAAACACCGGCACACGATGGTGCGGGAGCCGCCCATCGACCGGCACGGCTCGGTCGGAGACCAACGCCGGGCTTGGTCGGCCGGGCCGGAATCACCGACACCGACATGCCGCCCCGCCCGCAACAACGCGGCAAGAGGCAGTCGGTACCCGGCTGGCCGCCCGCAAATCCGACCGGCCCCGCTGCCGACAATCCTTCCGAGATCATTCGCGGAAACCCGACAGTATAGGGCGAAAGGTCGCCGGCGCAAAGGCAGGCCGCCGGGACGAGCGGTTTCGCGGTTTCGGCCGATGCGGCGGGCGATATATTATCGGGCGAGGCGGTCGGATTTCGGCGCGGCTGGGGAATAGTATTGCCGTGGATCGCCGAACTTATTTTTGGAAGGCCGAACGCATGGCCCGTCATGGCTGGTAGGATGCCGGGCTGTGCGGCGGCCGCCCGGGGGCCAGCCGCTTGTTTGGTTTCGCGGGGCCAGGTTTGGGCGGGCGGGCGACGGGCGGCCGGCTTCGGCCGTCGACGCGGTGCAACTCGACCCACGGCGGCTATCGGAGGGCAGCGGAGCGGGGAGTTGGGGCCTTGGCGGCCTTTGGTGCTTGTATTTCGCAGCGGCAGTTTGTACGCTGGATAGTTGGGGCGGTATCGCGGGTGCTCGGTGCGGGGAGGGCCCGGCGGTGGAAGAGATTCTATCCGGCCGCTGTGCCGGTCGCCGTCTGACGGCGTTGCATCGCCCGGGAGTGTTTAAGCCGCCGGGCGGTTAGACGTTGTCGTCGCGGTGTTTCTATTCTATTCGGCAGAGAACAGTCGGCTGCTCCGGTTTACGGCAGTCTAAGCCGGGGCAGATTCCCCCCGAAGTCGGAATTGCGTTGCGGTCGTGCCGTTCGGCGGCGCGAAAAGGGCAATGGAGTAGAGGACCATGGCGGACGAAAATCTGAACAAACCGGAAGAGGAAGCCATCGAGGCCGCGGATGTCGGCGGCGACGCGGTTGCCGAGAAATCGCCCAAGGCGAAGGCGCCAGCGAAGCCTGCGGCCAAACCCCTGAAGAAGGCAACGCCGGCGGCGGCTGCCCCGGTCGGCAAACCGGCGGCGAAAGCGGCCGAGAAGCCCGTCAAGCAGGCGGCCGCAAAGCAGGCCGAGGCCAACGAAGAGGCCGACGCCCTCCAAGAGGAGGAAGACGAGAGCTTCTCGAAGACCCTGATGCTGATGCTGCCCAGTTGGTTGGCCAGCATGGTCGTTCACATGGTTGGTTTCCTCGTGCTGGCGCTGTGGTTCAACGACGGCGCCGCGGCACAGAAGCGAATTGAAGTCGTCACGGCGATTAGCGAAGAAGAAGAGCTTGATCAGCTCGACGAGCCGATGGACGAACCGCTGTTGGACCCGATGGACGTAACCGTCACGGAGATCACCAACGAGGCTCCGGTCGATAGCGAGATGGACATCTCGCCGGCCACCGATCTTGATGCCGCGGCCGTAGCAGTGGATCTGACCGACTTCGGTTTGGAGAAGGCGCCGCGCAACGATCTGATGGCTACCGTCGGGGCGTACACGGGCAGCGGTGTCGAAGGGCGAGGATCGGGCAAGGCGGGGCTGGTCGCCCGGGGCGGCGGCAACGAAAAGAGCGAACGGGCCGTGGCGCTGGCGCTCAAATGGCTGGCCGACCATCAAATGCCCGACGGCGGATGGTCGATCGATCTGACGGCGGTGCCCAATTGCCGCGGCCAATGCCGGCATTCGGGCAAGTCGGACAAGGCTCGGCTGGCGGCTACCGGGCTGGCGCTGTTGCCGTTTCTGGGAGCCGGCCATACGCAGAAGACCGGCAAGTATCAACAGACCGTGCAGCGCGGTTTGTATTACATCGTCAGCAACATGAAGCTCAGCCCGCAGGGCGGCTCGATGCATGAGCAACAAGGCAACATGTACTCGCACGGCATCTGTTCGATCGCCTTATGCGAGGCCTACGCGATGACGCAAGACCGCGGGCTGCAAAACCCGGCCCAGGCGGCCCTCAATTTCATCGCCTATGCGCAAGATCCCGTCGGCGGCGGCTGGCGCTATCAGATTCGCCAGCCAGGCGACACCTCGGTGGTCGGTTGGCAGATCATGGCGTTGAAGAGCGGCCACATGGCCTACCTTCGCGTGCCGCCGGTCACCGTGAAAAAGGCCTTCGACTTCCTCGACGCGGTACAAAGCAACAGCGGGGCGAACTACGGCTACACCGGGCCCGGCGAGGGACCGGCCACTACGGCCATCGGACTGCTTTGCCGGATGTACTTGGGCTGGAAGAAGGATAATCCGGCCTTGCAGCGCGGCGTGAAGTGGCTGAGCAACCGCGGCCCGTCGAAAAACGACTTCTACTACAACTACTACGCCACGCAAGTGCTGCGGCATTGGGAGGGCGAAGAGTGGGTGAAGTGGAACAACGTGATGCGCGATCAGTTGATCAACACGCAAGCCCAAAAAGGCCATGAAACCGGCAGTTGGTACGAAGAGGGCGGCCATGCGAACGAGGCGGGCGGCCGACTGTACTGCACGGCCATGGCCACGATGATCCTCGAGGTCTATTACCGCCACTTGCCCATCTATCGCTCGCAAAGCGTGGACGAGAATTTCCCGCTGTAAGCGATTTGGGTTTTCGCACCGTCTATCGATGAACAACCGGCGCGACGGGGGCTCGCCCTTGCCGCGCCGGTTTCGTTTTGCGAATCGCGCTGGGACGCCGACGACTGTCGATTCAATGCCGGTTGTGTGCGGTCGCCGCGTTACGGCTTTGGGCCGATGCGCTCGATGGGGATCGGCTCGAAGCCGGGCAGCTCGACCCAAATCTTCGGCAACTGCGACAGGTCGAGCTTCGTGGGCAGTGCTTCGTCGATCAATTTGGGAAAGTCGCTCAGGGGCCGCTCGACGTTGTCGGCCCGATCGAGCCAGGCCGGATCGACCCCTTGCCGCAAGTCGAACGGCTTTCGGCAGCCGATCATGAGATTGCCGCGAATCACGTTGCCCATCGGCAGCAGCGGGTTTTCGTCCATCACCCGGGCCAGGGAGGGATAACGCTCGCGCCACAGCGGCGATTGATATTCGAGCTGTTGGCATTTGGCCAGGAGGTTCCACGAGTCGGGCCGATCGAAGACGATTCCCTTGGGCCCTCGGGCATCGACATGAACGCCGATCGGCTGATCGACGAAGACGTTGCCGCGGATCACGTTGTCGCGTCCGCCGCCGATCACCACCGCCCGATTGCCGCAGCGGAAGACGATGTTGCCGATGATCGAGTCGCCGCTGTCGCAGTCGTCGAGATAGAACGCCTGCGCGCCGAACCCGCCTTTCGGGGCCACGTCGCGCACGAAGTTCCATCGAACCACGTTGCCGCGGCTGGCCCAGTCGCGGCCCGTGTAGAACACGCCGACGTCGGCATAGTGGATGCACACATCGTGAACCGAGTTGAGTTCCAGCAGGTGTTCGTTGCCGCTGTAGGCCACCGCGCCGGTGGGCGCGTGGTGGAACAGGTTGTTGGCCATCCGATTGCCGCAGCCGTGCATCGCGGCGCAGCGGCCGCCTTCCCAGTTCCATCGGCCCACATGATGAACGCGGCAGTGCTCGATCGCGCATTTGCCGGGGGTGAGCGTCTTGCGATCGCCGCCGGAAATGCTGATGCCCAGTCCGCCCGTGGCCGTCACTTCGCAGCGAGAGACGACCATTTCGGCTCCGGCCAGCGTGATTCCCTGCCGGCCCGTGTTGCGTACCGCGCAGCCTTCCACGCGGCATCCGCGGCCGTTGACGATGACCGCGCCGGCGTCGCATCCGTTTTCGATCACCAGATCGCGGAGGGTCAGGTATTGGGCCCCGTCGGCCCGAATCAGCGGCCGGCGGCAGACGGTCAGCCGCACCGGGGCGGTGGAAATGTCGGCCGGCGGCCAGAAGTAAAGTCGGTTGGCCTTGCGATCAAGGTAGTACTCGCCGGGACGATCAAGCTCTTCGAACACGTGCAGGGCATAGAACGGGTGCTTCGACTTCTTGTTCCAGGGCGAGCCGATTCCGTAGCGATGCTTGGCCGCCAAGCGGAGTTCGCCGGTGGCCGCATCGTATGAGGCGGCCTTCAGCACCTCGTCGCTCCACTCGTAGCACCAGAAGCCGTGCAGCCACACGCCGCGTTGAAAGTCCCAACTCTTCGCCCGATCGCTGGGAAAGCGAAATGCCCCGGGCCGATAGACTTCGCGCTCGACCCAGTGGGTTACGCCCGAGGCGCCTGAGTCGGTTACTTCGTCGAACTCGACGAACCCTTCGTTGGGCCATCGGGCGGACTGCATCGGTTCGTCGCCGAAAACAAGCTCCTCGCAGCCGTGATCGCGGTGGGCGTTCGGCAATTCCGCCAGGGGCGGAAACCCCAGAGCCTTCAAATCGGCGACGACGACCTTTCGACGGGCCTCGGCGGAGATCAGCGGTTTGGCCTCGTCGGGCGAGATGGGGCGGAACCCCGAGACGGCGCGCGCTCCGGTCAGCCGAGCCTTGCCCGGTTCGGTGCCGCGAATTTCGAAGGGCCGGTCGGCGCTGCCCGAATGCCGCTTGTCGAGCGTCAGCCCTTTTTCCACGAAATACTCGCCCGGGGCGAGCCAAATAGTGCATGGCCCGGCGCCGGCCGAGGCCGCAATCGCTTTTTCGACCGTGGCGAACGGTTGCCCGCGGGTGCCGGGGTGTGCATCGTTGCCGTTGGGGGCGACGAAGAACTCGGCTGCTGCCGCGGAACCGGCAACCGCAGTTATGGTCGCCGTCGCCGTGAAGCCCGTACCAACCAGCACGGCGGAAAGGATCGCCGAGAGCACGCGGAAACGGCAGATCGGCGGCTCGACCGTCAAACGCTGGATGTGTGATTTCATCGTGTCGTTCTCCTCTGGTTTGTTTTCCTGGGCGGGGCCGGTTGTGCGAGGTGTTCGTGGGCGGGCCGATCGATGCTCGGGGCGAGAATCCGGAAATCCGGACGCCCATCGCCGCAAACTTTCTTGGGCCTCCCCAACCCATGCGGCAAATTTGTCCCCAAGATGCGGCGGACCTGCGTTTACAGGATTTGCGAAGATCAATAGAACCCCGGTTCCGCGGGCAAAACATCGCGGCGCTGCGGAGCGGGGCGAGGGCGCGCCGTCAACCGATCGCCTGGGTGAATTCTTGGGTCCATTTCCTGGTCGATACTCGGGAACAAAGAGCCTATACTCTACAAATCGGGCGGTTGGAATTCAATTGCGAGAGACGGTTGTCGGACCGGCGGCGTTTAGGCGGCCGGCACAGCGACGCGGCCCGTTGCGCGTTGTCGTTGCCGGATGAGCGTTGCGGGAGGAGTCTGCGTTATGTCGAACAACATTTGCTGCCGTTTTCGTGGTTCGATGTTGGTGGTCTTGGTCGGCGCGGTGTGCGCCGCCGGGGCATGGCCGTTGCATGCCGTTTGTGCCGAAGCTGCGTTGGAACAGCGACCGGCCGAGTCGATTGTTGTTTCGCGATCAGAGCTTTTCGATCGGCTTTACGGCGGTTGGGTGGGAATGCTCATCGGCGGACTCGAAGGGCTGCCGCACGAGTTCAAGTACAACGACACGCCGCGCGAAACGCTGCCCGAGTTCGTCTTCCTGCCCCGCGGTGCGCGATCGGACGACGACAACGATTTCGAATGGTCCCACCTTTGGTTCATGGACAAGGAACACACGATCAAACTGCCCTACGAACGGGTTGTCGCCATCTGGAAGGCGAATATGAACCAGGGCATTTGGGTTGCGAACAAGAAGGCCCGCGAACTGATGGACGAAGGGATTGTGCCGCCGGAAACGGGCAGCGTGGGCCGCA
>Ga0101944_10008005_pt1 | contig 10289 bp, 9 predicted proteins | sample DewCreD2012metaG_FD_75245 | JGI IMG/M metagenome (GOLD analysis project Ga0101944, IMG submission 75245) | Hot spring sediment bacterial and archeal communities from British Columbia, Canada, to study Microbial Dark Matter (Phase II) - Dewar... ...
CGGGAGCTCGGTCGCCAGCCCGCCGCGCCTGGCCTCGTACACCCGTTCGCGACCGTCGCCGAAGCGCTCCACCATCACCACGCCGTCCGGGATGAACTGCGAGGCCACGTCGATGGCGGTGTCCAGGTAGCCGCCCGGGTTGCCGCGCAGGTCCAGGATCAGGCCGGCAGGCGCCTGCGCCAGCAGGTCGCGCAGGTGCTCCTTGAGTTCAGCGCCGGTCTTCTCGCCAAAGCTGTTGATCTTCACGTAGCCCAGGCCGCCGTCGAGCATCCGGCTTTCCACGGACGCGATGTTGATACGGGCGCGTGTGACCGTGAACTCCAGCAGGTCGGCGGCGCCCTCGCGCTGGATGGTCAGCGTCACGCGCGAGTCGGCCGGGCCGCGCACCTTGCCGACCACGGTCGTGATGTCCTGGCCGGCGATGTCCTCGCCGTTGATTTTGATGATCAGGTCGCCGGCCAGCAGGCCGGCCGCCTCGGCCGGCGAACCCGCAATCGGCGACACGATGCGGGTGTAGCCGGTGAGCGCGTCCGTCTCCACGGTGGCGCCGATCCCCTCAAAATCGCCGTCGAGGTGCGTGTTGGCGATCGCCATCTCCTCCGGCGTCATGTAGCCGGTGTGCGGATCGCCCAGCGCCTGGAGCATGCCGCGGATCGCGCCGCGCATCAGGGCGACGTCGTCCACGGGCTGCTCGGCATATTCGCGGTGGACGATGTCCCAGGCCTGCCAGAACGGCCCAAAGGTCTCGGCCAGATCGCCGGGCGTGCCGCCGGCCTCGGGCTGGGTGCCGCCGCCGACCAGGAAAGTCAACGGGCCGCCCGCGCCGGAGAGATGGCCGGCCGCAAACCCGGCCCCGAACATGGAGACGGCCGTGACGCCCACCAGGGCGGCGATGGTCAGGACGGTGGCGATACGATTCATAGAAACCTGCCTCTGAGGCTGTTAACTTCTACCCGCAATTCTAGCGCGCCGCGCGGGCTTCCAAGATGAGACGTGGGTAAGGGCCGCGTCCTGTAACGCGCGCGGACCGGCGGCATCCAAACGATCATGACGGCTTTTATTTCACCCCCGCCCCGCCTGCCCGTCTGGCTGCGCCTGGGCCTCTGGTTCGCGCGCCGCGTGTCCGGCCAGGATTTCCTCATCGGCCGGCTCCTGGGCTGGCACCCGCCGTCCGCCCTCAGTTCGGGCGTGCTGGAGGCCCTCATCGTCCACCAGGACGGTGCGCTGGACGGGCGGCTGCTTCAGCTCGTGCGGATGCAGGTATCGTACGCCGCAGCCTGCCCGTTCTGCATTGCCATGAACTCGCACGAGCACGAGCAGGCCGGGATCACGGCGGACGAGATCGAGGCCCTGCGCGGCCGCCGGCCGCTGGAAGAGACGACGTCTTTCTCCGAGCGCGAGCGCCTGGCCCTGCGCTACGCGCGCCTGATCACGCAGACGCCGCTGAAGTTCCCGGCCGATTTTGTCGACGAGCTGAAGCAGCACTTTTCCGAGCGCGAGATCGTCATCCTGGCCGTCACCGCCGCCCAGGTGAATTACTGGACGCGCCTGATCCAGGGGCTGGGCGTGCCGGTGTAGGGTCGATGCGCCCGGCCACAGAGACGCCGAGACACGAAGTTCGCCTCTGTGTCTCAGCGTCTCGGTGGCTGCGCCTGTCCGCCGCGCCCTACACAGCCGATTGCTCCTGGTTGGCTAGGGCTGGAGGGCGGCGACGGCGGCCTGGACGGCATCCACGTCCGCGAACGCGCCCTGGGCGATCAGGTCCTTGATTTTGGCCGCCGGGTCGGTGTCCGCCGGGAGGCGGAGGGCGGCCAGCAGGCGGTCCAGCGGGACCGCGCACTGGTCGCTCACCTCGCGCAGCGTCATCCGGCCGCGCACGTGGTCGGCGGGCAGGATCTGGCCGGCCGGCAGAGGCGTGGGGCCGGCGCCGGTCCCGTCGCCCTGGCCGAGGCCAGGGCCCTCGCCGGTGTGCGCGACCCGCGTCGGCGTGGGAATCGCCGGGGCCGGGGTCGGCGAAGGCGGCGGTGTGACGACGGGTGTCGGCAGGTTTGCGCCTCCGGCCAGCGCCTCGCGGAAGGCCGAGGTCTCAAACCCCGGGACCAGCGCCTCGAGTTCCTTGAGGGCGGTGGCGGGCGCGATGCCGGCCGGGAGGCCGCCCGCCGCGTACACAGCGGCCAGGTCCAGGCCCAGGCCGTCGGCCACCTGCTGGAGCGTCATCCAGCCCTTGATGTCCGCCGGGGTGAGCGAGTCCAGCGCGACGGCGCTGCGGCCGCTCACCGACCAGACGCCGGCCGCCTGGGCCGTGAAGGCCGTGCCCAGCAGGGCGGCGACGAAGAGCGCAGGTAGAAGGAATGGTTGAACGCGCATGGGGCACCTCTCAAGCTTTCAGCGTGGGCTGGAGCCGTACTTCGAGCGTGCCCGGCCGCGGGCAGGCCTCTACGCAGTCGAGACAGCCGATGCAGTTGCTGGACACCACCCGGGCCGAGGCCACGTTCAGGCGCACCGGGCACGGGCGCTCGCACAGGCTGCAGCCCTTGCAGCCGGCCTCGTCGCGCCGGATGCGCAGCAGGCTGAACCGGCCGAGCAGACTGATGACGCCGCCGAGCGGGCAGGCGTAACGGCACCAGGCGCGCTCCACGAGCAGGGAGCCTCCGAGCACGACGCCCGCGATCGCGTAACTGATCCAGTGCTCGGCCAGGTTGAACTCGAACAGCCAGTCCAGGCCGAACAGCGTGCGGTACGGGTCGAAGTCCGCGAACCACAGCTTCACGCTGGCGATGGTCTGATACAGGATCAGGCCCAGGACCAGAAAGCGCCCGTAGCGCAGAACCCGGTCCACCGCGGCAGGCGGACGGAATTCGTGCAGGCCGAGCCTGCGCCGCAGCCAGCCCAGCGCGTCCTGGACCGCGCCGAACGGGCAGACCCAGCCGCAGAACGCGCCGCCGGCCAGGAGTGTGCCCAGCGCGAGGCCGCCCAGCAGCACCAGGTTGGAGAGGTGCGTCTTGGGCACGTACTGGCCGCTGCTGGACACATAGCGCCAGAGCGTCTCGACGCCGCCGAACGGGCACAGCGCATCGATGGACGCCGTCGCGCCGTCCACCGCCGCCAGGTGATGGGCGACGGCGGCGTAGACGATGAAGGCCAGGAACGCGAACTGGGTAAGGCGGCGGGCAGCGCGCGTGAGCCAGATGCGCCGCCGGTAGGCCTGGGCGTTGGAGCGCGCGGCCGGGCCGGGGACGGGGGCAAGCTTGAGCGTCATCACAATCTCCCTTTCGGTCAGGTCTGTTGAAGAGTGTAGCTGCAGGAGATGGAGGACTCGTGGAGGCGCGTCTCCATACGGCCTCCACAATCCGGCGGTATGGTTAGAAGGGCGCCGCCGCCCGGTCAGGGCGCGGCGCTGACACATCGCGATAGGAGAAGGGCAATGCAACGACTTCTATTTCTGGGATTAATGTTGAGCGCGGGCCTCGCGGCCTGCGCCGCGCCGGAGGAGGCCCGGGACGCGGCCGTAGGCCGTGGGCCGGGCATGGGGATGGGCATGGGCATGGGCGGCGGCATGATGCAGCGCCACAGCGCCCCCATCCCGGCCGAGTACGCCGGGGCCGTGAACCCGATCCTGGCCGACGACGAGTCGCTGGCGCGCGGCGCGGAGGTCTATGCCACGCATTGCGCCTCGTGCCACGGCGAGGCCGGGATGGGTGACGGCCCGGCGGGTGCGGCGCTGGACCCCGCGCCGGCTCCGGTGGCGCACACCAGCCAGATGATGGGCGACGATTACCTGCTCTGGCGCCTGCGCGAGGGCGGCGCGCCGTTCTCGTCCGCTATGCCGGCCTGGAAGGAGACGCTGGATGAGCAGGCGCAATGGGACGTGATCAACTATGTGCGCGCCCTGGGGCGGGGAGGGACCGGGCCGGGACTCCGGGGGGCGCCGGAGGCCCAGGCCACACGCCAGGCGGACATGCTGGCGCAGGCCGTGGCCGAGGGGGTGTTGAGCGAGGCGGAGGCCCAGGCGTTCCAGGCCGTCCACGACCGGGTGGAGGCCTACATGGCGGAGAACGTGGCCGCACTCTCCGGGACAGGCGCGGAACGCCAGGCGGCGGCGCTGGCGGCCATGGTGGAGTCCGGGACGCTGACGCAAGCCGAGGCCGACCTGTTCGGCGCCCTGCACGACCGCCTGGAAGCAGCCGGCCTGATACAGTAAGCCCCGGCCCCTGCGTCTACGGCGTCTCCAGGGGCTGGAAGCCGCGCCCGAGGATCTCCTGCGCTGGCGCGACGATGACGAAGGCGTTGGGGTCCTCGGTCCGCACGATGGACTTAAGGCGCGGCATCTCGGTGACCGTGATCGCCACCAGCAACACCTCGCGCTCCTGTTGCGCGTACATGCCGCGGCCGTGCAGGGCGGTGGCGCCCCGGCGCAGCTCCTTGAAGACCCGCTCGGCGATGGCCTGGGGTTTGGCCGAGATCACCAGCGCCAGAAGCTGTTTGCGGCGGCGGAAGGTGCGCACGGCGGCGCCGGGCTGCGGCGGGGCCCCGGCCTTGGGCCGGGCCGCGCTGTCGCGCACCTCCATCGAGCGCCACAACGGGCCCAGGATGGGCAGCTCGCCCTCCACCTTGGGCAGGACCTCGCCCGTCGCCTGGGTCAGCCCGGCCGTCAACAGCCCGATCACCAGCAGAGCCAGGTTGAAGAGCAGGCCGACTGTCAGCACGACCTCGCCTGGGACTGGTCCGATGGCGAGCCGGCCGGCGTACTCCGGCCAGGCGCCGGCCGGGGCGGGGTGCAGGTACGTTTTGAGGATCCAGGCCGCGCCGAGCAGGGCGAAGATCCAGCCGTAGTTGCGCCGGAAGCGCCGCCCGAACGCCTCCCACATGCTGATGGGGAAATCCGGCTGGAGCAGGCTCTCGGCCAGGCTCTCGGCCCATTCCGGGCTGGGCGCGAACGGCGGCACCAGCATGGCGGCGAAGAAATCGGTCTCCATCAGGCGGGTGCGATGGGCCCACAACTCATAGTAGCGGTAGCGCCGCGCTTCGATCCAGACCAGGACCGTGACCAGCAGCGTCGCCAGGATGATCAACGTGTGGTGGATCTGGGCCGAGATCAGGGCCACCGCGATCGCGGCGCCGGCGGCGAGGATGGCCCAGTTGGTGGTGGCGTCCAGCCGGGTGCGCCAGACGTTGGCGCGGTCGATCTCGGCGCGGTAGTAATGCAGCATGGCCGTGTTGAACTCGGCCGGGCTCAGCGCGTGGCCGCGGAAAGTCCACATCGGTGGATGGTCGTCGGCCGGGCGATCGTGGGGGAGCGGCGTGTCTGGCATGGCGGCGTGGCCCTCAGGGGGTGAGGCGGTGTTCGGTCTGGATCAGGCGGCGCGTGCCCGTCTCGGCGCGCAACACGAGCGACTCGGTCACCGCGACCTGGCCCAGGAAGCGCACGCCGGACAGCACCAGGCTGTCGGTGATGCCCGTGGCGGCGAAAAAGATCTGCTGGCTGGCCACCAGTTCGTCGCAGCGCAGGATACTGCGGGTGTCCAGGCCGGCGGCGGCCACCGCCTCGCGTTCGGCTGCGCTCTGCGGAGCCAGCCGGGCCAGCATCGAGCCGCCCAGGGCCTTCACCGCGCAGGCCGCTATCACGCTTTCCGACGCGCCGCCGATGCCCATCAGCAGGTCCACCTGGCTCTTGGGGTCGGCGGCCAGCAGCGCGCCGCCGATGTCGCCGTCGGACCGCAGCAGGATGCGCGCGCCGGCCCGGCGCACCTCCTCGATCAGGTCCCGGTGCCGGGGACGGTCCAGCACGAAGACCACCACATCGCGCACGGCCTTCTTTTTCACGCGCGCCACCAGGGCCACGGTCCACGCGGCGGGCGCGTTCATGCACTCGGGCACCAGGGCCCCGGCCACTTCGCGGTCCACGATAATCTTGTCCATGTAGACGGCCGGCGCCGGCCGCCACATCGAGCCGCGCGGGGCGACCGCGGCCACGGCCAGCGACCCGGTCTTGAAATTGGCGATCAGGGCGCGGCCGTCGATGGGATTGACCACGACGTCCATCGCCGGGCCATCGCCCGTGCCGACGCGCTGCCCGGTGTCCAGCGCGGTGTGCGCGCCCAGGCGGCCCTCCTCGCCGATGACGATGTGGCCGTCCATGTCCAGCGTGTTCAGGGCATTGACCATGGCCTCGGCGGCGGCCCGGTTCGGCTCGTCCAGGTCTCCCAGCCCGGTGAAGCGGCTGGCCGCCAGGGCCGCCGCTTCGGTGGCGCGCACCAGGTCGAGGCCGAGGTTGCGAGGGGGGCGTGTTTCCATAGGTTCACCGCCGTGATTGAAAGGGCCGTGATCGCAAGGCGCTCAGTCTATGGCCTCCAGCAGGCTGGCGGCTTCCCAGGCCAGCATCCCGCCCTGCAGCGCCCACACTTCCGGGTGGCCTTGCTGGCGGAAGTACGCAGCGGCGCGCGCGGCGCGGCGCCCGCTGCGGCAGACAAAGATCGCGGGGCGCTCAACCGGGATCGGTTCGGCGCCGGTCAGCAGGCGCGGCAGCGGGATCGAGAGGGCCTCCGGCACATGGCCCTGAGCGAACTCGCGCGGCTCGCGCACATCCACGATCAGGGGCGAGGCGCCGCTGCGGAGCGCGTCCCACACCTGGCGCGGGCTGAGATACAGGCCTGGGTCGTCGGGCAGCGCGCCCGGCAGGCGCACATCGATGCCCAGCAGCTGTTTGGGCAGGTTCTGGCACTCGCGGAAGACGCGCACCGGGCACTCGTAGATGCACACGGCCGGGTCGAGCACGCGATAGAAGAGCCGGGCGATGGCGTCGGCGTCGCCGGTGAGGCAATGATCCGGGCCGAGATAGTGATAGAAGCCGCTGGTGCGCATCACCTCCCACACCGGTTCGCGGAAGCGCGCCAGGTAGACATCGCCGCCGCGTTCCCGGTAGGCGCGCACCAGGCCTTCCAGCATGTGGACGCCGCTGATATCCAGATGCTGGACGCCGTTCAGGCGCAGGAGCAGGAAGCGCTGTTCCGGGTGGAGGTCCATGTTCTGGCGGATGTACTCGTCCACGTGGTGGGCGGCGCCGAAGTACAGGTCGCCCTGAATATCGATGACGGCCAGTTGTGGACAGACCGGTTTGGCCGGCAGGTGCTCCAGGTGGATAAAGCGGTCATCCGGCACGACGGCGCGGACGCGCGGCGTGCTGGTCTGCAGCAGGTAGTAAGCCAGCGACATCAGGATGCCGGTGAGGACCGCGAACTGCAGCGGCAGGAACAGCGTCGCCAGCAGCGTGGCGACCATGATCAGGCGGTCGCCGGGATCGCTGCGCCAGATGCGCGCGATCACCTTGCGGTCGATCAGGCCCACGGCCGAGACCGTCACCACGCCGGCCAGGGCGGCCAGCGGGATGTAGGCCGCCAACGGCGCGAAGACCAGCACGACGACGAGCGCCAGCAGGCCGGCGATCACGCCGGACATGGCGGTCCGCGCGCCGGCCTCGACGTTGACGGCCGAGCGTGTGAACGAGCCGCAGACCGGATAGCCGGAGAAGAAGCCGCAGGCCAGGTTGGCCAGCCCCTGGCCGACAAACTCCTGATTGCTGTCCAGGCGCTGGCCGGTCCTGGCCGCGAGGCTGCGCGTGATGGACAGGGCCTCGACCAGGCCGATGGCCGAGAGGGCCAGCGCGCCGGTGGACAGCCGGCCGAGCAGGGTCAGGTCGAAGACCGGGGGGACCACGAACGGTGGGAGCTGGCGCGGCAGTTCGCCGACCACCCGGACCCCCTGCCGGTCCAGCCCCAGCGCCCAGACGATCAGCCCGGCGATGACCAGGGCGATCAGGGCGCCTGGCAGGTTGCGGCCGAGGCGGCGCAGGGCGACCATCAACGCGATGACACCGGCGCCGAGCAGGGCGCTGGGCAGATGGGTGGCGCCGAGATTCGCGGCCAGCAGGGTCAGCGTATCCGTCAGGCCCGGCGACGAGGCGATGTCCAGGCGCAGCAGGTGGCGGGTCTGATTCACCAGGATGAGCAGGCCGGCCCCGGCCGTGAAGCCGACGATGACCGAGTCCGAGACGAAGTTGACGAGCACGCCCAGCCGGGCGAGGCCCATGATCAGGCGCGCGGCGCCGACCATCAAGGCCAGCAGAGCGGCGGCGGCAACGTACTCGGGTGTGCCTGGCGACGCCACCGCCAGTAACGTCGACAAGATCAGGAGAGAGGTGGTGTTGGTGGGTCCGGTGGCGAGGTGGTTGGACGAGCCCCACAGCGCCCCCACAATGGAGCCGACGATGGCGGCATACAGGCCGACCTCGGCCGGCAGCTCCGAGATCAGGGCGTAGGCCATCGCCTGCGGCAGGGCGATCACGGTGACGGTCAGCCCGGCCACGAAATCCGGCCACAGGTCGGCGCGGCGATAGTGTCGCACGATAGTGGCGGGCCGCAGCAGCACCTGTCCGGCGGCGCGCAGCGTGCCGGCGACCCAGCCGGTGGCCTGCGGCACCCAGGCGGGCGCAGCCGATGGGCGTGACGTGCTTTCCAGGGTAGTCATGCGCAGAGGCGATTCTAAGCACAAGCGGACTATGTGGCAATGCCGCCCGGGGCAATCGTATCTTGATTCGCTGTTCATCCTTGGTCAGTTTGCCTTCGTCAACAAGCGCGGCGCACGCCCGTCACATCGGCCGTCAGGATAGACTCGCGGCTGGCACCGAAGGCTGCCAGGGCGGGCAGGTTTTGCCCGGCGCGCAATTATTCAAGCAGGGGCGCAGGTTCATGGGGGGCTAGACGTCCGCAAAGGCGGGGTGATAGCGCGCAATGCCGCGCCTGCCGCGCAGGGCGCCGGGGGTGAGTTCCGCCAGCCTGAAGACTTCGGCAGGCACGTCAATTTCCCAGCGAATGCCAAACGGCTGGGCGGGCTGGAAGCCAAAGCGCGGATAGTATTCAGCGTGTCCAAGCACGATGACAACGTCATGCCCCAGCGCCTTCAGTTCCGCCAGCGCGGCGCGGATGAGTTTTGAGCCAATACCCTGTTTTTGAAATTCGGGCAGGATTGCCATCGGTCCCAGCCCAAGCGCCTGCCATTCGGTCTCGCCATCGCGGATGGTGACGGGGGAAAAGAGAATGTGTCCAACGATTGTTTCGTCCACCTGGGCAACCAGAGACAGGACGATGGCGTTCTCGTCTCGCAGTTTGTTTACCAGTCGGGCTTCGTTGTCGCGCCCAAAGGCGCGTTGGTTGACGTGGAAGACGGCGGGGATGTCTGCGGGGGCTTCGGGGCGGATGATAAGGCTCATGGTTGGTACTCCTGCGCCGATTGTACTTGCTGAAGGCGATTACATGACGCTGGTCATCATTACCGAAAGCATATCCACGCCCCAGTGGGCGAGCATGAAGGGGGTGAGACGCCTGGTCTTCAGGTAAATGGGGATGACGACGGCAAAAGGCAGGGTGGAGATGAAGCGGTAGAGGATGAAATGCCAATCGGGGCGGAAGGGCAGCGCGGTGTGTTGCAGCGCCCAGCCAAACGCGACGATGAGAACTGCCAGTCCGGTTTTGCCCGTCAAGGCTCGCAGGCGCGGCAGGGCGTAGCCTTGATAGGTCAACTGCTCGGTGACGCCCCACAGGACGGGAAAGACCAGCAGGCTGAACAACGTTCCCCACGGCGGTAGTCCGCCCATGGGCGCGGGCGGCGGACCGCCGTAGATGAGGACGCCCGCCGCCATCCCGCCGCCAAAACCGAGGACGAGAAACAGGAGGAAGAGCAAAAAGGCGAAGCGCAGGTCTTTCCAGAAGCAGGCGCGGTCAAAGTCAAAGAGGGCGGAGAGGCGCAGTCCTTCACGGCGGAGGAAAAAGCCGATGGCGAGCAGACAAGCCAGGTCAATGAGCGAACCGTACACCGTCCACCAGGGGGCGGCGGATTGGAAGGGAGTCGGGTCGCCGCGCAGGAAAAAGACCAGGGCGAGCAGTCCCTGAAAGAGGAGCGCGAAGAGGAAGCGGGCGAAGACTATGAAGAACGGGGCGAAGAATTTCATGGACATCCTTTGAGATGAGATTGCTTCGACGCTGACGCGTCTCGCAATGGCAGAATCATGCGGGGCGCGTGGCGGAGCGGATGAATTTGCCGCGCGTCATCATCTTGCCGTGTTGTTCGGCGAGACGGCGGGCTTCGTCGGCGCTGGGGATTTGCCCGTCTTTGGGGGTGTAGGTGAGAAACCAGAGCGTGGCGCCCCCGCCGAAGACCAGGTTGGTGAGCAGTTTGACCGCCCAGCCGTGACCGCCGTTATCGCGAAATTGGGTCATGGCTTTGCCGCGCCAGAC
>Ga0101944_10008006_pt1 | contig 10289 bp, 8 predicted proteins | sample DewCreD2012metaG_FD_75245 | JGI IMG/M metagenome (GOLD analysis project Ga0101944, IMG submission 75245) | Hot spring sediment bacterial and archeal communities from British Columbia, Canada, to study Microbial Dark Matter (Phase II) - Dewar... ...
GATCTGACACATACGGTACAGCTCGGCGATGGGCATGACGTCCTCGTGCGCCGCCACCTGGAACACGCTGTCGGCACTGGTGTAGACAATCGGCCGGCCGGTGCGCATATGTTCGGCACCCAGCTCCTCGATGATCACGGTGCCCGACGCGGGATAGTTGCCCAGCGTGCCACGCCCGATGCGGCGTTCGTATTCGGCCATCAAGTCGGCCGGAAAGCCGCCGGGATAGGTGGGAAAGGCTTTCAGCACCGGCAGCCCGGCCAGCTCCCAGTGGCCGGTGGTGGTGTCCTTGCCGGCCGAAATCTCGGTCAGCCGACCGTAGGCGCCCGCCGGCGCCGGATCGGGCGGCACACCGGCAATGGTGGTCAGGTGACCCAGTCCCAGCCGCTCCAGATTGGGCAGGTGCAGTCCGCCGACCGCCCGGGCCGTGTTGCCGAGCGTGTCGGCGCCGACGTCGCCATACTGGGCGGCATCGGGCGCATCGCCACACCCGACGCTGTCCAGAACGATCAACAGCACGCGCCGGATCGGAGGCGAGGGCATTACACGTCCACCGGCAGGATGGCCTCGCGTTCAGGTCCGACCGAGACCCAGCGCACCGGCGCTCCGGTCAGTTCCTGGATGCGCCGCACATAGCCCTGCGCGGCCGGCGGGAGGTCCGCCCAGCAACGCGCCTCGCCGGTAGGGCACTGCCAGCCCGGCCACACCTCGTACACCGGCTCGACGCTGTCGAGCGTCGAGGGGTCTGGCATCTGATCGGTGACCTCGCCCGACGGCAGCCGGTAGGCGGTGCAGATCTTGATCTCGGCCAACGAGTCAAGCACGTCCAGCTTGGTGACCACCAGGCTGGTGAAGCCATTCAACCAGTGGGCGTACCGCAGCGCCACCGCATCCAGCCAGCCACAGCGCCGTGGCCGCCCGGTGGTGGCGCCGTACTCCCGGCCCACCTCACGGATGGTATCACCGGTGCAGTCGGCCAGCTCGGTCGGCAACGGCCCGGCGCCCACGGCCGTCACGTAGGCCTTGACGACACCGATGACCTGGGTGATGGACTGGGGTGGGAGGCCCGCGCCGACCGGCCCATAGGACGCCAGCGGATTGGAGGACGTCACATACGGATAGGCGCCCCAGTCCAGGTCGCGCATCACGCCCAGCTGCCCCTCGAGCATAATGGTCTGTCCCGCCTCGAGGGCGCGGCGCACCAATGGCAGTGTGTCCAGAATGCGCGGGCCGAGGCGCTCCGCCCAGACGGCGCAGCGCGCCAGAAGCGCCTCCAGATCAACCGGCTGGCCGCCCAGCGCCTGGATGGCCGGGTTCTTGCGGGCCAGAGTGCCAGCCAACCGCTGTCGCAACCAGTCCGGGCGCAGCAGATCGCCGACACGCAGACCCCAGCGGGCGGCTTTGTCGGAGTAGGTGGGACCGATGCCTCGCTGCGTGGTGCCGATCGCGGTGCGGCCGCGGGCGACTTCTTCGAGGCTGTCCAGGAGAGGGTGATAGGGAAGCGTCAGATGCGCCCGGCTCGAGATGCTCAGGTTGTCCAGTGCCAGACCGGCGGCCATCAGGCTGTCCATTTCGGCGATGAGCGTCTCCGGATTGACCACGCAGCCGGTACCGATCAGGCAGTGCGTCGCCGGGTTGAAGATGCCCGATGGCACCAGGTGCAGCTTGAACTCACCCAGATCGTTCACCACGGTATGGCCGGCGTTGTCGCCGCCCTGATAACGCACCACCATGTCCACCGGGCGGCCGTGATCGCCGCCTGTCGCGGCCAGGTAGTCAACCACCCTGCCCTTGCCCTCGTCGCCCCACTGGGCACCCACCACCGCAATGACCGCCATATCTGTATTCCCCCCACTCCGGTATGAGATCGCGCTCGTTCAAACGATGCGACGGTATGTCGTTCCCATCGGCTCGGCCAGCCCCACGTCGGCAGGCTGGTGTTGCAGCTGGTGATACTCGCCGATCCATTCGGCCAGACGCGCAGCTTCGCTTTCCCGCTCGCGCTGATGTCGCTCCTCGTGGTACGCGTCCCAGCGGTTGAAGATTTCCTGTTGCACGCCGCTGGGATCAAACACCGAATTGAAGGTGAAGGTGCGTTGGGTGCCGGCGGTCTCGATCACCACGTCGCCCAGGTTCAGCAGTCGGGCGGCAAAGTTGGGAATCGTGTACGTCACATTCTGCACGGCATCGAACGTGCCTTCGCGGCGACGCTCGCCGCGCAACCGAAAGGCGCTGCTTTCCACGTCAATGATGCGGTTGTCGGTCACAATGTAGACGTCGCGGTGCCAGTCGTCGTAGCGCATCAGGTACCAGATGAGCGCGGCCACGATCAACGCGGAAGACATCGCGATCAGCGGCAGAGTGTCCGGGTACCACCGAAACAGCATGATCGTCAGCCCGATCGCGGCTGCGAGCAGCATCAGCGGCGGCACTATCTTGCGCAACAGAACGATCCAGTGCTTGCGCCATGCAATCGAATTGCCCTCGACGATGGCCAGGCGGGGGTAAAGATAGTCAAGCCAGGCGGGCAGCCGCCGTCGGCGCGGTGGGACATAGCGGCCGGTGGTACTGGCGTGGCTGTCAACCGGCAGCGCCACGTCGGGCACCTCGCGACCGATCTTGCTCGCCAGTGCCAGCCGGATGCTGGCCTTTTCATCGGCGGCGCGCCGCTCCCGCGCTCGCGCCTGCTCCTGAAAGATGATCTCGCGCACGTGTTCAGCCTGCCGCACACCGGCGAAGACGATATCGCCGGCACCGGCCGTCTTGATCGTCACATCGCTGTAGTCCAGCTGGCGCTGCAGCCAGTTGTGCGCCAGAACCGTGACGTCCTGAATGCGAACCAGGGGCGCCTCGTCCCATTCCTCGCCATAGAGGAGCATGCGCTCGACGTGTATCACCCGTTTGCTGGTGACGATGTACTCATCATTGCGCCAGTCGAAGTAGTTGAACAACGCCCAGGCCAGGCCGACGGTCGCCGGGATGCCGGCGACCGCCTCGATCGCCTCCAGCGGCGTATCGGCCACGGAGAGGCCCACACCCATCAGCACCGCGGCCAGCAGGAGCAGCACCGGCGCAATCAGCACGTTGACGAGGTGCAGAATGTGCTTGCGACCCTGGTAGACCACGACCTCATCCCATTGCTTACCCGGGAAGGGACGTTCGGCCCGCGCCACGCGCTGGGTATACAGGACGTCGAAATAGTTGCGCACCGCGGCGCTGCGAGCGACCAGCGCATCGAAGGCCGCCCGATCCCAGCACGCCAGCCGTGCATCCGAGATGACATCCACGGTGGCGCTGCGCGGCGTCCGATGCAGCATCCCGCGCTCACCGACGAAGGCCGGTGGGGCGTGATAGCTGAGCAGGCGCGGCGTTTCGCCCGAGGTATCGGCAGCCCGCAGCTGTCCGCTCAACAGGAGATACAGATAATCCGGCTCGGCGCCCTGCGGAATGATAATCTCACCGCGCAACGCCACGCAGAGACGCGCTTGCCCGGCAAAAGCCCGCAATGCGCCGCTGCTGACCGGCAGCGGCGCACGCAACGACTGCAGTGCCGCGATGATCTCGGCCAGTTCTTCGGGCGTTGGCATACGCATGGTCGCCATAGAGCATCCTCATCGCACAGCTATCAGCACGCTCTCCTATCTTAACTTGACTATAACATATAGCTGTCACGGTGTCAAGCAGTTCTGCCGCACGTCCTCCGCGCCAATTGCCCTTACGCCGCGTCTTACTTATAATCACCCCGGTGAGCACATCAGGCGTTGCAGGCACAGGTAGTCCATGAACCCCCTCGATTCTCAGGTAGCGATTGTCACCGGCGCCGGGCGCGGCATCGGGCGCGCCATTGCCCTGACGCTGGCTGCCGCGGGTGCCGGCGTGATGCTGGCCGCGCGCAGCGAAGCACAACTGCAGGTCGTTCAGGCCGAGATCGCCGCCGGCGGCGGCCGGGCCGGGGTCTGTCCGGTGGATTTGAGCCGGGAAGCGGACATCGTGCGTCTGGTGCGGCAGACGGTGGACCGTTTCGGTCGGCTGGACATCGTCGTCAACAACGCCGGCACGGGTCACTTTGGCCCTCTGGAGCATATGACCGCCGCGCAGTGGGACGAGATGATGGCGGTGAACGCGCGGGCGCCGTTCCTGCTGTGCCGTGAGGCGCTGCCGCACCTGCGCCGCAGCGAACGTGCCTTCATCGTCAACATCTCGTCGGTGGTTGGCCTGCGCGGCTACGTGAATCAGAGCGGCTACAGCGCCTCCAAGCATGCCCTGATGGGTATGACCAAGGCGCTCGCGCGCGAACTCCAGGGGACGCAGATCCGGGTTCACGCGATCTGTCCAGGCAGCACCGACACCGGTCTGATCGGCGACGCCCGCCCAGACCTCGACCGTTCGATCCTGATGCAACCGCAGGACATCGCCGACATCGTGCTGTTCCTGGTGACGCGGCGCGGCAATGCCGTGATTGATGAGATTGATGTGCGCCGCGCCGGCGCCACACCGTGGGTCTGAGGAACTCGATGGCAACCTACACCATTCAGGCGGTCAAGTACTGCGAACAGAGCGTGCCCGGCCCGCAGATGTTCTACATGGCGCGCTGGGATGAGTGGCTGACGGCCGACTTCTTCTTCTTCATCCTGCGGCGCGATGACGGTGCCGTGATGCTGATTGACACCGGCGTACGCGATGTGGATGAGATTCAGCCGCTGGTCGTGGCCGGGGTGGGCGAACGGGGTCGGTTTCGCATGGATATGGCGACGCAGAACATTCCCCTCTTGCTGCACCGCAACGGCGTTGACCCGGCCCAAGTGACTCACGTCTTCCTGACCCATCTCCACTACGACCACTGTTCCAATGTGCGTCTCTTCCCCAACGCCCGGTTCGTCGTCTCGCGCACGGGCTGGCAGCGCACCCTCGATCCGCCGCACCCGGCGCTGGTGCCGGATGTGCTCTTCCCGCGCGACGTCCTGGCCTACCTGGCTGGCGAGGCGCGCGACCGGTTGATTCTGACCGATGACGAAGCGCCGGAGGTCGTTCCCGGCATCAGCACCTTCTACATCGGCGGGCACACGTTGTGCAGTCAGGCGATCTGTGTGCAGACGAGACTGGGACGCGCGGTATTCCCGGGTGACACAATTTTCTACTACGCCAACCTGGAACACAATCATCCGGTCGGCCTGGCGGTGGATCTCGCCCGGTGCTATCGCGCGCTGGAGCGTGTGCGCGCCGAGGCCGACCTGGTGGTGCCCCCCCACGATCCCGCTCTTCTTGAGCGGCATCCCGGCGGCTTGATCGGGTAGTCAGGCCGACAGCCAGCGCTCGATTTCCGCAATCGGCACCCGTCGCGTCGCCTGCACGGCCTGCCGCTTGCGCCCCAGCCAGCGTGGCAGGCCGATCAGAGCGGCCAGCTGCCCGCGCAGCCGGGCGCGCGCCGCCTCGCCGCGCCAGGCGGCCAGCGCGTCGCGTGTGATGCGCAGCTGGGCAGCGATAACCGCCCGCCCGTGCCGACGCCACAATTCCGCCGGATAGTCCTTGGCCAGCACCCAGATCAAATTGCGGCCGGTGTAGTAGCTGGCGATGACGCCGCCGCCGGTGGCGCTGAGGCGATGATAGACCACTGCCCCGGGCGCGAAGACGCAGCGGTAGCCGGCCAGCTGCGCCCGCCAGTTGAGATCAACGTCCTCGCAGTACATGAACAGGTCCTCGTCGAAGCGGCCGATGTCGTCCAGCATAGCGCGCCGGTAGACGGCCGCGCCGCCGCACGCTCCCCAGACGTATTCGTCAGCATCGAACTGGCCGGCGTCCACCTGCCACACGCCGCGATTGATCGGGATACCATCCACGCCGCAGGCGTCCCCCGCCGAGTGGAGAACGTCGCGCCGGTCGAACAGGCGCAACTTGCTGGCGGCCATCCCGGCATCCGGATGCGACCGGAGGGCGGCCACGACCCCGGCCGCCCAGTCGGGCGCCGCCTCGGTGTCGTTGTTGAGCGCAGCGATCAGCTCGCCGCTGGCCGCGCGGATGCCGCGGTTGGTGGCGCCGGTGAGGCCCAGGTTGCGGTCGAGCGCCACGACCCGCACCTCGGGATAACTCGCCTGAAGCAACGACAGCGTCGCATCGGTGGACGCATTGTCCACGACGATGACCTCGATCGCCGGGTAGGTCTGGCGGCGCAGCGCGTCAAGGCACGTCGGCAGGTGATGCGCGCCGTTCCAGGTGGGAATCACGACCGACAGGAGCGGGTGGTCAGAGGCGTCTTTCACAGGTATCCCCTTCGGGACACAGTATACCACGACCGGCGCGAGCGGCCTCAATAACGCTCCCGCCGGTCCGTGACCGGCGGCACCGGCGGCTCGTGCGTGCTCCCGCCGGTGCGTGACCGGCAGGGTGGTAGCGACGGGTCGCGGACCCGTCGCGAGCAAACTTAGGGCCAGAGCGACAGGTCACGGTGTAACCGACTCGTCGCAAGCACATCAGGCTCGCTCCCGCCGCGAGCGGGTGCGACAGAAATAGTGAAACCGACGCACGCTACCCTCCAAGGCTTGCTGGCTCTGGCGCTGGCCGGTTGCATGTCACTGCCGTCCATCGTCGCCTCGCCGCGCCTGACCACCGCCGTGATCTCGACGTCGCTGCCAACAATGACCGCGACGCCGGCGCTCCAGACCGCGTCCGCCACGTCATCGTCAACCGTCCCCCGGACAACAGTCACTCCCGACGGCACGCCCGCGGAAGTCGCCCCGGACAGCCGCTTCCCCACCGCTCCGCTGCCGCTGAGCGCCTTTCCGCGTCCGCCCGATGACAACGGGCTGGGCGTTCACTGGAGCACCCACCTGTACGCCCAGTCGGATGAAGCCACCAGCTATTTCGTCTCCGAGCTGGCGCGCATGAACATCCGCTGGGTCAAGCTGATCAACGACGGCGTGAAAGGCCGCGACTACGACGACACGATTGACGACCTGGTCAGCCGCGGCATCATGCCGGTGCTGCGATTGTATCAGCGTTGCAACAAGCCCTATGACCCGACCGGCCTGCGCGAACTCGTCGAGCACTACACGAAACGCGGCGTCTACTACTACGAGCTCTACAACGAGCCCAACCTGTCGGGCAAGGCCGGCGGCTGGTGTCAGGACGATGGCACGCCACAACCGGAGTATCTGGCCGCGGTCTGGGCCGACGCGGCACGCATCATCTACCTGGCCGGCGGTTACCCCAGCCTGCCCTCGATGTTCGCCCCTTCAAAGAAGCGACCGGATTGGCGCGCCGACTTCTTCTACCGCTTCTTCGACGCCGTGCGGGCGCAGGGCAACACCGCCGTGCTCTACTTCGCGTGGGCGCCCATCCACAACTACAACATCAACCACCCGCCCGATTACCCCTTCGACGACGTCAACCTGACCGGCCGGCCGCTGACGGACGCCGAGATCGAGCGCTATCGCCTGTCGCCGGAGCAGGTGGCGCAGATCAATCACGCCCGCGCCACCGCCCGTGAGCCGGGCGGCTACTACGTCGGCGACAATCTGGCCGACGACTCGACCTGTTTCCTGCACTTCATCGCCTGGCGCGATCAGTTCTATGACCTGTTCGGCTTCGAGATACCGCTGATCTCGACCGAGGGCGGGGCGACGAAGGGGTCGGGTGAGGATCCGCGCTATCCGGTCGTTGACGGCCTGACCGTCGCCGAGTGGACGCTGGAGCAGACCGACTACATGCTCGACCGCGCGCCCGATTACTACTTCGCGACGATGACCTGGTTGCTGGCGCAACGGGCGCTGGATTACCCGGAGCCCAACTGGGAGATCAACGCCTGGTACCACGACCGCGAGGGAGATCAGGAGCCGGTCGTCGAGGCGCTCAAGACACGCCCGCGCCTGTGGGCGACGCGCCAGCCGCTGACCCGGTGACGGCGACAGCACACCACCCATCAGCTCGCCAGAACCCGGCGGCGCGAAACCTGCAGGCCGCCCTCAGACCGCCATCTCGTCACTCAGTATACCACACGTTGCCTCCGCCCGCAGAATCGACTATGATGCAGACACACTCCACCCCGACCGTGCAGGACGATTTCATTGAGCGTGATCAGCGACCCGAACATCTGGCAGCGTCTTGTCACCCATCATCCTCAGGGCCACCTGTTGCAGACGTGGGCGTGGGGTGAGCTCAAGAGCCGCTTCGGCTGGCAGGCCGTCCGGCTGGCGATCGGTGGCGACGAGCCAACCGCCGGCGCCCAGGTCCTCCTACGGGCACTGCCCGGCGGCCGTCGGACGGCCTATGTCCCGGGCGGGCCGCTGACCGACTGGCACGAGGCGGACCGGACCCGGGCGCTTCTGGCCGAGATGCACCGGCTGTGCCGCAGCCAGCGCTGCATCTTCCTCAAGATCGAGCCCGCCCTGCCCGACAGCGCAGATACCCGCGCCGCCGTGGCAGGTTATGGCTTTCGCGCGGACGCCCCGACCGTTCAACCCCCGCGCACCATCCTGGTGGACCTCACCCCGTCCGAGGAAGTCATCCTGGCGCGTATGAAACAGAAGACGCGCTACAACATCCGGCTCGCCGTCCGCAAGGGGGTCACCGTCCGAACCGGTGGCGCGGCCGAGTTGGGCATCTTCGCCGAGCTGATGCACGTCACTGGCCGGCGCGACGGCTTTGCCATCCACGGCGACGACTACTATCGCCTGGCCCACGACCTGTTCGCACCGGATCACGCCGCGCTGCTGATGGCCTACGTCAGTGAGCAGCCCGTCGCCGGACTGATGGTCTTCGCCCACGCCGGCTGCGCCTACTACCTCTACGGCGCGTCGGCTGACTCGCATCGCGACTACATGGCGCCCTATCTGCTGCAATGGGAAGCGATGCGCTGGGCACGCGCGCGCGGTTGTCGCATCTACGACCTGTGGGGCATCCCCGACGCCGACGAGACCACCCTGGAGGCCGGAGTGGCAACGGTACCGGATCGCACAACCGGGTTGTGGGGCGTCTACCGCTTCAAGCGGGGATTCGGCGGCCGGGTGAGCCGCAGCCTGGGCGCCTTCGATTATGTCTACTCGGAACCGCTCTACGTCGCCTACCGCCTCTGGATGCGCTGGCGGCGGCGACGCCAGCTGGCAGCCTGATATGCCATCCGTGCGGGCCGTGAGCGATCGAGACGAGTGGGATGCCACGCTGCTGCGGACGCCCCAGCCGCAGGCCTTGCAGAGCTGGGACTGGGGCGCTTTCAAGGAAGGCTGGGGCTGGCGTGCGGAGCGGCTTGTATGGTCTGACGCTGCCGGACAACCCTGCGCCGCCGCACAGGTCCTGCAGCGGCGGGTTACGGGCGTGCCGTTCACCATCGCCTACGTGCCGCGCGGCCCGCTCCTCGATTTCGCCGACGGTGATCTCCTGCGCACGGTGCTGGCCCACCTTGAATCCGAGGCGCGACGCCGGCTCTGGCTGTTCATCAAGATTGACCCCGACGTCCGGCTGGGCAGTGGGCCGGAGCCCGCGCCCCCGGAACCGCCGGCTGACCGGGTTGTGGCGCTCCTGGAACAGCGTGGCTGGCGTTTCTCAAGCGACCAAATTCAGTTCCGCAACACCGTGCGGCTCGATCTGACGGCCGATGATGCCACGCTCCTGGCGCGCATGAAACCCAAGACGCGCTACAACATCCGCCTGGCCGAACGGCGCGGTGTGACCATCCGATCCGGCAGCCTGGCGGACCTCGCCACGTTCTATGCGCTGTACGAGGTCACCTCCCGACGCGATGGTTTCCTGATCCGTCCCTTCGCCTACTATTGCGACGTGTGGACCCGCTTTCTCGCCGCCGGCCGCGGCCAGCTCCTGCTCGCCGACCTGGCGGGCGAGACGATCGCCGGCCTCTTCCTGTTTGTGTTCGGCCCAACCGCCTGGTATATGTATGGCGCCTCAGGCAACGCGCACCGCGAGGCTATGCCCGGCCATCTGCTGCAATGGCACGCCATACGGCACGCCCGGGCGCTGGGCTGCACCGATTACGACATGTGGGGCGCCCCGGACCATTTCAGCCCGGAGGATCGGCTGTGGGGGGTTTATCGCTTCAAGGTCGGTTTCGGTGGTGAGACGGTGCGTGGCCTGGGCGCGTACGACTTTGCGCCCAGGCCACTGCTCTATCACCTCTACACCCGGCTCATGCCCGCCGTGCTAAACGCCATGCGGCGCCGCCATCACCTGGCCGCACCGCCGCCGATCACTGCTTGCTGATGACCGGCAGGTAGACAAACAGTTCGTCCCGCACCACGCACACCACACCGGTGGTCACCTGGGTTGCCGTCACCGTGGCGGTG
>Ga0101944_10008007_pt1 | contig 10287 bp, 8 predicted proteins | sample DewCreD2012metaG_FD_75245 | JGI IMG/M metagenome (GOLD analysis project Ga0101944, IMG submission 75245) | Hot spring sediment bacterial and archeal communities from British Columbia, Canada, to study Microbial Dark Matter (Phase II) - Dewar... ...
CTCATCCCTTACCCATCGCTGGTTGAGGGGGTGGCGACCTCGGAGGGACGCTGCTCGCCCCACGAGCAATGGGTTCAACGCGGCCAGCAGTCCTCGCCCGCTGTGATGGGTACGAGGAGGGGCTCGAGTGGTTGAGGCGACTCAAAAACGAGCGGACCGTGCAGCTCGCCCTGGCCATGCTGGAGGGCGGTATCGACCACACCACCCTCGAGGGCGAGCTCACCCGGCTGGCCGAATTCGTCATCCAGCGCACCCTGGAGCGCGTCCTCAAGGACCTGCGCATGCCTCCGGACCTCCCCCTGGTGTTCGTTTACGATCCGGGGCCCGGCGAGCCTTCGGAGACCATTCCCGAGGAGTGCATCCGGCTCATCCAGCGTCTCATTCGCATGCTCTCGACTCCACTCCAGGAAGGTCCCGGGTACCCGGTGGATGCCAGGCTTCGGCCCACGGGAAACTACGGCCCCCTGGTGGTCACCAGGAAGAGCTGGCTCGACTATTACACCCGGCAGGCGGATCTCTGGGAAATCCAGGCCCTCATTCGCATGAGCTGCGTGGCTGGCCATCAAGGTCTCGGGGAGGCCATCGAAAGGGATGCGCGCGCCATCTGTTTTCAGGAGCGCGATCCGCGGACGGTTTGGGAGCGACTTTGCCATCTGCGCCAGCGGATGCAGCGCGAGAGGGCCGACGAAAGGGAAGGGGCCATCGACGTCAAGCTGGGGGAGGGCGGGCTCACGGACTTCGAGTTCCTGGTCCAGGGGACCCAGATGACGGAAGGTTTCCGGGACCATGGGCTTCGAGGCCGGTCGGTGCGGGAAGGGATCGAGCCGGTTCTGGCGCGGTTGGACTTGCCTCCGGCGACGGTTCGCGAGCAGGTTTCGGTGTTCCGGTCCCTGAGGGCTCTGGAGCATCGACTTCGCCTGCATACAGGGCAGCCTTCCTCCCGGCTTCAACCGTGGATCCTGGATGAAATGAAGGCCGCCGGGCTCTGGCCTCCATCCTCGGAGGAAAGTCGCATTCTGGACTGGCAAGATCTGCTGGTTGTGCGTCGGCGGGTGCGGGCGCTGTTCCGTTCCCGCTGCCCCGACATCCGGTGAGCGCGAGGCTATGGCCATGAACCTCGAGGATCAGGATGCGAAGCCGGAGAACCCGCCATGGAGGCTCGTGGTGCGGCCCGTCGCCGGAGGGGTTGTCGTGGTGGGGATCCTTCTGCTGGTCAGGCTCTTGATGTCCGTCTTGGACGGCTCCATAGCGGCTCATGGTCCTGGCCGCGTGGAGCCGTTCTGGGCACGGGCGGCGCTGGGCTTTGTCCTGCGGCTGCCCGTGCCTCTGCACGTCATCTCGGTTGGGCTCATCCTCCAGAGCAAATGGCTCTCGCCTGCCATGGCGCGAACGGCCTGGGTCGCCGTCGTGGTGTCGGGCTGCTGGGTGGGGGGAGCCCTGGCTGTGCGGCTGTTTCTGCTCGAGGTCTGGTGAGCTTTGAGTAAAAGGGAACTCAGGAAAGGTGGCAGGAGATGACTCGGAGCTATCTGAATATCCGCAACCGGTATTTGAGCGAGGCCTGGTTGAGGTCCATCGACGACCTGCGGTCCGCCATCCCGGCCGAAGTCGAAAACGGGGTCCTTTCTTTCCTTGCCTTCGGGGAGCGCTGCGTCATGAGCCCCGGTGAAATCACCCTCGGAGGCGAGCCCGCCGGCGGCGCCGAAGGGCTCCTCACGGCCATGTACGCCAGCCGGGCCCCGGCCAGGCCCGTTAAGCTCCACCCCTTGAGGTCATTCAAGGAGCTCCCCAACAGCATGCCCTACCAGGGAGCCTTCGCAGCCAACTCCGAGCGCGTGCTGGTGCCCCATGTCGAGGCCATCCAGCGCAGGCAGGGGGAGATCATTGGGAAATTTTCGGGCATGGTCAACACGGACGCCATCAGCGGCGACTTTTCGTTCACGCTTTACCCGCTGCCACGCATCCCCCTCTACTACATTTTTCATCTTCCGGATGAGGAATTCCCCGCAGGGGTTTCATGCCTTTTCGCGGATAACGCCGTGGAATTCATGCCCCTCGACGGGCTTGCCGACGTGGCCGAGTACACGGCCAGGAGAATCCTCGCTCTCCTGGCCTGATGGGCGTCGCCAAAGGGGCGCTTCAATGCCGTTGCATTGTGGAGTTGCACGGACTCGGCATGACTCGGTACAAGCGGGTGTCGGCCTCTCGAGTCGCCTTTCCGACACTCTTTTGATTCGCTCTGTCAGCCGTTCGTCCTGGCGAACTCTTTCATGAAGCTCACCAGGGCCTCAACGGCCTCCATCGGGACTGCGTTGTAGATGGAAGCCCGGCAGCCCCCAACGGAGCGGTGTCCCTTGAGCCCGCCCAGGTTGGCGGCCAGAGCCTCGGCGATGAACTTCTGTTCGAGCTCCGGTGACGGAAGCCGGAAGGTGACGTTCATGGAGGACCGGGATTCCGGCTCCGCGGTGCCGCGGTAGAAACCCTCGCTGTCGATGTAATCATAAAGGAGCGAGGCTTTCCTCTTATTCACCGCCTCCATGGCCTCGATGCCGCCCACCGTCTCCTCGAGCCATTTTGCCACGAGCTGGAGCACATAGATGGCGAAGCACGGGGGAGTGTTGAACATGGATTTCTTCTCGGCGAACGTCGTGTACTTCAGCATCGTGGGGAGATCGGCGGGAACGCGATCGAGCATGTCCTTACGGATCACCACCAAGGTCACGCCGGCGGGACCGGCGTTCTTCTGAGCACCGGCATAAATCAGGCCGAAGGGGGCCGGGTCGAAAGCCCTGCTGAAAATGTCCGAGGACATGTCGCTCACCAGAGGGACGCCCCCGGTTTCAGGGAAGCTTTTCCACTGGGTTCCGCGGATCGTGTTGTTGGAGGTGATGTGGACGTAGGAAGCTCCGCCGGTCACCGGAATCCGCTTGGGAATGTAGGTGAACTCGCGGTCTTCGGACGACGCGATGACGCGCACGTCCTTTTTCAGGATGCGGGCCTCCTTGATGGCCTTGGTGGACCAGGTTCCCGTGTCCACGTAGTCGACGGGCCTGCCGTCCGGAGCCAGGTTCATCGGCGCCATTGCGAACTGCATGCTGGCTCCACCCTGGAGGAAGAGGACCTCGAACCGGTCGTCCAGCTTCAAAAGGCGCCCGACCCTTGCAATGGCGTCGTCGAGGACGTCCTCGAACCACTTGGATCGATGGCTGACCTCCAGAATGGACATCCCTGAACCCCGGAAATTGACCATCTCCGACTGAATCTCCTCCAGGACCACCAGGGGAAGCGCAGCCGGTCCCGCATTGAAATTGAACAACCGCTCGTTCATGGAAATCAACCTCCAAGCCTTTGAAATCGTGTGTCAATCAGGTCGAAAACGTGAGAATCGGACGCTACCCAGCCAGAGCCGGTTTGTCAACACCATTCTCCCACGCCATTCTCTTCTGAGACGCCGGCAGCATTCCTATCGGAATAGGTCGTCGAACAAAAGGAGGTTCGGACAAAAGGGTTCAGACAAAAGGGTTGACAGCACAACGGGTTTTATATATTTTTACGACCACTTCAGGGGGCTGTAGCTCAGTTGGGAGAGCGCTTGAATGGCATTCAAGAGGTCAGCGGTTCGACCCCGCTCAGCTCCACCAGGAAAATCAAGGGGATGACGGAATCACCGTTAGCCCCTTTTTCTTTTGGCGTACCTGCCGTAGGCGCGATAGTGGATGGACCTTGTCCGGGATGCAGTATGCCTCCACATCGGCAAACTCGTTCAACAACAGAAGATTGTGAACCAGGATGCCGCTGGGTATCGAGGCGGCCAGAACCACCCAATCATATTTGCCCGTCTGAACGAAGTAAAACCCCAGAATGGGCAATATGCCCAACCCCAGCCCAGGGGACCACTCAGGCCAGTAGGTTCTCAGTATCACCGGCGTGTAGAAAACCAGGCACAGGGTCGCCGCAACGATGAGCGGAATCAATTGCCAGCCTCTGACGATGACAAAGAAGATGCCTATCACGAGGGCCACCAGCGAGGTGCCAACTCCGATCCAGAGAGCTTGATTCAGAGGAAGCTTACCTTCCGGAATGAGTCCGCTGCCCCCGCTGAAGGGGGTTCTTTCGACATTGAGATCGATTCCACTCTTATAGTCGAAGTAGTCGTTGATTGCATTGGAGCTGCCGTGAGTCAACAGGAGTCCAAAGCCGGCAAGGAGAGCATATCCGAGATTGATGGGGCCCTGGTGCCAGGCAATCGCGGTGCCAAGGAACGCGAGAACGATCGACAGGAAAAGGAACTGGGGTCTGGTTTCCTTGAACCACAACAGTAGTCTTGCCATGCGATCTCCCGATCCAGCCAGCGAGGTGCGGCCGGATAACAATAGTGCCGTATCAAGCCGGGCTAGTTCCTTATAATTGCTTCTCATCGACCAGTCCACGCAAACGTCGGATCATCCTCAAGATATTGCCGAGGCGGACAGCCCCATCCATCGAGATCCATCCGTGGCAGCCCCCTGAGTGGCACTTGTGCAAACCGGAGCTGAATTGTACACTGTGGGGCAAAATACGAGCAGGCGGCTGGGCTCAGACCGCGGCAGGACGGTACCTTGAGCCGGGATTGAAGTGTTTTCTCTCGCCACCGTACCGGGGAGGAAAGAAGATGGCGAAAAATATCGTGGTCATCGGCGCGGGCCCCAGGGGCACCTATGCATTCAGGCGACTGGCACTGCAGCTTTCAAGGGCTCCGCTGAAAAGCTCCGTCGTTATTCATTATGTGGAGCAATCAGGCACCTTTGGCGGCGGACAAGTGCATGATCCCGATCAGCCTGAATACCTGCTGCTCAACACCGTGGCCTCTCAGATCACCGCGGTGGGCGATGACGACGAAGTCGCCAGGGCGGATCGGTCCCTGCGGACCCTCCACGGTTTCCTGGCGGAAAAGGGCCTTCCTATCGGGGCGAACGAATATCCCGCAAGGAGTCATCATGGTCAATACCTGGCTTCGGTCTTTGACTGGACCGAAAGAAACCTTCCCCCTGGAGTCACGTTGCAGCGTCATCCCGCTGCGGCGGTCGATATTGACGCCACTGATGGTCAAAGAGTGATCCTGAATAACGGAGCCTTCATCGAAGCCGATGAGATTTTGCTGGTCACGGGCCATTCCAGAGTGCGCATCGATCCAGGCTCCAAGGAAGATCAATGGATGCGGTTTGCCGAGGATTGCCGTCGAGAGGGCCGCAATGTCAGCTATGTTCATGATGTTTATCCCATTGAGGAGAAGACGAAGCACATAAAGGGCGGCGAAAGCGTCTATGTCATCGGCATGGGTTTGACGGCCGTCGACATCGTGCGTACGTTCACCATTGGCCGAGGGGGGATATTTGAAGAGGACGAATCCCTCAAGTATTTAAAGAATGGTCATGAACCTCTGGTTATTCTTGGATCGAGGCTCGGCATTCCCTATTGCGCCAGAGCCTTCAACCAGAAGAGCTCCCAATATCAACCGTCCATTTTCACCCACGCGGTTGTGAAGGAGTTAAAATCACAAAATAGAAAACTGGATTTTCGAAAGGATTTGTTTCCGCTTTTCTGGCAGGAAATGGAATACGTTTATTACTCCACCATGCTCGGTGATGATTTTGGGTCCCGGTATTTATCCTGTCAGGGGGAATTGCAGCGCAAGGAGTTGATTCAACAATCCGTGCCGGAGAAGGACCGTCTCACATGGGAATCGCTTGAGAATCCCATGGCGGAAATGGAGCGTCAACGCCAGGGGCAGCATCTCTTTCATTCCTTTGAAAGCTACACGGATTACATCCTGGGTCTCATCAGGGAGGACTTATCGGAAGCAAGCAGGGGAAACATGACCAGCCCCCTGAAATGCGCCATTGATTCAGTGTTCAGGGATTGTCGAGATATCCTGAGAAATGCCGTCAACTTCGGAGGATTGACGCCGGAATCCCACAAGTATTTGATATCCACCTTCGATCGCGTCAACAACCGCATCGCCGTTGGACCTCCCATTGAAAGCACCAGGCAGCTGCTCCACCTGGCGGAGACCGGGTACGTGCTTTTCTCGGGTCCCAATCCCAGGCTGTCCATGGACGAGGCGGAGAAGAGCTTCGTCATCGAAAGTGAAAGAGTGAGGGGATCGCGGAGACATGTGCAGCACGTGTTGAACGGGCGCATTCACACGGTGGATATCAAGAATGACACTTCCGTACTGATGCGGAACCTCCTCGAGAAGGGATTGGTGCGAACCTTTGTCAACAGAGACGATGGTTTTCAGCTTGAGCTCGGGGGATTGGACGTTACGGAGCAGTTGCACGTGATTTCCAAGGACGGGATTCCGCATCCGCACCTTTGCGCGGCGGGCATCCCGACGGAGGGCAAGATCTGGTTCAATGCCGCCGATGCGAGACCCGATGTCAATTCCACCGCAATCCACCAGTTGAGTGAATGGGCAAGGGGAGTTGCGGAAAGACTCAACTTGAACTGAATCATGGGCAAGCCGTTCAAGGGTGAACCACGCGGCGGTCTTTGTCCATTCCAGTTGATCGCGCATGCGGTCGAGGGATGCAACGCATGAGCCCGCCTTCCGACGGATTGCTCCTTTTGGGGGAAATGAACGGCGCGACAGTCCCCCTGGAGAGGGCGCTGCTGGTGCTGTCGGGCCTGGGAACGGACGAGCGGATGCGCGCCCACCACGGCAAGATCGAAGCCATTTTCCTGAGATTCCTGGAAAAATCAGGCTTGGCCGTTCAAACATCCCCCATCAGCCCTCCCCCGTATCTCCACGTCGACATCGCCCGCCGCCTGTTCGAATATCTCTGGACCAGCAAGCCCAGGCGTTTCGGCGAGGCTTTTCTTCTGGCCGAGGTGGTGGACGCGCAGTTGGATCCCGATGGGAGCCGTCCCGTCGGGACCTGCGTGGGCCTCACGTCATTGTACTCCGTCCTCGGGCTACGCGCCGGCTTGAATCTCTCCCTTTTGGTGAATTCCGATCATCTCCTGAACCGCCTGAGGGTGGGGGACCGTTGCATTGACCTGGACCATACCGATCCCCTCGGTTTCGACTGCAAGATTGGCGAGGGATTCCGGGAGCTCCCCCTGTGGACCCTCACCGCCAGCGTGCTCAACAGTCGAGGGCTGCGAAACGAAAAGCTGGGGCGATGGGAGGCTGCCATGATGGACTATGACAGCGCCATCGGGATCAATCCCCGATACGCCAACGCCTTCAACAACAGGGGAAACATGAGAGCCCTGCTGGGAGACCTGGATGGCGCCGTTGAGGACTACAGCGAGGCCATCCGGCTGAATCCGGGCTTTTGCGAGGCCCACTGCAATCGGGGATTGGCCAGGCAGAGGCTGGGCCATGGGGAAGAGGCCCGACGGGACTACCTGAGGGCACTGGTCCTGGACCCGTCCTACGGCGATGCACGGAGATGCCTGGAGTCGTTGGATCGCTTCCAAGAATATGCCCCCACCGATATTCGTCATGCGGAGACTGGTCCCGGAGTCTTGGAGCCCAACCACCCGATTCAAATCTAAGTATTTGTTTTTTAACACTTTTAATGGTTAACATCCTTACAGATCCAGTCAGATCGCCCATCGAGATGTTTAGGAAAACGGTCACAAGTTCCATTTTAGCTTGACATGAATGGAGCCTTGAGTATTTTGGAAACGCTGGACTTGCTCTCGATCGTGTGTTGAAGCTCACTTTTCCATTCGATCTCCGCTGAGAGCCCTGTTCGCTCAACAGATCTCGCCGCTCACGGTTGCACCATTCAAGCGAATCGCTGAGTGCTCGACATTGTTCCCAATGCCCTTCTGTGTTTTCTATTAGGTACGCATTTCCAGGATGCGCAGTGCCAATTCCATGTTCCTCCCCGGCCACCGGAGGGGGGTATGGCTGCCGGGCCGGAATTGCATAAGGCCGGTCGTTGGAATCCGACCAACCCTATGGCATCGCTTTCGATGGGAAAGGAGGTGAGAAGTGCATGCGCGGGAGTCATCGAGGCTCCCCGGAAACCGTGATCAGCTCTGGATCAAACACATCCTCTGCGAGCTCCATCTGCCCAATCGATCTCATTGTTCACTGCTACGGAACGCAAGCGACCCGATGGTAGTTTGACAATGCTCTCATTGCCCCACTCGGTGGTCTGAGTCAGTAAAGCGCACGCAATACACGTGGCCGTTCAGTGGCCTGCATGGACCCAAAGGGGGGAGGCATGCCGTTCTTAAGCTCGAAAATGGTCGTTTGTGCCTCGACTCCGATCCAGGCCGACTTTCAACCGGAAAGGAGGTGACCAGCCCAAGTTCGAGAGGATCAATGCATTCCTCTATGACCGAGAAGAGCTTTGGATCAATGCTTGAGTTGGGTTCTAACCAGTGGAGGTAGGATATGCCAGAAATTCGAGAGATCGAAATCAAAAGCAGGGCCGACACCATTGGCCTGATGGACATGGATGTCAGGCCCTACCCGGTCACCCCGCCGCCTTCCTACGACCAGGTCAAACCGGTGTACGAACGCAGGAAGGCGCTGGAATTCTGCGACTGGGCCGAGGATAACCTGAGGTTCGAGAAACGGTATGCAAAGGATGAGGCTCTGTCCGGGTTGAGGGTTCTCGATATTGGGCTTTGGCGTCTGGGCCACAAGTTCTGCGCCTCGCTGTTCGGCGAGGCCGGAGCCGAGGTCGTCGCCATCGAGCCGCCCTCCGGCGATCCGCTGAGGAAGCTGACGCCCTTCGGCCGCGAGGAGTACATGCTGGAGAACAAGTTCACCGGCGAAAAGTGCGGCATGGAGTTCGTCAACGAGATGGTCAACAAGTACGCTATCACGCTCGACGTGGAGACCGAGGAAGGCCGCGAGATTTTCAAGAAGTTGGCCCAGAACGTCGACGTCCTCATTGACGGCATGCCCCCCGGATACATGGACGGCCTGGGCATCGGGTACCGTCAGCTCAAGGAAGCCAACCCCAGGATGGTCTACGTCTGGGTCGGCATGATGGGTCAGTGGGGGCCCTGGAAGGACAAGCAGTCCAAGTTCGGCCAGTGGGAGCTGGAGCCCTTCGCGAGCTGCGCCAACTCCTGGATCCACAACACCGGTCTGGCCCAGGACCTGCTCCCCCGCGGGAGAGGCGGAGACCCGACCCGCTCGGGCATCTGGCTGGCGGACTACGTGGCCGGCGGTCAGGGATTCGTGAACGCCCTGGCAGCCCTCTACTGGAGGGATGAGCTGGGCGGCACGGGCCAGATGATCGAAGAGACAGGCGCCGAGACGCTCATGGACATCCTGGACTTCGACATCACCTGGTACGGGTTCAACGCCAGCATCAAGGCCAGGTCGGGAGGCTGGGACCCCAACCTGAACCAGTACGCCTGGAACCCCTGCAAGGATGGTTACATGATGATCGGCGGGCAGACCGACAAGCTCTGGTATAACATCGGCTTCTGCCTGGAGCGCGAGTTCACCCAGTTCGGCCGCCTGATCCACGAAGACCCGTTCTTGAAAGAGATGGGCGCCCGTAACGCCCTGCACGCCCTCATCAAGACGTACTCCCTGACCTCTCGGTGGCTCCGGGACACCAACCGCGTCGAGGCCGAAACCAAGCTCCTCGAGTACCAGCTGGCGGCCGGGCCGGTCATGTTCATCGACGAAGTCTGCGAGTTCCCCCACTTCAAGTACCGCCCATGGATTTACGTCCATGAGACCGACTACGGCCCACTGCTCATCGCATCCAGCCCGTCGTCCTACCAGCTCCGCGCTCCCTTCCGCTGCAAGTGGATGGGCCGGGATCTCGGCCAGGACAACTACGAAATTTACCTGAAGTGGACCGGAATGGGTCAGAACAAGGTGAATGAGCTGAAGCAAAAGGGGGTGATCTGATGGCAAAAGATCCAAGAATCACGAACATCGAAGATTTGCCGGGCCCCAAAAGCAAGGGTGAGCTGGAAGAGTGGAAGATGCCCTACGAGGACTATTGCAAGAAGATCTTCGACGTGGGCAATGAGCACACCAAGCCGACGGCCCTCAAGGGGATCAAGTGGCTGAGCTGCACCATGTACATCTTCACGCCGCACTCCGTGGCCAACCTGGCGGAGCTCGGGGCCGAGGTCTTCTGCCTGTTCACCGTCAAGTGCCGGCCGATGACGCTGTCGTCATCCCGCAGCTGCAGCCGGAGCTCTCCCGTCGACTTCTCCCACTCGAGCTCCTTCAGCACCGCGCCATACGGGTCGAACCGGCAGAGGTCCGGCTTCCACGGCAGCGGGAAGACGAACTGCTCCTCCGCGCGTGTC
>Ga0101944_10008008_pt1 | contig 10285 bp, 10 predicted proteins | sample DewCreD2012metaG_FD_75245 | JGI IMG/M metagenome (GOLD analysis project Ga0101944, IMG submission 75245) | Hot spring sediment bacterial and archeal communities from British Columbia, Canada, to study Microbial Dark Matter (Phase II) - Dewar... ...
CATTGTGTGCCCGGTCTTTTGAATATGTGCCATCCGTTCCCTATACATTCGTCATATAGCAAACCTACGCCACGATCTAAATCTATTAACCAATTATTTTCTACACTTGGTGTAATTGTTAATTTGCTATCTAAACAAATACCTATCTTGTCAGAATGAGTTACATAATCATACCATTGGATTTTTTCTTGTAGTTTGAAAATTATTCCATTATTATTCTTGTACTGGTTATATAATTCTTGACTGCTAGTATAAAATTCTAATCCACTTATACACGTATTACACCAAATACTATTAATGCAATTGTTTAAATCTTGAATATTATGTCCGTCTAGAAAAATACTTGTATGTATTGGTTTTTTATATGTTTGTAGTATGTTTTGATGGTTTTTCCATATTTGATCCCAATCTTTGAGGTTATGTACTGTTTGCTCTCCTGCATGATATATGGGGAATTCTGTAGAATACTGCCAAAGTGCATGACATTCTATAGCTTTTATACCATATCCATAATGACGCATTCTAATACAGTATTCTATATCTTCCCCCCCACCTGGATTAAACTGTTCATCTAATGTACCATATTTATGAATTAAATCTTTTCTTAAACAGGCACAATAAAATATAATAAAATCCCACTGACTAGCAGGATCTACAATTCTACTTATACCTGTTACAGCAGTTGTTCCATGACAGTCTTTGATTAATTTTTCTATCCAATTGTCTTTCCATAATATAATACAATCATTATTTAATAATATAATATGGTCGCCTTTAGATTCTCTAATGCCCCAATTCGTCGCACGGGTATAGCCCATAGGGTGTTTATTTTCTAAAATCTTAATGGGATGATTAATGCTCTGTAAATATTCTTTGCTTCCATCGATACTACCGTTTAATACAACAATTATCTCACCTTCGATTAAGTTTTCTGTATTTTTAATGATAGAATCTATGCATGGTTTTAAACAGTCTTCTAGATGGTTATATGATGGGATTACAATAGAAAAACGCATATTTTTATGTCGTCAGAATATTTTAAAGACGATAATAAAAAGAAGAATAGTCGGTATAATAACAATTAAGTATCCATTGTATGGCAACATGTGTAAAAAAACTTTGTACTATTTGGAGGCATGGTTGGACGAAATTACTTGGCCCCATCGGTTAACGGATAAACCAGCATCCTTCTAAGATGCCACTGTAGGTTCGATTCCTACTGGGGCTACTATTTAAAATTAGATAAATAATAACCCAATCAAAAATAAACCTCGCGGTAAAAAAAAACATTCCGTTATATGTATGAGATATGATCTTTTAAAGACAATTTTAAAAATTCCCACCAGATATAAACAGGAAGATGCGATTGTTCAGTTTCTTGAAGAATACGCATTCAAAAATCATTATCATGCAGAAGTTGACAAATACAAGAATGTTTTTATCCATAAGGGTGATAAGATCAATAGACCTCTTATTTGTGCCCACACTGATACTGTACATTCAATTCATCCAGAAAACATTCCAGAGCAAATAATTGAAAATGATCATGGAGATCTTATTGCTTTGAAGAAAAAAGGAACCCAAACAGGAATTGGCGGCGATGATAAAGCCGGTATATTTATCTGTTTGGAATTGCTAGAACACTTTAAAGATATTTCTGTGGTTTTCTTTGCAACTGAAGAAATCGGATGTGTTGGGGCACACGGAGCTTCAAAACATCATTATAATGATATCGGATATGCTATAGAATTCGACTCCCCAGAAGATAATATTATGAGTTATTCAAATAACGGAATCAATAACTTTGAAGACAATGGGGATTTTATTAAACTAATATCTCCTATTTTAAATAGTCATGGAGTGACTCGTTGGGAAAAACATCCTTATACAGATATTCACGTTATTAGAAAAGTAACTAAACTATCCTGTTTAAATTTACCAGCAGGGTATTTTAACTATCATACACCTTATGAATATGTGAGACCTAAAGCAGTTGAAAATAGTATTAAACTAGGCATTAATATCATAAATACACTGGGATACCAAAAGTATATGTTCGAACACAACCACCTTAATAATAGTTTATTTTATTAATGATTCGCACGTGTTTATATTATTAAGATGCTTTACCTTTGACGAACCTTTATATATGAGATTAAGAAAACCAGTGCGACCATTTAAAAAAGATCTTTCAGATGCACTCACAAAATACACTCCTTATAGTTATAAAAACAATGGCAAATACTTATATCCATGTAAAGAGTGTCTAGGTAAAGGTTATTTTTACGATCCAAATGAATACCCAGACCCGATAGAAGGATATAAATGTGTCACTAAAATTAAGTGTAAAGAATGTGGCGGTAAAGGCTTTTCCAATAAAATATCTGATAGAAAATGTTTTGAAGAATGGCAAAAAAAGAAAATAGCAGAGTATTTATCGGAAGTTAAAAAATATAGAAATGAGAAAAAGATTCTTTTGCAAATAAAAAAGAAACTTAACACAGAAGAAATTGAAGTGCTTAGAAAATATAGTTATCCATTGTTGTAGAAATAAGTCATTGAGATGCAGGCAGAAGAAGCTCTACAATTAACAATAGCCAATCCATCACTTTTGGTAGTGACAGGTAGCCGCTTATATGGCACTGAGAGATATAATGAATTTGGAAAGTGCATAAGCGATACCGATAAAAGAGGAGTGATTTTACCACCTTGGGAATATATTATTTCTAGAGATTTTGAGCAAGCTGCTATTCCTGGCGAACAAGATGGGCTGATTTATAGCTTGAAATTCTTTATTAAACATTTAGTAGCTTGTAATCCCCAATATCTTGAAGTTTTATTTGCTAATGATAAAAACATACTTAAATGTGATGAAATTGGTAAAACCCTCATGGGGATGAGAAATCTATTTGTTTGTAAGAGGTTTTATAATCGTATTGTGGGGTTTTCAAGTTCAGAGTGGAGAAAATGCAAGGCAAAAGAAGTAATCAATAACAATACAATTTCAGTAAATAGAAGAAAAGAATTTGAAAAGTATGGTTATGTAGTTTCTTCCGCCTGTCATAGTATTAGACTATTAAGGCAATGTACCGAATTACTATTACATGGAACTATGACTTTCCCCAGGCCAGACGCTGAACAATTACGTAGTATTAAAAATGGACAAGTTTCATTCGAAGAATTAGAAAAGATATATAATGAAGCATCTAAAGAGTGTGAAAGTGCTATTGTTACCAGCGTTTTGCCAGAACGTCCAAATGAAAAGGCAATTAGAGAAATATATGAAAATATAACGATTAAGTATCTTTTTCAAGATAACAGATGCTTTAGTAGAGCTAAAGCACTTATAGTAGGCGATATAGATTATTCTGGAAAGGCTAACCCTAATATTTGTAATGGTTTATGATTATGAACAAGCACAAACGATTCTTTTGTCGCAGTGACTGCGAAAATAGAACTCAAACAAAAACATACAGAGCAGAGTGCGCTTGCAAAGCAGCAACAAAACATGCGAAATACCTTTTTCCAAAGTTATATACAACCAATACATCAATGCATGTTTATGTAACACCCTCTGGAGAACCTTATTATGAAGCATCATTTCACTTTTTAAAAGGCTTATTGTTCAAAAATCCTGGTAAAGTGGGAATTGTTCCTGATTATTTAAAAAATACTAATCTGACTAACTCTAAAAAGCCTAAAAAAGCTGTTTCTGTAAAAAAAGACTAAAAAATAAATATCTCTAACTTCGCGGTAAAACATGTAAGCCTTATAAGTGGCATGTTGTAAACTCAGGAAAATTTAATTCCGCACAATACGAAAAGAAATTGCTTAGTATGGAGCTAAATAATCCTGAAGATGTTACTACAGAAAAATGTAAAAATTAACACGTGTAAACAAAAAAATCATGCTGAAACAAAAGAAAAAATGCTATCCACACTAAAAGTGTAAATGATTATGATACCTTATTCAAATTACCTAACCCTAAAAGGATAGATATGCTAATATGTAAAGACCATAAAATATACGAAGTTATAGATAATTATGATTATCAAACAAAAACTTATACATACGATGAAGTCCCTATACAAAGTTTAATAGAATTTATGATGGATCACGTGGAAATAATAAGAAATTTCACTTTCGGTGATCTATTTGAATATATTAAAGCCGAAGCAACTATCATAGAAAAAATGTTTTCCTCATTTATGGGGCACTTCCCACTAGAACCTTATATAGAAGAATCAAAATTGCCCCCAAAAGGAAAAATAGCCCAAAAACATGAAAAAGGAATCCATGAACTACAAATACAATGGACTATGAACTTATATAATGATCATCTTTATGTTAATCCAGAATTCGTAGGATACGGATTGTCAGAAAATTACCCCAATAACAATGAACTGATTAATTCAAAATTTAGCCTGGCTTTTGAAAAAGTCAATGAACTGTTACCTTACCCACTAATATTAAAAAAAAGAGTCAAACTCTATCAATATAAAAAAAACTTCAAAAAACAAAATCTGGGAAAACTGAATTTCCGACTGTTTGATATCCTAAGCGCAATCCTCTACGAACTAACCTTCTCAGGCTTGCCACAAAAAAGAAATGAACAGTTGAAACAAATAAATAAATTAATGGATGAAATAAAAGAAGAAGAAAAAAATGATAAACTAAATACCACCCTCATAACTTATGATGAATTAGAAAAAAATATAAAAGAAGAAGAAGAAAAGCAAAAACCAGAATTAATGGCAAAATCAGTGGAATTGGCCGAGGAATATGAAAAATTGCTATTAAAGTATAAAGATTTAGAAAATATAGAACTGAAAAAATTCTACATGACCAATCGTGCAAATAAATATTTTCGCAAGAAAGTGAAAATAATAAATAAAAAACATGAACAACATGTACCTCACTAACAGAATTGAAAATATGAATAAAAAACTAGAAACTCAATTGGTTGAAAGATTCCCTACGTTTTTCCGCGATTATGGAAAAAGCCCCAGGGAAAGCTGTATGGCGTTTGGTTGCGACCACGGAGATGGTTGGTTTGATATATTGTGGAAACTTTGTGAAAATATAGAAAAAACGCAATATAAAGACAAATTTTACTTTCAACAAATTAAAGAAAAATTTGCAGCATTGAGAATCTATTATACACCCAGTAATCCAGAATTAGATACACTGATAGAAAAAGCAGAACAGGAATCTTTGAATGTTTGTGAACAATGTGGAAGCAAACAAAACGTTACCACAAATAGTGAAGGATGGTTGACCACCATGTGCGAAACTTGCAGAAATAAGTCAAAACCCCCTCGGTAAAAAACCCGACTAACAAAAAAGGTAAAACCACATGAATAGAAATCTATGATAAATCTTTTAAAGTCTTTAGTTGATCCAAAAAACAAAAAACCTGACTGTTAAAAGTACCCTAAAAAACTAAATAAACAAAAAGGAAAAATTATGCTTACTCTAGATGAACTCCGAAAAAATGGATGGAAAATTAGTGTCTATCACCTCAGAAACTGCCAGGATGTGGCTGATTATCTCCAACAAGTAAATGCCAATCACAAAAGTAAAATCAATATCAATAAAAAAGCCGTTACTCGTGTTATTGTCTCCAAAAATAATTTAACTTGTGAGTCAGAAGCTATTTGTAGCAATAAAGACCAATTCAATAAAAAATTGGGATTAAAAATAGCACTGGGTAGATTAGAAAAAAAACTCAGTAATCTAAAATACTAAATTGTTTAAACCGAAGTTAACGGTTATCAAAACTGTGTAACAACCGTTAATAACTGTTGTCTAAAGTTTTTATATATGAATCTATACAAACAAATAACAAATTGCTTGGCTATCCTTTGGTTGCGTTGTTTCAGTATTTCTGAATCTGTCCAGTTGCCCTGTATTTCTGCAATAGCGATTTGGTAAGATTCGTAAGAAAAAACATACAGTATAGTAAAAGAAAAACTAAAACATTTAACCCCCAAAAAACATCACTTAATATGCAAAAATATTAAATAATGATGACCAAAAATATAAATACAACAATATCTTGATAAAACTATGTATTCAGATTAACTTTTATGTAATGTTTTTATGGTATTCCGCGGTAACAAAAAAAAACAAAAAAACATATGCACATTACAGTAACCCCTAATGCCGTAGAAGTTTCCTTGTACTGGATGGGAAATGAATACAAAGCCCATACAAACCTGTTTATGCCGATCACACCAGGCCAATATATACTTCCTGCACCTCTTACAAAATACTGGCACTGGTTCAATACAGATGATCCGCAAACTTTACTAAACCGTTACCTAAATTACCTGGTTGAAACAAAAATCTTTGATGTAGTTAGAGTCTTGGAATATTAAGTCAATATTTATCAAAAAACAATTGTGAACCCTGGTTCAAAAACTATAAAAACAACCTACCACTACCCTGTATTTACACTAAACCCTTGTTGTATAAAGAGTTATAAAAAGAATTGTAAAATTTAACCTATATTAAATAAAATCCCCCAATTATGTATTAAAATTATCCTAAATTAATATAAACATCTTCGCTATAAATATTAAATCTAACCCCTAAATATGTACCGCCACCCCCCCCTAATTACCCACTTCTTTCCATTTTATTCCACTATATTATATTATTAATATAATAATCATTAGTTAAGCACTAAATTGTTATATCTATAGCATATTTACCTGCTAGATTTACTTGCTATAGAATATTTATTTGCGAATATTCTTCGCCGTTCTCTATTTCCCTGTAATATAAATTTATAAATATTATATTTAAGTATATTATATTTACTTTAATGTATATATTTATAATAACTTGTTAACTATATATTCCTATATGAGCACTAACTATAGCCCTATAGCATCGAATATATAGCCCTATAGCACCGAATATATAGCCCTATAGCACCGAATAACTATATATATATAGTCCCATAGCACTGAATGACTATAGCACTGAATGACTATTCCTATATGAGCACTAACTATAGCCCTATAGCATCGAATATATAGCCCTATAGCATCGAATATATAGCCCTATAGCACCGAATAACTATATATATAGTCCCATAGCACTGAATGACTATAGCACCGAATATATATTCCTATAGCACCGAATATATATTCCTATAGCACCGAATAACTATATATATAGTCCCATAGCACTGAATGACTATAGCACTGAATGACTGTAGCACTGTGAATGACTGTAGTAGGAATGACTATAGGAATGGCTATAGTATTGTTTTCATGAGTTTTTGTGCATTTTGTTTAATAGTTGGGAGGGTATCTTTTTGGAAGCGTTCGAGTTGTTTTTTGAAAGTTTCGTAGGTATTGATTACTTTTGCATTAAGTGGCATATTCCATCCTATTAGGATTATATTTTGGATTAATCTTCCGAAGCGGTTATTAGCATAGTTAAAAGGTTGTACAGTTGAGAAGAAGAGTGGTTGTTGTTCTATTAGTTCACGCATTGTTTTATATTGTTGTTGAGATATACCGTATGGTGAGTCGAGTTTATCTTTGATTTGGTTATGTATAGTTGACAGGTTATTTATCCATTCTATCATTATATATGGGATCAGGCTAGGTACTGGTGCTGTTGAAATGGTATTTTCTGCTAGGTGGTTTCTCCAGGTATTTATTTTACTGAGGGTATAATTTTCTATATTGATTAGTGGTGAGAATGTTATTGAGTAGAGTTTTTTGATCCAATGGATGTTATTTTCTAGTTCTGTGACAGACTGGATAGGGTATAATCTTGATGGATAATCTGTGGTATTGACCAGTTTATTTAAAGCATAATTAAATGCTAACAGGTGACCATGTGCGTATTGGTTTTGGTATTTTTTATAGAATGTATTTTCAACATCGGATAATGTACAATTATCTATATTTTCTACATAATGTGTTTCTGCAACAAATTGTAGGATATCTTTTAATGCTGGTTTACGGATAATCATTTTTTATATATTTTTATTTGTTCTGTAAATTGTAAATATTTTATTTATGTTTTTTTTATATATTAGCATATCATCATATTTTCCTTTCTTCAGATCTTCAACAAACCTTCTTATGTATTCAGATACCTCTTCTTTTTTGAATGCTCTCTCAAACAATTCTAACTGGAATTTTTTGCTAAGATCTGTCCAATCTCCCCTAACAAATTCCATTCCTGTAAAGCTCATTTCTTCTTTTCCATCTTTTATGAGCAATCCTGCATATCTTTTCTTTGCCCCTTCTTCAGATCCACGCATTGTAGGCATTAAAAATACTTTAAACAATTTCTCGAACTGAATTTCTAGATAACTTTCTCTATTGTATTCTTTTTTTACATACTCTTTATAAAAATCGTTTATGTACTTTTCAATCTTTTTACCTATGGTTTGTGCATCTTCCGTATTCTTAGCCATGCTCACAACAAACACAGAATCAGTATCACCATATATTACTTCATATCCTAGTTCTTCTACCTTGTCCGCTGTTAACTTAATTATTTTTTCTGCAGTGTACGTTATAGCATTGCTTAGTGCAGGATTATAAAAACGGCACGATGGATTGCCCAAAACACCATAGAACGAATTCATAATTATTTTTAATGCATAAATTACGTGTGCTGGTTTTTTTTGTTTTTTTGCATCATCTCTCTGCTTCCAAACATCCTGAATAATCATTGGAAGTATTCCTTCTTGATTTTTGAATACAGCACCATTCTCTGCAACAACATACTTTTTTTTATCAATGTTTTTAGGAGGATTTTTAACATAAGAATAAGGATCAATGTTTAATGTTCTAATAATAGAAGGATAAAGGCTTTTAAAATCAAGAACTATTACATAATCATAAAGTCCTGGCTTTGGATTCATAACATATCCTCCTTTAGAAGGTTCGTCTTTTTCTGAAAATTTTGTACTATTAAGAACTATTTTATGTGCTTTAGCATATCTTAAAAACAGACTATCAAGACTTGCAACACTGGCCTTGACTCTCTCAAGAGTCATTCCTGTAATCATCGCTCTTTGTATTGTTAATTGTATTGCAGAGGTTTCATGAATTAATTTATAAACCAACTCTGCATCTTTCAGATTATAATCTACAAGTTTTTGCTGATCATTTTTATAAAGCATATCGATGGTCTCTGCCTTATTTTCCTGTCCGACAAGCTTCTTTTCCCCTAAATATTCTTGTGCAGCAGTTTCTAATTTATAATTTTCTAATTTGATAAAGCTGGTTCTTAAAAGTTGTATTCCGTCAAGAACCATTCTTCCGGGGAAATCTGCAGAAGAATCCCTCATAAAATCATTATTTATATCCACTTTGCACGGCCAGTCTGTTCTCCCTAAAATAAAAGGTATCTTATATTTTTCAAATTTTTCTTTAATAATCTTCAGATCAAAATCTATAACGTTCCATCCAGTTATTACATCTGGGTCAATTTGTTTTACTAATTCTGAAAATTTTTCTAACAATTCTTTTTCAGTATTTATAGATAAAGCATTATGCAGTTTTTTTCCAATATTTTTTTCCGAAGCGTGTATTAACACTTTTTTATATTCTCCGTTGTTTCTCAATCCTTCGGTATATAGTGAAATACAATAAATATTTTTATTCTTACTGTCTGTTTCTATATCTATTGATAATATCTTTAATTCGGGGAACCACTCTGAAACACTTATTTCCGGCTCTTCATATATTCTGTCTACAAATTCTCCTTTTTTATAATTACCAAAAATCTTTAGAGAACCCTTTATATTATAGTCTATTAAGAATCTTTGATAAAACCTAATGTCTGCTTCATAACACTCTATTTTCAGTTCTTCTTCTAAATATTTCCTTAATTTGGAAACATCTCCTGGAATCCATAAAGTTATCTTACTCACTTTTTCGTCATCAAAATTTTTGAAATCAGTTTCTTCTATATATCCATTAAAGTCTTTTATTGCTTTCTTTAGTTTTTCATCATGCGAATCTTTTGTCTTTATATAAAAATAAGGCCTATAATGTTTTATTATTAGAAATGATTCCCCATTTTTTAACCTGCCAAAAAGGTATACCAGCGCTTTTTTCCGTTTTTTCTTGATTCCTTCTTCTGACTCATCATCAACAATCCTATATGTGGGATAGACAATGAATCCATCTATGAAAGAATCGTGCATACTGGAAAGATATTAAACAGAATTTATAACTTTTACTCTATCTTGGTTACTTTGATAGCACCAACCGGACAACCATCTGCAGCCTCTTGATTACAG
>Ga0101944_10008009_pt1 | contig 10283 bp, 8 predicted proteins | sample DewCreD2012metaG_FD_75245 | JGI IMG/M metagenome (GOLD analysis project Ga0101944, IMG submission 75245) | Hot spring sediment bacterial and archeal communities from British Columbia, Canada, to study Microbial Dark Matter (Phase II) - Dewar... ...
CCAGGACCGCGGCCATGAGGAAGAACACCATCACATACAGCGTGCTCACGCCCAGAATGAGGACAATGCGCGTGAGCGCGTCTTCGGTGAACTGAAGGTCCCCCTGCCAGAACACGCTGACCATGAGGATGCCGAGCAGGAACGACATGATGAAAGGGATCACGATGCTCAAGGTGCCGCCCACCCATTTGCCGAGCAGCACCACATCCCGCGGCACCGCGTTCGAGAGCATGAGCTTGAGCGTCTGGTCCTCTTTTTCGCCCGAGATGCAGTCGTAGGCGAAGAGAATGGCGAGCAGGCTCAACACAATGTTGACCACATACACGAAGTCGGGCGGCTGGAACAGGGAGAAGATGGGGTTGGCGTACTTGCTGCCCTCCATCTCGATGCCTTCCATGCTGGAGAATTCCTGATAGGCCAGGGGGTTTTCCACATCGGGGCGCTGACCGCCCGAGGTGATGATGAAGCCGGGCACGCGGAACGACGAGGACATTTTCTGCTCCAGCCCGATGCTGAAAATGCCGAGCATCTGCGGCTTGGGGTCCTTTGCGATGCCGAACGCCATGAACTGCATGATGTTGTTCATGGAGTCCATGTCGTCCCGGTGAATCTGATCGCTGCTCTGGAAGTCGTCCATGCGGCGCACAAAGTTGCTGGCCATGATCTGGAGGCTGCCCACCACGAGCACGGCCAGCAGCGCCATGGACACCACGAACCTGAAGCTCACCAGGTTCAGCAGGATTTCTTTGCGTACGATTTGAAAGAACATAATCCGCCCGCCGTGTTCCGCCAGCGGCCCGCGCGACGCGGGCGCTTACGCGATCTTGCCGTGCGTGACATCCTCCTGAATGTACTGGAGATAGAGTTCGGCCAGGTCCGCCTCCTCGATTTCGTCGCGTTCGAGCACGCGCACCAGATTGCCGGCCGCCATGATGCCAACGCGGTCCGCGATTTCCTTGGCGCGGAAGATGTCGTGCGTGGTCATGAGAATGCCGCGGCCTTCGGAGCGCAACTGGTCCAGCAGGCGCAGGAATTCCATGCCGCCCTTGGGGTCCAGGCCGCTCGTCGGCTCGTCCAGGAGGATGACCTCGGCGTCCTTCATGATGGCGATGGCGATGCCCGAGCGCTGGCGCATGCCCTTGGAGAACGATTTGACTTTGCGCGTGTGGGCCTCTTCGGACAGGCCCACGCGGCGCAGCACCTTGCTCAACTCGTCGCGCGTGGCTTTCTTGCCCGCAAGTCGCGTGAAAAACTCGATGTTCTGCAGAGCCGTGAAGTTTCCGTAAAGCATCACATTTTCCGAAACATAGGCCATGTGCTTTTTGGCGGCCAGCGGATCCTTGTGCACATCAATGCCGCAGATCTCGATGTTGCCGCCAGTGGGTTCGGAGAACGACAGGATGAGCATGAGCGTGCTGGTTTTGCCCGCGCCGTTGGCGCCGAGCATGCAGAAGATCTCGCCCTCGTGGATGTCGAGGTTGAGCTGGTCCACGGCGAGCACGCCGTTGTCGTAGCGCTTTGACAGGTCGTTGATTTTTAGAAGCACGGGGTTTTCCAGGTGCGGCCTGTTGGAGCGGTCGAAGACCTGGGATTCCTTGGAGCCGTCGGCCGTGGATTTGCGGCTTGGCAGGGGCTTGTGGGTGGCCTGCGCCGCCGGAGCGTGAGCGGCCGGGGGCGTGCGGGTCTCGGCGGGCTGCTGCTGGGGCGGGGGCGCTTGAGCGGGCGCAGAAGGCGGCGCGGCGTGGCGCGCCGGGGCGGTGGGGGCGTAATGCTGCGCGTGGGGCGCGGGCGGCGCGCCGCCCATGCCGGACAGGGTGTTGGCGAAATCCACGGCCGCGCTGCGGATGTTCTGCACCATGCCGCCAAGCTGTTCGGTGCGCGTCTGCACCACTTCGTCCACCTTCTGCACCACTTGGCCGAGGCTTCTCTGCATCATCTCGGCCATGCGCTGCTCCATCTCGGCCATTCTTTTGTCGAAATCGTCGTTCTGCTGGCTCATGAATCAATCCCTTTTTAAAAAATGCCCGCGCGGCGGCGGGCCGCCGCTATTCGAACACGCCCATGATTTTGCGCAGAGTCTCCTGCGCTTTAATCACGGTTTCCTGGGCCTCGAAGTACCGGTCCTGGTCGCTGAAGAACTGGCTGCGGTACGAGTCGAGCTGGAATTCCTGAACCTTGCCGAATTCGCGCAGCTTGCGGGTGATGTCCAGGCGGCGGCGCGATATGTTCATGCGGTCCTCCTGGATTTCAAGCTGCTGCACGGCCTCGATCAAATCCTGGTACGCATTGCGCGCGGACAACTCTTCAGCCTGCGCCTGCGCCTCAAGCTGCGCTTTCATTTCATTGATTTCTTCGAGCTGTTTCTTGGTGATGCCCTTGCGCTTCATGTTGTCGTCAAGCACCCAGGACACGGACACGCCCAGATACTTGTTGTTGTCATTGGAACTGCTGCCTGTGGAGAACAGGGAAGACGCCGAACTGCTGGAGGGCAGGTTGCCCCATTGCTCGATGCCCATGTCCAGGCCGTAGGTGTTGTCCGAGTTGTTGATGGAAAATCCCAGGGAAGTGCGCTTGTCCTCGAACCCGGCTTTGCCGGAATATACGGGCTTGTACGAGCGGCTGATGTCGCGCAGCTCGCGCTCTTCTTCCGTGAGTTCCTGCTTGAGATAGGAAATCTGGTAGGAGTTGTCCATGGTGAGTTTGACGATGTCGTCCATGGAAAAGGCGAACTGCTTGAGGTCAGGCGGTTCGCCATCGAGTTTGACATTGGCGCCCAGGGGCTGGCCCAGGAGCTTGAGCAGGTCGAGTTTGAGAGCCACGAGATCGTTCTCCAGGGTGTTGATGCGCAGCCGCTCGTTGAGCACATCGAGTTCGGCGGTGAGCACATCAATCATGGGCACATCCTGGGCCACTTCGTAGCGCAGTTGCAGGTCGCGGTGCTTTTTCTCGTAGGCTTCGAGAAGCGCGAAGCGCTCCTGAATCTGTTTTTCCTTGAGCAGACTTGTGTAGAAAGTGCGGCGCAGGTCCGAGAGCACGGAGCGCAGTTCCTGCTCGTAATTGAAAATGGCGAGCCTGCGGTTGGCGCGGATGCCCACTTCGGACACGGGATCCTTGCCCCATTCCATAAGGCGGCGGCTGTAGCGGATGGACATGGTGTTTTCGGAATAATTGCGGCCGGCCGCGGACTCGCTGCTGGTGTTGAGCACGGAATTGCGGATCAGTTCCTGAATCTGCGCCTGCTGCTCGTCGGAGATGGTGATGGGGCCAAGAGGCGTGTCAATGACGATGGGGGCCTGGGCCGCGCGCTCGAGTGCGCGCTGCGCGGCCACGCGCTGGGCGGGCGTGGCCTGGGGCAGTGGCCGAAGCCCGAACTGGCTCAAATCCACGCCGTACTGCGACGCCAGGCTGGCGATCTGGCTGGTGCTGACCCCGGTGAGGCTTTCGATGTCGCTGGCGCTCAACCCGCCGATGTCCAGGCCGCCCGAGCCGCCCGTGGACACGGTTCCGATTGACGCTGCGCCAAACGAACTCACGGGCACGGGGTTGAACGCCGGGTAGTAGGTTTTGTTCAGCGTGCCGTCCTTTCGCTCGAAGCTGGCCAAAACATCCCAGTGCGAGAAAAACCGGCTGCGGTCCGACATTACATCGCCCTCGACCTTGTTGAGCGCCGCGAGTTTTTCCTTAAGGCCGGGGTTGTTTTCGAGCGCCAGCAGAATGCAGTCGTTGAGGGTCAGGGTGATCGTGGGGGGCTGCGCCTGTCCGGCCGGGGCCTCCGCTGCCGCAGCCGCGCCGGGCGCGCACAGCAGGAGCGCGCATGTCAGCAGCATCCAGATCGCCCGCCGCTGCCGCGGCATTACGGGATTTCGCGCATGCACGGCCGCCATATTACCTCCTGCTAAGCCGGATGGTGAACACGGCCACGCCCAATATGACCACCACCAGGGCGCCGATGAGCAGGAATGTGCTCTTGAGATTGGCCTTGGCTTCCACTTTCACGCTCAAGGTCTTGGTGGACGCTTCCACCGCCGATCCCTCGTGGGTTGTGGATGCGTCCACCTTGAGTTCGTATTTTCCCACTTCCACATCGTCCGGCGGCACGATGTGCATCATGACTTTGGCTTCCTTTTTGGGAAGCAGATCGTTGACCGTGTCCGGCTTGAACACAACGGTCCACCGGTTCGGGACTTCCACTTCGAAGGTGATGTCGGACAGCTTCACGCTGCCGGTGTTTTTGATGGCGAATTCCTGGTTGATTTCCTCGCCCGTTTTGATGTTGAAAAACATGTTGGGGAAGGACAGCTCGATTTTGCCCACGCCGCGGGGCGTGAGGTCGAGGCGCTCGAAGAACAGGTCGTAAATCTCCAGGTCGGCTTCGGCCATTTTGCCGGCATACGAGGCTTCGTCTTTCTTGGCCATGTCCACAGCCATGTCGTCGCCCACCACAATATAGAACGGGAAGGTTTTGGTGAGCATGTCCTGGGGCAGGTTGTCCGGCACGGTCACGGTGAGTTTCAGGTTGATGACGCTGCGCTCGCGGGTGAATTTGACCCGCTGGAGCGCGTTGCCCGACTCGGTGATTTTATAGCGGAAATCCGAGGGCAGATTTATGACATCCACGCGGAATGTCTGCTCGTTTTCCGCCAGGCGGTCCAGCTTGATGTCGTAGGACACGCTTGAGCCGAGTTCGCCCTCCTGCGAAAAGTTGGGCGAACTGACGAGGATAACCTCTTCCTCCTGCTTCTTCTGCAGGGGCAGATTGTGCGTGGTTTTGACCGCGCCGTAGTTCAGGTTGAGGGTGACCTGCTCGACTTCCTGGTTGAGTTTGAAGTCCAGGCTTTTGGCCTCATTGAAGGGCAGGCGCGGGATGCGCACCTCGAAGGGGTCGGTCACGGCCACATTGCCGACGGTTACGGACACATACAGGTCCTTGACCGTGAGCAGGTCGTCAATCTGGCTTTTTTCAATTTTGTGCGCGCGAATCTGTTTGCCGAAGGTTTGGATTTCGCGGTTGATGACCTCGAGCTCGTCCTGCAGGTTGTCCAGGCGTTTCTGGGCCTGGGGCGAAACGCTCTTGGCGTTGGCCATAATCTTCTTCTGCGTTTCGATGCGCTTGAGCAGGCCTTCGCGGTAGTCGGACAGCCGCTTGCCGCGCTGTGTGAGGTAGTGATCCAGTTCCTGATAGCTGTCCTTGAGGGTGTCGTAGGCTTCCAGAGCCAGGGTGCGCTCCGATGTGTTGCGGATGATGAGGGTCATGCGCCGGTCGAGGTTTTCGTCAATGTACTGCCAGGCGTCGGCCACCTCGATGTGCGTGGCGTCGTCAATGAAGGTGAGGAAGGTCTTGGCCAGGTCAATGACCGCGAGTTCGAGCTTCTGCTTGGACTGGTTCTTGCTGGCTTCGGCTTCGGTGACTTCCTGGCCGGTGACCACATCGTCCGCGAACAGGATTTTCTGGTTGAGCCATTCGTCGAGGTATTTCTGTTCCTCGTGGATGGCGTGGAGCAGGGACACCTTGCCTTCTTCGAGAGTCAGGGTTTCCTTGCTGGCGATGGGCGAGGCCGTGCGGGGAGTCCACAAGACAACGGCCAGAGCGAGCGCCGGAACCAGCAAGGCTCTCGCCAGTGAGATGGATTTTTGTGCGAGCACGGATACCTCCCCGGGCCTCATGCGAGGGTCAGAAAATGTCAATCTGGCTTCTGTCGCTGATCATGCAGGAAATGATGCGCGGGCGCGCCGCGCCGCCGCCGATGCGCGCGAGCGGCCCCACAAGGCTGCTCTGCAGGCGGCCGGGCAGATCCTCCACCACGCACTCGCGCATGAGAATGCTGTCCGCCACTTCGCTGCGCGTGACGCGCGCCTTCTCGTCCACGGCCGTGAACGGGCCGACATAGGAATCTTCGATGACCGCGCCGCGGGCGATCACGCTCGGGCCGTGGACGCGGCTGTTGATGACCGTGGCGCCTTTTTCAATCACAACCTTGCCCGTGATGCGCGAGGCCTTGTCCGCCTTGCCCGCGATGTTCGAGCGCGATATCTGCCCCAGCACGGACCGGTTGGCTTCCAGCATGTCGTTCTTCTGCCCGGTGTCGTGCCACCAGCCTTCGGTGATGTGGCAGTCCACCCGGCGGCCGTTGGCCAGAAGCCACGCGATGGCGTCCGTAATCTCAAGCTCTCCGCGCCACGACGGTTTGATGCTTCGCGCGGCCTCGAATATCTGGGGCGTGAAACAGTAAATGCCGATGATAGCCAGATTGCTTTTGGGCTTCTTGGGTTTCTCCACCAGGGACTTGATCACATTGCCCCTGCCCACCTCGGCCACGCCGAAATGCTGCGGCTCGGGCACGGGCTTGAGCATGATGGTGGCCGCGGACCCGCCCTTGCGGAACCGGTCGGCCAGTTCCGTGACGCCGCTCTGGATCAGGTTGTCGCCCAGGTACATCAGAAACGGGCTGTCGCCCACGAAGTCCTCGGCGCACAGCGCGGCGTGCGCCAGCCCGCCGGGGTTCTCCTGGGTGATGTAGGTGAAATTCATGCCCCACTTTTTGCCGTTGCCAAGGGCCTTCATGACCGTGGGGCCGGTGACGCCCACCACGATGCCCACATCCTTGATGCCCGCGCCGCGCAGGGCCTCGATGCCGTAATGGATGCAGGGCTTGTTGGCTACGGGAATGAGGGGTTTGACGATGGTGTAGGTGATGGGGCGCATGCGCGTGCCAAGCCCCGCGCACAGAATCAGCCCTTTCATCTCTTTCATCTTTGCCATATTGTGCCGTGTCCCGGTCTGGTGTTTGCCGTCCGGCTCATCGAGCCGCGGCAACTCTAATAATCTATTGCAAACCGGAATCTCCCGCAACTAAAAACACATATTTATCTTTTGTTATGCAGCCGTTAGGGGCGCCGAAGATTTGTTGCTGACGGGTCTTGACGGGTCCGGCGGCGCGGCGCATAATGACACAAAACTGACATGTCAGTTCTCAATCTTATTAGTGCCGCGCGCCCCTGTCAAGAAATGGCTTATAAAAAGTCCGAACAACGCAAACAGCAGATTCTCGATTGCGCCAAACACCTGTTCGCCCAAAAGGGTTACCAGGCCGCGCAGATCTCCGACATTTGCGAAGAACTCAAAATCGCGCGCGGCACAGTGTACCAGTACTTCGAAAATAAGGAGAACATTTTTACAACTTTAATTGAACAATATTTTGAAAACATGAACAAAGCTCTACCCGAAACGCCTGTGCAAAGCGCATTCGAGCGCGGCGAAATGCCCGACCTCACGCAGATTCAGAATATGCTCACGGACTACACGCACGCATTTTTACTGCACATGTACCGGGACAGGGATCTCGGGCGCATCATTTTTCTCGAAGGGTTCACGGCGCTGCCGGGCATCAAGGATAAGCTGTTCGAGTTTTTCGAGGACCGCAAGCAGCGCACCGTTGCCGGGTTGCGGCTGGGCGTGGCCCTGGGCGTGCTGCGGCCCATGAACGCGGACCTGATCGCGTCCGCCATGATGGGCACCACCACGCGCGTGATTCTGGACTTCATCCTCGAGGGCCGCGTGACCAGTGAAGACGAGTTGCGCCCCATGGCCGAGGAACTCGTGGCCTTCCAGTTACGGGGCGTCATCGCGCGCTGAAGAGCGGGCGTCCGTCTTCCGTCTACAGTCTTCCGTCTTCCGGATTATAAACTGCATTTTTTTCTCGGTATCGGCGCACATTTTGAGATTCGCGAAAATTCTTTGAAGGACACCGCGGAGACGCGGAGGAAAAGCCGGGGTTTCGGGGATCCGGGTGTCCGGGGTTCCGGTTTTTGATTGCGGCCGCAGGCCGCGTCCTTGGTGTTCTTCGTGCTCTTCGTGAATGAATCTTTTGCCTTTGCATTTCCCCTGTGCCCTCTGTGGCCTCCGTGGTAATCATTGCCTTTGCATTTGCCTTCGCATTTCCCCTGCGTCCATGGCGCTCTCTGTGCCCTATGCGTCAATCTTTTCCTCCGCCTTTGCTCCGCTTTTCTGTTTCCGCTTCCCGTGGCGCCGCGCCATGATTTAGAATGTGCGCATGTTGCGAAGCCGCGCCGCGGGATTCTTTCTGCTCCTCCTGTCCTCATTGAGCATGAGCGTGGTCAGCATGCTCGTGAAACTCGTGTCGCGCCTGGGCGTGCCGCCCGGGCAGACCACCTTCGCCCGGTTCGCCGTGGGCCTCGTTCTCATGGCTGGCTATGTTGCGGCTGCGCGGCATCCCGTGAAGAGCGGGAACATGAAAGATCTCGTGCTGCGGGGTCTGTACACCAGCGGCGCCGTCATTTTCCTGTTCTACGGCGTGGCGTACGGCGCCATGACCAATTCCTTTATATTGCTGCACACCAGGCCCGTGTGGATCGTGCTGCTGGCGTACCCGCTGATCGGGGAAGCGCCGCGGAGGCGGGATTTCGCGGGCGTGGCCCTGGCCCTGGCGGGCGTAGCGCTCATCATCCGCCCGGTTCCGGCATTGTTTCAGCCAGCGGACCTGTTCGGCCTGGCCGCGGGCGTTTGCTCGGCTCTGGCCCTGCTCACCGTGCGCAAGCTGCGCCGCACCGAGGGCGCCTTTACCATAAATTTCTATCTGATGCTCGTGGGCGCGGCGGCCTCGGCCCCGCTGCTTGGCGGCGGCGCGGTAGTGCCCGAAGCGTCCGCCCTGTGGCTCCTGCTCGGCATCGGCGTCCTGGCCACGGCCTCGCAGCTCATCCTCAATTTCTCCTACCGCGCCGTGGACGCCCCCACCGGCAGCATCGTCGCCAGCACAGCCGTGGTCTTCGCCGCCGGAATCGGGTTCTTTTATCTCAATGAGCCAATGGATTTTTACACCATTTGCGGAATTGCCCTGGTGCTTGCGGCCAACACCATTGTGTCATTTTCAAAGAAATAGGGCGCCGGAATTGCAGTCCGCGCCGCGCTTGCGGCGATATGCAGCGTGCGACACACCGGGGTCCGTGGGCGTGCCGCGCGCCAAAACGGCCTAATGAGTGAAAATTCGCAGTACAGGAACCTCTCGCGGCTGCAATCGGCCGAAAAATAAAACGAAGTTTTGTAACACTTTAGCCAAGTGAAGTGACTTGAACAGGAAGGGGAGGAAGAGAACCGGTTGCGAGGAAGGTTCTGAGCAGTGAGTAAAGGGTTTCAACCGGATCAAGGCCGCGGATGTGAAGTGTGCGAAAGAGGGACATGAGAACGGCCTGTGTTTCAGCGCCCTGTATGGAACGGTTGCCATAGGAATTCTTGCGCATCTGCACCGGAGGACATATCTGACGCTCGGCATGGTTGTTGTCTGCGGCTACCGAAGGGTTGTCGACGAATACGAACAACTCGTCTTTGCACCTTGAGAGTCTTTTGACGAGACGGCGGCAGTCTTTGTCGCTCCAGTCACCGGAGCACAGCTTCTCAAGCCGTGTATCAAGCAGGGTTCTGCGGTGTTTGAAATCTTCGGGTTGCATTGTGTCTGTGCGCTCTGACAGACGCATGGCATCGCGCAGGATGCGTTTGAGGAGCTTGCAGAAAGCGGCCCAATCGGCGGAGGTGTTCTTTTCAAGCACCTTTTTGAGTTCTCGGAACAGATGCACGAGGCAGCGTTGTTTGGCGGCGGCCTCGATGAGATTGTAGGCGCCGAAAAAGTCGCACACGAGGGTGCCGTTGAAAAGCGCTCCGAGCACATCGGCCACAACCGGCGAGCCGCGGCTTTTCGCGATGGTGTAGTAGACGACGCGGGCGTTCGTGAAGCGCCACAGCCACCAGGTTTTGCCGGCCACGCGCCAGCCAGTCTCATCGGCGTGCAGCACTTCGCTGGCGGCCGCCTCGCGGCGAAACTGCTCGTGAAGAGGCTTGAGAAGCCGCGCCAGGCGCGCCCATGCGGCGGTCAGGCCGCCCGCGCTCATCTTGAAGGAGCAGAATGTGAAAAGCAGCTTTTGGATTCCACTGATGGGAACGCCCAGAAAGTAATGAAGAAAGACGCTGAACAACAGCACGCGAACACCGATCTGCATTTTAGGCAGCGCGGCGTCGACGGGCGGCTCGACGATCTTGCGGCAACAGGAGCAATAGTAACGATGATTCTGGCGCAAAAAGTCGCGTCTTTTGCGAACAATAGTTGCTGTAGGGGTTCGACACAGCAGGGTCGCATACGATAGAGCACAATACGCAGACATTCAAAGACAAACAGCAACAGCTTTTCAAATGGGACCATCTGCCCGAGCAGACATTATGTCGGCTTGATGCGGACTGGTGCGGCGTCTGGCAGAGGGATCTGCTGCCGATGATC
>Ga0101944_10008011_pt1 | contig 10279 bp, 10 predicted proteins | sample DewCreD2012metaG_FD_75245 | JGI IMG/M metagenome (GOLD analysis project Ga0101944, IMG submission 75245) | Hot spring sediment bacterial and archeal communities from British Columbia, Canada, to study Microbial Dark Matter (Phase II) - Dewar... ...
GCAAGGCCGTCCAGATCGAGCGGCTGAACCTGCCGGTGCCGGCCGGTGCGCTGCATTCGGCCCAGGACTGACCGCCCTGCCAGACCGTGGCACCCGGCCACCTGCGTCTGTGAAGGCTGGTCACGCTTGGCGCACATCACTGCGGGACGTTGCTGTGCGTCGGCGTGATCATCACCTCCGCGATCCGGCGGTGCTCGATGGACAGGACACGGACATCGAAGTCGCCCAGCCGGACCGTGTCGCCGGCTTCGGGCAATCGGCCGAGCTTCTTGACGATGTAGCCGCCGATGCTGTCAACGTCTTCTTCCGCGAAGTCCTGCAGGGGCAGGCGCGCCTGTAGTTCGCGAATGGGGTACATTCCGCTGACACGGTAGCCGCGGCCCTCGGGGCGGAAGCCCGGCCGGCGCGGCACGTCGAACTCGTCCTCGATCTCGCCGACCATCTCCTCGATCACGTCCTCGAGCGTGACGATCCCCTGCGTCATGCCGTATTCATCCACCACGACCGCCATGTGCCGGCGGGACTCCTGGAATTCGCGCAGCAGGTCGGGCACAGCCATCATCTCGGGAACGAACGAGACGGTGCGCTTGATGCGCCGCATGTCGATATGGCCGGCGCCGATGACGTGCAGGGCCGAGCCCGGCAGGCCGTCGGCGATCGCGACCGCCTCGCCGTCCTTGGTGCGCGTGTCGGCAAACCGCAGCCGGCCGACCATCAGGTGCAGCTGCTTGAGCAGGTCCTTGACGTGGATGATGCCGACCACGTGGTCCATGTCCTTGTTGCACAGCGGCAGGCGGGTGTACTCGCTGTTCTGGACGACCTGGAGGATCCGGCTCAGCGGGTCGTCCACGCGCAGGTACTTCACCTGCGTGCGCGGCGTCATGATCTGGCGGACGCGCAGCTCCGGCAGGCGCGATGCGCCGCGAATAATCCGGGCCTCGCGCAGGTCAACCATCTTCGCCAGACGCGCCGAGGTCGCCAGGGCCACGATCTCGTTGAGGGCGACGTCCTCGCCGGCGTCGCTCCGGCCCAGAAACAGGCGGTTCACCGCGCGGATCAGCCAGCCCAGTGGCGAGAGAACCCGGGCGAGCCAGTCCAGCGGCCGGGCGACCAGCGGGGCCAGCCGGTGCCCCCAGCGCGCGCCCAGCGTCTTGGGTAGGATGTCCCCGAACTGGAGGATCAGGTACGAGAAGACGGCAGCAAAGATTGCCAGGCCGTACCGGCCGTAGTTCGCGTGGACAAGCGCGCCGACGGCCGCGGCGCCGGCCAATCGCACGAGGGTGTTCACGACCAGCAGGGCTGCGAACGGACCCTCGATGTTGCGCTTCAGACGCTGCCAGACCGCCCCCGCCTTGGGATGCCGGCTCGAGATCTCGGCGATGTGGCTGGGCGTCAGGCTCAACAGCGTCGCCTCCAGCAGCGAACAGAGCCCCGCCAGCAGCACGACCACCAGGACACTCGCGAGCAGTAACGCCATCGCGACCCTCGCCACACTTCCTTGCCTGCAAACCAAACCGATGCGGCACCGGTACCAATTGTACCGTCATCCGCCGGCTGCATACAGCACCCGCCGGGCGGCCTGGCAGCCCGGTCGTGCATGACATTGCAGGGCAAGCTCTTGAGACGGATGCAATGGCGGGACGCGCCGGGCTAGTGCCCGTGCTCGGCCCGATCGCCCAATTCGACGATGTCGCCGTCCTGGAAGAGGATCCCCCGCAGCAACTCGCGCCACAGCGGTTTGCAGCGCATCAGAAACTCCAGGTCCATGCCGAAGTGCTTGAACTCCTCGCGCTGCGCATTGGCCATGATTGCCTTGGCGGCCGGGTCGCGCTCGACCGCCATTCGCTGCTCATACCAGCTGATCGCCTGTCCCTCTTCGATGAGCGAAGTGATAATGCGGGCGAAGGTGCGCACTTCCTGAGGCAACTCGGCGGCTGGTTCGTGGTATTGCTCGAAACCCATGGGATCGCGTCCTCGTGTCAACCGCGTCGGCTGATGGATGTCACAATCGATTATAGCGCTCAATCGAGTTTCTTGACCAACTCCAACAGCTCGGGTATGCCCAGCTGCCCTCCACGGTCCTTCGCCAGTCCTCGATCACTTCTAAGCCGGGCCGCCCTGGACCTGTCCCGGCATGAGCCTCTTGGCACGCAGCAGATTGTCGAGCTCCGCGTCCGACGGCTCGACGAGCACGTCGCCGGCGATGACGACGGTCGGCGTGACCTGCTTGCCGTCGTTCTGCTGCAGGACGAACGTCTTGGCGCGCGAGTCGAAATCGACGTTGAGATAGTCGTGCCGCACGCCGATCTGCTTGAGGTGGCGGCGGGCCTGCTGCGTGTCCTCGCACCAATCCGCTCCGTAGACCTTCACCTGGCTCATGACGATCCCCAACGGGCTGGCCGGCGCAAGCGCGCCGGACCTGTACCTGTGACTTTGTCCACCGCACCCGGCGGTCCGCAATGGCCGGCCGCCGGGCGGCTCGCAATGGATTCTAGGAGCGCTCCTCGGGCATGGCCCGTCGCAAGGTCGTCGGTTTGACTGCCGGGCTTTCGTGCGCAAGGATCTTACAGGCCGGGGTGCTGCAGGTTGGCCGGGAATCGCTTGCGGCCCGGGGGACTGCATGCCCGAGACAACTCCGCCGATGGTGCGGCGACCCGAACGAGAGCCCCTCAAGACCTGGGTCTACCCGCTGGTGACCGTCTTCGCATGGGCCATAGGGATTCTACTGGCGCTTCGCTTCTTCCGGGCCTTCGCGTTCCTGCTGCTGGGCGGGCTGGCGGCCGGCAGCCTGGCCGCGGCGCTCAAGCCGCTGCGCGACCGGATCCCCGGGCCCCGCTGGCTGGCGGGCACGCTCACCGGCCTGATTCCGATCGTCGTCGGCGGGGCGCTGCCGTACCTGCTGGCCTACCTGATCACCGGGCCGATCGCGGACGAGTTGCAGCAGTGGCCCGCCATGCGCGAGAACCTCAACCGGATGCTCGCGACCTGGAGCGGTTGGTTCAACCTTTCGCCGCCGATCACCGTCGAGACGCTGTGGGATCGGGCGAAGAGCTATCTCAGCGAGAGTGGCGCCGACCTGGCGGCGTCGGTGCCGGGCGTCATCTCAATGCTGGCCGCTGCGATTATCCTGATTTTCATCGGGTCGCTCTACCTGCAGGCGGAGCCGCCCACGCGCATCGTCACGCCGATCCTGAAGATGCTGCCGCTGCACCGCCGGGCGCAGTTCCAGCACGCCTTCGACGACCTGGTGCCGCGCTTGCGCTGGTGGCTGATCGGGACGTTCATCGACATGGTCGTGGTGGGCGTCGTCGCCTGGGTGCTGTTCTGGCTGGGCGGGGTGCCCCTCTCGAGCATCCTGGCGATCCTGACGGGAATCTCCGAGATCGTCCCGACGATCGGCCCGGCCTTCATGTTCGTGGTAACGCTGCTGTTCGCCGCGGCCGCCGGCACCAGGACAGTGCTGATCGTCATGGGCGCCTTCGCCGCGATCCACATGCTCGAAGGCTACGTGCTCCAACCTCTGGTCATGAGGCAGGCAGTGAGGGTCCTTCCGATTATCACGCTGTTCACGGTGGTGCTCTGGAGCGAGGTCTTCGGGCTGCCGGGGCTGTTCCTGGCGCTGCCGATCAACCTGCTGATCTGGAGCTTCGTCGACCACTTCCTCATGCGGCGCTACGAGCAGCCGACCCGGCGCACGTCGTAGCGCCCGGCCCCTCCCGTCACCCGCCGACGATGGCCAGATCCGCCGTCAGCACAGTGCCGCTGGCATCGAGGATCTCCAGCAACAGGCGCACCGGCACCGGATCCAGATCGCCCCTGGCCGCGCTGTCCAGCAGGATCGCCCGGCACTTCGGCAGCGGCAGCGCCGCGCGGTACGGCCGGTCCGTGCACAGCGCATCGAAGACGTCAGCCACCGCCGCAATGCGGGCAAGCAGCGGTATCTCCTCGCCCGCCAGGCCGTCCGGGTAGCCCGTGCCGTTGGGCCGCTCGTGGTGCCAGCGGACGATCGGCAGGACGTTCTGGAACGTGCGCAGCGGCTTGAGGATCTCGTAGCCGATCACCGGATGGCGGCGCATGATCGCCATCTCTTCGTCGTTCAGTTTGCCGGGCTTGTTGAGCACGTGGTCCGGAATGCCCACCTTGCCGATGTCGTGCACGACGCCGCCGGTCCGCAGGGCGACGAGCCCTTCGGCATCGACCCCCAGCCGCTGGCCGATGCCGACGCTGTAGGCCGCCACGCGATCGACGTGCCCGTAGGTGTAATGGTCCTTGGCTTCGACCGCGCCGGCCAGCGCGGTGACGACGGCGCCGGCGTCCTCGAGGGTGTCCGTGGCATGCTTGAGCCGCAGCGCCTTGGTCAGCCGCAGGAGTATCTCGCGGTCGCCTGCGCAGGAACGGATGCAGTCGTCGGCGCCGGCGGCGTAGACATCCGCCACCCGGCCGTCCTGTGCCGGCGAGAGCACGCAGATGACGGCGACCCGGCTCGTGCGGCTGTCGAGCTTGATGGTGCGGCAGAGTTCGTTGTAGACGTCGAGTTGCTCACCGGGGGCGAGCAGGACGATGTCGATCACGGGGTCGTCGCGCAAACGCCGAAGGGCCTCGGCCGGCGAGTGGGTGCAGTGGAACGACCACGGTTGCCCGCGCATCAGGCTGGCTGCGCTTGTCAGTGCATCCGGCGTTCCCACCAGGAGAATGCGGTCCGACGAGGCTGTGGGCTTCATAGTGTTGGTCCCTGAAACGTACAAGCCGCCTTTCCCGATGATGCGTCACGTCCCGCGACCATTGCAACAGTTGATACATCGACGCAACGGGCGACCGACTTTCAAAGGGAGAATTTATTAAACCCCGGCAAGTCCGCGATCGATAAGGCGGGTAAGCGGTCACGCGTTCCGCAGGTCGGGACACCGGAGCATAGTGCTGTCCACGCTCCAGAACACCTCACAGGGCCGCTGGGCCGGACATGGCAGAGAGAAAGGGGACTTGCACCATGACGCAGCTGCAGGCAGCACCCGCCGGAACCGCCGCAACAGGTTTGGAGGAGAAGGTACGCGACCGCGTGGAATCGTTGTCGTACCTGCCGACCACCGTCGCCGTGGCCATGAAGTTCGTGGAACTGGGCAAGGACCCCGATGCCGAGCCCAGCGACTATGCCAGGGTGATCAGCTCCGACAGCTCGCTCAGCTCCAAGCTGCTGAGCCTGGCGAACTCCTCCTGGTTCGGCGTGCGTAACAAGGTCACCAAGCCCCAGACCGCTGTCAACCTCCTGGGCCTGGGCACCGTGCGGACCCTGGCGATCAGCTACTGCCTGACCGGCCTGCACAACGACTTGCGCCTCACGCCCGAGGAGTCCCGGATGTTCTGGTCCGCCTCGCTGTGCAAGGCGGCGGCCGCCCGCCAATACGCCCTGCTGTTCGACAAGAAACTGGCCGAGGAGGCCTTCACCGCCGCATTGTTCCAGGACTTTGCCATGCCGATCATGTTCGCCGTGGCCAGGGACGCCCTGCTGCCGCTGCTGCGGGACGTGCAGCTCAATGCCGAGCAGCGCCTGCAGACGGAGCGGGAGCTGTTCCACCTGGACCACACCGAGATGGGACGCGTGGTGGCCCAGAAACTGGAACTGCCCGACCTGTTCGTCGATGCGGTGGCCTTCCACCACAACCGCAACAACCTCACCGAAATGATCGCCCGGACACCGCTGGCCGAGGCCATCTTCGCCGCCGGCCTGTTCCCGCACACGCTGGACGCGTGGAATCACGACGACGCCCAGGTCCTCCAGCAGTTCGTCGCCGAGAAACTCGGGCCGCAGGGCATCGAGCCGGCCAGGTTCCTCGAGGCCGTGCAGCAGGAGTTCAACCAGATCTACCGCTACTTCGAGCAGGGTGATGCCCCCCAGGCGAAGCTGCCCGAACTGCTCGAGCAGGCGACCCGCGAGGCAGCCGATCACACCACCCGCCTGGTCGGCACGGTGCACGAGATGCTCCAGGAGGCCGCCAATACCGGCAAGAGCGTACACCAGATCCTCAAGAACCACAGCGACTTGGCCGAGGCCGTGCACCGCGACACCCTGACCGGCGCGCTGAACCGCGAAGGCTTCAACGCCAGGGCCGGCGAGCTGATCTCCAAGGCCGCGCGCTATGGCACCGGTCTGGCCGTGATCTACCTCGACATCGACCGCTTCAAGGCGCTCAACGACACCCAGGGCCACGCCGCCGGCGATGCAGCGCTGCGGAAGGTCGTGGCGACGATTCAGAACTCCGTTCGCCAGAACGACATCGTGGCACGCCTCGGCGGCGACGAGTTCGTCATCCTGCTGTGCGACTGCAGCGAGGCCGGGGCCTCGGCCGTGGTCGAGCGAATCCTCGCGCGGGTGGCGGGCGAACCGGTGGTGGAAGGCCCGCCCGAGGCGCCCGTGACGCTGAGCGCCGGCTTCCTGTGGGTTTCGGCGAAGCAGACGCTCTACCCGCTGGAAACGCTCGTGGCTACAGCCGATCGGCTGATGTACGAAGCCAAGCGCGCCGGCGGAAACCGGATGTGCAAGGGGTCTGCACAAGCCATCGAGCCGGCGGCGCAAGCGTAACGCTGCGCGGATCGCGGATGTCGATATAGCGCCAGGGACAGATCGTACAGCCATACGTTGCCCGGCCCGGCGGGCTGGCCCGCCGTCGCCGCCACGGCCGCCCGTCCCGGCGGCGCCTTGACCAGCGAGGGATTGTCGCGGACGCGCACGACCATCTCGGAGGAACTGAACAGATCCAGGTACTGCTCCAGCAGCCGCGTCATCAGGAACTTCTCGCGCACCGTCTCCCTGACTCGCTCGCCCACCGTCCGACGCAGGTTCGGATCCTTCAGCAGCTGCACAATCCGGTCGCCCGCCTCCTGCACCGAATTGACCACGAATCCGTTGTAGCCGTCCTGGATCTGGTAGCGGATGCCGCCGACGTTGCCGCCGATCACCGGCTGGCCCTTCCACATCGCCTCGGTCACCGTCAGGCCGAACCCCTCGCGCAGCGACTTCTGCAGCACCACGGCTGAATACCGCTGCAACGCGTTGACCGGCAGGCTGTCATCCAGGTTGATCAGCATGATCCGGTCGTCCACCTGGTCGAGCAGCGAATTGTGCACCTGCGCGCCTTCCGGGTTGTCGGTGGCGGCACTGCCCAGCAGGATCAGCCGGCAGTCCACTTCCTCGCGGGCGATCTTGTACGCCTCGATCTCGCCCGCGGGTCCTTCCAAATATCGAACTGCGACACTTGCAGGACGATCGGCAGGTCCGTCGGGATCTTGTAGCGGCCGAGGTACTGCTCGATCTCCTCCTCGCTCATCTCGCGGTTGTTCAGGCTGAATGGGTCGGTTGCGGGCATCTTGATAAACTGCGGCGGGGCGACGTCCTGCGAGTACTTCGGCGCGCTGACGATCACCGCGTCGAACCGGTCGGTGAAGCCGCGCAGGTAGTGCCACAGGTCGCGGTGCAGATGCGTCAGGTCGATGTGGCAGCGCCAGATCCACGGCTGCGTCTTGGTGGCGTCCCGTTTGGAATGCGTGTGACAGACAGGGCGCACTCCCGGCGCGGGCGGTGCCTCGGCCCGAAGTGACACAGCGGCCCGCCCGGCTTGCGACAACCCCCGATATCCTGGGCACCATCGGCTGGCAAACCGCACCAGCCACGTTTGCCCAATTATGGGCGAACCGGCCGGCAGCATAGGCGGATACCCCAACCGCCGTTGGCGGCGGCTCGAACGGGTCGCATGAATGACACGCCCGAGCAGGCGCCCCGCACCTACGACGGCGGCGATAACGACGATTCAGGCAGCATCGCCGGCCGATGCTTCTGAAAGCAATTGCCGCCCACCATCCAATGCATGTGTAGCAAACCTGGTTCGGCTCAACGAGGAGTCGCCATGACCGCTTCGAAAAAAGGCATCATGAGCTACCTGCTGTTGGCGTTCGGCATCTCATGGGCGTGGGGGGAAGTCGTTCTGCGATCCGGCGTGACGATGCAGAGCCCGCTCTTCCAGGCGGCAGTGCTGCCCGGCGCGTTCGCCCCTGCGATGGCAGCGATCATCACCCGCAAATGGATCACGCGCGAAGGCTTCGCCGACGCGGGCCTGCGCCCGAACCTGTGCTTCTGGCCGTACTACCTGGTTGCTTGGCTGCTGCCGATACCCGTTGTGGCAGCCATCGTCATTCTGGCTGTTGCATTGGGCGTCGGCATCCCGGACTTCACGCTGCAGCGCGCCGCCCAATCGCTGGCCGGCACCGCCACCATCCCACCCCTGCCGCCCGCGGTCCTCTGGCTGCTTGTGTCCTTCCAGTGCCTGCTCAACTCGCTGGTCGGTACGTTCATCCTGCGGGGCGAGGAGTTCGGTTGGCGCGGCTACCTGCAGGTGCAGCTCTTCGCGGGTCGGCCACTGCTCGCAGCGGTCGCCACCGGCCTGATCTGGGGCCTCTGGCACCACCCGATCAACCTGCGCGGCTACAGCTTCCCCGACCACCCTTACCTGGGCCTGCTGGTCTTTCCGGTAGGCGCGGTGCTGCTGTCAATCATCCTTGGCTGGCTGCGGGTGCGGACGGGCAGCGTCTGGGCACGGAGCCTCGGCCACGCCGCCTTCAATGCCATTGGCGGCTCGCTGACGCTGCCTCTCTTCGCCGGCGGGACGAGCTTGCTCTATATGAATCCTACAGGTCTGCTCGGCTGGGTTCCCTTGGCTGCGGTCGCCGCGTGGATCGTGCTCAACGGACAACTGAAGCGGCAACCAGGCACATTGGCACCGGACGCAGTCTCACTGGCGACCTGAGGCTGTTGCAGAGATATTAGCCGACCATGGCAGATGTGGGGTCTGCGGCTGCTGCACAGGCCCATGAGGCCCCCAATCGATTCCACCGCAAACAAAGAACACTACATGGTTTATCAATCGTCCTCGCTTGCGCCGCTGATCCTTGCGCCCCAAGGGGCAGACATTCTTCTAGCCCATCTCAAGGCATTGATCTTGCGTCTCAATCGCAAGCCGCTATCCTCCTGCCACGTTAGTACTGAGACTCAGTATCACTGGTGGTTGCTTGTCCAAAATCAGGTTCGGGGGGCATAGAGGAATGAACTGTCATGCATCATGCGCGCGGTGCTGTGCCGCCAGCAGTTCGTCCGCTGGCCTCGGGTTTCACTCTCGTTGAACTGCTCATCGTCATTGGCATCATCGCCCTGCTGCTCAGTATCACCCTGCCGTCTCTGGGCCACGCACGCCGCCAGGCGAAACTCGTTCAGTGCGCCAGCCGCCTCAAACAGTGCTACACCGTCATCTACAACTACTGCCAGGACCACCGCGGCGCGATGCCTTTTGAGGTCAAGGTCGACGACCCCGAGATCGCCCGGTACAACACCACCGACCTGCTGCTGCCCTACGCCGGCAACAACCGCGACTTCTTCCGCTGCCCCGAGGATCGCGGCGATATGCTCGACCCAACCCCTCTTTGCGAACGTCCCATCTTCGGCGCCAGCTTCAAATATGAGGGCCGCTCCTTCTCTCACCTGCGCCACAAGACGCTCGGCAACAAGCCGCTTGTCCGCCGCTGGGACAACGTGACCCAGGGCATCGAGGAGAAGCCACCCAAGGACGCCCAGGAGGCCGCCAAGCGCCGCTCATGGTCCTACTGGCAGGTCCACATGATGCGCGACTATGTTATGCCCTGGGAGGAAGGCCAGGAGAAGAAGAAAGAGGGCCTCAAACTCCGCAAGTTCCACCTCGATGCCGCCAACGTCCTGATGGCCTCCGGCAACGTCACACCGGTGCGCACCATAGAGGAATGGAAAGCGCTGCGCGGCGAAGCGACCGAGGATGAGAAGAAATGACCGCCGGCCAGGCACCTGGATTACCGCATAAGGCAGATTTGCATGGGGCTCAACCGAAAACACGACAACGTGCCGAACGCATCGCCGTGGAACGGGTTCCGGATCGTTCGCCGCATCCACCTCTACAGCGGGCTGATCGTCGGCGCCTGGCTCGTCATGCTCGCCGCCACGGGCATCATCTTGGTCCACAAGGCCGACTGGCTCTGGCCCCAGAAGGTGGTCATCGCCAACCGCTGGCTTCCCTCCTTCTACGCGGCCGAGCCTCAGGACAACAAGCTCCGTGTGCTGGCCGCCGCCGGTCTGGACCCGCAATCCGTTTGGCTCGGCACCACGCACGGGCTGCGCGTCGTTCAGCAGGACAGGCTCGTGCCCGCACCGCTGCGCCTGTCCGAGCAGGTGCACCTGCTCTACCGCCTCTCGGACTCGGCGCTGTTG
>Ga0101944_10008012_pt1 | contig 10277 bp, 8 predicted proteins | sample DewCreD2012metaG_FD_75245 | JGI IMG/M metagenome (GOLD analysis project Ga0101944, IMG submission 75245) | Hot spring sediment bacterial and archeal communities from British Columbia, Canada, to study Microbial Dark Matter (Phase II) - Dewar... ...
AATCTCAGTGTGTTGGGTTGCGGGGAGATACGCAGGTGCCATTAATGTGTTTCCTTCCCGCGCCAGCACGCATACCCACCCACGCAGATTGCGTCGGATTCACAAGGGTTAATTTTAATGTTACGAATCCTCAATGACGCGCTAAGGGTACCCGAAATGACAGTTAAGGCGGGTTCAGTTGATTTTTTCTAATGCGTAATCCGGGATAATCTTACAGAGGTTCCTACAGACAGGGCGGTTGGATTCCCTCCTGTATGACCTATACTACATACCCCCGCATCCCGGACAGCATCCGCCGGAAGGGCATGAGGGGCCCATTCCGTGTTCGTGATCATCACCTCCCTGATTGGGGGAATATTCGCGGCCTTCACCTCCGCATAACGGACATTCTGCTGTATAAATAACGCAGGGCCCGTAAACAGGATCGGTGTATTCGTTTTTGATTCCTTCGGCAATAAATTGTTTCCGGCAGTCGGTACAGACAAATTCAGCTTTCATAATTAAAAAAATGCCGCATAACTTTATTGTTACACGGCGTGGGGTGGAAGATGGGATTCGAACCCACGACCCTCAGAACCACAATCTGATGCTCTAACCAGCTGAGCTACATCCACCATTTTGAGGGTGCAAAGATAATTAAAAAAATAATGACTGCCAAATTTGTTTTTTCCTTTTCCTCTTGTCCGGGCCATTATGCTCTCCTTAGTATTTCCCTGTTAGCCCCCGTATAAATGAACGCTGTTCTGAGCCGCCGGCAGGTAGTTGATGCCGAACCAGCAGACAAGGAGGAGCAGGAAGGCAACGGAAAGTATCCACAACGTAGTGGTCTGGTTGCGGAGGCGTGTGTAGCGCAGGTGGATGTACACCATGTAGGCAAGCCAGGTGATGAGCGCCCATGTTTCCTTCGGATCCCAGGTCCAGTAATGCCCCCATGCCTGCTTGGCCCACAGGCCGCCAAAAACCAAACCGAGCGTCAGAAAGCCGAAACCCGAATACACCAGAGTGTCGGCCATACCGCCAAAGTCGTGGCTTTTCCTGCGAAAATACCTGTAATACAATCCCACGGTCGACACGAGCGCCGATGCACCGAGAAAAGAGTATCCTGCAATATAAACGATGACGTGCGGAACAAACCACACACTCTGCAGCGCCGGCATAAGGGTCTTGTCGTGTATCTCGGGTTTCAGCAGGTTGATGAGCAGAAACACCAGCCCCATCAAAAGGGAATACGAAGCAAACCATCCGTAGCGGTTGCGTTTTACAACCACAAAGCCGACCAGCGGCAGGAACAGGGCATACCACAAACGCGTTTCGCCCAGCGTACGGAGAGGGGGACGGCCAAGATCAGCCCACATGAGCGTGATAAACAGTGATAGAAAAACAACACCCGACAGCATCAACACATCCGACAGCAAACGCCAGCGCAACGACTTTTCATAAAACCATACGGTGACCATTGCCGGTATCCACACCGCCAGAGTTGCCCAGGAAAAGAGATGATAATACTGCCACATCATGATTGTTGCCCTTTCCATCGAATACCTCTAAAAAACAGCGACAACGCTCCGGCAATCATCATAAACAATCCCGCGTACACCACGGGCAGCCAGGGGTCGCGGTTCAGTTCAACGGTGCTGGTTTGCGACCACGCTCCCATGGCATCGTCATAGCTTACCTGATAAATACGCCACCCTTCGATATATGCGGGTTCGTTCACGGCTACTGAATCGCGGTAGGTGTTTCCGGTTTTACTGTATACTTTGATATCGGAGCGGTAGTATTTCGGTTTCGGAAACGAAAGCACCAGACCCTGCGTATCGTCCAGCATCAGGTATCGCTCCGGATTGATCTCGTTGCCCGGATTGATCCACCCTTCCAGATTGGCTCCGTCTTTTACGGCTTTCAGAAAAACAGCAGGAACGCCACCGGGTCCGTTAAACGGACGAAAAACCTCATTGACAGCAACCGCTGAGCGATGCACCTCTCCGGTTGTCACCTGCCACCCGCCGGCAGAAAAAGATATTCCGGCCGAATCTGCCGGTACGGGTTTAAATTTCTCTACGGGCTTCCTTGCTTTGGTATCGTACAGCAAAATTTCGGGTGCAAAGTAATCCACTGTAAAACGCTGCAGTTCGATGGCGATACCGGGCTCCACGCTTCGTCCCTGCTCGTCGGATGCCAGCCAAACGGGTTCGTTCAGCCGGGTTTCCATCATATAACGGTTGATATCTCCCGCACCAAAGGCAGCACCGGCAAGCACTACCCATAATCCGAGATGATTCAGCAGAAACCACAGATTGCGCCCGTTAAAAGGCCGGCTGCGGCGTATCACCGTCATGCCCAGCACCGTCAGCAAAAACATAAGGGAAAACAGATAAATCCAACTCGCAGTAATATTGTGAAAAATGTCTTCCGGCGCTGCCCGCGGCGACTGCACTACCAGTCCCATCACCAGCGAAAGTCCGCCAAACAAGGTAATAGACGCCACCGCTGCCGGAACTGACGATAACCACTGTATCATTTTTACTTTTGAACCGAATCCCTGCAAAAGAACCAACAGCAGCATATAGCCAAGAAGCATATAAAGATTAACAGGAAAAGAGGGCGCCGGAATCTGCGAACCCGTTACCGACTGAATCATCCAGCCCGTAACAAACAGAGCTGCCGAAATCAGCAGACTCTCCCCGAACGACCAGGGGAATTGCCAGAACTTACGGGTAGCGTTCACTACAGCGATTTAACGGGGTATTTGCTTTCGCGTTCCTTTGCTTTTGCCAGCCATTCGGGAACGACTTTTTCCAGAAAGACTTTCTTTTCGGCTTTGGCAGTGGCAGCGTCAAAACCGATGTATTTCTGAGCCAGTGCCTTGGTCGAAATATCGGGCATCGGAACGGGATCGGTGATGCCTTTTTTCGCAAGCAGACGGGCAAGTTCCAGCCGCGCTTCCTGAGCCAGATTGATGCCATCGGCCAGCAGACGTCCCGATTCAACGGGAGAATGGAAAGACCCTCCGTGCGATGCAGCCACATAATCCCAGCGCCACTGCGATTTGCGGATAAGATTGAGTATGGGCTTCATCTCTGCTTCGGTAGCGCCTTTTTCCCAGGCAAAACCTGCTTCCACATGGGCCTTGGTCAGCAGGTGTTCGAGCGTTTTACGGCTTTCCATTATCTTTTCCTGACGTTCGGTCACATTCTCAACCAGCTGTTCGGTTTCTTCGCGGTGACATACCTGACAGGTTAGGTGCACATAGCGCAGTGGACTCGAAATATGGTGGGAGGTGTATTTCTGACCGCCTTCGCTTACGTAAGGCATGTGACAATCGGCGCACGAAAGGCCGCGTTCGGCGTGAATGCCGCTGAGGAACAATTCATAGTCGGGATGCTGTGCCTTAAGCATGGGCGCCTTACTGATGGAATGGACCCAGTCAACATGCTCCACCTTGTCATAATAGGCCTCCATTTCTTCGGCAGAGAATCCGTTATGCCACGGAAAGGTCAGGTAAGGAACCTTTTCTTCGTTCTTTTTGTTGAAATAATATTCCACGTGACACTGGGCGCACACCAGCGAACGCATTTCCTGATGTGTGGCCTTGGTAACATCCTTGCCCATGTTCTGGAAGGCCTCCACCAGCGCGGGACGTGAGATTCGCAGGTTCATCGTTTTTGCATCGTGGCAGTCGGCGCATCCGATGGGATTCACTACTTCGTGGCCCAGTTTTTCCCAGGTGCCCTTATAAAAATTGGAGATGCCCATTTCGCTCATCAGCCGGGGCACGTCGGGACTTTTGCAGGTCCAGCAGGTATTGGGCTGGGGACTTTCTTTTCCGTCCATGGGAGCGCCCACGCGCAAGGTGTTTTGAATATCCGTCAGGGCATAATAATGTCCGCGGGGCTGATTGTAATCCTTGGCAAATGCATACCCGGCCCACATAACGACCAGCTCGGGACTTTCCTCCAATGCATCACGGAATACGCTTCCGTTGTACTGGCTCCTGAACGTGGTGTCGGATGTCATCTTCCAGGTGTTGTATTCACGCGGCAAGTTTCCGCCCCAGACGTCCGACCGCGGTTCCCAGTCAGCATACTCAACCTGCGGTGTATATACAAACTGCGCTTCGGCCCTGCGCTCCATAATGGACGAGGCAAGGAGTCCAAGGAAGAATACAATGACCATGGTCAGCAGGAAAAGCACCCAGCCCAGCCAGGGCTTTTTTCCGACGGTTTCGCTGATGGATTTCATATCGTTTTATTTTTCGTTTTTTTCTTTACTTATTACATTTTTCAGCCAGTCAGGTACCGGCGAATCAGGCAGCGGAACCCTTGCCCAGGGAACCGAAGAGAGCGAATTCACCCGGCCGTGCGGAACCTCGCGGTGACATTCAAGACAATGGTACTCCTTGCGGAAACGGTCCATCTCCATGCTCCGGTTGTTCATCTTCGCGTCGGTCAGCAGGGGCTCGTGACAGCGTACACAGTTCTGCTGTACCACGTCTTTTCCTGCCTGGTGAATGTAGATCACCTGCGGTTCGTTGCGGAGGGTGAAAATGGTGGCGTGACGCATACCGTCCTTCGCCTTGAAATAATAATGGTTGAAAAAGTTGTCGTGAGGCACATGGCAATCGTTGCAGGTAGCCACTTCGCGATGCGAGCTGTGCTGCCAGGTAGCGTGCTGGGGGGCCATAATGTGACAGTTCATACAGGTCGAAGGATCATCCGAAAGATAGGAATGCGCTTTGGATACATAGAAAAGCCATGCCACCAGGCCGGTTAATATACCCAGGGCAAAAATAACTGCAACCCTCCATTTTTTGGGAGGAATAAAAAAGCGGATGATCCTATTTAAGATTTTCATTACTTAAATTCCGATACAAATATACATTTTTTTTTTTAAACCATACATTTTTGCAGAAAAAAAGCACAGCCCTGCCCACGCTATTGATGACGCCAGTGCACCTTCTGGCTGAGCCATTCGATCATGCCAGCGCACTATTTTTATCAGTATATAAAATACTCCCATATTTAATTTATATTTGTAACATTATTAAAGCAATACTATATGAAAGCCGCTGTGTTTGTTTTTTTATCTTTACTTCCCTTCGGAATCATGTCGCAGGGTTTGGTAGAAACGATTGTAGAGAACGAAAGTTTTACCATTTTCCTTACCGGTGCCAACGGAACCATAAAGTGGTTTCAGAGTACCGACAGTGCTGTCTGGAATGAAATTTCAGGTGCCACGTCATCAATTTACACGTCCACGATGTTGCCAGTGGAACCGGCAAGAGGTATTACCGGGCAGAAATTACCAATACTGCGGTTTGCGCCAATTCACACTGGTATAGTTCGGTGGTTTCATACCGTATTGTTTCATCTGCTTCACTTGTTGTTAAGGGCGACTGGTTCCGGGGCGGAAGAGTCTTTAACACGGATGGTATCGGCAACGGAAAAATTGTTCCCTTATACGATAACCTGTCGCAAACCCCATGGGGATGCAGCGGTACCAGCATTCCTACTGCGAATAGTTTGACAAACGGAGCTGCCAACACAGACGCCATTGTTGCCGGATGCGCTCAGAGACCCATTGCGGCCAGCGTTTGCAACGATACCACGATTAACGGATATACCGACTGGTATCTACCGGCAAAGGTTGAACTGGATTCATTGTACCGAAACCGAACGATCACCCGAAATTTTTCTTCCGCCTACTACTGGTCCAGTACAGAAGTTTCCTCAACGCAGGCCTCTGCTCAACATATGAATATAGGATCATTCTATAATTCGCTTAAGTCATCGAGCTACAGATCCCGCTGTATTCGTTTATATTCGCCCACCGGCTCAACCATTTCCTATGCCTATGCCACCGATCCCATTCCTGTGGGAATAACCACACAGCCGCTGGCAAGTCAGACGCACTGCGGTGGAGAAACGGCTACTTTCAGCGTTACGGCCTCCGGAACATCGCCGTATACCTATCAGTGGAAGAAAAACAGCTCCATTATCTCAGGAGCCACCGCAAGCACCTATAACCTCAGCAATGTCAGCACAGCCAGCGAAGGTTCATACACGGTTGTTGTTTCCAATATGTGTTCCAGCATCACTTCCTCGCCTTCGCAGCTTAAAGTCATACAGCTAAACGTAAATGCCGGCGCCGATGTCCAGCTCTGTTCCTATGCCCCGGTTCAGATTACAGCAACGGCCTCGTCCAGTTATCCGGCCGATTCCGATCCGTTGTCCTACCAGTGGTCTCCTGCAACCGGATTGTCTGCAACAAATATCAGTAATCCTATAGCAGACACCCCAACGGATATGACCTATACATTGACCGTAAGTGATATCGGAGGATGTACTAAAACCGACAATATTTCCATCATCTATCCGGTAACACTCGCTGCAACATCACAACCTGTTTCACAGCTGAAGTCTGTTGGCGAAAGCGTCAGTTTTACCTTCGGTGTTTCCGGCACAAATCCGACTTACCAGTGGAAAAGAAACGGGGTTAACATCCCGGGAGCAACGTCAGCCACCTATACGATTTCCAGCATCCGCTATGCCGATCAAAACACACATTACTCCTGCGTTGCCACTAACTTCTGCAGCAGTGTCAGCAGCAACACAGCAACACTTACAGTTTATTCCGGTCATGCCGAAACACTGGTTTCGACCGACAGTATTCAGCTGACACTGGTAGGGAATCCGGGCAGTATACAATGGCAGGAGAGCCAGGACAGCATCGCATGGACAGATATTCCGGGTGCCACAACGAACATTTACCAGTATAAAACGCCAGTAACTCTGACCGGGAAATTGTATTACCGGGCAAAAATCAATAACACTTCATTATGCGAACTTTCTCCGTGGTACAGCACCGTAATACGGTATCTGGTCATTGATAATACAACAGCGCTTCAGGTGGGAGATTATTTCAAGGGCGGCATTGTGTATTATGTGAGCGGAGGGACCGGACTGATAGCCAGCGAGGAGGATCAGTCGGCCGGTGTTCCCTGGGGATGTGCCTCCGGTTCGCATTCAGCGACAAGTACAACCGATGGATATACCAACACCATCAACATTGTAAACTATTGCCCTACCCGTCCCATTGCAGCAAGTATTTGCGACAGTTTAACTACTATGAATTACAGCGACTGGTTTCTGCCGGCACAGGATCAGTTACAAAGTCTCTGTTTTACAAAATCAATCGTTGGACGTTTCGAAAATGCCAATTACTGGTCGAGTACCGAATGGAGCGGAAGCAGTGCAAAAGCATGCTCTTTCCTGAGTTGTGCATCTACAAATTTTACAAGAACCAACAATGCCCGGGCACGTTGTGTACGAAAGGCGGAAACGACAGCAAAAACCTATTCCATTGCATATCCTCTCGAAGCACCCGTTTCGGTGAGCATTACGGCTGACCCTTCGGCAGAAATCATCTGTACCGGAGAAGATGTTTCTTTCAGCATCACAGCAGCCGGCGATACACCCATTACTTACCAGTGGAAAAAGAACGGAACCGATATTCCCGGCGAAACCTCGGCACAGATAACCATCACAGGAGCCACCGTTGCGGATGAGGGTATCTACTCCTGTGTTGCTACAAACCTTTGCAAAAGCATTGAAAGCAGCCCGGCACAGCTGAAAGTTGTTGATCACCAGCTGACCATTAACGGAGGCGGACATTTCTGCACCAATGCCGACAAACGGCTCGAAGCCATGGCGGCAAGCAATCACCCGACCGAGTCGGGAACCTTTTCGTACAACTGGGCTACAGGCAGCGGCGACGGACAACTGCTCGAAAACGCGATCTACAATCCCCTCATCACCGCCACGCTGCCCAGCGATTTTTCTGTTACCGTTACCGATGCACTTGGCTGCTCAGCGAATGAAAGCGTTTCTGTCATCCCCGACTTTCCCGTTACCATCAGCCAGCACCTGTCCGATGCACTGCTATGTACAGGCGACGATTTTAATGCATCGGTCAACCTCACAGGAACAACTCCTTTTATCGTACACTGGGCAAAGGGAAACGACACACTGGATTCCGATACAACCTCTGCCACTACTGCCGCGTATTATTCAGCATCCGTCAGCCCTGCAAACGAAGGAGAATATTATGCGATTGCAGACAATCTCTGCGGAAGTTATGTAAGCGACACGATTCCCCTTGTGGTTGTTGAAATACAGACTCAGGTAAATACGGTACAGCCCCTTTGTTTTGGCTCAACTTCTTTTATTGTTCCGTCTATCTCATCCAATCACCCCGCCCTTTCTGCTCCTTATTCCTATGAATGGCAGAACGCCAATGCCAGTTTTTCGTCAGTGAATGACACCCTGATATTCACACCCACCAGCGGAATGAACTCGCAGATATCTTATACGATTACCGATAATAACGGATGTTTCTCTTCCGGTAGTTTTTTCATTCCTGTATTCTATACATTCCAGAATGAAGAAATCTGTCTGGTTACGGTTGATACAATTGCATGGAAAAACAAGGTGATGTGGGAAGGGACACCGGGCGTGGGAACTGAGAAGTTCAGAATTTATAAGGAGTCCTCTTTTAATGTCTACGATATGATTGGTGAAGTTCCCTATGGCAGCCAGACCTTCTATATTGATGCCGGCAGTAATCCCGAATCGCACAGCGACCGGTACAAGATATCGGTAGTGGACACCTGCGGCAGCGAATCGGAAATGAGCAATTATCACAACACCATGAACCTCATCGTTTCTGTATTCGGCAGCACCATGGGACTGGTTTGGACGCAGTACGAAACGGAAGACGGGTCGTATACTCCTTCTTCGTATTACATTTACAAAGGACCCTCACCCACCAGCATGCAGTTGCTGACAACGGTTTCCGGCTCACAAAACACCTACAACGACGTCAACGTTTTCGACCTTCAGTATTACATGATTGGTGCCGAACGCGGATGTAACACCTATCCCACTTTTTCGAACAAGAGAGACAATGGCATTGTCGCAAATGAAGCACAGTATATGGCAGGGACAATCATTGTCTATCCCAACCCCATGACCACTTCGGCTACAATCACTATTCCCAACTTCAGTAATCATTTATCGGGAATCAGTGGTCCGATAACGGTTACCGATATTACCGGGAAGGTGGTAAGAGTAGAAAGCCCTTTGTCTATCCTTCGACAAGCTCAGGATGACAAAGGGACTCAGGATGATAAAGGGGCTCAGGATGACTCGTGGGGGGTGAAAATCGAACGCGGCAACCTGAAACCCGGAGTGTACTTTATAGAACTGAAAGCAGACAGAGTATACAGGGGGAAGTTTGTGGTAGAATAAACTGCGACGTTATTCTCCATTGAAATACTGTTCGAGACGGAATCCGGGAGCAAGAGAAAACCGCAGGTCGTTTTCCTGAAAAAAATACTGCAGTACATGTATTGAAACCAGATCAGAAAGTATCTCGTCCGCCTCGCTGTCACTTACGAGAGCTTTCTTTTTAAATTGTTCGCGTTTTACAGATACATTTTCTGAAATCATTTGCAGCAAACAGCTTTCTGCCACCGAATACTTCAGAAGAATGCCCTTTTTATTTTTCTTTTTCCAGATGATTTCAAGCAGGTGCGGCGCGATATGGTTCTGGTCGTGTATGCGGACATAGGATTTCCACCGACGGTGCTCGTCCTGTGCATAGTATATGTTATTTTCACTTTTCGGAACGATAATTTCAAGTACATGCAAACCCTTCAGGTTCCAGTTGCGGTATTCCGGATTCATCCGGGGTTTTAAATACAGCGAGGTTGCGGCCTGAATCATGTAATATTCCTCTTCGCTCCGGATCCCAGCAATTTTCCCGTTATCTTTTACCCCCACAAGAAGCCGGCCGCCTTCGGTATTGGCAAATGCAGAAACGGAGCGGGCGATTTTTCTCGAATCCGAAATCTCAAACTTAAAGTCGGTATTAAGATTTTCGCCTTTCGCAATCAGATCGTAAATATATTTTTCGCCGGGTAAATGCACGTTACTTGTTTTAAAAAAAAGACAAATTATCAAAAAAAATCCGGAAAATAATTGTCCTCCATTTTTACAATTACTAAAATCACTTATTTTTGTACTAAAAAAGGTAATGAAATACTTAATTACGATAATAGGATTCTTTCTGGCGCAATGCAGCTTCAGCCAGACTTCAGGCACCATGACCTTTTCCGTTAAAACCGTTACCTATTCCGCCCCCTATTCACCCCGGCATATTCTTGCCATATGGATTGCCGATGCAAACGGAACATGGGTTAAGACACGGAAGCGGAT
>Ga0101944_10008013_pt1 | contig 10276 bp, 9 predicted proteins | sample DewCreD2012metaG_FD_75245 | JGI IMG/M metagenome (GOLD analysis project Ga0101944, IMG submission 75245) | Hot spring sediment bacterial and archeal communities from British Columbia, Canada, to study Microbial Dark Matter (Phase II) - Dewar... ...
CCCGGGCTCCATCTCGTCGGCATTAACGGCCACGTAGCGCGGGAAGGCTCCGTCCTCGGGCACCGCCATCCATTTTTTCGCGCAGGGGAATCCGGCGCCGCCCCTGCCCCTGAGGCCCGACGCGTCGATGATCTTGGAGATGTCGCGCGGCCTGTTCTCCTGGAGCACCCGGGCCAGGGCCTCGTAGCCTCCCGACTCCCGATATTCCTCGAGGGTGGCGATGCGCTCCGCCCTGCGGTTTCGAAAAAGCACCTGCTCAACCATGTGGGCTCATCTCTCCGTTTCGTCCATGTCATCGGGCCGCCGGCCGTTTCGGCATTTCTCCAGGATGCGGTCGATCTTCTCTGGCGTCAGCTCCCCATAAACCTTCCGGTTCACCATCATGGCGGGAGACCGGTCGCAGTAGCCGATGCAGCAGGCGGGAAGCAGCGTGAAGAGACCGTCGGAGGTGGTCTCCCCGAATCGGATGCCGAGGCGAGCCGTGAGATGATCGAGCACCGAGGCGTAACCGTTCATCCAGCAGATGGCGCTGTCGCAGACGTGGATCACGTGCTTTCCGACGGGCTCCCGGTAGATGAAATCGTAGAACGTGGCCAGCTCGTCGATTTCCAGGGGAGTCATGTCGAAGAGCTCGCAGGCCGCCTCCATGGCTTCGTCATTGACGTAGCCGCAATGGCCCTGCAGCTCGAGCAGCACATCGATGAGCAGCTCGCGCGGATGATCCGATCCGGCAACTCTTTTGCGAAGTGATTCCAGCAGATCTTCAGGCAGCATGGGACGCCGTTTCCGTTCCGATGAGTCGGTCTTGTTGCAGCTTGGATGTTAAAATCCAACCCCCGCGAAGGCGCCAGGGTCGCAAAGAGGCTTCTTGCCCCGCTCCCTTGGCGTCCTTCGCGACTTTACGGTGAATGGAAGCTCATTTTTGATCATTCAAACGAGATTTTGTGGACCCGCTTGCAGATGGGCTCCCGCCCTTCCGCATCCTCCCCGGAGAGGCTTGCCCGTTCCCTGACGGCCTCGGCGAACTTCTGGAGCTCCTCCCCCTCCATGACTTCCCGCTCCAGGAGGGTTTTGGCCAGGCACTCCAGCGACTCCCTGTGCTTCTGAATGGTGAGGATCACTCTTTCATGGGCCTGGGTCACAATCCGGCTGACCTCCTCGTCGATCTTCTGGGCCGTGAGCTCACTGTACTCCCGCTCCGAGGAACGACCCCCGATCTCCAGGTAAGGGGACCGCGGATGGCTGGTGTATGTCAGGGGGCCCAGCTCCTCGCTCATCCCGTACTCCATCACCATGCTGCGCGCGATGTCCGTCGCCCGCTGCAGATCGTTCTGGGCCCCCGTGGAAATATCCCCGAAGACGATCTCCTCGGCCACCCGGCCCCCCAGCAGAACCTGGAGGCGGTTCTCCAGCTCCTGGCGGGTCATGAGATACCGGTCTTCCGTAGGCAGCTGCTGGGTGTATCCCAGGGCTCCAATCCCCCGGGGGATGATGGAAATCTTGTGGACGGGGTCCACGTAGGGCACAATCATGGCCACCAGAGCGTGGCCCGACTCATGGTACGCCACGACCTCCTTTTCGTGGGGATTCATGGCCCGATTCTTTTTTTCGAGCCCCCCGATGATCCTGTCCGCAGCTTCCTGGAAATCCGCCATGGTGACATGCTCGCGATTGTGCCTGGCGGCGCAGAGGGCCGCCTCGTTCACCAGGTTGGCCAGGTCCGCCCCCACGAAACCCGGGGTCATGGTGGCGATCTTGGTGATGTCCACCTCCGGACCCAGCTTGACCCCCTTGGTATGAATCCTGAGAATGGCCTCCCGCCCCCGGATGTCCGGCTTGTCGATGGCCACGTGCCGGTCGAATCGACCGGGACGCAGGAGGGCGGGGTCCAGGATCTCCGGCCGGTTGGTAGCCGCCATGATGATGACCCCGGCGTTGGAATCGAAGCCATCCATTTCCACCAGGAGCTGGTTGAGGGTCTGTTCCCGCTCGTCGTGGCTTCCCATGGGGTTCAGGCCGCGAGCCTTGCCCAGGGCATCGAGCTCATCCACGAAAATGATGCACGGGGCATGCTCCTTGGCCTGGCCGAACAGGTCCCGCACCCGGGCCGCACCGACTCCCACGAACATCTCGACGAACTCGGAGCCGCTCATGCTGAAAAAGGGGACTCCCGCCTCGCCGGCCACGGCCTTGGCCAGAAGGGTCTTGCCCGTCCCCGGCGCCCCCACCAGCAGCACGCCCTTGGGGATTTTTCCACCCAGGCGCTGAAACTTCTCCGGTGTCTTGAGGAAGGACACGATTTCCTGGAGCTCGCCCTTGGCCTCGTCAATCCCGGCCACATCCTCGAAAGTGATCCCCACATCTTTCTCGGCCGCGATCCTCACCCTGGCCTTGCCCACCGAAAGGACGCCCTGGGGTCCGCCGCTCATGCGGCGCATGAGTAGGGTCCAGAACAGGATGAGCAGTCCCATGGGAACGAGCCACGAAAGGAGAAGGCCGACCCACTTGTTCTCGGCGTGGCCCCGATACTGGATGCCCTTCTCATCCAGGAGCTGCACCAACCCCGGATCCTCGACGCGAATGGTCACGAAGGGCTTCCCGGGAACCCTCTCGTCTTTCATCTCCCCACGGATGCGCTCGGAGCCGAGCACAAGGTTGTAGACCCGGTCCTCCTGCACCAGCTGTTTGAACTGTGAATAGGGGATGGGGTCCCGCTGAGGCTCGGCCAGGTAGCTCTGGAAGAGCATCAGCATGATGACGGCGGCCAGGAAATAATAGAGGGAGAAATGCATGCGCTTCTGCGATGGGTCATTCGGCTGAGGATTTCCATCGCCCCGGCTTCCCTTGAAACGGCCCAGCAGCTTGTCCACCGGATTCTGATTGTCGTTGGTCCTCCTGGGAGGCATCGGATCTCCTTTGAGGCGTTGTCCACGGCGACTTGTCCGGGGCCTGGGCGTGATGGAGCCGTGTGGAGGAGCAACGCACTGCGTCAAGTAACACCAGTGTATACAATAGTATCGAGTGGAATGAAAGCAGAGCGCGGACGAACCGGGTGATCCCGACCCCATTATTGTGGACTCAACGTCACCCCGGCTAAGCCTGAACAGAGAACCAGAAACGAGGGCATGGAGACTTCCCGGAGCATCACCATTTCTTGACCCTGCCTTCACCCTCATCTATTTTAAATCATGGCGGGAATGATGTGGAGGTTCATCGCTGTCATCCATCAATAGCTCTGCCCTTCGACCCCTTAAGGCAACCGGAAGAGAAGGAGCGACCCCAAAGGAGTGTAGACATGGTCGAATGCCAGTTCCCCGAAACGAATGCCGAAGATCCTGAAGTGTTGAGCCTGCTCCAGAATTCAAAAACCATCGCTGTCATCGGGATTTCCCACAAGGAGGAGAGGGACAGCCACAAGGTCGCCAAATACCTCAAGGAGCACGGATACAAGATGATACCGGTGAACCCGAAGTACAAGGAGGTCCTGGGAGAGACCTGTTATCCGGATCTCCGCTCCGTCCCGGAGCACATCGACGTCGTGGATATCTTCCGCAACATCGAGGCGATTCCCGGCATCGTCGACGAAGCGATCGAGGTGAAGGCGGGGGCCGTCTGGATGCAGCTGGGCCTCGCCCAGAACGAAGCCGCGGAGAAAGCCCGGGCGGCGGGCCTCTCGGTGGTGATGAACAAGTGCATCAAGATCGAGCATCATCGCCTGTGCCAGTGAGGCTCCTCGCAGCAGTTCCTCTCGGCCGCCGGGACCGGCCACCCGAGACGATGAAAAGGCCGTGGCCGAGCTGGTTTTCAACTGGCAACCATGAATCGGAATGAGAGACTTCTCGGAGCACGATGGGAGACAACGGATGGACTTTTTGCGCCCCGAGGCTTTCTTCGATCTGAGCTCTTATGAGCATGCCGGTCTTTTTGAGGGCTCCTACCTCGTCTGGGAAGCGCTGACACGGATTTCTCCCTACCTCCAGGGACGGCTGCGGCCCAACGTGGCCGATTTCCGGTGCTTCAGGAAACCGCTCCCGGAAACAGTCATCCTTTGGAAGGGGGCGGTCTGGAGAGATGGATTCGAGATCCTCGGAGGCGATCCCACCAAGGGAGCCCTCCGGGTGCGGGTCGAGGGAAGCGAAGTCGACGACGCGAGCGTTCTTTACGCCGGGAGCGTCCTGTGGGACGAGGACATCTACATCGGGCCGGGCGTGGTGCTGGAGCCCGGTACCCTCGTGAAAGGACCGACGCTCATCAGCGGCAGCACCGAGTTGCGCCAGGGGGCCTACATCCGCGGAAAATGCATCATCGGGAGAGGGTGCGTGGTGGGCCACACCACCGAGATGAAATCGAGCGTCATGCTGGACGGCGCCAAGGCGGGCCACTTCGCCTACATCGGGGACAGCGTCCTCGGCAACTCCACCAACCTGGGCGCGGGCACGAAGCTCGCCAATCTCAAGATCGGGGGCACTCCCGTCACCATCAAGGTGGGCGGTGAGAAGATCGACACGGGGCTGCGCAAGTTTGGAGCCATCATCGGCGACGGGGTCGAAATCGGGTGCAACGCCGTCACCAACCCGGGGACGCTTCTCGGCAGAGCCGCCATGGTGCTGCCCGTGAGTTCCGTGAGAGCCGGGTACTATCCCCCGGAAAGCATGGTCCGCTGAGTGACCCGCAAGTCCCCTGAGAGAACCGGAAGACTCGTCCGGATACTCCGTCACTACCGCCGCCTGCACGAGGCTCTCGAGCGAAGCGGCCCGGGAGCTTATCGTATCACTTCGCGGGGCGCCTGGGCCGTCTCCAGGCCCGCCCATGTCTACTATTTCCTGAAACGTCTGGGGATTGAGAAGGATCGGCTCTTCGTGGATCTCGGGAGCGGCGACGGAGTCGTGGCCTGTGTGGCGGGGCTCTTCACCCGGTCGGTGGGCATCGAGGCCGACCCTGAGCTCTGCAGGATAGCGGCCCAGGCGGTTGTTGACCTCGAGCTGGGCCACCGGGTCGAGATGGTCTGCGGTGACTACCTGGCCATGGACCTCCGGCGGGCCGACTGTCTCTACCTCTATCCCGACAAGCCCTTTGACGCCCTTGCAGAGCGCCTCGAATCGTGGCGAGGAAGACTCCTGGTCTACGGCCCCCATTTTCCGCCCGCCGGGCTGATTCCCGGCTTGCACCTGCGATGCGGGCGCGAGCGCATCCAGGAGTATCGAGCGCGGCCCGGCCCGTATTCCCCCACTGCCCTCGCGCCGAAATGAGTGCCCGAATCAGCCGGCTCCCGGGCTCGAGCCTGGGAGCCGGCAAGCGACTCAAGATTTACGCCCGACAGCGCCGGAGCACCGGATCGTCAGAGACCGCCGGATTATGAAGCACAAGATCCCTCCTCACCTCCTTGCCGTGCTGATGCTGGAGGTGGTCTCCCAGATCGGCCAGGTCCCCCCGCTGCGTGAGTTCCTCATGGTTTTTCACGGAAACGAGCTCGCCATCGGGAGGCGCACTGTCAGCGCTGCCTAGCACTCCCGTCTGGCCCCTGAGCCAGGCGAGGGACACGCCACTCGACGCGGGACTTCGCCATGTGTAGGTGTCCCGCGTGGCGGGCCACGAGGGGGAAAGCACCTTCTGTTCAGGCTGCGGAAAGATCGTGATCCAACAGGTGGGCTTTTTCGTGGACCGCATGGAGATTGAGAACGGAGCGTGCGGCCATTGCGGGCGGCGGATGCCGGGCATCGGGTCCCGACCGACCGCGGGTCGGCGTTACACTCGCTGAGGTTGAAAACCTTCAGGGACAAGCTTCAGCCGGAATCCACGGAAAAGAACCGGATGCCGGCCTGTCAGTCGCCGGCATGACGATTGACGAAATGGACAGCTTACTCTGCGGAGCCAAGGCTGGCCGGGGCCGGGATCGATGACGACACGTCGTCGCTTCAGGAAAGCCTGCGCCGATGGATCTCGAGCTGTGACAGGGACCGCTCGTCCAGGTTTATAAACCCCGCCTCAATGGCCCATTCCATGGCCTCGCGTAAGCCGGCTGCCAGGCTTCGGGCTCCTTTTCCTGCTCCAGGGCATTGGCGCAGGCGTTAAGCAAAAATGAGCCCACCGCCGCGCAGACTCCCGCCAGAAAATCTCAGCGTGTCGATTTCACCAGGCACCTCGGAAAAAAGGAAAAAAAGCATTATCGAGCCTGGTGATCAGAACCCATGGCGACGAGGCGGTCAATAATGCCGAGGCCGCTCCTCACCGTGCCTTCACGCCACGCGGGGTCCGAGGGACAGAAAGTTTCGAGGAGTCTCGCCTTGGCCAGGGCGAAGGTCGTCGTCCCCCGACGACCGTAAAAGTGGGCCTGGTTTTCGGCGCGCAGGGCGCACAGGACACGGATGGCCGAGCAGGTGCCGAATTCCGCCGTGACGCAGTCGTATTCGATCTCGACCAGCCGCCGGCGGAAATATTCAGCCATGAGTCCTCTGGCTTCATAGGCGGTCCTCTTCCCGTCCCCCCTGCCTCCCCATGGCTCGACGGCCCTGGCCTCGAAATGGCCGCTCCACCATCGCTCCCTCTCGGAGCCTTCGCGGTCGACAAGGATGAGCTTGTACTCCCCGCGGTCCCCCAGGCCGGTGTGAAAATCCACGTGCAGCACCCGGCCCGAACCCTCCAGCCATCGGGGAAGGTGCTCCCGGAGCACCCGGGTGGTCTCCTCGGCCTCGGTTCCCCCGAAGAACAGGCCCGTGGGGTGGGAATACTGCCCCACGGGCAGGGTCTTCCGCAGCTCCCCAAGTCCTAGCTCCCCGATGCGCCGCAAGTCCAGCACGCCGGGTCGAGGCCCCTCCATATTCCGCCGGGCCCTCCGCCCTTCATGCAAGACCCTCAGGATCGCCTGGATGAGGCAGGTGTCCGGTCGCCAGGGAGGAGAATCCGGGTTCAGGAATGAATGAAGGCGCTCATAGATGTGCAAACTCTCCCGGTGCTCCGGGTCCGTCTCCAGAAAGGACCAGTTCTCCAGAAAGTTCCGGTTTAGGTCGACGTTGTTTTCGTTCCAGCGACGGAGAGCAGCGAATCCGAACGGATTCAGGGCGTGCAGGAAGAGCAGGGCCGTCCCCGGGGGCAGGGATGGGCCTCCGTTCGCTCGAGCCTTCATCAGGTACGCCAGCTGGACTGCGGAGCCGAAAAATCCCTCGACGCCGTGCAGGCCCGAGGACGCCACAATGACCCGCTCGGCCGCGGAATCGCCCAGCCAGGCTCCATCCAGAAAAAGGGGCTCCCCTTCCGCCCCGCGGGCTGCAAACTGGTGGGACTCGATGCGGAAACCGCAGTCCCGCGCCGCAGCCAGGAAGCGCTCACGCGCCGTCGCATAATCCGGTGAAAAACAGTCGGCCTGTGCCATCGGTTTTCCCTCCAGTTCTCTCAGATCAGCTGGATGGAAGCCATCCCGACAACACCATCGCCAGGCCGGGATGCCCTCGCGCGTCAATGCCGGGCCAGGGCTTCTATGACTCTCTCCTGGTCCGCGGTGGTCAGATACGGGTGCATGGGGAGGCTGAAGATCCTCTGGGCGCAGGATTCGCTCACGGGGAAGGCGCCCGGCTCATGGCCGAGATCTTGGAAGGCGGTCTGCAGGTGGAGCGGCTTCGGATAGTAGATGGCCCAGGGGATGGACGCTTCCTTGAGGCGTTTCAGGAGCTCCGCCCGGTGGGCGGCATCCCTGGCAAGGACCGAGTACTGCGCCCAGGCCGAGACGATCCCTTCCGGGATTTTCGGCGGCTCCACCGGGGCACCGCGACTCAGGATGAGATCCGTGTAGCGCCGGGCCGCCTCCTGCCGAAGCCCCAGCTCTTCCGGGAAAATCCCGAATTTGACCAACAGAATGGCCGCCTGAATCGTGTCGAGGCGCCCGTTGATGCCGATGCGCACGTTGTCGTACTTGTCGCGACCCTGGCCGTGGATCCGCAGCGATCGCATGACCTCGTCGAGCCCACCATCGTCAGTGAAGCACATGCCGCCGTCGCCGTAGGCTCCCAGCGGCTTCGCCGGAAAAAACGACGTACAGCCGACCGAGGCCATGGTACAGGCTTTCTGCCCGTAGCGCTCGGCCCCGAAGGACTGGGCCGCGTCCTGGATGACAAAGAGCTCATGCTGGTCGGCAACGGCCTGGATGGCGTCATACTCCGCCGGTACTCCGAAAAGATCCACGGCGATGATGCCGCGAGGGCGGAGGTGCAATTCGAGGGCCGGTCGCGGCAGGGGCGAAAGAGATGCATTTTGCGACCGGAGGGCCGTCACGGCGCGCTCCAGGCAGGCAGGATCCAGGTTGAACGTCATGGGCTCGATGTCCACGAAAACGGGGACAGCTCCCAGGAGGGCGGTGACTTCAGCCGTAGCCATGAAGGTGAACGGAGAGGTGAAGACGGCATCCCCGGGGCCCACCCCCCGAGCCATCAAGGCCAGCAGCAGGGCGTCGGTCCCCGATGCGCAGGAGAGCGCATGCTTCGCGCCGACGTATTCGGCCAGCCGCTCCTCGAGCTCCAGGACCTCCGGTCCCATGACGTACTGGCCGTGATCCAGGACACGCCGAATGCGCTCTTCGATGCCGTCCCTGATTCTCCGCTGCTGCGCCGCAAGATCGATGAATTGCATGGTGTTCTCGCTTCTCAATTGGAATGAAAACGCCCGAGACCGAACGCCGTTCCAAAAACCTTTCTCCGGGAAACGCCCGTCTCCATCACTGAACCGCATGATAGCTCAAAAGCCGCCAGGTTCAATGCTCATTTGTCCAATGAGCTTCCTTTGCCAGGATCCGGCGCCTTATGGATTGAACCACAACCGCGTTTGTATTACGCTTCAAGGCAGAGGGAGCCTTTTTCCATGGGCGGGAGCCCTGGGGCCAGGGGGAGACGGGAGGCGCTGGTTGCATCAGGTCGTTCTCTCATGGTCCTTTGAGCCACGCGAGACTATGAAGAAGGATACGGCCAACGCGAAGCTCGAACGCCGAAACTGGAAACTGCCCGCGGCAGACAGACGGAAGATGGAGAGACGAACCATGTGCGAAGCCAACGCTTACCTGTTGAAAGGCGGCAATGAAGTTCTGTTCCTGGAGTCAGTGGATGTGCTCGAAAATACCGGCCAGGAGATCCGGGTGACCAGCATCTTCGGCGAGCAGAAGACGGTCAAGGGCCAGATCCGGCGCATGTCCCTGGTGGATCACAAGATCATCATCGAGGAGAATCCCTGAGATCCGTGTCTACATGAAACCGAGGACCCGGGGCAGCCAGAGCACCAGCTCCGGGAATGCAATGAGCAGCAGCAGCCCCGTGAACATGGAGGCGAGGAGCCAGACGACCCACCGCACCGTGGACTCCATGGGCGCCCCGCTGAGCCGGCAGCTCACCATGAGATTCACCGCCATGGGGGGAGTGAACTGCCCCAGGGCGATGTTGTACGTCATGAGCACCCCGAACCAGACGAGGTCCCACTGAAAGCTCTGCGCCACGGGAATGAGCAGCGGGCAGAAAATCAGGAAGATGGAGATTCCGTCCAGGAACATCCCCACCACGACCAGGAAGACCATGAGGATGCCGATGACGACGGTGGGATTGCCGCCTCCCAGGGCCACCAGGCTCCTCGACAGGGGATCCACGATCCCGAGGGTGCTGGACGCCCAGGCGAAGACACTGGCCAGCCCCACCACGATCAGGATGACGGCCGAGGTTTCGGCGGACTCGATGAGCATCTCGTGAATATCCCGGGGGCTCAGGGTGCGATAGACGAAAACCCCGATGACCAGCCCGTAGGCTACGGCCATCACCGCCGCCTCGGTGGGTGTGAACCACCCGGTGCGCATGCCTCCGAGAATGAGCACCGGCGCCATCAGCGCCCAGAAGGCCTCTTTGAAGGATTTCCAGAAGGGCGGCCGCTCCGCGTCGGCGGCTCCGACCCCGAAATCGTGATGCAGGCTCAGGAGCACCGACGGGATGATAAGCATGATGCAGGCCAGGACTCCCGGCACGATCCCCCCCACGAAGAGCGCGGGCACCGTGGCCGAAGGCACCAGCACGCTGTAGATGATGAAGGCCACCGACGGCGGAATGAGGATGTCGGTGGAGCCGGCCGCTGCCGTCACGCCGGCGGCGAACCCCGGCGGGTATCCAGCCCGCATCATGGCCCCCAGCATGACGCCTCCGACGGCAGCCGTGCAGGCCGGCCCAGACCCGGAAATCCCCCCGATGATCATGGCCACGAGGATGGTGACCGCCGCCAGGGACCCGCGGCCGCTGCCCACCATCGACGTCGTGAA
>Ga0101944_10008014_pt1 | contig 10276 bp, 8 predicted proteins | sample DewCreD2012metaG_FD_75245 | JGI IMG/M metagenome (GOLD analysis project Ga0101944, IMG submission 75245) | Hot spring sediment bacterial and archeal communities from British Columbia, Canada, to study Microbial Dark Matter (Phase II) - Dewar... ...
CCCGTCGATGGTGATGGCGTTGAAGGACCGCTCCGCCCCCTGGCACACCCAGTGGCGCAACACGCCGGGCTCCACCCGCGCATCCGTGCAGATGAAGGCCAGAAGCGTCGCCATGTCGGGTGCGATCATTCCGGCGCCCTTGGCGACCCCGCCCACCGTCACGGGCTTCCCTCCGATCTCCAGCCGGATCCAGGATATTTTCGGCACCGTATCCGTGGTCATGATGGCGCGGGCAACGTCTTCCCAGCCATCGGGGCGCAGGGAGCCCACAAGGGCGGGCACGGCCGCCTCGACGGGCTCCAGGCGGATCTGCTGACCGATGATGCCCGTCGAGGCCACCAGGACCGCCTCCTCACTCGAGCCCAGGTGGCGCGCCGCCAGCTTCGTCATCCCTCGGGCCAGCTCGAGCCCCTCAGCCCCCGTGCAGGCATTGGCGATGCCCGCATTGACCACAATGGCGCGAATGGGCCCCTTGCCCACGCGATCCCTGCAGATCTCCACCGGCGCCGCGCAGAACCGGTTCCTGGTGAAAACGCCCGCCGCCGCCGCTCCCTCTCCCCCCTCGGCGGCGATAAGAGCCAGGTCCAGGCGGTCCCGGTAGCGCATGCCCGAAGCCGCGGCGCCGACCCGAAAGCCCGGGACGGTGAAGGGGGTTCTATTTACCGCAGCACTTCTTGAACTTCTTACCGCTTCCGCAGGGGCATGGGTCGTTTCGGCCAACTTTCTTGTCCTTTCGTACGGCCTGGGGCGCGGGAGACTTGTCGCCTGACCCGAAAACCATGGGCTGATCCTCCTGCTCCCGCCGCAGCTGCTGCACCTGCTCCTCCCTCTGGATCTGGATGTGGAAGAGCAGCCGCACCGTTTCCTCCTTGACGCGCTGGATCATGTCCTGGAAGACCCCGTGGGCCTCGCGCTTGTACTCGACCAATGGATCCTTCTGCCCGTAGCCCCGCAGACCGATGCCCTCCTTGAGGTGGTCCATGTTGAGCAGATGGTCCTTCCAGAGGCTGTCCACGGTCTGAAGGAGGATATATCCCTCGAGATCGCGGACCACGGTCTCGCCGAACTCCTGCTCCCGTTGCTCATAACGGCTGCGGACCCGCTGGGCGAGGTCCTCGAGAAGGTCTTCCTGGGAGACGTCCGCCAGGTTTTCCACCTTGAGATCCGCATTCAACCCAAACAGCCGATAGAGCTCGGTGTTGAGCTTCTCGAGGTCCCAGTCCTCGGCGTAGGTCTTCTCCCCCGTACATTCCGCCACGAGGTCTTCGAGCAGCTCGTCCACCATGTCCTGGATGACCGGACCGAGATCCTCGCCCTGCAGCGCTTCCCGCCGCTGACGGTAGATGACCTCGCGCTGCTGATTCATGACGTCGTCGTATTCGATGAGCTGCTTGCGGATGCTGAAGTTCTGGGCCTCGACTCTGGCCTGAGCATTCTCTATGGCCTTGCTGATCATCCGGTGCTCGATGGGCTCGTCTTCCTCCATGCCGATGCGCTGCATCAGCCCCGAAATGCGGTCCGCGGCGAAAATGCGCATGAGGTCATCCTCGAGGGAGAGATAGAACCTCGAGGAGCCAGGGTCGCCCTGCCGCCCGGCACGTCCGCGCAGCTGGTTGTCGATGCGCCGCGATTCATGACGCTCGGTTCCGATGATATGGAGCCCGCCAAGTTCCGCCACTCCCGGTCCGAGAACAATGTCGGTGCCTCGCCCGGCCATGTTGGTGGAAATGGTGACGGCCCCGCGCTGCCCGGCCATGGCCACGATCTCGGCCTCCTTTTCGTGGTGTTTGGCGTTCAAAACCTGGTGCGGAACTCCGTTCCTCTTGAGGCTTTCACTCACCCTTTCAGACTTCTGGATACTCACCGTCCCCACGAGGACCGGTCGTCCCATTTCGTGCAGCTCCTTGATCTCCTTCACCACAGCCCGGAACTTCTCCCGCTCGGTCCGGTAGATGCAATCGGGGTAGTCGATGCGGATCATCTTCTTGTGCGGCGGGATGACCACCACTTCCAGATTGTAGATCTTGGCGAACTCCGGGGCTTCCGTGTCGGCGGTTCCGGTCATGCCGGCCAGCTTGTCGAACATGCGGAAATAGTTCTGGAACGTGATGGTGGCGAGCGTCTGGTTCTCGTTTTCGATCTTGACGTTTTCCTTGGCTTCCAGGGCCTGGTGAAGCCCTTCGCTGTACCGGCGTCCCGGCATCAGTCGCCCGGTGAACTCGTCCACGATGATGACCTTGCCGCCCTTGACGATGTAGTCCACATCCCTGGCGAAGAGCACGTGGGCTTTAAGGGCCTGGTGGGTGTGGTGCAGAATGTCGATGTGCCGCGGGTCGTAGAGATTGTCCACCCCCAGCAGCTCCTCGACCCGGGCCACGCCCTCCTCGGTGAGGGACACGGTGCGGCTCTTTTCCTCCTTGGTGTAATGGAGCTCCGCCTGGAGCGCCGGTATGATCTTGTTGATCTTGTAGTAGAGCTCCGTGGACTTCTCGGCGGGACCCGAGATGATGAGCGGCGTCCTCGCCTCGTCGATGAGAATGCTGTCCACCTCGTCCACGATGGCGTAATGCAGCTGGCGCTGCACCATGTCCGAAAGTCGGAACTTCATGTTGTCCCGAAGGTAGTCGAAACCGAATTCATTGTTGGTTCCGTAGGTCACGTCGGCATCATAGGCCTGCTTCCGCTCCCGGTCATCCATTCCGTGAACGATGCAGCCCACCTCGAGGCCGAGAAACCGGTAAATCTTTCCCATCCACTCGCTGTCACGGCGAGCCAGGTAATCGTTCACCGTCACCAGGTGCACGCCCTTGCCCGTGAGGGCGTTGAGATACACCGGCATGGTAGCCACCAGGGTCTTCCCCTCGCCGGTTTTCATCTCGGCGATCTTTCCCTGGTGCAGCACGATCCCCCCGATGACCTGCACATCGAAAGGCCTCATTCCCAGGGTTCGAACCGAGGCCTCCCGCGCCACGGCAAAGGCCTGCGGGAGCAGGTCATCCAGCGGCTCCCCGTTCTCGAGGCGCTGCCGAAACTCACCGGTTTTGGCCGCCAGCTCCGCGTCGCCGAGTTTGCGAATGGCCGGCTCCCACTGGGTGGTCTGGTCCACCAGCGGGGCGATGCGCTTGAGGTTTCGATCGTTCTGACTTCCAAATATCTTCTTCAGCACACTGCCAATCATCTCTGAACCTTCATCCTTTCACTTCAAGGTGTGCGAACTCCCCAGCGGAATACTGAGTGCCCGCTCATTTGATACTGCTCCATCAGGCTGTCAAGTCCATGAGCAAGGCCACTTCGTCGCATTCGGGAAACTTGGGGCAGTGGAGGCAGTCCGCCCAGATCTTCTGAGGGAATATGTTTTTGTCCACCACCTGAAAGCCCACTCGCTGGAAAAACCCCGTTTCGTAGGTCAGCGTGAAGAGCTTCTTGATGCCGAGCTCCCTCGCCTCGTCCACGCAGGCCTGCACCAGGCTCCGGCCCACACCTTTTCCCTGGTGCTCATCGGCCACGGCCAGCGAGCGGATCTCCGCCAGGTCCTCCCACATGATGTGGAGGCTGCAGCAACCTATCACCTGTCCATTGGATTCGTCCCTGGCCACGGAGATGTCCCTGAGGTTCGTATAAAGCTCGCTCAGTGAGCGTGCCAGCAGCTTGCCCTTCCGGGCAAACCCCGCCAGCAGCTTCTGGATGATCACCACATCCCCGATGCGGGCTTTCCTGATGGAATATCCGTCAAGTCTCTTCATGGTTCGCTCAGTATTGTCGGGGCTTATTTATCTCTAAAAATGATCACGATAGACCGTCTCACCCCTGTGTCTGCCTGGAAATCCCGGAAAACGCCAGGAATTCATAGCCGCCTCGAGACTATGGAGGCCACGGCGTCGAGCAGACGTTCGACGTCGGATTCAGTCGTGGCATAACCTGGCGAGATCCTCACGGTACCCTCGGGGTAAGTCCCCAGGGCCTGATGGGCAAGGGGCGCGCAATGAAGCCCCGTGCGAACGGCGATATCGAACCCCTCATCCAGGATGAAGCCGATATCGGATGGATTCAAGTGGTCCGCCCGGAAGGAAACCACACCGGTTCCGCGATGAAGCGGGGCCAGCACGTGAACACCCGGCATGGCCGCAAGCCCCTCCTCCAGGAGGGCGGCAAGATGCAGTTCATGGGCCAAAATCGTCTCCACCCCCTTTTCCACGATATGCTCGACGCCGGCCGCAAGACCCGCGATGCCGGGGAGATTGACCGTCCCGCTTTCAAATCGATCGGGACAGGCTTCGGGCTGCGTCAGCTCCTCCGAGCGACTCCCGGTGCCGCCTTCCATGAGCGGCCGGACTTCGAGGTCGGGCCTCACGTACAGTATCCCGACGCCCGCGGGACCCAAGAGCGCCTTGTGTCCCGAGCACGCCAGCATGCCGATGTTCAGGGTCTGCACGTCGATGGGCTGGAGCCCGGCGGTCTGGGCGGCATCGAGGAGCAACGGTACCCCGTTCTCGTCACAGATTCGTGACGCTTCAGTGACAGGAAGCAGCCCTCCGTTGACGTTGGAGGCATGGAGCAGCACCACCAGGCGAGGCGGCGGCGACATCCGACGCCGGAGCCACTGGAGATCCAGCTCGCCTCCCGGGCCGCATGGAATCCTCTCCACCCGGACACCGACGGCCTCGAGGGTCTTCAGCGGCCGGGCCACGGCATTGTGCTCGAGGGAAGAGATCACCACTCGATCCCCGGGCCTGAGCCAGCCCTTGAGGACCACGTTGATGCTCTCCGTGGCATTGCCGGTGAACACCACCCGCCCGGGATCCCGAATCTTGAAAAGGTCAGCCACGACGCGCCGGGCCCCGTCAACCAGGCGCTGAGCCTCGCGCGCCATGCGATGCGACGCCCTGCCCGGCGATGCGCCGATATCCCTCAGGGCATGCAGCACGGCTTCATGAACGGCTTTGGGCTTGGGCCAACTCGTGGCCGCATTGTCCAGGTAGAGGGTCATGGAATCTCAACCGGGCAGTGCGGATTCGATCGACCCACCCGCCCGCCCCCCGGATTCCTCCTGAAATCCAGAAGACTCGATGAGGCGCTCCCTGCCGCTGTAAACAGTAAATTTACCCCCCCTGACATATCCGATCAAGGTGATGTTGAGTGCCTTGGCCAGCTCGATGGCGAGAGTCGTCGCCGTGTTTCGGCTGACCAGAACGGCAATCCCCACCTTGGCGCACTTGATCAGGATTTCTGAAGTGAGCCGCCCCGTGGTCAGCAACAGCTTGTCTCCGAAAGGGATCCCCCTCAGAAAACCATGACCGACGATCATGTCCACGGCATTGTGGCGACCGATATCATTCCTGAAAAGAACGATCCGTTGGGGCTCGGCCAGAGCCGTGTTGTGGACGCCGTGGGTCCTCCGGTACGTTTCACTCTGGTGGTGCAGGTCCTCCACCCTTGCGAGAATCTGTTCCGGGGTGAGCCTGAGACTGCTCACCACGGGCTTGCCAAGGAGCGCATCCAGGGAATAGTAGAAAATCGAGCCCTTCCCGCACCCCGAGGTCACGGTTCGCTTCTCCCAGAGCCTGTCGGCCAAGGTGGTGTCCTGACGCGTTCGAACCTGCACCGCGCCGGCGGCGGCGTCCACCTCGATGGCAACAAGATCCTCCCGACTCCTCAGAAATCCTTCGGCATGGCAGAAGCCCGCGGCCATCTCCTCCAAATGGTGGCCGGCGCAGAGGAGGGTGAGGAGCTCCCGGCCGTTGACATGAAGGGTGACCGGTTTTTCCTCGATCACCCACTGGGGCCTGGAGGCAATCAATCCTGACCGGTCATACAGCCAGGTTGTGATCGATGCGACCCCCTCGAAAGTCTGAACGGTTCCTTGCTCGACGTCCAATGTGTCTTCTGTCAAACGTGACTGCTCCATATCCATTTCGAGGCTTGCTGCGGCACTGAACGGCTCCCCTCGGGAGCGCGCACTCCCGCCGTTTCAGCGACTCCGGGTTTCGATGTAGTCACTCAGAATGAGGCCATGGTCGAAGGCCAGCACATTTGGCAGGGCACCGATGTCGAATACCGCGAGATGCCTCGCGTCATCCGCCGCTTTCGGAGTGCCAAGCCCCACAGCCGTGAAGACGACGGTGGCCGTGTGATGTCGCGGATCCCTTTCCGGGTCCGAATAGGCCCTGAACTGCTCGAGCTTTTCCAGCTCAAGTCCCGTCTCTTCCCTGGCCTCCCTCCGCGCGGCATCCTCGAGGCTCTCGCCGTAATCCACGAATCCGCCGGGAAGCGCCCATCCATGCGGCGGATTGAGGCGCTCGATGAGGACGATCCCCCGCCCTGGAATCTCTATGATGATGTCCACCGTCAGGAAAGGATTTCGAACCACCGCTACCGAAGCTCCGCACCGTGGGCATAACACATCCTTCATCATTTTTCCTCAACCCTCCCGCTTCTTCATGACCAGGTGCTCCAGGACCAGGACCAGGAAAATCCCGACGATGAGCCCGTTTCCCAGGAAGATTCTCAGTGAAGGCGACACCCCGGCCATGAAGGGCTCGGGCAGGAAGCTGACCAGCGTCCCGATCAGCAGCGGAAGCCCCACCACGAAGTAGTCACGAATGGTGGGCATCCCGCCGGAGACCACGGCCAGCCCTGCGCCCACCTGTGCTCCCATGGCCGAGCACAGGGCGGCCCCCACCACGGGCGGGGGAACGAGAGCCAGGGCCGCAGCGAGCTTGGGCACGAATGCCGCCAGGACCAGGATGGCGCCGCACCACGCCACGGCGAAACGGCTGGCCACCCGGTTTGCCAGGATCACCCCGGGACTCATACTGTAGCTCACGAGCCCCACCATGCCAAGGAGACCACAGCCGATACCCCCAATTCCGTTCAACAGGACGCCCCGGGAAATCGATGCGGACAACCGATTGTGGTCGGTGATCTTGGCAATCCCATGGAGGCTTCCCAGGCTGTTCACGATCACCGCCGCGTAGGCGATGGCAAATGCAGCGATGGCCGTCCAGTCCAGCCTCGGGTTCAACGGCGTCCACAGTGCCGGAGGAGAGAACCACCCCGCCGCCGCCAGCTTGGGCCATTCGATTCGTCCCATGATCCCGAATAGCGCCGTCCCCAGGACTATGCCCAGGAGCAGGGAGAGGGTGCGGACAAAACCGGAGAGCCAGTGGGAAAGCGCCGCCGAAAGAAGGACCAGAAACAGGCTGATCATGAATATCACGACCTCTCCCGCCGGCTGTTCGATACTGACTCCCGTCATGGATCGGATCAGGTACGGCAGCAGGGTGAAGGCGATGAGCATCAGGATCACTCCCACCACGTTGGGAGTGGCGACCTCGATCACCTTGTGGAGCTTGCCCCAGAGGACCAGGACAACGAGCAGGCCGCCGCCGGCAATGGTTCCTCCCTGGATGGACTGAATTCCATGGGGCGCCAGGGTGACGAAGGTGAGGAGCAGCGCCGTCGATGGACCATCCAGGAGCGGATATCGATGGCCCGCAAGGCACTGGACCGTCGTCATCAGGCCGGAAGTGAGCAAAACGAGCTGAAAATACCGGATTTCCTCGGCGGCGCCGAGCTGCAGGGCACGGCCGCTCAGGTGACTCACAACGATGAGTGCTGGAAAGATGATGACGGCCCATTGCAAGCCGTAGAGCAGAGCCTGCCTCAGGGGCGGGCGGTCATCGATGCCGTAGATGTATTGAGGGGTCGCCATATCCGAGCCCGGGCTCCGTGAAGGCACCGTCCCAGGACGCTCTCCCCGGCAAGGGCTGACTCCCTGGGAGGGCTGTCCAAGATTGGCACATCGCCTTTCGTTGTCATCCCGGCTTTCGTCGGAATGACGTTCCGGAGGCGTTCTCGGACAGACTCCTAGTGCTGGATTTCGAAGAGCGAACTGATGGAATCCTCGTTGTGAATGTTGCGGATGGATGCCGCGAACAGCCTGCAGGAGGGTAGACATCGGATCTTCTGACAGTGGGCCGCCTGAGGTCGCAACGGCAGGGTATCCGTCACCACCAGGCTCTTGAGGGAGCTCTTTTCGATTCGCTCCACCGCGGGCCCGGAGAGGACGGCATGGGTCACGCAGGCGTGTACTTCCCTGGCGCCCTTTTCCAGCAGTGTCTTCGTGGCCTCAACGAGCGTTCCGGCCGTATCCACCATGTCATCGAGAACCACGGCCGTCTTGTCCGCAACCTCGCCAATGATGTTGAGGGCCTGGGCCTCGTTGGCGTCGGAGCGCCTCTTGTCGATGAGAGCCAGGCCGGCTCCCAGTCTGCGTGCATAAGCCCTGGCCCGCGGCACGCCGCCGGCGTCGGGAGAGACGATCACCAGTCCCTGGTTGAGATTCTCCCGGATGTAAGGCAGCAGAATGGGAGACCCGTAAAGATTGTCCACCGGAATATCGAAGAAGCCCTGAATCTGACCGGCGTGAAGATCCATGGTGAGGATCCGGTCCGCTCCCACGCGGACAATCATGTCGGCCACCAGCCTCGCGGTGATGGGAACCCGGGGTTTGTTCTTGCGATCCTGGCGCGCATAGCTGTAGTAAGGAATGACGGCGGTGATGCGCCGGGCCGATGCCCGCTTGCAGGCATCGATCATCAGCAGCAGCTCCATCAGGTGCTCATTCACTGGATGTGCGCCCGACTGCACGATGAAAACATCAACCCCCCGGACATTCTCCCCGATCTCGACCCGAATCTCACCGTCACTGAACTTGCTGACCAACGCCCGTCCAAGAGAAACCTCCAGAAGATCACAAATCTGCTGAGCCAGTTCGGGGTTGCTGTTTCCAGAGAAAACCTTCAGTCCGTAGGTTGACATGCGTCTAAATCCTCGCCCTGCCGATCACCGTTAAAGAGACCAAGCCACTAAAAAAGAAGGTCTCTTTTTATTCCAGGAGCCTTGAATTGGCAACCTTTTTCACATGCCAGGCCATGGCCCGACCTCGGCTGTAAACCTCAGGCCTTGAGTACCCTGATGAACGTGGCGTCGTCTTCGACCTTGACGATCTCGGCCCTCCCACCGTTGTGATCGACGACACGCTCCATTTTGCTCACCTGATCGCCCGAGCAGATGATGCCGAAGGACTCCCCCGCACGCAGAAACCGCAGACGCAAACTTGCATCCAGGAATCCCGCTCAGCAGTCTCCCCGGTAATCCGACCAGTCCCTGGATAGCAACTCCGCCGGATCTTCCGGCGTATCCTTTCCGCCACCCTTCGTCCCTCGCATCCGAGCCTCCCCTGAGGATCGCCCACTGGTCAAGTCATGAATGAAAAATATAAAATACTATAAAATAGTTAATTTGGCAGACGTCAAGGACGATACACACCATGACCCCATGAAGCTGCTTCGATGCGCCGGGCTCACCGGCGCCTCATGGGAGAGGCGGAGGTACCCGCCTTTCATGGCCGTCCGCCCCATGGCGCGAGGAGCTCGGATTCCGGATCCCCCAGGCGTGGCGACAAAACCTTCGAAACACGGCATCGGCAGGAGCCGGCCGCTGCCTGGAGACGGAAGAAATTCAATCGCTTTACTTTGAATTGGCGTGTACTTAATTTCTAACAGAATGTCAGAACATATGATCGAGGGAGGATTTGAGATGAACGTGATGGACTTTATCATGGAAAGAAATGACCGGTATTCCGATGAACTGCCTTCCGGCAGCGGCATGGGCAGCTCGGGTCATTCCGACACATCCCTGGTTTCTCGGAACAGCAACAGCGTGGAAGCCGCTTCCGGCGACGGCGAAAACAACGGCGAGCGTGAGAAGCAGCTGGAGCTGTGGATGGATCAGGTCAAGCTGTTCATTCGGAATATCGATATAAACCGCCTCTAGAACCTGCTCCCGAGATGGCGAGCAGCGCATGATCACGCGTTGATGCGTCGGAAAGACCCCTTTTATGCAGGCCGCTCAGTAAAAGGGGTTTTTTTGTTCCCTCCTTTCAGCGTTCCACCGAATTCACCTGAATGTTCTGTTGTGCCCCCAGTCCACCCCGTGTTACAGAAGGTGCGGAGTCGTCTGTTGTTTTCCATTTCTTGATTACGCTATTTTATGATTAGATGATTTTTGAAACTATTCAATTGACCTTTGATTTTCTGAAATATTTTTAGTTACAATCATTGCATTTCGGCGTAAGCCATCCACTTTTGTTCTTTTTATTGGCGAATCCTTGTACCGTTTCGAAAACTCTTCCTGCGATATTGTTGTCAGTTCTTCTGGATTCACCGACACATTCCACTCTCTCGGATAAAATTCTTTATACTCCGTTGGCTGT
>Ga0101944_10008016_pt1 | contig 10273 bp, 10 predicted proteins | sample DewCreD2012metaG_FD_75245 | JGI IMG/M metagenome (GOLD analysis project Ga0101944, IMG submission 75245) | Hot spring sediment bacterial and archeal communities from British Columbia, Canada, to study Microbial Dark Matter (Phase II) - Dewar... ...
GCCCGCTCGGCAATACATTGCGGCACCAGTTTCTTGATAATCCGTGCCTGCTCAGCAGGTGAAACAAGTTTAACATCGGTCACCGCATTGAGGCGGTGCCCCTCATTTTTTAAAATCTGATAACAGAATGCGTGGATGGTGCCTATGCACAACCCCGCAAGATCTATCCCGGCAGAGCACAGGCTGGCAACCCGCACGCGCATCTCGTCAGCCGCCCTGGCGGTGAAGGTGATGGCAAGAAGCTTTTCTGCCGGTATGCCCTTCCTGCCCGCAAGATATGCCAAGCGATGAACCAGCGTTCTGGTTTTTCCGGTGCCGGCGCCGGCGATTATCAGAAGCGGGCCCTCGATGGTTTGCACCGCTGTTTGCTGCTCAGGGTTAAGCAACGACACGATGTCAGTCATAGACATGCTTTAAAGTAGCGAAAGCTGCTGTTCTTGTTTCTCCCACGGCTCAAAGACTTTGATAACGCCATAGGCGCCGTCATAGCCCGGGTTAATGTGCACATTGCCCGCGCGTATGCGCTTGAGAGCTTCTGCAAGCAGGCCGAATCCCGCCTGCCTGATTTCCGCAAGAGGGCAATCCAGCAAAATATAAAATTCATTGCCAAATCGTTCAAGAAGTTTAAAATAGTGGCGGGCAACTTTGGCGCTTTTGTCTCCGACGCTATGCAGTTCGGCGAGCACCTCTGCCAGGGGAATAACGCTGCGGAAGTTAAACGCAGACGGCGGCTTATAGCCTTCCGGGCGGTCGGCAAGATGAGCAACGCGATGCATAACCCCGATCGTCACCTTCTTGCCGCATACCGGACAGAGTGCGTTTCGCGCTTGGGTCTCGGCAGGGGTCATGCGTGTATTACAACTGCGGTGCCCGTCATAGTGATACTTTCCTTCCTCAGGGAAAAATTCAATGGTGCCTAAGAATGCCTGGTACTGTTTATCCTTGAGTGCTGCCATCATGGCAAAATAGGAACGGTCGCAGTTAAAAATATTTGCCTCTCTGCCGATCTTTTCCGGGGAATGGGCGTCTGAGTTTGAAACCAGAACAAACCGGTCAAGAGCTGAAACCCGCCAGTTCATCGGCGGATCAGAGGAAAGGCCGGTTTCCAGGGCACAGATATGGGGCGTCAGCTCCTCAAAGCACTCTTCAACCGCATCAAAGCCGCTGGCAGCACCCAGCACTGAAAAATGCGGCGTCCAGACGTGGGCCGGAATACAGATGTTTTCTGCTGAGGCATCCAGCACCATCTGCAAAAGCTGTTTACAATCCATGCCCAGAATGGGGCGGCCGTCAGACTTTATGTTGCCAAACTCCTGCAGGGCTGCATTGAGCCGACCCGCAGCGAGGAAATCTGGCGAAAGAAACAGGATATGAACTTTTCTGGTTCGGTCGGCTTTTTTATAGATGGTACTTATTTCAACAGACAGTAAAAACCGCACCGGCGCGCGACAGGATTCCGGTATCTCTTTTTCCACCGGCTGGGCATATTTTTTTTTGAGCTGAAAGAGTCCGGGCTCTGCTGGTTCAAGCTTTTCTCTGAGCTCGGCAAACCACTTTGGATGGGTGAAGTCGCCGGTTCCTAATACCGTTATACCTTTGAGCTGCGCCCATTTATAAAGATTTTCAAGATTCATCTGGGAGCTGGTTGCCCGTGAGAGGTGGGAATGAATATGTAAATCTGCAAAGAAGGGCATAAGGAACGGTCTGGTGCGGTGCTCGCGCGGGAGCGCCGGAGCTCCTCTTATTCCATGAGTGTGGATTGGTCAAACGCGCAACAATCGCCCTGCGCCGTCTCACAGCAGTCCGGGCAGGATGCAACCGCCTTCCCGCATTGACACACGCTTTCATAGCCGCCATTGGGTTGCGGGGTTTTTCTTCTATTATGATAAGCCCAGAAGTTACGCACCTGGGTTTTACGGCGGTTTTTACCTTGATGTCTGTCCATACTGTTTGCTGCCGGTTAGGGTCTTGCATGGTGTAGCATGTTTAAGCGGGGGTTGCAAGTATTTTATAAAATATGCGGTGCTGCCTGGTTAAAAATAGGTTGCAATCCGACAGATATTGACTTTATAGTAATAGTAATTATAGGATTACAGGGGATAAGCAATAAAATACCGAGAGGGAGTGGAAAATGGCAACTATTAAATTTATCAGCGTTTTGATACTCATTGCCCTGGTGGCAGCCTTTACCTTCCAGAACACAGAAACCGCAACCTTAAATTTTCTCTTTTGCGGGCATGGTTATCGGCTGGATTTTTTCTCTGCTGCTTTTTAGAAAAAAGGGGGGCCAGGACGATGATTTAAAGGCGTTATAATTAACAACATAAACTGCAGTTATGCAGATACATTATAGAGGAGAGGTATTGCGGCATAGTGTGCAGTATCAAACCAGTAACCTGAAAAAAGGAGTGAATGTTTATGGCAGGATTAGCTTTTATCATCTCAATTGTGGCGCTGGTGCTGGCCTATCTGGCCTACCGTAAAAGCGGGGGGGCCGAGGAGCTCAAATCGAAAGTGGACCAGCTTGGCATCACCACCGATACGCTGCGGGAAAAGCTGGCTGATTCACTGAGCCGTCTTGAAAAGGCGGTGCGTGGCGCGCAGGCAAAACCATCATCGCCCGAAGAGCAGGAGCAGCCAAAGTAGCCGCGTTGAAGCTGTGTGGTTGTAACGAAATAGAGTTTCTTCACTCTAACGGCGCCGGCAGCGGGCTGATTTCCGACAGGTGCAACCAGTCTCTGCCGGCGATGAGCGCTGCTATTCCAGCCCCTAATGAGAGGGCGGTTATTGCGATAACTGCGATTCCTGCGTGCCGCGGCCGCAACTGGTGAATCTCCTGCAAACCGAGAAAGATGAGATACAGGCCGTAAAATGTGGCTATAGTGCCGGCAAACGGTATCCAGGCAGCAAGATCGGTAAGGCTTGAGTAGGCAATAACGCGAAATGTTGCGGCAAAAGGGACAGAACTGCTGAAGGCCTTTTTTACCAACCCATGCAGAATGGCGCTCATTACAAAATCGGACAACAGATTAGTGCTAACCAGCAGAAGCAATAAGCGGTAGTCCCCTTTCAGGATGTTTGCCATACACAAACACGATAAAAACACGCAGATTGCCAGAAATAACAAGGGATTCAAAATAGAGCCTGCATGCGGCAGAGAGCGAAAAAAATCTCTGGGGCGAACCAGGATATCCCTGCAAATTCCCGCAAAACTTTCTACCAACCGTCGAGGATCAAATTCCATCTGCGCACTCATCTCTGCATAACGAGTGTTGTTGCATTATGTTGAGCCCAATTAATAATCACAATTATATAACAATATTTTATAGGGATAACAAGCCTAAATAAGCAGAACTTTTCCCACAATGAGCGTTGCAATTCAAGCACACCGCATGCGAACGCCGCACCGCAAGGGGAATAATGGGAAACATCAACACCCGAGCGTCCGGAGGTTTTCATCGCCACCAATGAAACATTGTGGAGAAAGTCCGTCAAATAAGCATCCTCACCATGGCAGCGAAAAAGTCTCACACCAAAGAAAAGGCACTGCTCGAAGCGCTTGATAAACAGCACCTGTGGCATCCCTTCACCCAGATGAAGGACTATGTGCAATTAACGCCGCTTATCATTGAGCGGGGCAAAGGTTCGTATTTGTATGATATTGAGGGCAACCGTTACCTGGATGGCGTTTCCTCGCTCTGGGTGACCATACATGGACATCGAAAAAAACAGCTTGATACCGCCATTATCCAGCAGGTCAATAAAATCTCGCACAGCACCCTGCTCGGTCTGAGCAACGTGCCGGCCATCCGATTGGCCCAGAAACTGGTGGCAATCACACCCCCGGGACTGACAAAAGTCTTTTATTCTGACAATGGTTCAACTGCGGTTGAGGTGGCCCTGAAGATTGCTTTCCAGTTCTGGCAACAGCAGCCCTGCCGTGCCGCCCGCAGAAAAAAAACCTTTGTAACACTTCAGAATGCTTATCACGGCGACACGCTGGGGTCGGTGAGTGTCGGCGGCATTGACCTTTTTCACCGCATCTACAGACCCCTGCTCTTCAAAACCTATAAAGCTGTGGCGCCATACTGTTACCGGTGCCCGATGAATGTGGAGCATCCTTCATGCAGCCTTGCGTGCCTGGATTCTCTGGAGCGCATATTAAAACAACACCATGCAAAAATTGCCGCGCTCATTATGGAGCCGATGGTTCAGGGCGCGGCCGGCATGATCGTATTTCCGCGCGGCTTTGTAAAAGCTGCACGCGAGCTGTGCACGCGGTTCCAGGTTCTCTTCATTGCAGACGAAGTTGCAGTTGGTTTTGGCCGGACCGGAAAAATGTTTGCCTGTGAGCATGAACAGGTGCAGCCGGACCTATTGGCACTGGCGAAAGGCATCACCGGCGGCACGCTGCCGCTGGCGGCAACCCTTGCCACCGACACAATTTACGGCGCGTTTCTGGGGGAGGTTGAGGAGGGGAAAACCTTCTATCATGGCCATACCTACACCGGCAATCCTATTGCCTGCGCTGCGGCACTCGCAAACCTTGCAGTATTTGAGAAGGAGCGCGTGCTTGATGCGCTGCAGCCGAAAATTAAACTGCTCAAGCAAAAGCTTAAGGCATTTTATGCCTTGCGCCATGTGGGGGATGTGCGGCAGTGCGGTTTTATGGCTGGTATTGAATTGGTAGAGAACCGGAACAGCAAAAAGCCCTATCCGGTGCAGCAAAAAATTGGCCAGCGCGTAATTTTGGAAGCGCGCCGCCGCGGTGTAATTATCAGGCCGCTGGGCGATGTGATCGTCCTCATGCCGCCCCTCGCAATTTCCCCTCCTGAGCTTGAAACAGTGGTTGATGTGGTGTATGAATCAATAAAAATTATTACTGAAAAATAACTGCCACGACCGGAGACAAAAAAACATTTTATTAGAGCAGAGAAATGACCACAACCACCCATATCTCATCTGCCTGCATCATAACCGTTTTGGTTATCAAGTCAGGAATTGGCACGTTTGAAGCATTTCTGGCTGCAGCATGCGCCTCATGTGTTGCCCATCTGATTCTTGATATTATCCCTCACGGTTTTATAGCTGCGCCGGATACAATTTTTAAAAAGCTGCTCCCGACGCTGCTTGAACTGGGGCCGGGGCTGATAATTCTTGTTTATGCAGTATATGTTTTTGGCAACCCGCTGCTGTTTCTCTGGGCGACTGGCTTTGGCATTCTTCCCGATATCGTGTCAACACTTATATGGAAAAGGCAGGAACTTTTTTCTGCCATCCCCGGCTTTGCGTTGATTCATCGCGCCCACCGTATCGTCCACTGGTTTGAAAAAGATAATCATGATGGAACCGTGTCCTATATGTTTCCCAGTCCGCCGTTGCTTGCAGCTGAAACAGTGCTGGTCATATCGCTGGTTTTCATCCTGTTCATGGGTTTTACAGCATAATTATGCTTTGGTTCGCGTCCTCGGGCTGCGGCAGGAATGATCAGAAATGTCGTAATACCATGCCGCGGCAGGTCCGCACCGCGTCCTGCGTATCTATTCCAGCGGGTAGTGAAAGATTTTTCCTTCACGGTTTTTTACCGCGAGCGTGCCATTCTTCATTTTCACCACATATTCCGGAAGCAACGGCACTTTCCCGCCTCCTCCCGGCAGATCAATTACATACTGCGGCACGCCCATCCCTGAAACATGTCCATTAAGAGCTCGCATGATGTGCAGACCGGTTGTTATTGAAGTGCGAAAGTGTCCGGTTCCCTTGGCGAGATCCATCTGATGAAGGTAATAGGGCTTGACTCTGATAGCGAGCAGTTTCTGCATCAAACGCAGCATGACGGTGGGATTATCATTTACCCCTTTGAGCAGCACCGTCTGGCATCCAAGGGGGATGCCGGCATCATTTAGAAGGCCACAGGCTTTGGCAGCGTCGGCCGTTATTTCGTCGGGATGGTTAAAGTGGGTATTGACATAGAGCGGGTGAAATTTCCGCAACATCCTGGCCAGTCTCATGGTAATGCGCTGCGGCAGCACACAGGGAACCCGCGTGCCGATGCGTATAATTTCAACGTGCGGGATAGCGCGCACCGCAGCAAGAATATCACAGAGCGCTTCATCCTGCAGCAGCAACGGATCGCCGCCGGAAATAAGCACGTCCCGAACTTCAGGGTGAAACCGGATATAGGAAATACCGTCCTGTATTGCCTGCGGGGTGAGGACATGCTGTTTTCCCATTTTTCTTTTGCGTGTGCAAAAACGGCAGTAAACGGCACACTGGCAGGAAACCAAAAACAGAACTCTATCGGGATAGCGATGGATAATTTGCGGCACCGGAGAATACTGCTCCTCAGCAAGCGGATCCTCCATGCAGTTTGCGTCCAGCAATTCTCGTTCATCCGGCACTACCTGTTTCCAAATCGGGTCTTCCGGTTTTTTAATCAGGCTTAAATAATAAGAATTGATTCGCAGTGGATAGCGATCAATCACGCGCTGCAGCGCAGGATAATCGCCCGCGAAGTATTCTGCGAGCTGCGCCGCGTTGGTTATGGCATGTTTTAGCAGGCGTTCCCACCGCGGCACGGAATGTCTCTGTTTTTTTAGGGATGGCGCAGTTACCGACATCAGATTTTTTTATGGGATAACTGGTAATTCAGATTTAGTGGCGTTGTATTTTATTGTTTTGTAGTTATACCGCTTCTGTTGTAGCTCGTATTATACGTGGCTCTCAGGCGTGTTTCTTGTCCGAAGATAAAGCGAGAACTTTTTTCAACCTCTGCGGTCTCTCATTATTGCCAATATGTTTTATGTAACACTCGCTGCAGTTAATTGATTATAAAAGGTCACAGAAATAGGTGTCAATGTTTCTTTTTTTTAGGGCTTTCCTAAAAAATGAACCCGGCAATTCAGGCAACCCGCATGAGAACGCCGCAATGCAATGGAAATAACGGGAAACAGCAACCCCCGGGCGCTTTTTCATCCCCATCAATAAAATATTTTGGATAGGTTCTGTTCTTTTTTGCCGGTTATTGCTTCCCGAAAGTTAATGTGCTAATGTTATGAAACTATTTATTTTAACAGGAGCGACTGATAATGGGGCGCAAAAAGAAGGAGTGTGTTTTTTGCAATATCGTGGCAGGCACGGCGCCGGCTTTTATTCTGCATGAAGACAAATATTCTCTGTGCCTTCTTGACATCCAGCCATTTGCCAAAGGACATTGTTTGGTTATACCAAAACGACATGTGGCTTGGTGGCATGAACTGAGCGGTCCGGAAACGGAAAGCCTTTTCAAGATGGCACGAAAAATATCACAAAAGATAATGGCGGAATATAAACCTGACTTTGTCTGTATGTATGCGCGGGGCAAGCGTATTCCCCATACGCATATTTTTCTCGTCCCGTCTTTCGGCGGCGATATTCTCGACCGATTTTTCAATACCCTTGAAGGCGTTCAGGAGAATTCGGTTGAACTTGCACGCCTGCGTGATAAAAAGGCCCTTGCGGCCGTGGCGCGAACCCTAACCCTCAAACAATAATGGTTGCCCGGCGCTCATGCCGCCTATATCGCGCATGGCCGCGAGGCTCCGCTTGATCGCCGCCGTCTGTTCGTGCGGCTTTGTCATGAGCTTCTCAATGGTGGACAGCTCTTCCTGCACATAGGCCAGAGCTTTGTTTTTCATCTCTTCAATTGCTTTGTTGATGCTCACCTCCCATTGATAGGATAGCCGCGAAAGGTTTACCTCTATGGTCCACGGCAGTTGCTTGATAAAATGCTGTTCAAACGCCTTTCTGAAAATCATCATCGGTATCAAAAACCACAAGAGCTCAAGATGAAAATCAAAGGTCCGGGTAAAGGTGAGATCCGGGCTTCCCGGTTCAGTTATGGAAATATTCCAATCAACGCTGTTCATTTTTATCCCCAGCACCTTTTCAATATTACTATCAAGGAGCGTTTTGAAAAGATTGACCCGCCGTAAAATTGCCGTTCGCGCCTTAACGAGCGAGGCAAAAAAGTGTTCATGTTCACTGTGGGATATGGCATGGAGTTCCCGGGTCATATTTTCCTTCACCCACTGTTCAAACTTTCCGGTAAAAACAGATAAATTACCGGTCCACCCTTGCATGTCTTCTTTGAGGCGGGCGACAAGCCGTTGCGTTAAGGGAATTTTACACATATTATTCAGATGCTGATTTATCAGCGTGCGGGTCTGCAGCATGTGTTCGCGGGCAATAAGGGTTAACTCAGAGCGGATGAGCTCAAAATTGACCTTTTCATCAAGAATGAGCTTTTTCACCGCTTCCCGCTCATGATCAGCCTGCAAGGATGCATTCAAAGCCACTTCAAGATAACTGGCGCAAGAACGGGCAAGCGACGTGATTTTATGGCGGGAGATCTTGTGCAATTCAGAATCAATATTATGCGCCAACGGTTCAAACAGCTCAGTATCAAGCTGCCGTTTATAGCTGTCTGTATCGCTCTTAATAGAATATAGATAGATCGGAAACGTGCGATTAAGCTCTTTCTGTGCTGTTTCATTCAAAAATTTAACCACTTCAGCTTGCTGATCAGACGACAAAAGATCTGCTTTCGTCAGCAGCAACACGATTTCCGGCGTATAGTCCATGAGCTCGCGAATAAGCTGTATATCGCTTTCAGAAAGCGGGCGTTCGGCGCTTATCGCAACAATAGCCGCGCCGACTTTGGGCAGCCACTCTTCAGATGTTGCCGTATTATATTTATAGGCGCTTCCCAGTCCCGGGGTATCGACCAGGCGTAACCCATGATACCGCTCAAACAGCGGCAGTTCAACATCCACGACCGCCACATTTTTTGCATTCGCAGGATTTTTTGACTCGGATATAAAATTTTCAATGTCTTGCAAGGCAATTTCAATATGTGTGCCGTCTATAAACCTCACCAGCACTCTTTCCCGTACGCCATACTGCACCCGCGTTATGCGGGTTATCACCGTGGTGACTGGAATCACGCCGACCGGCAAAACCGGTTGCCCAATGAGAGAGTTGATAAATGAGGTTTTGCCCGCCTTAAACTGGCCCAGAATAGCAATATCAATAAATTGATTTTCCGCCAGCAGCGTTTCACACGCCTCCACCTGCCGGTGGAGAGGTAAAATATTAAACCGCTCCACGGTGGTTCGCACCTCCTGCAAAGCTTCCTTTGCAGAGCGCTGCTGCAGCGGCAATCGCGTATAATCTTCTATTGCCTGCATACTATATAACCAATGGTGTGCATTTTTTAGCCCTCCTCTTACCCATAACCCCCGTCAGGTGTCGATCAATTGCAGTATTTCCTGAATATAGTGTTTGATCTGTTCAATTTTCGGATCTATAAGAAGATCTAACCCTGCTGTTACGCGGCCATATCCTTTCATTCTCTTTGCCCGCGCCTCTTCAACGGTTTGTAAACAATAATAAAGGGTGCCGCGCAGCGAACGTCTTACTTCTATGGTTCTTCGTTCCAGCCCGAACTGTTGCTGCAAATCTTTGATTATGTCTTCAACTAAAGCTATGCGCTTACAAACTTCATCTTTATTTTTTATCAATATATCTTCTATGTAATCTTCAAATAAAACTCCCTGTCGCCGTGTATGTAGAATTTTTAATCTGACATCGTGCAGCATTTCTTCAATAGTGCGCAGCACCGAAGTAAAAGCATTTTTTTGAAATTCATTAAACATGCGGTCTTTTCCCGGAATCCTCGGCGAACTCCTTGTTTAAAAATTCCTTCATTCCCAACGGGTATCCATTGGTTATTTCGCTCATGGCCTTAATCCGATTAGCGGTCAGGTTAAGGTGGTATTTTATTGAACATTGTCTGAAGAATTCCTGCGTCGAGCGAATATTCAGCTTGGTCAGGCTGAGTCGTATAGCAGGGCTTAATGCGACACGCAGGCGAAGGAGATCCGGCTCAGGGAAAAACTGCTCCACTATGGCAATAAACCCGAAGCGTTTTTCAGTTGCTAAATAGTTGAGAAGCTTAATCTTGTGCGGGGAGAGCTTGGCGATGTTATCTAAAATGAGTATGTGTTTTCGTTTGTCGGGAAGCGCAAGATTTAGAATTTGAAATCGGCTTCTTTTGTAGTGCTCGTATCTATGTCTGTTTTTATAGCAATAATCAGGAAAAAGCTTTTTAAGAAGCGCATTGCAGACCTCTCCGGGCGTTTGTGAGAAATCAAGATAAAAAAAGCGCCAGCGGTCCTGCGCGATTTTAGCTATGTGTTTAATTAAGGCGGTTCGCCCAATACCGTATTTTCCG
>Ga0101944_10008017_pt1 | contig 10273 bp, 10 predicted proteins | sample DewCreD2012metaG_FD_75245 | JGI IMG/M metagenome (GOLD analysis project Ga0101944, IMG submission 75245) | Hot spring sediment bacterial and archeal communities from British Columbia, Canada, to study Microbial Dark Matter (Phase II) - Dewar... ...
GGATCAGCACGCGCTCTGCCGAGTGACCGGGCTCACGGCATCAGCGAGCACAGCACCTCATGGATGACTTCGTCTGGCACGTCGTCGCGGATGGTCACGCGGCCGATATCTTCGGGCAGGATGAAGCGCAGCCGGCTGCCGCTGCTGATAACTGTTTTTGTATTAATATTTTTTTATCTTCCGATACTGGTGCTGGTTATCAATTCCTTCAACGCATCGCGCTTCGGCAGCACCTGGGAGGGCTTCTCTCTGCGATGGTATCAGCGTCTGTGGCATGAGCGTGAAATCTGGCTGGCACTGGAAAACTCGCTGATTATAGGTGTCAGCGCTACTGTGCTATCGGTCGTGCTGGGAACCACGGCAGCATTTGCTTTGCACCGCTATCAGAGCCGGCTGCAGCGTATTCATTACACTCTCATTTATACCCCGCTGGTGGTCCCGGAAATTTTAATGGGGATAAGCCTGCTGTTGTTCTTTTCCGCCATTGGTCTGGAGCTGGGGTTATTTACGATTTTCCTGGCCCATGTTACCTTTTGTATAAGCTTCGTTGCACTGGTAGTGCTTGGGAGGCTTCAGGATTTTGACTTTTCAATTGTTGAAGCGGCTCAGGACCTCGGTGCGAACTGGTGGGCTGCCTGCTGGAAAGTACTGCTGCCCCTTCTGGCACCGGGTATCGTGGCTGGGGGGCTGCTGGCATTCACTCTTTCCATTGATGATTTTGTAATTAGTTTTTTTGTCGCAGGACCGGGCTCTACAACGCTGCCCATTCGCATTTACAGTATGATCAAGCATGGTTCGCCACCGCTCATTAACGCTCTGTCTTCAATTTTATTGCTCTTAACTTTTCTCTCCGTATGGCTAAGTCAACGTCTAACAACCGAAACATAAACGGTCACATCCCGGTTCATAAAGCCGGTTTAAATCAACAATGGCCACCAGTTGCTGGTTTGGTGGCGATGTTTTAACAATCACCAATCTGCAAGGAGGAAATAACAATGAAAAAGGTTCTTAAGTCTATCGTGGTATGGGTTGCCGCATTCATGGTAGGAGTGGCCAGCGGTTTCTGCGCTTCCAAGCCCACCTTACATGTTTATACCTGGGCAGATTATATTAAGCCGGAACTGGTGCAACGGTTTGAAAAAGAATATACGTGCAAAGTCGTCATTGATACCTTTGATTCAAATGAGGCGATGTATGCCAAAATTAAAGCGGGCGCTAAAGGCTATGACATTATTACGCCAAGCAGCTACATGGTGAGTATCATGTTTAATCAGGGTCTCTTGCAAAAACTTGACACTGCATTGCTGCCTAACATTAAGTATGTTGATCCAGAATATTTGAAATTTGCTCTTGATCCAAAAATGGATCACAGTGTGCCGTATATGCTGACCATTACAGGAATGGCGTATTTAAAAAGCAAAGTAAAGAATTTTAAGCCATCATGGGCAATGTTCAACCGCACCGACCTTAAGGGCAGAATGACCATGCTCAATGATATGCGTGAAACCATCGGCGCTGCCCTCAAATTTAACGGCTACAGTCTAAATACGATAAATGATAATGAATTGAATGCTGCCAAAGAAACTTTGATTAAATGGAAAAAGAACCTTGCTAAGTTTGAAAATGAACAGTATAAGACCGGGCTCGCATCAAGCGAGTTTCTGCTGGTTCATGGCTACAGCGGTGATATTATGCAGGTGCAAACTGAAAACAAAGACATTGCATTTGCCATTCCTGAAGAGGGCACTTCATTTTCTTGTGATGATCTAGTGATTATGAAAGGCGCTGCACAGGTAAAACTCGCCCATCAGTTTATTAACTATCTTCATGATCCTGCGGTTGCCGCTGAAAACACGGCATTTATCAGCTACTTGTGCCCAAATACGGCCAGTTATGCAAAATTGGACGCCGAGATAAAAAATAACCCGGCAATATTTTTTCTCAAACTCCAAGGAAGCTCAAAGAATGAAGTCATACGAGACCTTGGAGCAGATAATGCTAAATATACAAAAATTTGGGATCAGATAAAGGGGGCGGAGTAAACATTCCTGACCATATTGTCTGCGCCCTTGAAACAGAGTTTTCTTGGTAGGTTCATGGCAGCGACTTGCTCTTTTACAAGCAGTGCGTCAGAATATATATAAACTAATCTGCACAGGAATGAAGCGTGGTGTTCATCCGTTACGCAGACAGTATTTTATAAACGGCAGCGCTATGGTTTTTATACGCAAAGGGACGTGTCACCTGTTGTATGCCTATGATATCGGCACTGCTATTAATCTGTCTTTATGCCCTGAACGTCTTACATCGCTGGGACGCACAAAGATTTCGGACCGCAACCGCCGGGCTCCAAAGTATTTTGATTATGATCCCCCGCCACTGACCATTATTCATGAAGCATCTCTGCCTGGCATTGGCAAACACGAAGTTTCCTCTCGGGTGTCCATGACATTCTACGACTTCGGGGCTGTTTCCATCAGCTATGAAATTGACTTTGCAGGCAGCCTGGAGGATTTGCGCAACCTGAGCATTGAAATCGCGCAGAACAATATACTATTGCGCGACTCGCGCAACCGCGTCAACGATATCCTGCAGGCTTTGGGCAATGCGGTGGAACAGCCCTCGGTGGCGGCACCAGTGGAAGATTACGCACTATTCGAAGTCAGGGAATTTGAGCTCATCTGTCCTGCTGACGCACTCCCTCAGGAATATGGAGCGTTCCTTGCACAAATACTGCGGGCAGAGATTCAGGATCTTTCGGAGCAAGAAATTACCGATGCACTGACCTGTCGTATCACCTACGGCCAAGACGATATCACGCTTATTGATTGGAATGCCGCGTTAGTTTTTGACCGGGAGGCTGAGGATATTCGTTCGGTGCTTGAGTTTGCTAATGTCGAACTTCTGGAGCTGCGTTTCCTCGATCACCAGCTTGATGCGTCGCTTGATCGGGCTTATGAGCTTACTTCTCGGATGCCGGGCATCACCAGGTGGCTGCCGGGATGGGCGGTGCGCACCATGCGGCAGATCTCTCAGATGCAGTTGGAGGGCGCAATCCTTTTCGAGCGCGTCAGCAATGCGCCAAAACTCCTTGGTGACCAGTTCCTCGCACGCGTGTACCGGCTGGCGGCCCAGCGCTTTCATTTCAGCGAGTGGAACGCGAGTATTCTGCGTAAGCTCGATACCTTAGAAGACTTCTATCAGCAGCTAAATGCCACCGCTGCAGCACGGCGACTGGAAGTGCTTGAATGGATTATTATCATACTGATCGCCCTGAGTATTATCATGCCGTTTATACCCGGGCTTATGCCATCCTTACATTGAGCGGATTGAAGATTGGGGAGATTTCAGGAAAATACTTTTATAAACACCGGTTCTGTACAATTAAACGCACAGTTTAAAATAATCCGGTATTTTTCCTTTAAACTTTCAAAAAGCTCAATAGCAGAGCTTATTCAGTCACCATATTTCTTCAAATTCCGGGGCGATGCTAACGGTAATAAAGAGATCGGTATCTCTAAGTCCGATGTCTTCTAAGGAAAGGCATATTTCTGTGCCATGGATAATATGTGGGGGGACACTCAGGCGAACTTCCCGTTCTGCTCTGATTCTTCCGTAGCCGTAGCATTCTGGGCAAAAGAAATCTTGAAACAGGCCGCTTCTATTGCAGCGCGGGCATGGTTCAACAACCGGCACGCGTATAGGGAACAGGCCTCCCTCAGCGGCTTCCTGGGGAGACAGTATCAGTTCAAGATAGAGGTTTTTCCGTGTTCCAATGCTTCGGTCAAAAAAACCGGGCACAAAACCTGAAAAAAACTCGTCAACAAGAGAACCAAAAGAATCAAATTTATCATATACCGATGTTCTTTGTTTGATAATATCTAACGGTCTGGAAATTCTTATACTTGACCGCTCGCGTTCCAATTGCCGGTCATATTCCCTCCTTTTTTCTTCGTTTGACAATGTTTCATACGCTTCCTTTATTTCTAAAAACCGTTCAGTAGTCTCTGCAGACCGCGCTGTGTCAGGATGATATTTTTTTACGCCTTTGCGATATGCCTGTTTAATTTTATCTAAATCTACTCCTCTGCTCACGCCAAGAATAATGTAGTAATCTTTCATGGCCACGACATCTCCTCCCGGGTCTAACCTGTTTTAAAACCTTTTATTTTTATTTTAGTCATACCGTCACCGAAGTCAAGACGGTTATAAAAAAATTAATAGTGCCTCTTGACTTTCGACAACTGATTTTTATTGTTTTAACAAATCTTAAAAAAAATTATCAACCGTTAGTGCTGAAAGGAGGTAATGATTATGATTACACGCTGGTTGTATGATTTTGAACCATTATTAGGTGATTTTTCCCGCTTGAGTGAAGAGCTTGACAGATTATTTGAAATCGGGCTCCCGCTATCTGACATTCGCAGCGTGCCGCGAGGAACCTTCCCTCCCGTAAATGTCATTGAAACAAAAGAGGGTGTATCTTTGCAGGCATACATTCCCGGGGCAGACCCCAAAAAGATTGAAATAACATTTCATGATAATGCGCTCACGATTAAAGGTGAACGGGATACCACCTATAAGGGCAACTTTCATCGCCGCGAGCGTTTTAACGGAACTTTCACCCGAATAATAGGGCTCCCTGAAGGACTTGATCCAGACAAAATTAAAGCGCAGTATCGAGACGGCGTTTTGCTGGTCACCATTGATAAGAAAGAAGAGCAGAAGCCTAAACAAATTTCGGTAAGCGTTGAATGAGAAAGGAGGGATACCGATGGCTGAAAGAACTGAAAAAACAGTGGCAAAAAAAGATATAAACAAGGCAGTTGAAACTGCCAAGGAAAGCATGATTCCTCCGGTAGATATATATGAGGATAATGATGAAGTTACTTTATTTGCCGATCTGCCCGGTGTAAGCAAAGACAGCCTGGAAGTGCAAATTGACAAGGATGTGCTTAAGATTTTTGGCAAACGCACGCTGGCAAAGGAAACAGATGTTGTGAACCGCTACGAGGAGATTCCGCAAAAGGACTTTTATCGGGCATTTACCATTGGCGAGGAAATTGATCGGGAAAAAATTACTGCGACCATGAATCAGGGTGTGCTGAAGTTAGTTCTTCCTAAATGCGAACGAACTAAACCCAAGAGAATTGATATCAAGGTGGCATGAAATATCTCACGGAGGAAATACATAAAAGAGGGCCCACAGGCCCTCTTTTATTTTTGACCGCTATGTTTTGTTACGCATTGCGTCATTAGGCTTTAGAATCCAGACGTTTTGCTATAGTTTTGGCAGTTCCAACTGTTTTGTCCCCTTCAGTATAGGCTCAATTTTGAGATGTTTAAAAGCACGTTCTGTTGCCTTCCTTCCAGATGAGGTCCGTGCCAAAAGACCAGCTTTCAATAAAAAAGGTTCAACCATATCTACCAATGTATCCGGCTCCTCCTGCAGCGTTGCGGCAATTGCCTCAAGACCGACCGGGCCTCCTTTGTAAACCTGAATAATGACATTAAGAAATCGTTTGTCTAACGGGGTAAGTCCGCATTCATCAATCCCTTCCAGGGCAAGCGCTTTATCAACTATCGCTTTGGTTATAACGCCATTGGCTCTCACGTCTGCATAATCCCGAATCCTGCGCAGCAAGCGGTTGGCAATGCGCGGGGTGCCTCGCGCGCGACGGGCAATCTCCTGTGCGCCATCCACCTCTATACGAATATCAAGAATTGAAGCAGAACGTATAATGACCTTTTCTAAATCTTCTTCCGAATAAAAATCAAGGGAGCTGAAAATCCCGAAACGCTCTCGCAGTGGAGCTGACAATAGACCAGCCCGAGTGGTTGCGCCGATCAGCGTAAAATGTTCAAGTTTTGACCGGTAGCTCCGTGCATTCATGCCACGGTCAAATATAATATCTACCGCAAAATCTTCCATCGCAGGATAAAGAAATTCCTCAACCACTTTGGGCAGCCGATGAATTTCGTCAATAAAAAGAACATTGCCATAATCCAGATGGGTAAGAATACTGAGCAGATCGCCACCTTTTTCCAGTGCCGGCCCTGATGTATGAATAATGGGCACCTCAAGTTCGTTTGCAATGATGTGGGCAAGCGTCGTTTTGCCTAATCCCGGAGGCCCATAAAACAGTACATGATCAAGCACTTCGGCTCTTTTTTTGGCGGCTTCGACTGCTACTTTGAGCATCTCTACATTCTGCTTCTGGCCAATATATTCGGAAAATTTTTTGGGCCGGAGGTCCCATCGAATGTGTTCTTCATCGTCTTGCGTCAGCGCCAGTGGATTAAATGCTTTTACCGGTCCTTTTATTTCCCCGGTTCTCTCACACCCTGCTGTAGTATCTGGCTTTTTCTTCATACGAATTTTCTACTGCCTTCCTTCTGCCCACGATATACTTCTTCAAACAGCTCTTCCGGCGTTGAAACCTCCGGATTCCGTTTAAGAGCTTCTGCAATCAGCGCAGAAGCCTCAACGCGGCTGTGACCAAGCTGTTTTACTAAAACATTTTCTACTTGCTTTTTGAAATCCTCTATTTTTTCAACTGCTCTATGCTCACCCTCACGCAGCAACGCATATTTGCCGACCTTGCCATGCAGTTCAGAGATTATCATCTCGGCCTTTCGTTCGCCAATTCCCTTAAGCTGTTTGATCGTTGCCACATCTCGGTCTTCTATTGCGCCGGCGATAACTGATACCGGCACGGTCATTGCTCGCGCTGCCATAACTGGCCCTATGTTTTTAACCTGAATAAGCCGCTCAAAAAATTCCCGCTCAATTTCACTGGTAAATCCTATAAGGACCGGTTTTGGTTGCTGGGCGGTCTGCTGAAAAGAAATATAGAGTTCAACGGTGTCTTCTCCCTCTTTTTTGTTTAGATACACGTTGCGCACAATTTCGGGCAGGAGAATTTCATAACCGACTCCGCCGGTAACTACCACTATGCGGTCTTCCTCCAGTTTCATAATTTGCCCTTTAATATAGCGTATCATAAGCTAATTCCTACCAGCGGTAATATCCTTTTCGTGATAGCCCTGTTATGGCAAGTGCCGCAGCATCGGAAGCATGATCGGGGGTGATGTCTTCGCGCATTTGCAGTATCCGCTTGACCGTTCTTCGCACCTGATCCTTGGAAGCACGGCCATGGCCGGTGATAGAGCATTTAACTTCGGTGGGATTAATTCTCATAAATTCCACCGTATGCTGTTGGGCAGCCAAGCATATAACACCCTTTACTTCCCCAAGCTGAATAGCTGCTTTAGGAAACGCGCCCATAGCATAGATATCTTCCATGATCAGCAGGGCCGGTTTCCATTTTTTAATCAGTGCTTCAATGCCCTGATAAATAATTTGAAGACGATGTGGGATAGTCAGCTTTGGAGAAGTTTTGAGACTCCCCCAGTCACAGGCCTCGCCACCACGGTTTCTGGTTCTAATCACTGCATAACCTGTTGCAGCAAGACCGGGATCAATACCAATAGCTGTAGTGCGGATATTGTTTTGGTTTACCACAATGCAATGAACACAAAATGGTTACGTTCTGATCTTGGGATGAAATAGTGCGTCACTTGTCCTGCATGGTATCTTGTGTAATTGTTTCTTTAATCGCCAGGATAATTTTTTCTGCTTTTTCTTTATAGTCGGTCGGCACCATTATAATCCCCCAACCCTTCTGTGGTATGAAAATACCGTCATACGCAGTATCTTGATAACTTCGCACCATAACGGGGACGTATTCTTTGGTCAGGGCATTTGTTAGCACATCCGCCTCAAACTTATTTTCAACGGTCGCGACTTTTACAAACACTTCCCGAGCCTCCTGTTCTCGGGCTGCCCGGATGCTTTTCATCGTTTGTTCGTCAATAAGGCGGGCCGTGCAGTCAGCACATTCTTGAATTTCTTCCCTGTATTCGGTTTCACAAATCGGGCAATATTTCATTCTTGACTCCTCATGTGAAGCTAATCCCGAGGATACGATAATTTCGAACGCCGCCGGGGGTGCGGACCTGAACTTCATCACCTTCTTCTTTGCCGATAAGCGACCGTGCTATAGGAGAATGCACCGATATTTTACCCTCATCTGCATCAGCCTCATCAGCTCCTACTATCTGATAAACAATCTTCTCTCCCCGATCAAGATCATCAAGGATAACCGTTGCACCGAATATGACTTTATCAGAATTGAGCTCGGTGGTATCAATGACCATGGCGCTGGCGAGTTTTTGCTCGAGTTCCTTGATCTTTTTTTCAATGATACCCTGTTTTTCCTTTGCTGCTTCATACTCCGCATTTTCCGAAATATCACCAAAGCCTCTGGCCACTTCAATCTCTTTTATAATGCTCTGGCGGTCAACAGTTTTATATTTTTTAAGTTTTTCACGTAACGCTTCGTACCCCTGTCTGGTCATGGGAACCTTTGGCATATTCAATATTGTATCCTCCCGATGGTTGAACCAGCAACGTTATAGTTGTGCAAGATAAAAAAACACAGAGGATAACCATGCCGAGTTACCCTCTGCTGAAAGCGCATGCTTTTATTCTTATTCAATTCTCATATTCATGCCTGTTATTTTTAATTTATTGCCGGTGGTGTTTAAATTTAAATATATCATATTTTTATTAGCACAAAATGCAAAATATTCATATAGAAAAATATTTAGCTCTTGTGTAAAAAGAGTGCTTCAGTAGAATGCTACAGCGCAGTCAGGCTGTGCCGGCAGCTTGTTCATCAAGCACCAAACGTACCGCCCGTGAGAGGTCCTCAATCCGGTATGGTTTTTTTAAAAGCCCCTTTACCCCGCTATTCATCATTTCTTGCACGCTATTGTCAGCCACATATCCCGTACAGAGAATAATTTTAGTGTGCGGATCCATAGCCTTTATTTCCTTAAATGCTTCATAGCCATTCATTGCCGGCATCATCAGATCGAGTATTACCAAATCTATTTTTGATCGATTTTCATTAAAGAGTTTTACCGCTTCACAACCATTGGATGCTGTAATAACATGATATCCCATTGAACCTAATGATTCTCTTATGGTACGAATAATAATGTTTTCGTCATCAACCGCAAGAATTGTTTCTTCACGTGGCCGTTGTTTTGTTGCGGTTTCAGCATTGGTAACTACTGCATGCGGCTCTCCTGTCGCAGGTAAATAAATTTTAAATGTTGCCCCTTCTCCTTCTTTGCTAAATACGGTGACAAAGCCCCGGTGGTTTTTTGCAATTCTCTCCACCGTCGCAAGGCCCAAGCCGGTCCCGATAGATTCATCTTTGGTCGTAAAATATGGGTCAAAAATCTTTTTCTGTATATCTTCGGGCATGCCAACGCCGGTGTCCTGGACCGAAATTTCCACAAAATTTCCGCCCGTTACATTTTGATAGTTTTTACAGGCCTCATCATTGAGAAACATATTTTGTGTTTTTAATAAAATGGTACCGCCATCAGGCATTGCATCATGTGCATTAATTAATAAATTCAGCAGCATTTGATTGAAATGGCATTCGTTTACCTCTGTTGACCGCAAGGATAAATCCAGCTCCACATGTATCTTATATCGTTTGTCGATGCACTCTTCAAAAAGCTTCACGCTGTGTTCAACAAGGGTGTTGATATTCACAACTGTTTTCCCATCATCTTGCGCTTTACCCAAATGTAAAACCTCTCTGGATACTTCTGCCGCGTGAGCGCAGGATGTTTCTATGGTATTGAGATACCGCATGAGCCGTGCGTCATTCCCCACAATGGACTTCATGACCGAGGTATATCCCATAATGCTGGCAAGGATATTTTTAAAATTGTGCATCATGCCCCCCATAAGAATCCCCAGGCTTTCAAATTTCTGAGATTTAATGAGCTGATCTTCCGCCTGCCTCATTATTGCTATATCGCGCATTATACAAACAATATGCTGCTTTAAATCATTGGTTATTTTTCTAAAATAAAATTCGACAGGTATTTGGTGCTGACCAACCCCCTCCAGATATCCGTTCATTATTTTTTCAACATCAAACTGAATTATATCGCTGAAAATCTTCGGCAAAATTTCTGCTGCGGTTTTTCGTTCAGGTTCAGGCATGACATCAATAAGCTTTTTCCCAATTATCTCGGTTTTCTTGCGTGCAAGCATTTCTTCCGCAATGGAATTGCAGTCAAAAATCGTCGTATCTTCCCGCAAAAATAAAGCACCGGTTCGAGACGCCTTAAAGAGTGCACTGTATTTCTCCTCAGTTTCGGCCAGCCACTGATTATGCAATTT
>Ga0101944_10008018_pt1 | contig 10273 bp, 7 predicted proteins | sample DewCreD2012metaG_FD_75245 | JGI IMG/M metagenome (GOLD analysis project Ga0101944, IMG submission 75245) | Hot spring sediment bacterial and archeal communities from British Columbia, Canada, to study Microbial Dark Matter (Phase II) - Dewar... ...
GTAGATAGGCTTCCTCCGTCTTCGGATGAATGCGCATCCGTTCCCGCTCAACCAGCCGCAGGTAGGGAACGAGCTTGCGGATACCTTCGATCCGAAGCCGCATCCGCTCGACGGGCAACCCCTCCGAGCTGCCCAATGGACCGAGGCCCTGCACCTCCCGAACGAAGGCATTGATACAATCCGCCAGGTAATTGCCTTCACTTGCGGAAAGAAATCGAATCTGGATCCGGTTGGGATTGAGGCCGACGTATCGCAGAATCCGTTTGCAGAGAAGGACATTGCCCAGCGCATCATAATTGCCCTGGGTAACGTAGTTGCACTCGTTCAACCGGCATCCGCCGACAAAGACCCCATCCTGTCCGTTGGAGAACGCCCTCAGCAGAAACTCGAGATCGACCCTTCCGGAACACATCACCCGAACGAAACGCATGTCACTCGCATATTGTAGTCTGGAAACTCCAGCCATGTCCGCAGCGCCGTACACTCACCAGTGGCAGACAAAACCGAGCAATTTGGGATGAAACGTTGCCATCGGTTTGGTTCTCCTCTTCTCTTCCCAGTTTCCTGATGGTTACGCCGCCTCGGCAATCGCGGCGTCGATCTGACTGAGCAGGGCCTCATCCGTAAAATGCTTCAAGACGATGGCTCCTGTCGGGCATTTCGTGTTGCACAGGCCGTCTCCCTTGCACAGAACGGGATTCACCCACGCTTTTTTCCCCACCGGCGTTTCCACAAATTCAATGGCATCGTAGGTACATGCCGTGATGCACGCCCCACAGGAAATGCAATCCGACTGGATCACTTCGCAAATGGAACCCGAGGCCACCACAGTATCCTGGGCAAGCAGGGTGAGTACACGTCCTGCTGCACCATAGGCCTGGTTGATGGTTTCCGTCAAATGCTTCGGATAGTGGGCGAGCCCGCAGAGATATACCCCGTCGGATGCAAAATCCACCGGCCGCAGCTTGACGTGGGCTTCTTTGAAGAAACCGTCCGGGCTCAGGCCCAGCTTGAAAAGATTGGCGATTTCTTCTGTTGCCGCAGAGGGTACGACAGCAGCAGCAAGCGATACGATATCCGCATTCAACGCAAGCCGTTCTCCCAGAATGGCGTCCGGGACCGTTACCTGCAGCACTTCCCGGCCCTCTTCGTCTTCAACGACTTCCATCTGAGGCGGATCCTCCACCTCATAACGGATGAAGCGGACCCCTTTATCCGAAGCCTCTCGGTAGGCGTCTTCCCGAATGCCGTAAGTGCGCATGTCACGGAAAAGAATGTCGATATCCATATCGGGTCGGATTTCCTTCAGACGCAGGGCGTTCTTCACGGCGTGGCTGCAGCAGATCCGGCTGCAGTAATTGCGGTCCTCGTTGCGACATCCGATGCATTGGATCATGACCACCGACCGGGCGGAGAGAACCGCCTCATCCTTTCGGGCAATCCGGTCCTCCAGCTCGAAATGGGTCAGAACACGTTCATCCTCTCCGTATCGGTATTCCGTCGGTCGGTAGATGTCGGCTCCGATCGCGATGACGGCAGCTCCGTGCTTGATCCGGGAGATGCCCTTCTCGGATCGGATGGTGGTGAAGAAATTGCCGACATACCCTTCGACGGACAGGATCGTGGCTTCATGCAGCACCTGGATATCGGGATGTCGATACACCGCATCGACCGTTTCCTTCAGAAAGCCCTGAACATCCAGTCCCTCGAGCGTGAAATGAAGGTTTCTGGCCTTTCCTCCAAGTTCTTTCTCCCGTTCCACCAGAACCACGGGATGCCCCTGCCGCGCGATCGATAACGCACAGGTCATTCCGGCAATGCCTCCGCCCACCACGAGGGCGCGCTTGTCGACCGGAAGATCGAATTCCTGGAGGGGCTTCAGCCGACAGGCCCGGGCGACCGCCATCCGGATGATGTCTTTGGCTTTTCGGGTGGCTGCATCCTTTTCCTTGGAGTGTACCCAGGAATCGTGCTCCCGGATGTTGGCCATCTCGAAATAATAGGGGTTGAGACCAGCCTCCCGAAGGGTATCCCGGAACAGCGGCTCGAGGGTTCGGGGAGAGCATGCAGCGACAATCACCCGATTGAGCCCTTTTTCCTGGATCATGTCGGTGATCTGTTTGGCGGAATTGGTGGCGCAGGAAAAGAGCTGCTCATCGGCGAACACCACACCGGGCAAGGTTCGGCAATAGGCCACCGTATCGGGTACGTTGACGACACTGCCGATGTTGGCGCCACAGTGGCAGACGAATACCCCGATCCGCGGCTCCTCTGCGCTGACATCCCGCTCCTTGGGATAAACCCGCTCAACAGTGAGCTTGCCGCGGCGATGGTCGAGCATCTCCCCGCACTGGGCGCCGGCACCGCTTGCCGAAAACACGGACTCCGGAATGTCGATCGGCCCCTGGAAGCATCCGCTCACGAAGACGCCGTCTCGATGGGTCCGCATGGGATTCTTCGGGTCGGTCAGACAGAAACCGTGCTGTGTCAACTCGATGCCGAACCGGTCCGCCACACGCCGGTAGTGTTCCGGCGGATTGAGGCCGACCGAGAGCACGACCAGATCGAATTCCTCTTCCTTCACCCCGTCATCGGGCGTTGCATACCGGATGCGTACATTGTGGTTGTCCGGATTTTCGCCTGCGATGGATGCGTAGCTCCGAATGAACCGAACCCCAGGCAGGTTCTGGGTTCGCTGAAAATACCGCTCGAAATCCTTCCCGTGGGAACGGATGTCGTTGTGGAACACCGTACACTCGGCTTCCGGCTCATGATCCTTGGTCAGGATCACCTGCTTCTGGGTGTAGGTGCAGCACACGGCGGAACAATAGCTGTTGTCGCCGGGGGTCACCCGTCGTGATCCGATGCATTGGATCCACGCGACTTTCCGGGGATGCTTTCGGTCCGTCGCACGGAGAATCTCGCCTCCGTAAGGACCGGTGGCGCACAGCAGACGCTCGTAATCCATGCTGGTGACGACGTTGGGAAGCCTTCCATAGCCGTATTCTTCGCGAACCCGTGGATCGAAGGGCTCCATGCCGAGGGACAGCACGATCGCTCCGACACGGATTTCCCGTTTCACCGGTTTCTGGGTGAAATCGATGGCTCCCGTCTTGCAGACCCCTTCACAGATCAGGCACTTCTTTTCCTTGAGATAGAGACAGCTGTCGTCCACATAGGCCACAAGAGGAATGGCCTGGGAAAAATAGATGTGAACCGCCTTGTTCTGGGAGATTTCCTGGTTGTACGGGTCCGGAATCTGGACAGGACAATAGGTGACGCACGTGGTGCATCCGGTGCACTTGTCCTCGATGATATACCGGGGTTTGGTGACCAGGGTGACTGCAAAATCCCCCGCTTCGCCCTCGACTGCGTCCACTTGCGTGAACGTCAACACTTCGATGTTTGGATGCCGGCCGACCTCGACCAGTTTGGGCGAGAGAATTCACATCGAGCAATCGTTGGTGGGAAACGTCTTGTCGAGCTGGGCCATGTGCCCGCCGATGCTGGGTCCTTTTTCCACCAAATAGACCTTGAAACCGGCTGTGGCCAAGTCCAGGGATGCCTGAATACCGCTGATGCCGCCGCCGACAACCAGCACATCCCCGAAATCAACATTTCCAACCCGATCGCGCAATTCCCGAACCGTATCCTTCGCCAACATCTGCGTTTCCATCGTGATTCACCTCGCCTGAAATGGGTTCCGCAACGGATGTTCCCCGCTGAACGATCCACCCGTCAATCGACGACTTCATGGATAATTTCCGTAATGTCCCGAATTTCCAGATAGGGCTCATATTCGAGGTTGAGCCTGCTTTCCTCGAAATTCGTAATGCAGTAAGGGCAGGCGGTTGCCAGAATCTCGGCACCGACATCCCTGGCCTGAATCAGCCGAAGATTCGAAAACCGCTCCTCTTTGGGGGTGTCCATCCAAATCCGGCCGCCCCCTCCGCCGCAGCACAGGCTGTTTTTCCGAGAATCGGCCATCTCGACAAGCCGAAGCCCCGGCACCATCTGCAACAGTCTTCGGGGAGCATCGTAGACATCGTTGTGCCGTCCCAGGTAGCAGGGATCGTGATAGGTGACGGTCTTCGGAAGGTCTTTACCGATCGTCAATCTGCCGGAGGTCACGAGTTCCAGAAGGTACTGGCTGATATGGACGACGTCGAAATGCACCCGGAATTCCGGATATTCGTTCAGAAAGGTATGGTAGCAATGGGGGGAGGAAACGAGAATGCGCCGAACGCCGGCATCGATGAAGGCCTTGATGTTTTCCTTTGCGAGCCGCTTGAACACGTCCTCGCTGCCGGTCTTGCGGATGCTTTCGCCACAGCAGTTTTCCCGGCTGCCGAGAATGCCGAAAGAAACCCCGGCCTTCTGCAGGAGGTTCGCCGTTGCCACTGCCACCTTCTTCATTCGGGGATCGAAGCTGAGATAGCAACCGACGAAATAAAGAATATCCATGTCCTCGGCAAATTCGGGGACATCCAACCCTTTTGCCCAATCCCCCCGCCTTCCCCTCTCGAACTGCAGGGGATTGCCTTCCGATATGAGGCTTGCCCGGGCAGTCCTTGCCGAGCGGACGGATTCCGGAAAGACCTCGTAATTCGAGGCGACACGGCGCAGGGCGACACCGACCTCGATCTGCTTGACTCCCCTGGGACAATGCTGGGGACATCTTCCGCAGGTCGTACATCGCCAGATGTCTTCCCCTTCGATTTCCGTGAGCCCGAAGGTGGCTTGCCGGATGATCTTGCGAATGCTGAACGGCCGTACCCGGTTCCAGGGACATACCGTATCGCAGAGCCCGCATTGAAAACAGAAGCGGAAGGCCTCCCCCCCGGCTTCATGGATTTCCTGAACGACTTCTTTGAAAGGAGCGACGGTTTCCACGGGTATTCCGATCCTTTATCGTGAACATGCGTGACGAGTGACATGTGACGGGTAAGAGCGTCTTTTTCCCCTCTCATGCTCTTGCGTTTTTTCACCCCTGGGGACGGCGTCATTGTATTTGAATGATTTCTCAACCGCTGTTCTTCTGACTTCTGTCTCCTGACTCCTGACTTCTGATGCCTATCCCCTGCCTTCCTCCCTGCTTAGGTTTTCGACGTCATCCGGGAGACGGTTTCCAGCGTCTTGTCGAGCCCGTATTTGTCGATCAAAGCCTCCAAGCCCGCTTCGAGCTCTTCGATTTCCGGTTGCACCTCCACTTCCTCTTCCCGTTCTTCGTAAATCAAGGCATCGGTGATGCACCACTCGACACAAAGCGGTTTTTCCTCGCCTTCGCACATGTCGCATTTGAGAGGCAGGCCGGAATCCGGTTCCTTGAACTCGGGTCGGGACGGACAGGAGGCCCTGCAGAAAGCACATTCTTCATATTCCTTCCCGTTGATGACATACTTGTCCCTGCCGGCGCATTCGGCAGGCGTATATTCTCCTGCATACACCGGCACGTAGATGTCACGAAGAGGATCCCAAATGACCCGGATGCGGGATCGGGCCGGATTGTTGCTGCTGTATTTGGGATTGGCATGAAACGCCGAGCAGATCATCTCACAGGCTCGGCAGCCGTTGCATTTGTCTACGTCGATTTTGATCGACTTGATTTTCTTCTTGATGGTATTGCCCATGATCTGTGTTCCTTCCCGCTGAACGGTTTCCGTGCCGGACGGTCGTGATCAGGCACCTTCCAGAATCCCCCGTTCCAAGAAATCCTTTGCTACGTAATCCAACCCCAATTTGTTCAAGGTTTCGACCGTCGGAATGCCGTCTAGATTCCACCCCTTCATTTGATAATAGGCGTCCAGAAGCTGCTTTTCGAGTTCGGGAAAGCGCTTCTTCCAATGGTTCTCCGGCGGCTTGTCGTCCGCCCTGCGCATGCCCCTGCGGATGTTGATGGCCCGAACCAGGGTTCTGTAGCGTTTGGTCGCTTCGGTGAGCGTTTCTTCGTCCATCTCGATGCCGGCCCCTGCGGAGATGAATTTTGGATAATTGTGAATGTGGTAAGGCGGCTTGAGCGGAAAGGAGGAGAGCCCGGCACACATGCCCAGTGCATCGTCGATGTAGTGCATCCGTTCCTGCCAGTCGACGATGTCACAGCACATCTCGACCGTCGGGAAGAAGGGCATGGATTTTTCACCCCTGGGTTCCCATTCGAGAAAATACTGTTTGAACCGCTCGTGCGGTACCTGGAACCAGTCCTTCACAAATTCTTCCCGGGCTTCCCGTGTGGGGAAAGGCGCCTGTGGGAACTGGCCTTCGATCTGGGTGATGTTGATCTTCTCTCCGGTGGCATACATGAGGAAATAGATCGGATTGAGCATGGACAGCTTGAGCGGCAGCTGTTCATGCTTCTTGATCGTGTTGTGGGCGTAGGCTTCAGCGCCTTTGCCGATCTTCTGCGCCGCCCAGTAGGTGCCGTCCGCCAGAACATCGCCGATACCCTCGCGGTGTACGATCTTTTCCAACAACCAATAGAAACGCTCTTCATTCCCCTGCGGAAATCCCGGCATGTCCTCGTCCGTCAGGATGCCGTTCTCGTAGAGTTCTACGGCAAAGGCCATGACCTGCGGCGCGGAAAAACCGTCGACCCCGTGTTCGGTGGCACGCTGAGCGATCTTCAAACCGAATTCGAGGTCCGAGAAAGCGGCCATCGTATAGGTGAGTTTGGAGAAGCATTTCATCATATAGGTCGAATGGCCGGGCGGCGTGATGGTGGCGCCGCATTTCATCGGGCAGTTGTAACAACTGATGAGCCGGGTGCGCATGCTCTCGAGGGTTTCCGTCCACTTCTTGGCGATCTCCTCGTTCCAGAAATCCTTTCGGCGCACCCGGGAATTGCCCCACATGAAATTCTCCGTATGCCATTTCTCGTCATGGACCTTCATCTCCTGTGGCGAGCCCAACCCTGCGAGAATCGGCATCACCCCCGGAATGGGATGCGCTTCCCGCCACTGGATGTAGGCCATCACTTCTTGGCAGAGTTTGAGGAACTCTTCCGGCCGGGCGACATAAATATCCTTCGTGCCCCGAACGGCGATGGCCTTGACCCCCTTGTCGCCCATGACGGCACCGATGCCTCCGCGGCTTGCACTGGAGCGGCCCTGTTCGATCGATGCGAAGAACACCCGATTTTCCCCTGCCGCACCGATGGCTGCCACCTGAAGTTTCGGATCTTTGAGTTCTTTACGGATCAGATCCGCCGTCTCAATGGCTCCCTTGCCCTTCAGGTGAGCGGCATCCCGGATTTCGACCTTGTCGTCGTGGATGTGGATGTAGACGAGATTCGACGATTTTCCGCGCAGGATGACCTTGTCGTAGCCTGCGAATTTAAGCTCAGGCGCCCAGAATCCGCCCATCATGGAAAAAGCCATCAGTCGGGTCTGAGGAGATATGGTCGAAACGATGGTCCGGTTACACCCGATGGCAGGTGTTCCACACAACAACCCGGCGCTGAAGATGAGCAGGTTGTCTGGAGAAAACGGCTCGACCTCCGGAGGAACCCGCTCCCAGAGGATTTTTGCGTTTGTTCCCAAACCGCCAAGATACAACTCGGTGTCCCTCGGGTCACTTTGGACTTTTTCGATGTTCCCTCTGGACAGATCGATTTCCAGATAGACGCCCGTTTCTGCGTATCGCATGTTACCCCCCGCCTGAAACCAAAATTTCGCAACCCACCGGATAAGGCTGCGACCGCTGCAGCCACAATCTTCAATTGCTTTTCAGCTTGCCCTCAAAGAAGATGGTTACGTTGTAGCTACGATATAACTGTCTGTCAAGAAAAAAAGTGAAAAAATGAAACCGACCGGATCCAGGCGCCCTATAGACCTGATGCATCCTGCACCCTGAAGCGATGCATTCTGCATCAGGGGAGTTCTGGATCTTTTCCGTTGGAAACAGGTGGGAAAGCCTATATCCACGCCTTTTTCCACCGATCGTCCGAATCCTATGCCGATGTCCTCCGTGCAGATTGCATCAATCCAAAGAGCCTCCATAGCATCCCATGAATTCACACCATCCACGCTAACACCCAAAAGAATGATTTATTTCAATAAGTTGTATGGTTGGCTTCTCCTGTCTTGCGTGCCTCCACCTGTGGCATCCTTCCTGCATCGATATCCGGCGACTGCGTGAACGTGAAGATGACGACAAACGGGAAAACAAACCATCCCCAATGGGGGGAAAGGAGGATGTCATGGAACCTCGAGCGACGACAAAAGGCAGACAACCGGTGGTCTACGCCATGGCCAACGATTTGTGTGTATGGAGCCGGGCGGGAGTGATCAAGTCAACGAAATGCATGAATTCCTTTGATTGCCTGGGATGCCCGATGGACCGACAGGTATTGAGCAATTTCGAGGAAAAGCGCAAGGCTGCAGGCATGAAGGACCACATGAGCCCGAGAATGCTGCTGTTGATGAAGCAGGGCAAATGTCGGCACATGCTGAGCGGAAGGATTTCCTACGGTCTGTGCTCCCAGGGATACAACTGCGCCCGGTGTCCTTTCGACCAGATGATCGAGGACACGGGATATCTTCCGAACCTCACCCCTCCTGTCACCGATGTCGTATCAGGCTTCCGGGTGGCACGGGATCATTATTTCCATTACGGCCACGGCTGGGCGCGGGTGGAATACGGCGGCAGGGTTCGTGTAGGAATCGACGATTTCGCTGGGAGGTTGTTGGGTCCTCAGGATGACATTCGGATGCCTGCCCTGGGCGAGCGGATCGGGCAACACGAGCCCCATGTCGTTCTGATGCGGGAAGGCAGGGAAGCCCCAGCCCTCAGCCCAATCGAGGGAATCGTGGTGGCGGTGAACCCGAACGTGAAGGCCGATCCATCGGTGGCCCATGCCGATCCCTATGGAGATGGATGGTTGATGGTGATTCAGCCGACATCCCTGAAAAACAACCTGAAAAACCTCTTCTTCGGACAAGAGAGCGTTTCCTGGATCGACGACGAGTTCTTCAAGCTCCAGAGGCTCGTTGCGGATACATATGGAGAAACCATGCCGCATTCCCTGGCCGCAACCGGTGGTGAGGCGGTGACGGACATCTTCGGCGAAATGCCCGAAGTCGGCTGGGATCGCCTGGTGGACACCTTCTTGCATTCGAGATGAAGGGCGGGAGGGCTGGAGAACGTGAAGGGGAAGAGCAGGAGGGAGGCCACATGTGGCCTCCCTTACAGATCACCCGCCACTCGTCGGTCGTCACGCATTTTCAAATGCCCATAGCGAGGGTCGCCGCCCCCATCCATGAAAATGCCGTGGCGGAATCGGGCGAAGGGGGCATGGTCGTCGCCACCCCGGAAGATAGGCCCGTCGTGGCTGGCTCAGGTGCACCGGATCTGTTTGGTGAAGCCGAAAACGAACTCATGTGCCCGGCCTCGTAAGGCCGGACAATGGCCACACCCGCTCCGCCAAAGGAGGTTCTCACGCGGGGCGGCCGCATTTTCACGATAAATGCTCATGGCGTGGAATGCCGCCCCCGGGGATGAAAACGGCTGCCCGTTACCCGTAACCCGTTACTTGTCACCCGTCACGCATTTTCACGATAAATGTTCATGGCGGAGGCGCCGCCACCCCCGGGGATGAAAATGGGCCAAAAAAACTGCTCACTGCCCACTGCCCACTGCCCACTGCCCACTGCCGACTTTTATATTGATGCCTCTCACCCCCTGGCAACCTCCCCCCTCGAATCATCCAAAAACCGGTAACGAAGCCTTCTGGCAACTTCATAAGCACAAGCCCTGCAGAAGCGCATCGGAATCTCGTCGAGGTTTTCCACCCGATTGGCGAAACGCATGAGGCATCGGGTATCGATGCAGTGAACGATGCCGAGCAGATGACCCACCTCGTGGAGAGCCACCTTGGCCGTTCGCACAAGGAATCGATCCCATGAGGTATCTCTGAGTCGATAAATGGACACGATGGCTGCCGCCCCACCAAGCTGGGATTCTCCGAAGACATGGGTCAGGATGGGGAGGTAGAGATCGACGTCTACGACACCGAGTCGGAAAGCGGCACCGTTTTCCAGTTCGATAAGCCGAACCAGAATCTTCCCTGCCTCATACTGACCTCGCCGTTCGGAAAATGCGTATTCGGGATGGGGTTCAGGTGCCTGAATCATCACATTCAAACCGACGATCGTCTGCAGATGGCCTGCCAGAACGGCAAGAATCCGTTCATCGATGGTTCCGAACGGAAAAAGATCCAGATGAGGGCTGGAAGCAAAGGATGTCGGTTTGGATATCAAGCGCCCCCCGGCAATTACCG
>Ga0101944_10008020_pt1 | contig 10270 bp, 7 predicted proteins | sample DewCreD2012metaG_FD_75245 | JGI IMG/M metagenome (GOLD analysis project Ga0101944, IMG submission 75245) | Hot spring sediment bacterial and archeal communities from British Columbia, Canada, to study Microbial Dark Matter (Phase II) - Dewar... ...
ATGAAGGGCCTGTTGTCGCTCTGGAATTCTCCGGCAATTGTGGCGCTCACGCAAATGGCGGTGTTGAGTCTTGTCGTGGCCTGGGGGCTGGGCGAACTGGTAGCTTACGGGCTTCCGCTCCGCGTGGCATGGGTGGTAGCGACGTTATTTGCCCTCTCCCCTGTCAACGGGGTCATGAGTATCACCCTGTGGAAGGATATCTGGTATGCCATTTTTGTGATGGTGTTATTTCTTCTCATCTTGAAGATCGTCCTTTCAGGGGGAAGATGGCTACACCAGCCGGGAGCCTGGGTGGCGCTGGGGCTGGTGAGCGTGTTTACTGCGCTTTTCAGGCACAATGGAATTGCCCTGGTTGTGGGGTGTTTGGGGGTGATTCTGCTGGCTTATCGCAGCGCCTGGAAGAGGATCGCCGGAGCGAGCGTTCTGTTTGCTCTGGGGTTTGGCTTGGTGAGCGGCCCGGTGTATCAGTGGGCAGGGGTGAAGCATGTCAGCAATGTGCTACGAGATACGATCTTTTTACATCATATTGGCGCGCATGTGGCCAATGGCACCCCGCTGACCGATGAGGAGCGTGAGTATCTCAATGCACTCAACCCGTTATCCAACTGGGTTTATTACTGTGGGCGCGTCGACTCTTTGTTCTTCATTCCAGAGTTCAACAGGGAGCTTTTTGCGGCCAACTCGAGTAAGAATTTGCGTATTTTCCTGGATTTACTGGCGCGCGACCCTCAGGTTGAACTGACTCACTGGAAGTGTGTGAGCGGCTTTGTGTGGCGGATTTTCGATCCTTTAAAATCTACTCGTCTGATGATTTATCAGGATGAGAGCGCCAGAGTACGCTGGATTGAAGTCAACCCTTTCAACATCCATGAAGATTCCAGGTTGCCTGTAATGGTTGAACCGCTTTTTCGATTTCTCCAGTGGAGCTATGCGGCGCCTCGCATGCCCTGGGTTTGGGGGCCGGGGCTTTACTTATATCTCACGCTTTGGGTGGTGGTTGTCTTTGCGTTGAGAACGCGATCTTCCACGGCGCTCCTGCTGGGTACGCCGGTGATGATCCAATCGCTGGTGATGATGGTGGTAGCCATTGCGCTAGATTTCCGGTATCAATATTCCGTGTATCTGATGGGATTGTTCAGCCTCGCATTACTTTGGATGCCGTTACCCGAGACATGGAAATCATGAACCTGCTTACCCGTCAGGCCACGCGCAGGTGAGGTGATTAAGGATTTAAAAGGCGATTTCGCCAATTTGATCAAAATTCACATCGAGAGAGCTTTTGGCCGGGTTATCGGCGTCGCTTTCTATTTCTTCCAGAGAGCCGGCCTGACTGCCCCGCTCGCAAAGTGACCGGTAGACGCAGAAACGGCACTGACGTTCATCTTCGGTCTTATAGAATTGGTTGGGTTGGCGGCGATCGATTTCGGCGAGGATGGCCCGCAGGCTTTCTTCATCGCGTTGAAACTGTTCTTCGCTGTAGAGGAAGCGTTCGGGTTGGTCTGGGGCGTGGGTGAACCAGTACACCATTTCGATGCCCGAAGGGGCCAGCCGGGCATTGCCTTGGCCCGGCAGACCGGTTCGGGCGAGCAGATAAGGGTACAGGCGCGTTTGCCAGCGTTTCTCGAGTCTGGCTATTGGTGGGCGATGTTGAGAGGTTTTCCAGTCCCAGATTACCGCTCGCTGTTCCAATGGGAAGTATTGAACCAGGTCGTATTTTGCGAGCAGGCGGTGCTCGCCCATGGGGACGCTGATGCTGTATTCCGGGCGGCATTCACCGATGCGCAACAGGGGCAGAAGTTGGAGATAATGTTGCCACCAGAGAGGTAGATCACGCTCTCCACTGGCCTGGACGCTTTCATTGAGGGCGTCAAGAGACACTCCAAGCAGCGCCTGACGGGCGAGATGATGGAAACGCTCTCCGGCGCGGGTGAGGCGTTCGTTTTCTTGAATGGGTTCGGCTATGGGAGCTGGCCAGGAGAGTTGAAAAAGATAGCGCAGTTGAAATCGCCGCGGGCAGTCACTGAAATCCTGCAGGCTGGACTGGCTGAATGTAAAAGGTTGCACTTCTCTCAGGGTTTCGGGACGAGACCTTGATTTATCCATGGGTTTGATTCCAGAACTCGATTAATTCTCTAAAGGCGCGCGCTGCGGTGAGATCGCCATTGCGCCCGGTGTTCCAGGTAATGACCAGTTCGCGCCGGGCGCGGGTGATGCCCACGAAAAGTAAACGCAGGCGTTCCCTCACGTATTCTCGGCGGTTTTGGCGGCTGGCTTCTCCTTCCTGGTAAAAATCATATTCATCTTTGGAAAGCGCGGCTTTAAGCTGGGCCAGAGCTTCGGCTTCGAGGTTCAATCGGTCGCGAAGGTACCACCACTCGGCTATGTATGGGTCGTACTCGTTGGAGGGGAAATCGTAATTGTTGGCCGCCAGCAGGTAAACCCGATCCCATTCTAACCCTTTCGCTTTATGGATGGTCGCCACAACCACCTTCCCGGGGTAGCGGTCGGGATCAAACCGGGTGTCTTCTTCACTGAAGCCGATGAACCGGCGTTCGTTGCGCGCAATAACCGAAACCTCGGCGCTGAATTGTTTGATGCGCCAGTCGGGATGGATGGCAGCGCTTTGACGGATGAGACTGGAGAGCTTGTGAGCCACCGCCAGATCAGAGGGTTCGGTGAATAGATCCTGAGCCAGGGTGAGGGTGAGCTGATCGGGGGGTAAGGTGGCGGCGGCCTGCCAGCGCTGGAGGAGGTCTCGAAAATGCGTGAGTTCGGCATAAAGGTCAGGGGCTTCGCGTGCCAGCGATTCCTCAGGCCAACCAGAGCCCGGTTGAGGAGCCAGAAAATCTTCAACCCTGCGTATGGTCTGCAATTGGCGAGCCACCCGAGCGACCCACGCTTTTTCATCTTTTGAGAGGTCTTCCCGCTTGCGCCAGGCCTGGTAGGCTTTGCTCAACAGGGCAGGGGAGTCGGGTTCGGCCAGCCAGTTTAACAGGTCGCTGAGGGCGGATGCGGCGGCGCGTGTAGCCTGTGTGCTGTTCAGCAGGCTATCGACCACAGCAACACCCTGCCTGCGCAGTTCATCGACCATCTCAAACCCACGGTTATTGCTGGAAGATAGCACCGCGACCGTTCGCCCCTGGTTTTCTGGGTCTTGCAACCAGCGGGCAATCGATTTTGCCACCATCCGGAGCTCTTCTGCGGGTTGGAGGGCTTGGGTATGAAGGAAAATTCTGTCCGGCCGATCGGGTGGATTGGGACGGGGATCATCCGGGAGGGTGGGCCGAATGAGAGGGTAAGCCAGCCCTCCTGAAAGGAAATCCTCAGGGGGTAGCTGGTTGGCCCACTCGATGAGATGGTTGGCAAGGCGGATGATGCTCAGGGTGGAACGCCCCGATTCATGCAATTCGCGGGGGATCACTCCGGGAGTTCTTCGAAAGTTGATTAAATACTCAGGGCTGGCGGTGGTGAAGGTCTCGTAGATCGCCTGATTGGGATCGCCCACACGTACCCAGTTTCCATCCGCCCCGGCCAGATGGCGGAGGATTTCCTCCTGAAGGCGGGAGGAATCCTGGGCTTCATCTTCAAGGATATAGGGCCATTGATGGCGTAAGCGTTCCACGAGCGCGTTGTCTAACCTGAGTGCGAGCAGGGCAAGGCGGATCAGGTCGTCGAAATCCACGGCTCCACGGTAACGTAGAGCCTGCTGATAATCGGCGTAGAGCGCACAGCCCATTTCAGCCAGCGGAAGAGGCATGGGGAGGGTGTCGAGTTCCAGCCGCAGGGCTTCGGGCGAGAGCTCCCGGTCTTTGGCGTAACGGATGGTCTGGAGGCCGATGTCCTGCACGAGGCGGGGCAGGTTGTTGCGGCAAACATCATCCAGTTTTCGATCCGATAAATCGGGGGAAAGGTAAGGGGTGAGAAGATGGAGGTTAGAACGCATCCAGGCTGCGGCAACGTCTTCAAGGATGCGGGCGGATTCGGATTCGTCGATGATGGAAAAATCCTCCGCAAGCCCTACGGCTTCGGGCCGTTGGCGGACAATATCATGCGCCAGACCATGCAGGGTGCGGACGGTGTAACCCATACCTGGCAGGACACGGGCTTCCTTAAGAAAGTCGGCAATGCGCGCTGCGAAGTTGTCAACAGCTGAGTTGACTAAGGTGACGATGAGGATTTCTTGATCGGGAGCAATATCTCCTCGCAGGAGAATATCGGCGGCCAGGCGGGAGAGGGTGTAGGTCTTCCCGGCGCCGGGGACAGCCGAAACGCCCATCCAGCCGCCGCGATAGGCGAGGATTTCGGATTGACTGGAACGCAGCCGCCGCTCTTCAGTCATGCTGGCCTTCCCGGATCTGGATCTGGTAGATGCTGCGCAGGAGCATTCCACGTTGTTCGTAGCCGCTTTCACTGAGCTGGCTGAAGGCCAGGTGAACCTTCTCGCGGCAGCGGCGAAGCAGCCCCAGGGTGAGGCGGTAAAGGGTTTCGCGGTTGGTTTCGTATTCTTCGGCGGCCGTCCATAACCTCCCCGGTTCCCAGCCGCGGCTGAGCACATAGGGATGGGTGAGGGGCTGGTAGAGGCGTTCGAACCAGGCGTTCGAGCCGGCATCCAGCCAGAACTGGTGCTCGACAGGGCGGTTGTAAAGCAGGAAGGTATACGCCGGGGAGATGAATACGGCGTCTTCCATGGGGGGCTGCCAGCTGCTCACATAGGTTGAAGCGATGACCCCATCGCGCACCATCTCCAGGTACTCGCGACCCGGCGAGCCTCCCTCCATACCCCCGGCGCTATCCACGGCCTGACGAAATTTTTGCGCCGATTCAATGAGGTTAGCGGTTACCTGCCCGGCGTCCAGATCGGTATGGAAGCCAAAACCCGGCTGAGAGAGAACTTCTCCGAACAGGCGGCTAAAGAAAAGATCCAGTTCCATTTCGGGCTGAGCGGCGTAATCGTTCAGCCAGGTTCGCAGGGTTTCATAGCGGTTTCCCACAGAGTAGGTAATGCGTTCCTGCATTTCAGGCTTGATCTGAGCGAACGAGGAGAGTTGCCGGTTATGTTTACGGAAAGCAATGCTTCCAAGGAGCCGTGCCCGTACCAGGTCCAGTCCATCGATGGCAATGAAGAGTGCATGAATCACCTCTTCTGGTTCGATGGGTTGATTCCATTGCGGGTGGGCGAGGCGCGTCAGAGTCAGCAGGCACCGCGCAGCGGGTTCGTCAGCGAGTGAGCGCGAAGGGCGGTGCGATCGATAGGGAATCCCTCGGGCATCGAGCCGATTGGCCAGGGAAAAACGCAATGCATCGGAGAGGATGGGCGCCAGAATAGCAATCTCACCTGGCGGGGTTCCGGAACTCACCAGGCGCGCGACCTCATCGGCCACCCAGTCGAGCATCTGAGGGTAAAACCGCAGGCTCTGGGGGGGGAAGTCCAGAATTTCTTTCCAGTCGTTTTTCGTGGGCTCTGCCGGTTGAGAATGTTGGGGAGAAGAGCGCCCAAGGACGCTGCCCAACGCCTCACCGAGGGTTTCCATACCGGGACGAGTCGCCAGCGAATTTGTAAAGAGAAGAGTTTCGTCGCAAAGGGCGGCCAGGCGGGTGGCCGATTCGGGGTCAGCGCCCAGAAACCGGCGGTAACCGGCATCCTGATCGAAGATCAGCAGGGCAGAATCCAACCCGGAGAGCCATTCCAGGAGGATATCGTGGGCGAAGGGGGTATCTTCTTCAATGTTATCGGCGATGAGGTGGCGAACTGAGTCATGCAGGTAAGCCCGGCACAGGAACGAAGGATGAATGAAGTTTCGAAAGACCTCAACCTGGAGCGAAAAATCGAGCAGGTTATGCTCAAGGCAGTAACGCCGGAAAAGAATGGCACATCGTTGGGCGTCTGCAAACACGCGCAGCTGGCTGGACTCGCCGCTCCAGGCCGCCGAAAGGCGCTCGCCAATCTCTTCGATGGGAAAGCCGGTGAGGGCGGCTTTGTTGAGGTTATCCAGAATCTGGCTGTAGAGGCGGTTGCGGTCGATACTGATCGACTCGAAGAGCCCTTCTTCGAGGAGAGGTCGGACGAGATGGGCCATGTAATACTGGGCGGTTTCGAGGGTGAGAAAGACGGGTGGGCGTTCGGGGTGGGCAAACCCGGCTTGGTGGGCTACTAGAGGCCAGAAGAGGTCTACCATCCGGCGAGCAAGGCCGCCAGCGGTGAGCACAGAGACCTGCCCCCCGGGAGGCGCCTCAGGCGAGGCCAGCGCGCGGAGGTAGGGGTCGCCAAGCGCGCGCTGGGGAACGAGTACGAGCATTTGGTCACCGGGCACACCTGCCTGAAGGAGCTGAAGCATACGCGCCACACCGGCGGTGGTTTTTCCACTGCCGGCCGGGCCTTCGAGAAAGATGCGTTTCTCAATGGGATGTTGCAGGAGATCGCGTTGGGCGGGGGTCAGGTTAATCATCGACAGGATCCCTCAGGGTCTGGGGATTATTGTACATCGTTTTCAAGAACCATCGGAAGACATGAGTACAATTGATAAGGGAGCATGATTTGAAAAAAGACAATCAGAGAGAACCTGCGATGACAGACTCAGAAAAAAACATCCACCCCGGGGCCCTGGTGCTCTACCGAAAACGTGCAGCGCGGGTCGTTCAGGCTGGCGAAAGGCTTGAAATTGACCTGGATGGAGAAAAGCTGCGCGTTCGCCCAAAAGATGTGGAATTGCTGCATCCCGGGCCAGTGGAAAGCCTGAAGGAGCTTCGGCCCTTACCCGGTGAAATGCGCGCCGCCTGGGAAATTCTTGCTGGAACAACCACCACCCTGGCGGAGCTCGCAGAGCTGGCTTTTGGTGAGTATTCTCCGGCTTCAGCCTGGGCGGCCTGGAGGTTCGTGGCTGAGGGTTTCTACTTTACCGGCTCACCGACTGCCGTTCGGGCTTTGACGCTCGAAGAAGTTCAGGCGCAGGAAGCCGAAAGGGCAGCGCGTGAGGCGGAAGAACGCGCGTGGGAGGCCTTTCTGGAGCGTGCCCGCCGGGGGGAACGATCTTCGAACGATGAACGCTTTTACAAAGAAGTGGAACAGATGGCGCTGGGGAGTCTCTCTCGTTGCCGGGCGCTGCGAGAGCTGGGGCGCGCAGAAACCCCGGAAAACGCCCACGCTTTGCTGCTTGAATTGGGCGTCTGGAATGCAATGGTCAACCCGTACCCCCGACGATTGCGCCTGCCGCTTTCTCCACCTGATCTTCCTCTGCCCAACTTACCCGATGAACCGCGCGTAGACCTGACGCATCTCCCGGCGTATGCCATCGACGATGAAGGAAGTGATACCCCCGATGATGCCATCAGCCTGGAGGGAGAACGGCTGTGGGTGCATGTGGCCGATGTGGCGGCCATCGTTACACCGGGTAGCCCCCTCGACCTGGAAGCTCAGAGCAGGGGAGAGACGCTTCATTTACCAGAAGGGTACATTCCTTTGTTTCCGCCAGAGATGACCACCCGGCTGGGTTTAGGGATCCAGCCGGTTTCGCCGGCGCTTTCCTTCGGGATAGAGCTTAACGCCCGGGGAGAGATCGCCGCAGTGGAGATTCAGCCATCCTGGGTGAAAGTTACGCGCCTGTCGTATGAAGAAGCCGATCTACGGATGGATGAAGCGCTTTTCAGAGAACTGGAAGAACGTTTGAATGTGCATCGCGCTCGCCGGCTCATGGACGGAGCAGTGGATATTGATCTGCCTGAGGTGAAAATTCACGTAGCTTCGGATGGAACGGTAATGATCAATCCGGTGCAGCCCTTGCGAAGCCGCCGGATAGTGGAAGAAGCCATGATCCTGACGGGGGAGGCGACCGCGCATTACGCTCTTTGGCGTGGCCTGGCCATGCCGTTCAGCGTGCAGGAGGAACCGGAGGCCCGTGTTCCCCATGATACCCTGGCGGGAATGTTTGCCATGCGGCGATTCCTGCGGCGCAGCCAGTATCGAGCGGTGGCTGGAGGACATAGCGGGCTGGGATTATCCGCCTACGTCCAGGCTACCAGCCCGTTGAGGCGTTATCTGGATGTGGTGGCTCACCAGCAACTCCGTGCGTCTTTGAAAAGTGAGCGTCTTTTGGATGAAAGCGAAATTCTGGAGCGGATCGGGATGCTGGAAGCCGTTCTTCCGGCGTTAAGGCAGGCAGAGGTTCTTTCTGAAAGGCACTGGACTCTGGTGTATTTATTACAGCATCCTCGCTGGAAAGGCAAGGCGGTTCTGGTGGAACGGCGGGGAACGACAGAAGTCTGGTTGATCCCCGATCTGGCCCTTGAGGTTAGGGCGCATCTGGGAGGGTCGTTCGAAGTGGGAGAAGAAAGCCTGGTGGAAGTCCGCTCGATTGACCTGCCCAACCTTGAATTTTTGATCGGAATTGCAACCTAAAATACCCCTTAATCAAAAAGGATATTATGGAATGGTACAATCATCTCCGGCAGAAGGCGGTACAATAGCATTTGCCGGGCTCCTGGTTCTCCCTTCAGGTGAGCGCCAGACAGTCATCCTGAGCTGGAGACCTCCTTCGCGGGTGGTACGGCAGACAGAAGAAGGATGGGTCTATGCGTTGCGAGTACAAAAGCAACCCGGGGTGGTGCGGTCGGGGCTTCGCCTGATTGTTCAGATACCGGAAGGGATGAAGGCGAGGCCTGTGGACGGGTGGCGCTCCGGGCCGCAGCCGGGGGAGTGGGTCTGGGAAGGATGGCTGGAGGAGACCACGGACTTCAGGCTGGTTTTTCGTTGAGCCCAGGGCGCAGGGATGTTGGACGAAGGTCTGAATAGCGCATTTTTACAGGAATAAGAATGGCCGAGCACTGGTATGCGATGCAAAGTAAGCCCAACCGCGAGGATGCGCTGTATAAAGAACTGGTAACACGCGGGGTGGAGGCTTTTTTCCCGCGCATCCGGGTCAACCCGGTTAATCCACGGGCGAGGAAGATCAAAGCCTATTTTCCTGGCTATCTTTTTGTGCATGTAGACCTGGAAAAGGTGGGCTATTCTTTCTTTCAGTATATGCCGTTTTCAAGGGGGATGGTGGCTTTTGACCACGAACCGGCGATGGTGCCAGAGAACCTGATTCAGGCGATTCGCCAGAGGGTGCAAGAAGTCAATGAAGCCGGGGGCATAGAATTTGAGGAGATGGAGAAGGGGTCGCGGGTGTACATTTTCGATGGCCCCTTTGCCGGTTATGAGGCGATTTTCGATGTTCGCCTTCCGGGTACGGAACGGGTGCGCGTGTTGATCGAATTGCTCAGCAAGCGGTATATGCCGGTAGAAATGCAGGTGGGACAGATCAGACGCGTGCAGAAAAACTCGAAGGGATCCACACGATAGACGATTAATCTGATCAGTTCACTCCTGTATCTGGTATAATTCCGCCGGCATCAGGAATGACCGGGAGGCATTCAGAGGGTTTCAGGGCGCCCTCTCGGCGAGTGAGTGACCGCGCATCGGAGATAGTTCCTGAATTCTACCCGGAGTGTAAAATTACGCCCGATTCTCACTCTGAATTAATCCTGATCTGACAGAATGAAATCATGATGATCCTTAATGGCTATCGTCGGAGGTTTTGATATGGATATTGCGGAACGGTCGGCTTTGAAAGCAGGGAGTTCTTCCAGGCCTGCGGCGGCGGGTCGATGGAAATTTCTCATCGGCGGACTGTTGATTGTCGCGGCGATTGTGTATCTGATCTGGACATCGGCTACGGCCAATGCCCAGTATTTTATGACGGTGGATGAGGTCAAGGCTCAGGGAAGTGCTCTGGCGGGGCGACAGTTACGGGTTTCAGGCGCGGTGGTTGGCGACACGATTCAATACGACACCGAAAACCTGAAGCTGACCTTCACCATTGCCCATACCCCGGGCAGTCAGAAAGAAGTGGACGCGCAGGGGGGGATGGCGGCTGTGCTCCATGCGGCGGTCGTTGACCCTGCCCGCTCCCGTCTGACGGTTGTGTATCACGGGGTTATGCCTGACTTGCTCCGCAATGAAGCCCAGGCCATCGTTACGGGCAGAATGGGCGAAGACGGGCTGTTTTACGCCGACGAGCTTTTGCTCAAATGCCCTACGCGATATGAAGAGGCCGTTCCCGGCCAGGTTGACGCAGGGAAGTGAGTTTTTCTTTCGTTTCTACTGGTAAGAGCATGTATCCTTAAAGGTTTTGATGGACGTTGACTCATCGAAACCTTTTTAAGGTTGAGGAGAATTCCATGACTGCTAGCGTTGGTTTTGGCGTGCTGGTGCTCACCTTTCTTGTATCCCTTT
>Ga0101944_10008021_pt1 | contig 10269 bp, 8 predicted proteins | sample DewCreD2012metaG_FD_75245 | JGI IMG/M metagenome (GOLD analysis project Ga0101944, IMG submission 75245) | Hot spring sediment bacterial and archeal communities from British Columbia, Canada, to study Microbial Dark Matter (Phase II) - Dewar... ...
CATTTGTGCAAGGAGCTTTTAGATGTTGCTAAGAAAAACGGTTTCGAGCATGTTGTATTCGGGACAAATAAAGACGACCTCGGTGATTTCCGTCCCGGCAATCGTGCGATGAAAGTCTTCGGCGCCCGTTCGCCTCTGGCCGAAGCTGGGCTTTCAAAACAGGACATTCGCACACTTAGCAAAAAGTTAGGCCTTGAAACCGCCGATGTCCCCGCTTCACCGTGCCTTGCCTCGAGGGTAATTTACGGGTTGGAAATAACAGAAGAACGCTTAAAACAAATAGAAAAGGCCGAAGATTTTCTGCGGACCCTCGGTCTCGTCGAATTACGTGTTCGCCATCACGACACAATCGCACGAATCGAAGTCAAACCAGAAGACATTTCCAAAATAACTTCGGAAAAAAATCGCACAGCCATCATCGCGAAGCTGAAGGAACTCGGCTTCGACGGCGTGGAACTTGGCGCGTTCCCTCCGCATCCCAACCCGGGCAACCCCAACGGACCAGATGAAAACTGGCCCGGGGCGATGCCCGAAAAATCCCAACGTGCGGAGTTGAAGGCGAAAATGCAGCAACTGGGGCTGGGGTTCAGCGGCATCGCGGCTAATCTCTGGGGCGAGAAACTGATCAACACCAGCGATCAGTCGAAGTACATCGCCGAATTTCGCCGCAACGCCGAGTTCGCCGCCGACCTTGGCATTCCCGGGATTCGGGTGGATTGCGTTCAACCGCCTACCATCCTGCGCGAGATCGATTACGGCGCCGCCATGGAGCGCGTGGTCAAGACGTGGAAGACCTGCGCCGACATCGCGGCGGATTTCGGGCTGACGATGGTGTGGGAGTTCGAACCCGGCTTCGCGTTCAACAAGCCAAGCGACATCATCCGCATCCACGATGCCGTCGACAAGGCCAATTTCGGTTTGATGTATGACACCTGCCACGGGCAGATGGTGGGCGTCGTGGGCGCCAGGCAAGAGGGAGAAAAGGAGACCTTCCCCAGCCAGGTGGACTTCATCCGCTTCCTCACCGGGCGCATCAAGCATCTGCACATCATCGACTCCGACAACACTTGCCACAAGGACGCGCAAGGCAACGACGAGACCTCAGCCCACCCGCCGTTCGGATTGGGCTGCCTCGACTTCGACGCCATCATTCCGGAGTTGGTGAAAGCCAGCCGCCTGCCGCACGATTGGTGGACGATCGACCTGTGCTTCTGGCCCGATGCGTGGGCTGCCACAGCCGCTTGCAAGAAGCGCTTGGATGAATTGGTGGAGAAATACGGATAGCGAGAGGACAAGATCATGGCGAAAGAGTTACGAGTCGGAGTGATTGGCTGCGGATTCATGGGGCGGACTCATTCCAACGCCTACCGCCGTTTGAACAATTTTTTCCCCGTCGAGCACCGGGCGGTCCTGAAAGCCATTTGCGATGTCAATGGGCCTAAGGCGCAGCAGTACGCCGCCACGTGGGGCTACGAGCGCGCGGAGACGGACTGGCGCAGACTGGTGGACGCCGCCGACATCGACCTGATTGACATCACGGTTCCCAACCGTTTCCATTGTGAAATCGCGTTGGCGGCGGCCAAGGCGGGCAAGATGGTGTGCTGCGAAAAGCCGCTGGCGATGAATGTAGCGGAGGCGCAGCAGATGGTGGATGCCGTCCAGGCGGCGAAGGTTCCCAACATGGTTTGGTTCAACTACCGCCGCGTGCCGTCCATTGCGCTGGCCAAGCAGATTGTGGACGAGGGGCGCGTCGGCAAGGCTTTTCACTACCGCGCCACCTACCTGCAAGACTGGACCATTTCGCCGGATGTTCCCCAAGGGGGCGACGCACTGTGGCGGCTCGATGTGAAGACGGCGGGATCGGGCGTGACCGGCGATTTGCTCGCGCACTCCATCGATACGGCGATGTGGCTGAACGGTCCCATCGTGCGCGTCGTGGCGAAAACCAAGACCTTTGTCACCGAACGGTTGCACGCCGAGACGGGCAAGGTGGAGCCGGTGGGCATCGATGACGCTTGCATGTTTCTGGCGGAGTTCGCCAACGGTTCGATGGGCACGTTCGAATCCACCCGCTATGCCCGGGGACGCAAGAATTTCAATACCTTCGAGTTGAACGGGGCCGACGGGAGCGTGTATTTCGACCTCGAAGAGCCGGAGTACCTGCAATTCTTCGAGTACAAGCAACTCCAGTCCGGCAAAAAGACCGAGTCCCACCTCACCGGGTGGCGCAAGATCCACACCACCAACTCCGAGCACCCGTATATGAAGCACTACTGGGTGCCGGGAACCTGCATCGGCTATGAGCACACGTTCCTAAATGCGCTCGCCGACTTCGTGGCGGGCATCGAGAGCGGGCAGCCGGCGCAGCCCGACTTCCGCAACGCGTTGCAGACGCAGAAGGTTTGCGATGCGGTGCTGGACAGCGCGAGAACGGGCGAGTGGAAGGAGACCGGAGTCGAACTGTAGCGGAGGCTCAGGAGCGGAGAGCTTCCAGAAATTGCCTCGCGACAAGCGGCGCGTCAAACTGCTTGACGCGCCGCAAGCCTTCCTCCCTCCACCGCGCCCGTTCCTCCGGCTGCCGGTACAAACGGAGGATGACTTCCGCCAGGGAGGCTGGATTGCCGCACTCAGCCAAGCACTCCGGCGGCGCTAACTCGGGGGCGGCGCCGGCCCGCGCGGCGACTACGGGCAGCCCGGCAGCCATCGCTTCCAGGAATACAATGCCAAATCCCTCCTGCGCGCTCGGCAGGCAAAACAAGTCCGCGCTCACATATTCCCGCGCCAGGCTTACGGCGTCGACGTCGCCCAGCCAGGTCACCGTTCGTTGCAAGCCCAGTTTTTGCGCCAGCTCACGCCACGCACGCTCCTGTGGTCCTCCGCCTACGATGCGGACTTCCAACTCCGGAATCGGCTCGCGCAGCAGGTACGCCGCCTCAATCAGGTCGCCCAACCGTTTGCGCGGGTAGAAGCGGCATACGGACAGCAAGCTGAAGCGCCGTTTGGGACGGGGCTCGATCTTGGCGAAATACTCGCGCCACGAAGTCAAGTCGATGAGTTCCGGCACCACCGCCGGCGTCTCGCTCAGCCCATACACCCGGCGGATCGTCTCCGCCGAATAGCGGCTGGTGGCGACGACCTGATGCGCCCGCCGGACGTGAACTTGCTCGCACGCCGCCTGAATCCGCATCAGCGCCCGGGTGATTCCCCGCTCGAACCGCATCTCGTCGGCAATGACGCCTTTCGGGGCGGCGATGTGGAATTTGCCGGTGCGCCCGGCGATGCGATAGCCGTCCATGTCGAATCCGACAACGGCGTCGTAGGGCCGCCAGTCGCGGCGCCGCAACTGTTCGTTAAAGATCAAGCGGCGCGCTGTCAGGACGGGGAGGCTAAGCTGCGGGGAAATGACGTCCACCGAGACGCCCAGCCGCTCGAGCGCAGTCTTAAGGGTGGCTATGCCGACGAATGTCCCGCTGCCTTGGCGAATCGCCAAGGGCGTTGAGGTGACGAAAGCAATCCGCAAACGCTTATGGTATACGAACCAGCATCACGCCCACGGCCTTGCGGTCGGCGTCAAAGCACACGGCGGACACCGTATTCGCTTTCGGATTGCTGTCCTGGTACACCGCAGGCGCTTGCGGCTGTTGGGGTTGTTGCGGCTGCTGGGGCTGTTGCGGAGGCTGCTGCTGCCCTGGCCCTCCGCCTCCTCCGCCTCCGGGAGTGGCGGGAGTGGCAGGCGCTTGAGCCGGAACCCCTCCCACCCACACAACGTCGGGCGGGTTGGGAATCAGCTCCAGATCGGTGGTGACCAGGTCGTAGAGCATGTACTGAGCGCCGGTATTGCCGGTCTTCGTTCCCCGCGCCAGCAACTTCCGGGTGGAGGCGAACACGTCCACCAATTGGACGTTGATGAAGCCCGTGGGCACCGGGAGCAACTTCGCTGTAGCCTCCTCAATATCGAAGACGACGAAGCCCTCGTCGCCGGCTGCGCTTCGCTGCGCGGGCGCAACGATCAATCCGGTCGTGCCGATCGGGCGCAAGCCGGAGAAAGCCGTCACGCCGGGGGGCAATTGCAGCCGGGTGGTCGTCAAGCTCACGCCATCGAGGATGTCCAAGGTGTCGGCGGGTTGCCGGGCGCCGCCGATGTTGCTGGCGACGAGATAGTCGTTCAAGTCAAACGCGCTCGTCACATTGACAAAGCCGGCGCCGGGAAGCGGAATGGCGCGGAGCCGCTGGTTTGGAAGGTCCAAGGTCAGCGTAATGTAGCCCAGCGCCTCGCACACTTGCTTGAATTCGGCTTCGGCCTTGTTGGTGGCGAAAAGCGCCAGCGTGCGGGACAACTCGAACGTGTAAAGGTTGATGTTTGAAGTGCATGCGGCGGCGAACCGGCCTTCGGGGAAAGCAATAGCCCTCCCGCGGGTTTCTTGTGCGAATGTGAAGGCCACAAAGCCATGCGCCGCATCGTCGGGCTTGCGCGAAAGGACGTACAGCGTCCGGGTATTCGGGTCGTAATACTGCGGCACGCGGATGCGCACGGCAGGCTGGGGCTGTTGCTGCTGTTGAGCCTGCCCGGTTTGCGCGGGCGGATTCGGCGCGACGAGCGGCACGAAGCCTTCGGGCAGGTCCTCCGAACTCACCACCGCATTTCGGGCGTCCAGAATCGCCAGTTTCGCTTTGGTGGGCTTGTCCGCATGGTCGCCCACCACCACCACGCTGCGTCCGGCGCCGATGCCGACCCGCTGCGTGAGAACCACGTTGAGCCCCCCGCCCAAGTCCACGGCGAGCGGCGCCGCTAGCGCCCCGGCGACGGCGCCTGCGCCCCCTGCGGCGCCGTCCATCGAGCGCAGTTCTCCGCTGGAAGCGTCGATGCCCACCGCGGAGGGCGGCGTTCCGGGTATCACCGCCACCACGGTGTTGCCTCCAAGCCCTTGCAAGGTGGCGGCGCGGCCGGGAAGTTCGACGTCTCGCGGTTCCTGTCCGGGGTTGAGCAGCCGGACTTTCGAACTGACGCCTTGCTGCGGTTCGCCCTCCGGAGGACCGACAAACGCCGAAACCGCCGTGCCGTCGATGACCGGTATAAAGGGGGTTGCCGCATTGCGATTGGCCGCCGTCAGGCAGCCGTCCAGCTTCGAAACGTTCTGTCTCCCAAAGTCAAATACATAACTCGGATAACAGCCTTCCGCGGTGCGCGCAGCGGATCCCAACACGTAAGTGCCGCGCAGGTCCGAACCGGATAAGGAGCGAATCTCGGCGTCCGGAGGCGTTTTCAGGTACAGCACCTCAGGCGCGCTCAAGCTGGAGAAAGTCAGCCGGTTCGCCGCCCGGTTATTCACGTACAGTTGCACCACGTCGCCGGGCTTGGCGTCCGGTGGAATCTCAATCAGTACGTCAAACTCCCCCACCCGGTCAGCCGAGAGTCCGGCCTCAACCTCGGCCGGGATGCCTCCCACATAAGCCCGAATTGGCGCGCGCGGCTTAGCGGCCAAGCCGGGAGGCCCTGCCGCGCCGGATTCCACCGCCGGTTCGACCGGGCCAAAACCAGCGCCCGAGGCTTTCAGGATGCGGCCATCCATCTTGCCATCGATTTCGCCGTACCCGGTGTCAGCTTTGGAACGCAACGCCGGCTCGTCCCGCCGGACGTAAAACCGGGCGGGCGTTCTGCTGCGCACGCCATTTGCCTCCACCACAAGCTGCATCAGCACAGACTGGGCAGCTTCGATGACGTCCCAAGGGATCTGCGCCACGATCTTGCCCGGCGAGACCGAGAGCAAAGGTATCGGCTCGTTGTTAATGAGAACTTTGACGCCGCCCAACTCAGTGGGCAAAGGGGCGCCTTTCGCTTCCGCTCCTTCCGGCGGACCCAGGTTCAGGCCGGTGATCCAGACAATGCCGCCCGCCGCCACCACGGTTGGGGCAGGTTGCTGCGTGAAAGCGTTAATGACCCCGCGAGGGTTGAGTACCGGTCCGGTGGGCGCCTGAGCCGGCAGGATACCAACGCTTATGCTAACCGCCAACCAAAGCTTTGAGGGGCACATACCTCTATTTCTAACGCAAGATTGGCCAAAAGGGTTGCGTTAAATCGTGTAAACGCAGTTTCTTATAATGAAAAGTTGTCCCCCCGGCTGACACTGGTGCTGCTCTCCTTAGGCCACTTTTTCGTGGACCTGTATTCCAGCGCTCTCGGGGCGTTCCAACCGGCGTTGGTCGCCAGGCATGGTATGTCGCTGACGCAGGCTGGAGTTCTGGGCGGCGTGATGGTCTTCTCGACGTCAGTCACCCAGCCTCTCTACGGTTTTCTTTCGGACCGCTTCCGGACCAAACTCTTCGCCGCCCTGGCTCCGGGATTCGCTGGTTTGTTCATCTCCGCCCTGGGGCTCGCGCCGAGTTACGCCGGGCTGCTGGCCATGGCGCTCATCGGCGGGGCGGGCGTGTCCGCATTCCATCCGCAAGCTTCATCGAGGGTGACAGCCGGGTTGGGAGGAGGCAAGGGACAGTGGATGGCCATCTTTATTAGTTCAGGCGCCCTTGGCATGGCCATTGGACCCACTTATTTCTCCACCCTAATCTCTCGATTGGGGCTGGGCGCAGCCGCCTTCGGGGCTATTCCCGGGGTGATTGTCACGGCGCTCCTGCTGGCTTTCCTGCCGCCTGTTCACGGCGCCGGACATGCCCACGAGCGGCGATTTGATTGGCAGCCCCTGCTGGCTGTTTGGAAGCCATTGACGATACTATACTTTTTGGTCTTCATACGCTCCATCGTGCAGATTACCTTCGCCCAACTTCTACCGCTATACTTGCACCGGGAGCGGGGCATGTCGCTGCAATCGGCTAGTTACACGCTCTCGCTGTATTTGATCAGCGGCGCGCTGGGAGGTTTCGTGGGAGGGCATTTGTCGGACAGGTGGGGCGGGCGGCGAGTCATACTCATATCGATGGCTTCCTGCGTGCCGTTCCTGGCGCTGTTTTTCTTAACTACGGGACCATTGTCGGTAGCGGGACTGGCGCTTGGCGGGTTGACGCTGCTGTTTACGATACCGGTCAACGTAGTGATGGCGCAGGAACTCGTTCCGTGCCAGTCGGGTACGGTTTCGGCTCTGATGATGGGGTTTTCCTGGGGCTCGGCGGGAATGATCTTCATCCCGCTTACCGGTTGGGCGTCGGATCACTTTGGGATGCAGGCGGCGCTCAGCAGTCTGGTGCTGTTTCCGATCATTGGGATATTGCTGACCCTCAAGCTTCCCAAGCACTTGTGAGGCGGACAATGAGCCTGAAGAAAGCGGTGTGCCTGTTGAGCGGCGGGCTGGACTCGTCCACATGTCTGGCGTACGCCTGCCGGGAGGGCTTCGAATGCTACGCTCTTTCGTTCGATTACGGGCAGAGGCACCGGGTTGAGCTCGAAGCCGCGGCGAGGGTGGCGGCTCGCCTGGGAGCGGCGCGCCATCTCGTATTCCCGATCGACTTGCGGTTATTCGGCGGTTCCGCCTTGACGAGCGATACGCCTGTTCCCAAGGGAAGGGGCTTGGCGGAGATGACCGCGGCGATCCCGGCAACCTATGTTCCGGCGCGGAACACCATTTTTCTGTCGCTGGCGCTGGCTTGGGCGGAGGTGCTGGGCTGCTCGGATGTCTTTATTGGCGTGAATGCCATCGATTACTCGGGTTACCCGGATTGCCGTCCGGAGTTCATCGCGGCGTTTGAGCAGATGGCGAACCTGGCTACGCGGGCGGGGGTGGAAACAGGCGCCCGCTTCCGGATACACACGCCGCTTGCAGGGCTTAGCAAAGCCGGCATCGTGAAACTGGCGCTCGAGTTGGGCCTCGACTTCGGTCTCACGCACAGTTGTTATGATCCCGGACCTGAAGGCGCTCCTTGCGGGCAGTGCGACTCCTGCATCCTGCGGCGCAAGGGCTTTGAGGAAGCCGGAGTGGCGGACCCTGTGGAGCGCCGATGATCCGGATTGCCGAGATCTTCCACTCCCTGCAAGGCGAGGGGATCCTCGCCGGGACGCCTTCGGCGTTCATCCGGACGAGCGGCTGCAACCTGCGCTGTTGGTGGTGCGATACGCCTTACGCCTCCTGGGAGCCCGAAGGCGAGCTCATGAGCGCGGAGGAGATAGCGGAACAAGCGGGCGCCTTCGGAGCGGATTACGCAGTGGTGACAGGCGGCGAGCCGATGATGTTCCCTGAAATTGTGGACCTCACGCAGAGCCTGCGCCGGCTGTTCCGCCACATCACGATAGAAACCGCCGGCACCGTCTACCATCCGGTGGCATGCGATCTGATGAGCATCAGCCCGAAGACCTCCAACTCCACCCCTTGGGACAGGGATGGCGGCAGGTGGGCGGCTCAGCACGACCGGTTGAGGATTCAGATGGATGTTCTGAAGCGCTTGATGCGGGAGTATCCGTATCAGCTTAAGTTCGTCGTCCAGTCTCCCGCCGACATGGATGAGATCCGGGCTTTAGTCAGGGTCTTAGGCGCCGCGCGTGACCGCGTGGTCCTGATGCCGGAGGGCGCGAAGCCCGAGGCGCTGCGGGAACGCAGCCTCTGGCTGGCTGAAATCTGCCGTGAAGAGAACTTCCGCTTCACCCCCCGCTTGCACATTGACCTGTGGGGCGGGCGGCGCGGGGTATGATGTCTATTCGAGCAGCCGCATCCTGCGGGCGGCTGCGGCAATGACTTCCAGCGCCCGGTCCAGGTGCTCGCGGGTGTGCGTGGCGGTGACGATGGTGCGGACGCGCGCTTTGCCTTTCGGTACGGTCGGGTAACCGATTCCGGTGGCCAGCACGCCGCCTTCGAACAAGGCTTGGGAGAACTCGTGGGCGGTTTTGGCTTCTCCGACGATGATCGGCGTAATCGGAGTTTCACTTTGGCCGGTGTTCAGCCCCATCTTGGCGAGTTCGCTCTTGAAATATCCGGTATTGCGCCAGAGCTGTTCGATTCTCTCCGGTTCGCTCTCCAGCAGGTCGAACGCGGCAAGACACGCGGCGGTCACCGCCGGAGGGTGGGATGTCGAAAACAGGAACGGGCGCGCGCGGTGATAGAGGAATTCGATCAAATCCCGGCTGCCGCACACATACCCGCCCAGCACGCCCACCGCCTTGGAGAGGGTTCCCACCTGCACATGCACGCGCCCGTGCAACTGGAAGTGGTCCACCGTTCCGCGCCCGTTCCGCCCCAACACGCCTGAGGCGTGAGCGTCGTCCACCATCATGATCGCGCCGTGGCGCCCGGCTGCCTCCACCAAAGCGGGCAGCGGACCAATGTCTCCGTCCATTGAAAACACACCATCGGTAATCAGGAGCTTGCGCCCGGGCTGCGAATCGAGATCGGCGAGGATCTCCTCCGCTCTCGCCACGTCCTTATGCGGGAAAACGTGGATTTTGGCTTTCGACAGCCGGCAGCCGTCGATGATGCTGGCGTGATTCAGCTCATCCGAAATGATGTGATCATCCGGACCGAGAATCGCCGACACCGTTCCAGCGTTGGCGGCGAATCCGGATTGGAAGACGACGCAGGCTTCGACATGCTTAAAAGCGGCGATGCGGCGCTCCAACTCCATGTGCAGCGCCATGGTGCCGGAGATGGTCCGGACGGCGCCGGAGCCCACCCCGAACTTGCGTGTGGCGGCGATGGCGGCTTCAACCAGCTTGGGATGGTTAGCCAAGCCCAGGTAGTTATTCGATGCGAGATTGATCACCTCGCGCCCGTCGAAGCGGGACACCGGATCGCAAGCCGACTGCAATTCCCGCAGGCGGAAGTACGTCCCCGACTGCTTGAAGGATTCCAACTGCTCGCTGAGGTATGCCAGGGGGTTCATATTGGGATCGCCTCTATTTCATGGCTCGTTCCAGGGCGCCGGCGAACTCCATAAGGGCAGGATCAGGCGCGCCCCGGACGACGACGAGATACTCCTTCTTGTGAAATGGCACGGCGCCGGGTTCGGCGCGCCATCTTTGGAGAGCTTCGAATGCGCCCGCCTCGGACGTCATCTGGTAAGCGACGGCGGCGACGCGCCCGGCGCCCTCATACTCGAAGCGGCGCGCCTGCTTGCAGCCAAGCGCGCGGAGGGTTTCCGGAACAGCCGTCTCAGGCGCCTCCGAAACCCGCTTCCAACCGCCGGCCAGGCTTTCGGGAAATGGATCCGCGGCGGGGCGGCTGCACGCGAAGGCGGCCAGAAGCAACGCCGGGAGTATAGCTCTCACTTGTGTGGTCATTCCAGCATCTATGATAGTTGGGAGAGGTTGTGACTGCTCAACCATGGCCAAGCTGA
>Ga0101944_10008022_pt1 | contig 10268 bp, 6 predicted proteins | sample DewCreD2012metaG_FD_75245 | JGI IMG/M metagenome (GOLD analysis project Ga0101944, IMG submission 75245) | Hot spring sediment bacterial and archeal communities from British Columbia, Canada, to study Microbial Dark Matter (Phase II) - Dewar... ...
TGTGCGCTCCGAGCAAGACCTGGCGTCGCCCAACCTGTTCGCTTCCTCTTCGAACGATGAGTATTACGAGGAAGAAGAGCGCAGCGCTTTCCGCTCCAGCGGCTCCAGAGGGCAGACCAAAAGCCGCACCCCGGTGCTGGATAACTTTGGCCGCGACATCACGAAGTTGGCCGAAGAGGGCAAGTTAGACCCCATCATCGGCCGAGAGACGGAAATCGAGCGGGTTAGCCAAATCTTGAGCCGGCGCAAAAAAAACAACCCCATCCTTATCGGCGAGCCGGGCGTGGGCAAGACGGCCATCGTAGAAGGCTTAGCCTTGCGCATCGTCCAGAAAAAAGTGAGCCGCACGCTCTTCAACAAGCGCATCGTCATGCTCGACTTGGCGGCCCTGGTTGCTGGCACGAAATACCGCGGCCAGTTTGAGGAGCGCATCAAAGCCATCATGAACGAGCTGGAGAAAAGCCGCGACGTCATCCTGTTTATTGATGAAATTCACACCATCGTGGGTGCAGGTGGCGCCTCCGGCTCGCTGGATGCTTCCAATATTTTCAAACCCGCCCTGGCGCGTGGCGAGCTGCAATGCATCGGCGCCAGCACTCTGGACGAGTACCGCCAGTACATCGAAAAAGACGGCGCCCTCGACCGCCGCTTCCAGCGCGTGATGGTGGACCCGCCCACGATGGACGAGACCATCAACATTCTAAAGAACATCCAATCCCGTTACGAAGAATTCCACAACGTCAAGTATAACGATGCCGCCATCACGGCGTGCGTGCGCTTGAGCGATCGCTACATCACCGACCGCTTCTTGCCCGACAAGGCCATTGACGTGCTGGACGAAGTGGGTGCGCGCGTACACCTCAAAAACATCTCCGTACCTAAGCACATCGAAGAGTTGGAGAAAAAGATCGAGGCCATTAAGGAGCAAAAGAGCGCGGCCGTTAAAGACCAACAATACGAGCTGGCTGCCAGTTTGCGCGACCAAGAAACAAAACTCATTCGTCAGCTGGAACTCGCCAAAATAGAGTGGGAAGAAGAGAGCAAAACAAAGCGCTATCCGGTGGAAGAGGACGACGTCGCTGAAGTTGTGGCGATGATGACCGGTATCCCTGTGCGCAAGGTGGCCACTAGCGAAAGCAAAAAGCTCGTCAACATGGCCGACGATTTGCGCAAGATGGTCATTGGCCAAGACGAAGCTATCTTGAAGGTAACTAAAGCCATCCAGCGCAACCGCGTGGGCTTGAAAGACCCCAAGAAGCCCGTTGGCTCCTTCATCTTCCTCGGCCCTACGGGGGTAGGTAAAACGGAACTGGCGCGGGCACTAGCTCGCTACCTCTTCGACAGCGAGGATGCCCTGGTGCGCATCGACATGTCGGAGTACATGGAGAAATTCTCCGTCAGCCGCCTCATTGGGGCGCCCCCGGGCTACGTAGGCTACGAAGAAGGCGGCCAGCTGACCGAGCGCGTGCGCCGCAAGCCGTACTCGGTGGTCCTGCTGGACGAAATCGAAAAGGCACACCCCGACGTGTACAATATCCTGCTGCAAGTACTCGACGATGGCCAGCTCACCGATGGTTTAGGGCGGCGGGTAGATTTTAAAAATACCCTCATCATCATGACCTCTAACATCGGCGTTCGGCAGCTGAAGGACTTCGGCCAAGGCGTGGGCTTTGCTACTAAAGCGCGCATGGAAGCCATGGAAGAAAACGCGCGAGCCGTCATCCAGAACGCGTTGAAGCGCACCTTCTCCCCCGAATTCCTCAACCGCGTGGACGATGTGGTCATCTTCAATTCGCTGGGGCGCGACGAAATCTTCCGCATCATTGACAACGCGTTGCTTAGCCTGACGAAGCGCCTGCAGAACCTGAAGCTGACGCTGGTGATGAGCGAGGAAGCCAAAACGTTCGTGGCGGAAAAAGGCTATGACCCGCAGTTTGGCGCTCGACCGCTGCACCGCGCCATTCAGAAATACATTGAAGACCCCATGGCGGAGTTTATCCTCAGCGAGAACCCACCGGAAGGGGCGGTGTTAGAAGCCATGCTCAACGAAAACAAGGACGGGCTAATTATTCGCTACAGTAACGCCCCTGACAGCCCAGTGTCGGCAGCGCCTGCCACCAGCGAGGATAACAGCGCCAGCGAGGAATAATCCACCTTCCTCGTTTACTTGAATAGAAAAGCAGGGAAAATCGCCTTTGCGAAAGGGCGCCACTCATATTTTACCCACCATGAGTACTTGGGTAGGTATAGCATTGCCTTGCGGCTTGTCTTCAACAGAAATGGCAAAGGCCTGCGCTTCTGGCAAGAAGGGCAGGCGCTGGAAGGCGTCTTCGCCGTTTAGCTGCACCATACCCATGCTTACGGGCTTGCCCTGAACAATTGCCCAGAATTGAAAATAGCGGCCCGGAGGCGGTGCAGGCAGCGAGTTGATATCGAGCACTGTTTCGGCTCGCACGGAGTTGTGCCACACGGTCGCAGCAACTTTGCCCGCCGCTTCCTCCGAGGCATTGCTCAGGACGATAGCTTGCGTGTTAGGGTCGCGCAAAAGCGCTACAACCTCCTGCAGCCGAGCGCTTTGTTGGTTGCGCTTTTCGCAATCGGCAACCTGTTGTTCCAAGAGTTGTAACTGCTCACTTAGGCGGCTCCGCTCGTTTACTTGCCACAGCAATGCCCCTCCTAAGAGCAACACGGCTGCCCAAGGCAGGGCTGACTGCCAGCGCCCCAAGCGCCTGACCGCAGAGGGTGTGGAAGGGCCGGCTTCAGCCCGAGCGCGTTCCAAGAGGGCTTCTTTGAGGTGGGGTGGTGGCGGAACGGCATGTGCGTGCGCTATTTGCTCCAGCGCTTGCTCTATGGCTTCCAGCTCCGCCCGCACCTCGGGATGCGCTTGCAGCATCTGCTCTACCTGCGCACGCTCTTCGGGAGTACACTGTCCTAAGGCGTATGCTTCCAAAATTCCACTCGCTATGAAGGATTTGACATCCATGGTTTTTGCTTGTCAGTTACGTAAATAGGCGCTTCATGGCCTTTAGGGTAAAAATAGGAGCATCAACAGTACCGCAGGAGTTTGTTCTCCAAAAGCCCGCCTCAATTCGCGAATAGCTTGGCGTACGCGTGTCTTGACGGTGCCGAGCGGAAGGTTGGCTTTCTCGGCCGCTTCCTCCTGAGTGTACCCTTGAAAATACAATAAATCAATTAACAGGCGGTGCTTCTCGTCCAGCTGCGCCACCAGATCTCGCAGGCCGATGTGGTCTGGGTTTACCGATTGACCGCCTGGATTATGTACGAGTATATCCAGGGAGTCGGTTTTTTGCTGCTGCCGATAGGGCGCGGAGCGAAGGGCGTCAATAGCTGTATTGCGGGCGATATTGACCAGCCAAGTAAAAAGCCGTCCTTTGTGCGGGTCGTAGCTGTCTATGTTTTTATAGGCTTTCAGGAAGGTGTCTTGTAACACCTGCTCGGCTACTTCGGCTCTGGGCACGATACGCACAATGACACCGTAAAGGGCGCCGCTGTACGCATCGTACAGATCACTCAGAGCCTTGGGCTCTCTTCTTCGGAGTCGCTCAATGAGAGCATCGGCTTTTGACAACATGACGGCTAGCGTATTCAACGTATTTTCCAATGGCAGCGAAGATAAGTCGAACAAAAACAAACGAGCAAAACGCTATAGAGGAAGCCCAAGCCTCCGTGGGCTTAGCTCTTGCCTTCCCGTTGCCTTTGGGCTTCTGATGCGCTCTCTTGCGGCTCAAAGGAGGCAAGACGCGCCTGGTTTAAAAAGGCCACAAGGGCAGCAAAAAACGCTGCACCCCTGCGGCGCTATGCAAAGCACGGCAGGGGTGAGTGACTTTCCTCCCTGAGTTCAAAAATCACAGAGGCCTCACATTTTCCAGTCCAATCGGACGGTATAACTGCGCGGCCCTTCCAACAAGGCAGGGCGGTAGGAGTACACCTGATTTAGAGCGTTATTGCACAGCAAGCTGACCTTGAGATGCTCGCCAAACTTGCGGGAAAAGCGAAGGTCAAGAAGGGTAAACCCCTTGTTGTAGCGGTCGCGGAACGACTTCACCCCTGGAATACCCAGTTCGAACACCAGGTCCACGGCTTCCATATGGCTGTTGTATTGCACAGAGGCCCCAGTGGCATAAGCACCAATGTTGTATTCTGCGTCCACTTTCACCATGTCGCGAAAGCGGTATTTCAGCACATTTTTGTTAATAGAGGTCTTGTACTTAGCCTGGTCAAACGTCTCGCCTGGAGCCAGTCGGTAGATAGGGTTGGTGCGCGTCCAGCCCGACAGAAGGTAGAACGTGCCTGGACCGATGCGACCTTGCCCCATGAGGGACGCTTCGAAGCCGGTGATGCGCGTATCACCCACGTTTTTGGATTTGAAAATAATGGTTGGGAAAAGACGGTCTAAGTCAAACTCCATCATGTTATCGTATTCCATGGTGAAGCCTGTCAGGTCTAAAAACCCTAAAAAGCGCCCCAGCGCGAAGCCCTGTTTGATGCCCACCTCGGCCGTCCAGCCAGTTTCAGACACCAAGTCGGGGTTAGGAGCAACATTGCCTACGCCAAAGGAGGTGTTGATAAATTTTTCTGCTATGGTGGGGTATCGGTATCCTTGCCCCCAAGAGGCGCGCAGGAAGGTGGCCTTAGCCGCCTGGAAATTCGCCCCTATTCGAAAGACTGGGCGTCCTTCGCGCGTGATGCCATTGGGGATAGTGTCGTACTCAATAGGGCTTATTTGGATAACCTCCGGGCTTTTCAGGGCATTTTGCTCATAGCGCACGCCACCGGAGAGATTGAGGCGGTCAAAGGCTTTCCAATCCAGTTGAAAGTAGCCGGCATAGTTTTGAGTATTGTAGTCGCCGCGATACAGAAGGGCTTCCACTGTAGTATAAATGCCAACAACGCCGGTCGTCATGACCAGTCCAATGTCGCTCATAGTGCGCTGAAACTGGTATTCGGCGTAAAGCATATCGCTCTTGTTGCTTTGGTCGTCGGTATTGTCATTGAAAACGTGATAGTATCGCCCCAAGAAGCGATGGCGGTTGCCATAGGGGTCGAAGTATTGCACGCTAGGGTCAATGAAATAGCGCAAGCGCCCCAGGTTGGCCGTAGTGGAGTTAGCGCCCGGCAAATAGGCTCCTGTGGAGTCATTAGCCCAAGTGAAGAAAGAGCCGCTGCGGCCAACATTAAAGTTAGCGTTGAGGCTGATGGCGAGGCGGTCGGTAACGCGGAAGCGCACGTTGGGGGTTACGCGCAGATAGCGCGAGTACGTGTCTTTGTTGTAGCTGTCGCGGTAAGCGCCAAACGAGCCAAAGACGAAGTCCCAGCGTCCGGCCTTGCGCCGATGCGCAAAGCTGTAGCCCGCTTCTATGGGCAGTAAAATGCCGGAGGTATCGGTGCCCCACCATTTCATTTGCCTATTGCGCGGGTTGCCCCACACTTGGCTGAATACAGCGGCATCGGTTTCCGGTGCATCAGGAGCGTAGCGCGTGCGAATGTTGATGATGCCGTTCATCGCTGAGCTGCCGTACAGGGCGGAAGCTGCACCCTTGAGCACCTCTATCTGGCTGATGTTCTCCACGGGAAAATCTGCCCAGTTGGGATAGCCTGCATCGGCCTGAAGGGCCGGAATGTCGTCCACTAAGATGAGCACACGCGTGCCTGCGCCATAGGCAAAACCCGCGCCGCCGCGAATGCTGGCCTGACCATCAACGATCGCTACGCCTGGAATTTTGACTAAAGACTCGTCAATCTGAGTGGAGTTCACGTTTTCGATGAGGCGCGGGCGAAGAATATCCAAAGAGACCGTAACCTCGCCCAACGGCTTTTCGAATTTGCCTGCCGTCACCGTGGCCTGTTGCAGAAGGTTGTCGGCGTAGCTAAGTTGAATGCTTAGTTCCGCTGTCCGGCCTTCCGCCACGCGCACCACTTGGCGCAACGGCTCGTAGCCGGTGTAGGTGAAGGAAAGCTCGTAGCTGCCCGCGGGCAGCTCAAACAGAAATCGGCCTTCGGCATCCGTAGCCCTAACCAGTGCCCCAGCGCGTACGGTAACCCCAGGCAGCGGCTCGTTGCGCTCCCGGTCGGTGACCACACCGCGCAAGGTGGCGTTTTGGGAAAACAGAGCAGTAGTCAAGAGAAAAAACAGGAGGGTAAGCGTCTGACGCATAGCCTTTTGAGTATGGGTTTAGTGAAAAAATGACCGAAGGTGGATTAAACAAAGTAAGGCCGTAAAAGTACAGTTTTTTGTCACCGCGTCAAGATGGCCGCGTTTAGCGGCGTTTTCCGCGGTTGGCGGAGCCTCGTTTTCTTGAAAAGCAAAAAAGCCGCACCTTCGCGCCACTTTATCGGTCTCAAAACACGACGAACGCTTTTGCTGGATATGGAGCAGGCTTTTGAACCCAACAACCCCTGGCGCGTTGCTGCCGCCGCCATCTATCGCAAACCCACGGACTCGCGCATTTTTGGCAGCGTAGAGCTGGACGTTACAGAATTGGAGGCTTTTGTATTGAAAAAGCGCCGCGAAGGATTGCGCATCACCGTTATGCACCCCATCCTTCTCCTGATTGCGCGCGGTGTGCGTACGGAGGTGCCCGAAATGAACTGCTACGTGCGACGCGGGCGCCTTGTACATCGCGAGCACATCAACATCACCGTGAGCGTGCTCGTAGAAGGTGGTACGCAGATTAGCTCCGTTACGGTGCCCGACGCCGACCGGCTCTCTTTGCCCCAGCTGGCCGAGGTGCTGCTGGAGCGCGTGCGCAATTCGCGTCAAGGAAACGAAGAGAAAGCATCCGACTCAAAAGGGCTGCTGGTGCGCCTACCCTGGCCGTTGCGCAGCTGGTTGGTGCGCTTGGCCAAGTGGATTTCTGTAGACCTGGGCATTGCCATACCAGCCTTAGGGCTGTCGCCCGATGCCTTTGGCTCCTTCATTCTGTCTAACATCGGCAGTATCGGTTTAGACGTAGGCTATGCGGCACTTATGCCCTTGTCCAACGTCTCGTGCGTCGTCACCATGGGCAGCGTGCAAAGCAAGCCTGTCGTGCTCGACAATCAAATCGTGCCGCGGCGCATCCTGACCATCAACGCTGTTTTCGATCATCGCGTGGCCGATGCTGTGCACGTGGGCAAGATGTTTAAATACCTCAAAGCCATCGTTAAGACCGGCGACTTTGAGTGGTTGTGCGAGCCGGTTAAGAGCGAAACTTGACCACCACCTTGGTCTCTTGGCGGTAGTTGTTGTCGGCGTGGTTGTAGCGCACCTGCAGCAAAACGCGCCCTGCAGGGATGCCTTGAGCCAACAAGAACGACCGCCAAGCCGCTATTTTGAGAGCAGCCAAAGTTTCCAAATTCAGCGAAGCATCGGCGGGCAAGGTACGCGTCTGGGTCATGACGGCTGCAGTTTCATTATCCACCAAAGAGTACACCAGTGGGCTGTCGCCGAGAAAGCCATCGTAAGTTACACCTGGTTCGTAGGTCAAGGTGCTGCGGTCTTCCTGCAGTTCAGTGACGAGCGTGATGTTGTCCAGCACTAACCCCTGCTCTTGCATGCGCCGGATTTGCTGCACAATGTGTTGAGCCAGGGCAATTTTGGTTGAGCCAAGGACATAGTCCTCCTCATCGTCGGCAAAATGGTACGTAACGGCCGCTGCTCCCGGGAAAACGAACGTGCGCAAGGGAAGCAGACTGGGTGGCAACCCTGGTGCTTGGCGCAGGGCCTGCATAAAGAGCGCCTGTACGCATTCGCCGTCGCCGAGGCGGACACAGTCGTTTTCCTTTCGCTGAGGGCGTATGGCAGCGCAGTGCTCTGTCAGGCGCTGATGGGTGGCCGCTGAGGCTTCGGTCTGGCTGTTGATTTCGGCTACTTGCCTCTCGATGTCGCGCAGCGCAGCGCGCGTCTCCGGGGAGATGCTGCCACCGCCTTCGCTAACGGTGCGGACGGTGTTCTGAGCCTGCTGCTCCAAGAGAGCGAGGGCTCTCAGCGCCTGCCGCATTTGCTGCAGTTCTGCCTCGCTTTGGGCCAGCAGCAACACGCAGGTGTCGGCAGTCATGGCCTGCCTCTGAGGCGTCGGGTCGCTCTCTGCCAGGCTCAGCAGCGCGCTTAAGTCGGCTTGGCGTTGGCGCAACAACCCGGCCGACAGTTCGAACGCCTGCCTCAACGCCGACACCGCCTCCTGCTCGCCGCGCAGGAGATTGACGGGCGCTGGAGACAATGGGCTCTCTTCGATACGCGGAAGGTACGTGCGCCGCGCCAGCGCCACACTGGCGCCAAACTCATAAGTGGCGCCCAAAGCGCGGTGAAATTCGGCACAGGCCGTCAAACGCAATACCGACCAAGGGGCCAGCCCCAGCACAAAGCGAGCGCCACCGCCGTGAGAGCGAAGCCCTATGCCCGCCATAAGGCGGTCTTCCGGCAAAAAGTAGGCGTTCAGGTTGAGGTCAAAAGCCCTTTTGACACTCCCGCCAGCCCGCACCATAAGCGCCGGCTCTATGGCAAGGGCGTGCAGCTGGTGGCGGTAGCGCGTGTTGATGAGCACATGCGGCGCGGTGCGATAGCCTAATTGGTCGCTGCCATCTTGGGCGAGGTTGAGCTCGCTGGTGAACAGCTGCGCTGCTGCTGCGTCCACAGCTAAGGTGGAACCGCTCCGCCATCGGCGCTCGGCGAAGAGCCCAGGGCCACCGTCAAAACGAAGGCGGTTTACCGTGCCCTGAAATAAGCCTACGTCCACCGCATTGCCGAGGCGGTTGGCGTTGAGGTTGAACTGGTACGACCGCACGCCAGCGCCCACGCCTAACGCCAGCCGCCAATGCTCGGCGTTGATGAGCTGATAGGCAAAAAAGCCCGTGACTTGCGTCTGGCGCAATAAATGGGCTAAATCAGTGCTCGCCTGCACGCCTACACCAATCCGTTCGGGCATCAAGCCCGACAGGTCGGCATGCAGCAAGTATGTGTTGGGCCGCGCTTCGGCAGGTAATTGTTGAAATTGCAAGCGGTACGCTGCTGCCAGCATTCCTTGCCCGTCAGCACCTTGTGCTGCGGGGTTGAACAACCGCGGCACCCATTGATGTTGGTTAAAATACGGCATTTGTTGCGCAGGCAGGCCGCCGCCTACGAACAAGCCGCCTAAAAAAGGGAGTAATCGGAATAGACGCATAGTGGCTGAAAGTGACGTTCGTTGAGTGAATGCACGAACAAAAGCAAAATACGTGCTATTTCCGCAACGAGCGGTAGTAGAATCTTCAATGCGTCTAGCTGCCGACAGGTCGTTTTAGCAAGCGTTTGCCTCAAAAACGCTTGAGGGCCACTTCTATCCAGGTGGTCTCGCCACGCTTGAGCACCACGTCCGTGAGCGTTAGGCTTTGATAGCCCACTTTCCCTAGCACGACGGTGTAGGTTCCCGGCGTGCCTGCCCCTGTTTTAAATGTACCATCCGGGCGCGTTGTGTCGGTGTATGCCGTTCCTTGCACCACCACCTTGACTCGAGGCAGCGGCTGTCCGCTATCGGCATCGGTGACCCGCCCCTCCAGGTAAGCGGCCCGCTCATATACTGGCTTGAGAATGAATAGCCCCTCATTTCGGGCAGTAGCGATGATGTTGCCCGAAGGTAGGTAGGGCGAAGCATCCCAGACCAGGGAGTTGCCCAAACGGATATGGGCTATCTCGATGAGGTTATCGGGCCGATGCGCATCTACGAGCGTCAGTTGCCCTCCGTAGGAAGGGTTGACAAGATAGTTATTAAGCACGCGCACGTTGTGCACCTCCTGGGTAGGGTGCTCACTGGGGTAGTAAGTATCTAACAGGCGAATATCGGCCAGGTTCGACACATCGAAGCTAGCCAACGGCGCGTTCCAGCGCTCGTCCGTGGTGAACAGGTAACGGCTGTCGTCGGAGAGCCAGCTGTTGTGGTTAAACTCGGCCGGCGTGCGCTGAACAGCCAGCAGCATGGGTTTCTCTTTGTTCGACACGTCGAACACGCTAAAGCGCCCGGCGTAGATCTCACTAGCCCAGAGCGTATCGCCTCGAATGTAGCCATCGTGGACGTATGGCGCCTTCGTGATGCTCTTGACTACAGGATTCCATGGGTCGCTGAGGTCGCAGATAACGGTGCCCTGTTGCGTGCCACCAAAGATGTACAGGTAGCCATCGGCGCACGCTACGGTGTGGCGGTCGCCCCCGCCGAGCGCAACGTCTCAAGCTGGCTCTTCGCGAAGTCCGCGTTGGCCTGCTTGCCTTCAGGATCGAGCTCGAGATACCGCTCGAA
>Ga0101944_10008025_pt1 | contig 10256 bp, 3 predicted proteins | sample DewCreD2012metaG_FD_75245 | JGI IMG/M metagenome (GOLD analysis project Ga0101944, IMG submission 75245) | Hot spring sediment bacterial and archeal communities from British Columbia, Canada, to study Microbial Dark Matter (Phase II) - Dewar... ...
ACATTAAGAAAGCCGTGTTGCTGGATGTGAACGGTTATCCTTCCCGTTCTATTCCCGTTGAAAGTGTGAACGGCGGCGTGGCGGTGGCATTGCCCGCCGACGCCATGTACCTCGTTTTGTCCCCCTAAGACCGAGTCGCAGGGGAGAATTGCTTCGCGGTCGATCGTTGCGTGGTAGTATGAGCATCCGTTCCCCCATATTCGTTGCTTCCCAACTGGAGCCGGTCCCCCATGAGAAAGATTTCAGCGTCTGGGAATCGCATGTCCCATCAAAACATGCCGCGTCGTGATTTTCTGGCCACCAGCCTGGCGATTGCGACGGCCGGTTGCACCATGTCCAAAAGCCCGGACGCTGCGGAACCGACCGGCTCCGCGGCGGAAGGGGAGTGGATTTCCCTCTTCAACGGCACCGATCTTGACGGCTGGCGGGCCTCAGAAAACACCGCAAGCTGGCAGGTCCGCGACGGCGTCCTCTCCGCCGACGGCCCGAGAAGTCATCTGTTCTACGTCGGCAAGGCGGCGCCGACGCCCTTCCGCAATTTCGATTTCATGGTGGACGTCATAACCGAGAAGAATGCCAACTCGGGAATATTCTTTCACACGGACTTCGTGGAAACCGGCTCGCCTCCTAAGGGATACGAGGTACAAATCAACAATTCGTACCCGATGATCGGCGATAATCCCGAATTCCGTCGGACCGGCGGATTGTTCGCCATTCGCGATATTTACAAGGCTTGGTTGCCGGATGACGTGTGGTTTCGCGTTCGCGTCTGCGTGATCGGCAAACGCGTTCGCGTTTGGGTCAACGACATTCCCACCGTGGATTATGTAGAGCCTGAGGATCCGCCGCGGGCCAGGAATCGCGTGCTTCGCCGCGTGTCCGAGGGCACCATTGCGCTACAGGCCCATGACCCGGGAAGCCGCATGCGATTCCGCAATCCTCGCATCCGGCTGCTGCCCGACGATGCCGATCCCCTGGCCGAACCGCGGGCATCCGAGGAAGGCTACGGTTTGAAACCGGGGTTGATCGATCAGATGGCGGCCCTCGGAGTGCCGATTACCGATTTCCACGTTCATATTCGCGGCGGAATGACGGTGGACAAGGCCGTGGTTCGCCAGGCCGTGACCGGCGTCAACTGCGGCGTCTTGGAGAACGTCGGTCGAGGCTGGCCCATCGACGACAATGACAAGTTGAGGGCCTTCCTCGACGGGGCCGCCGGACGGCCGGTTTTCGTGGGCGTGCAGGTCAATGATCGCGATTGGGCCGACGTGTTGGCGCCGGACCTTGTCGCCCGATTGGATTACGTCCTTGCCGACACCATGATCATGCCGATGCCGCACGACGACAGCCCTCCGGTCAAGCTGTGGATTACGGACAGCTACACGATCGACGACCCCGACGCCTGGATGGAACGGTACGTCCGGCACAACCTGCGGGTGCTTTCGGAGCCGATCTCGATTTTGGCCAATCCGACTTGGCTGCCGCCCGCGTTGGCGTCCCAATACGATCGTCTGTGGACGGAGGAACGGATGACCAAGATCGTCCGTGCGGCGGTGGATCGCGGGCGGCGGGTTCATCGAGGGCAGCCCGGCGCACACCTACGGCACCGGCGCGGCCCTGAGCGTGGTGCTGCGCAACAACGGCAATGCCGAGTACACCGGCGCCGCCAGCGTGGTGGTCAGCGGTCCGGCACCGGACACGAACACCGTGTCCAACGTCCGCTTTCAGCGCTCGGGAATGGTGCTGAACACCGGCGGGGGCTTCGCCAACTTCAAGGTTTGGCTGCCCGCGGGCTTTGGCATCCGCTCCGCGCCCAACTCCCGCATGACCACCGGGTTTCTCGAGTTCAACAACGTCAAGCTGGCGCAGAGTCTGCGCCCCGGGATGGCTGACCTCGTTTTTACCCCGCCGGCCGGTCTTTGGGGGGCCGAAGAAACCAAGCCGGTCTGGATCGAGGGCCAGGAGTTGCGCTGGACCATCGCCAACGGACGGTTCGCGCTCAAGCCCACCGGCCGCTGCGAATACGTTCGCAGCAACGAACTGGCGCGCCTGGCCGCGGCGCCGGTGCCGGCGGCACAGCGGTTCAAGCGCTCGAACGAGCAGCTTTTCCAGGCCGCGCGCGCCGTCACGTCGGCCACTGTGGAAATCCGGGCGCACACCGACGGCACGGCCCGGCTCTACGCGGAGTTTGATCTGGGGCCGGGCGGGTTCGTGACCCATTTCCCCTATGACTCCGATGTGCGTCACAACGGCGGGGTGCTGTCGGTCAAAGACGACGTGGTGGACAGTGCGGTCAGCAAGCTCAACGGGGTCCTGCCGCTCAAGCTGCAATATGCGCGTGACTGCGCCGAGCCGTTGTGCAGCGGCGGCGCCGGGCCGGCCACGCTCGAATTCAAGCCGGACGGCGAGACCCTTCACATCACGCGCGACGCCGGCCTGACCCGTGGCGGCACGCTCACCACGCCCGCGCCGTTGAACTGGGGTTGGATCGGCTTGCCGGCCATTCAAAAGTACGCTCACCGCACGGAGCCTTTCACCGCGACGACCTACGCCATGGCCGGTTCCTTCCTGCGCGGCGACGACACGACCCTCAACGCACTGCATCGCGCCGGGGTGCTGTTGTTCACCGGCGTCGGACCGAGCGACCCGGGGCAGGTCGAGCGGCCCGGCCGGCCGGCCTACCAGGCAGGTTTGGGGGATTACCCGGGCCTGAACTTCCGCGTGGGTACCGATGGCGCGAAGAACGGCGAGAGCGTGCTCGGTGGCAAACCCACCGGCACCTACCCGTTGCGCGGCCGAGCCAAGTACTACGTCCGCAAGGCCGGCGTGAGTGGCATCCACGAGGCGGTCTTCGGCGCGTTCCCGCCCACCGCGCAGATTTACGGCTACGACTTCCAGTTCTCGAACTTCGGCCTGGCCTTCCTGGACAGCCGCAACGTGGACAGCCGCACGCAGGGCTCGGTCAAGATCAAACACCCCTCGGACTTCACACTGGCCTTCGAGGAACTCAAGTTCACCTGCTTGGGTGCGCTGGACGACGCCAAGGTCGCTCCCGGTCAAGAGAACAAGGTGCTGGCTTTCTGGCAGGCGGACTTCACGCCGCTGGCGATGAAGTTCGACCGCAAGGCCAGCGCGGCGTGTAACCCGGGCGAGGGTTTTCTCACTGTGGGCGTGATGGCCTGGGCGCAGCACGTGGACGCCCCGCTGTTCGGCACCCTGGGCTGGCATCCCAACGGCAACCTCATCACCCGCGCCGACAACGCGCTGGACCCGCCGTTTGATTCGCGCCTCAAGCTGCCCAATAGCTTCAAACTCAAAGGCCCGGGCAACGAGAAATACACCTTTACCCCGGTCAACGACGCCTACTACAACAACTGGGATTTCTACAAGACCGCGCCCGGCTTTATCAACCTCGCCGGCAAGCTCGACGTGCCGTTCTTCGAGGACCTCAAGGTCCACATGCACACCAGTGCGGACAAGGACGGCACCGGCGCGCCCATTTATCTGATGGGCGGCTGGCCAGGAAAGGGCTTCGAGATCGCCGGCCAGAATTTCTTCAACGCCAACCCCGCCGACCCCGACAACCGCGGCTTCCCGACCGACACCACGGTGGCCGGTTACCGCCAGGGCAACACCGACAACAATCTCAAGTACCTGGTGCGCGCCCAGCGCAACTGGCTGGGCGTGGTGGACTTCGACTACCCGCTCAAGTGGAGCACCACCACCCGCGCCTTCACGATCTTCCGTCCGGTGCAGAACAAGCTGCTGGTCGTCAACGTCGAGCACCAGGCCAAATACCTCAGCGCCAAAAACGCCGAGTTGAAGTTCGGCATCGAGTACGAGGGCATGCCGAAGATCAACCTGGCCAACATGGTCTTTGATCAGCTCGGCGGGGCGCAAAACGCCTTCACCGGCGCGGTGCTCGGCCCGGCCCGTAACGCCCTCGAGGCCGGCATGGACCGGTTCAACGAGATGCTGCAGGACCAGATGCGCGTCTTCTACGACCAAGCCTTCGACACCCTGCTCGATCCGGTCTTCCAGGCGCTCTACAACCAGCTCAAGACCATCTACATCGCCAACGGCAACAGCTTCCCGGCTGGCGAGCCCGGCAACACCATCGCCAGCTTCATCACCGGCGGCGGCAACTCGGTGGTCAATCGCCTGAACAACTTGGTGGACGGCGCGGGGGCGGGGCAGTTCGACATCGTCAAACAGCTCGATGCGAACCTGGCACAAATCGAGGACGCGTTGCAGAAACTGGACCAGATTCTGGCCAAGGCGCCGGACGGCTCGCGGCAGATTGTGGCCCAGCTCATCAAGAACCTGGTCGGCGAGCTCGCCGCGCAGTTCGTGGGCGCCTTCGTGGACAGCAAGCTCAACGAGTTTTTGGCCACGCTGGATCCCACCCTCAGCCAGGTGGAGGCCGCGCTGGACGAGTTGCGCGGCGTGGTGGGCGACATCCGCGGTGCGCTGGCCCTGCCCGGCAACTTCCGTCAGCAGCTCAAGACCCAGCTCAACGGCCTCAACGCCCAGGTCACCGCGCTGGCCAACCAGATTCGCAACGACATCAACGGCCGCTTCAACCAAATACTCAGCCTGGGGGACAACCCCTTCACCCACTACTCCGAGGCCGAGCTGCGCGCCTTCATGCGCCAGAAGCTCGAGGACCGCTTCTTCGCCTCGGTGGTCGCCAAGACCATCCAGGAAACCATCAAGCACCGGCTCTACGACGTCGAGGCCGCCATCCGCGAGGGCGTGGACTCGTTTTTCCAGCAGGTCAACCGCGTCATCCGCGACATCATCTCCGAGTCGCTCGCCGAGGTGGACAACACGATCAACGGCCTGGCCGACGACGTGAACAGCGTGCTGGGCGCCGGACGCATCAACGGCTACGCCCACATCAACGGCGACGCCCTCAAGCTCCTGCGCCTGGACATTTACGCCCAGCTCAAGGTGCCCTCCGAGATGGAGCTCAATGCCTACTTCCAGATCAAGGAGCTGGACTCGGACGGCACGCCGGCGGCTTGCCTGCCGACCAGCGGCCGCGCCACCGAGGTCACGATGGGCGCGACCGACGTGGACGTGAAATGGATCAGCGACGGCGTGCGGGCCAACGTGGGCGCGAAGTTCACGTTCGACCCGTCGGTGTCCCCGCCACGGCTGGTGAATCTGGGCGGCGGCATCGAGCTGACCGGTGAGATCAGCTTCGAAGCCTTCAAGATCAAATACCTCGGCGCCTCGATGGGCTTCGGCCAGCTCGAGAACTTCTTTTCCTGCGCCGCCCGCGTGGCCATCAACAAATACGAGGGCATGGGCGGCATCTTCTTCGGCAAGACCTGCACGCTCGAGCCGTTCTTCTGGGACAAGGACGTCCAGGAGATTCTCGGCACGCCACCGTTCACCGGAGCCTACGTGTATGTCGAAGTCTGGATACCGCTTTCCGAGGCGCTGCTGGGCATCCCGGCGACCTGTCTCTTCCAAATTTCCGCCGGCGTGGGCGCGGGTGCCGGGTATTTCATCGAGGGCCCGACCTACGTGGGCAAGATGCTGCTGGGAGCGAACGGCGACGTGCTGTGCGTCGTGAGCGTGGGCGGCGAGATCAAGTTGGTGGGCGTCAAAAACGCCGACGGCTTGCGCCTGAAAGGCAAGGGCACGCTCTGGGGCGAGATCGGCTGGTGCCCGTTCTGCATCTCGTTCTCGAAGAGCGTGGGCCTCGAATATCGGAACAATTCGTGGAAGGTGGATTTCTAGCCATGGGCCGAACCTGTCTCCAAAGCCGATGGACCTGGCCGCGCGTCGTGGCGGGCCTGCTCGCCGCGGCCTTGTGCGGCATCATCTGGCACGGCCCGCGCGCCCGCGCCCAGGCCCCTGCGCTGCTGCCTGACACCATCTTCACCGTCGGCACCACCACCCCGGACGCCGGCGGGCGCCAGTGGGCCTACATCCTCTGGGTCGGTTCGGACAACCAGCTCGTCGTCGGCCGGCAGTTCGCGGTCTATGCCAAGGCCGGCGACGCCGCTTCCACCAACCCTTACGAGCGTCGCGCCATCACCGGCCTGCAGACCGAGCCGCCCGTCATCCGCGCCCTGCTCAACCGCGCCGCCACCCTGGGCGACGACCTCGTGCAACTCGAGCAGCGGGTGAACAATCTTTTCGCCGCTCTCCAGCCCCCGGCCGGGCCGCTGGAGCAGAAGCTCTCCGCCGTCATCCGCGGCACCATTGCCGATCCGGCCCAGCTCAACAGCCTGGTCTTGCTCGGTCGCCTGCATCCCGGGGTGAACTTCTGCCTCGGCTACGCCCATGCCGAAGTCATTCCTGCCGGCAAGACCACCTTCGAAATCCGCGAGTACGACAAGGACACCGGCCGCGACCTGGGCGTGGTGGGCCGCGTGACCGTGACCGCCGGTGCGCCGGTGGCCCTGCCCGCGCCGGGCCCGGTGGTCCAGGTGCCCGAGTCCGACCCGCGCGGCGACCTGAACATCAAACTGCGCTGGGCGTCCCCGGATGCGCTGCGCCGGCTCACGCTGCTCAATCACGGGTTCAACGTCTATCGCGTCACCAAGGCCCACGCCGAGGCCCAGGGCTGGGACATCGCGCCACCGGCCCCCGCCGTGTTGCGCGCCGCCGCCGGCAGCCACCCCGCCGTCAAGCGCGTGAACGAACTGCCCGTGCTCAAGACCAGGGACTTCTCCGCCGCCGACGTCGGCAACTTCGTCCTCGACCCGAAAACCGCCTTCCTTGCTGACGACAACGGCCGTTACCAACCCGGCGGGGTGCCCTTCGAGAACGGCGCGCAGTACTATTATTTCGTGACCTCCCGGGACGTGCTGGGGCGGGATTGGGGGCCGTCGCCGGGGTTGCTGGTCAAGGTCTGTGATCGGTTGCCGCCGGACGCGCCGCTCGCCCTCCGCGTGGAGAACGACTACACCTTCACTGGTGGCGCGGCCAAACAGAAGCTCAAGGTCCTCTGGCGGCCCAACACCAACACCGCCGACACCGTCACCGGCTACTACGTGTACCGCTGGGCGGCGCCGGACGACGTGCAGGCCGCCGGCTCCAACCCGCTGCTCAACCGCATTGCCGGTCCCATCCCCCACGTGCCCGGCAAGGCCATCTACAGCTACGTGGACGACGGTGCCGGTTCGCCCACGGCCCCGGCGGATTACTCCAAGACTTACTGGTACACCATCCGTTCGGTGGACAACGGCGCCTGCGACGGCGGCAACTTCTCCGCCCACAGCCGCCCGGTGTACGGCGTGTTGCGCGACCGCACCGGCCCGGACGGCCCCGGAGGGCGCATTGACGTGCTCTGCTGCGCCTACGCGGTCGTGGGTCGCGATCCGGTAGATTTCAACGACCCCGATGGTCGCAACCAAGACCCCAACCTCGCCTACTACGAATTCGAGGTGCGTCGTGCGCGGCCGGAAATCCGCTGGGCCGAGTTTTACTTCCGCGAGCTGGTGGAATCGAATTTCCTGGGCCGCGTTTACTTCCCGGGGGAGGAGCCGCTCCTGGTGTTGCGCTGGACCGTCCCACGCTCGCAGGTGCAGGAGGGCCAAATCATTTTCTGGTGCCGCGTGGGTGATGATCGCGGACAGGAATCCGACTTCGCTTTCGTCACCACCATTCGCGACCCCAAGTCCACCACCATTCGCCGCGTGCCCTTCGCGGCGCGGATAGGCTGTCGGAAAATCCCGCGGCGAACCGCGAACCAGTTCATTGAATGCCGTGGCGCGCACAATCCGCTGCCGAACGGCCCGGACGGCGAAGTGGTCGGCCCGACCCTCACCATCACCCTCACCCCCGGCACCAAGGAGTACCGGCTGTACCGGCGCGTGGACAACGGCCCGCTCACGCTCATCAAACAAGGCCCGGCCAACTCGGACGACCTCTCCCAGATCACCGTGGACGACCCGGACATGCCGGCCAACGCCGCGGTCATCTGCTACTTCGCCCAGCTCTTCGACGAGCACGGCAACGCCAGCCCGCTGGTGCAGATTGACGAGTGCATCGAAATCCAGATGCCGATGGCCGTGCCCCTGCTGGCGCCGCTGGAGCCGGTCGGGGACGAGTCCAGCCCTAAGATGAAGGTACGCTGGTTCTGTCCGCCCTATGGCGTGAACCGCTTCGAGGTGTCCATCGCCAACACCATCGGTTTCATGCCGCCCAATCCCTCGCCGGACCTCGGTACTCTGATCACCAACCGGATCAAGCAGTACTTCGTCGCCGGCGAGCCGCGCACCAACGTGTTCTTCCTTTACCGCACACCCCCGGTCGGCCCGGCCTTCGGCAACGGCGCGCAGTTCGAGGTCACCGTCAACATCGCCTTGGGCCAGGAGTACACCGTGACGGTCGCCGCCGTCGGCCCGGACGGCCTGGCCGGTCCGGACAGCAACGCCGAGTCGCTGAGCTGGAACGTGCCGCCGCTGGTCGGCCCGGACGTGCCCTGGCCGGCCCGCCCGCTGCCGGACCTGAACTTCTTCCACCCCTCGCTCCAGGCTGCCCGCATGCCGGACAACATCTTCCCGGGCCTGGCCATCCGCATCGGCGAGGTGCCGTGGGGACATCAGGCCAATGTTCCCAAGGAAAGGCAGGACCTGTTCCCCGCCAGCCTGCGACAAAACCGAAATCCCATGGACTACGTGTACACGAACAAACTGGGCGAAAAACTCTTCCCCGCCGTCGTGTATCGCGTGCCCTTCCCTTCCCCCGAATACCCGCAGGTCAGCCAGGACCTCATCCAGGTCACGCCGTTGATGGAGGCGATTGCCCACCAGTTCGCCACCGACCCGCAATACGGGAATATCACCGTCCTCCACGACCCGTTCATTCGGATGACCGAAGGAGTCATCTTTGGTGCCGGGCAACTGCCCGGAGCGCTCTGGCTCGTGGACACCCAGCCGGTGGTGACCGGCGCGCGGTATGTCTACCTCATCGTCCGGCTCGGGCCGAACGGCGAGATCAAGGAGGTTATCCCCAGCAACGTTGTGGAGGCCACGCCATGAGAACACGGCGTTTCTTTCCTGCGGCGCTGAGTGTCGCCGCCCTGACGGCGCTGACGGTGCACGCGCAGCCGGCCTACCCGGTTTTCTCCTCAGGTTCGGCCTATTTGGGCGCGGACTTCGGCGGTGACGGCCGCCCCGACGTCGCCGTGGTGGACCTCGAGTCCGGCGCATACCTCATCGGCTACGGTCTGCCCGGCGGCGGGCTGCAATGGACCTCCTCCCGCCCGGGCGGGGTCGCGGGCGTCACCGGCGTTAGTGCCGGGCGGGTGCTCGACCCCGCGCGCGACGCGCTGGTGCTGGCCGGGCCTGACGCCAACCGCGTGCTGGTCATCCCCTGCCAGGACCCGGCGGTCAACGGCGTGCCGCGCGAGGTGTTCATCGGCGGCATCGGCCCGGCGCACGTGGCCGCCCTGGACATCGGCGGCGGCGGCAACACCGCCCATCACGACCTCTACGTCCTTACCGCCCTGAACAGCCCGCCCTCGCCGCGACGCCGCGCGCTGGTGCGCTCGACCGGCGCGGCCTTCTCGATCCTTGGCGAGGCCGCTGAGGCCGCCGAAGTCCTGCGCGCCCAGCCCGCGCGACTCAAGACCGGCGTGGCCGACGTGCTCGGCCTGCTCATCGCCACGCCCGGAGCAGGCGACGAGTTTCGGCTCGTCAGCCTCGCCACCGGCGCGCCGGTGAACGTCGCCACCGCCACCGGCGTGCCCGACGCCGCGCAGGTGCTGAACCACCGCTTCTCGCCCGCGGCCCTCTTCGACTTTGTCTTCCACGCCACCGGAGCCGACCGCATCCACCATCGCCGCGCGACCGAGCCGGTGCCGGGCACCTTCAACCTCAGCGCGGGGGCGAATTTCCCGCTGGGCTTCAACGCCGAGGCGCTGTTTGTGATTCCCACCGCCTCGGGCGGGCGGCTGCTGGCCCTGCGCAATGGCGGGGTAACGGCGGTCATTCTGAACTTCGACGGCGCCAGCGCGCCCACGGTCTTCCAAACCCTGGCCGCCCCGGCCGGCGAGCGCTTCGGCGGTGCGGCGCCCACGGCCGACGGCTTTGTGGCCTTCTCCGGCGTGGACGGCCGCCCGGCGCGGTTCCACCGCTACCAAGATGCCGGCGGCTCCTACGCCCTGGTCGAGAGCGGCGCGCTGGACCTGCTCAACCGCCACGCCGGCGGCGCGAACATCTTTTTGTTCCAGTTCGAGCCGTTCGTCGCGCCCGCGCCGAATCTGGTCCAGCGCCTCTCCGCCGGCGACT
>Ga0101944_10008026_pt1 | contig 10254 bp, 9 predicted proteins | sample DewCreD2012metaG_FD_75245 | JGI IMG/M metagenome (GOLD analysis project Ga0101944, IMG submission 75245) | Hot spring sediment bacterial and archeal communities from British Columbia, Canada, to study Microbial Dark Matter (Phase II) - Dewar... ...
CAGGATATCCTTACCACAAATATCAGGGTCATCCAGCAATAGACGGACTTTCTCGGCAGCAAACAAAGTCTCGATTAAGCGGGCGTAATGGTAATGTAATGTGTTTTCGACGGGTTTTCCACCATTCAGTGCTTTAAATTGCTTTAATTCGGCATTGGCGAGGGGAGTATCGATCTTTTCCGCGATATTTAACCTTCCCAACGGACCTACCCGATAGACTCCGCCTGGATAGCCGAGTTTCTTATAGTACGGGAACTTTAAATAAGACCAGCTTTCGACGTGTTCAGCAATATAATCCAGGTAATTTTGTCCGTTGAATTTTTCGAGCTGAGTTCCATCGGAACCAACCAGTCGGATTTCACCATCGTATAACTCGAGTCCATTCTCAGGTGTTACCAGCCCAAAGTATCCGGTTTTGAAAACCCCAAATTCATCCACGATCTTTTGATTTTGTTCTACCCAAGCCATCAGAACCTGAATTCCAGTTTGGATTGTGGCTATTTGCTCATCCAGATCAAATAATATTCTATCCCTATCCTCTTTAGATAAAGTGCGATTGACGCCGCCTGGTACGGCAAAATTTGGGTGGATCCGCCGTCCACCGACAATCTCGATAATTTGCTGCCCGAACTTGCGTAACTTCACCGCTTTTACAGCAAGTTCTGGATTTGCCTTAACGATTCCTACCACATTTCTGATTGCTGGATCGGCGTCAAATCCTAATAATAGATCGGGCCCTGCGAGTTCAAAAAAATGCATCCCATGACTTTGGATCATTTGCCCCATGTGCATCAGTTCGCGCAGCAGAGAAGCGGTTCTAGGTGGAGGACAGCCGAACACAATATCTCCGGCTTTCGCAGAAGCAAGATGATGGCTAACCGGACAAATACCACAAATCCGCGGGGTAATGCTGGGCATTTCAAAAATCATGCGCCCTTCGCAGAATTTTTCAAACCCGCGAAACTCATTTACATGCATATAAGCATGATCGACTTTACCGTCTTCGGTAAAACGGATCGTTACTTTGGCATGTCCTTCAATACGGGTAACAGGTTCGATTGTAATTTTTTGGTTCAACATCACAGTAAACTCCTGCTAATGCCACTGCAATTTATCATTCTTTAATACGGGGATTCGACCCTGTGCCAGTTCAGATAAGACATAGAAAATTGTATCTGCATCGGGGGGACAGCCAGGGACAAATATGTCAACAGGGACAACCTCGTGGACGGCGCGGACGCGTGTTGGTACGCACAATTCCGGATCATCTGGGATTTTCCCTTCGGAATCGGTGCTTTCAGTCTCTACATAAGCACGGCGCAGGGATTCTTCTAAGGTGAAGAAATTGCGCATGGCGGGTACTCCGCCAAATACCGCGCAATCACCAAGCGCTACTAAAAGTTTGCAGCGTTTCCGCATCCGATGAGCCTGTTCCTCGTTGGCAGTATTATTGATCCCCCCTTCGAGTATCCCAAGATCAACCCCCCCCGCATCTGGTTCTTTTAGATCGGTGATGGGGGTTGCCCGAATATCCACCAACTCGATGATATCAAGAATCCTTTCATCGATATCCAATAGAGACATGTGGCAACCTGAACAGCCAGCCATCCAATCGGAAGCAATTTTGGGTTTTGCCATATAAACTCCTTAACTCTAATGTTCCCTAATTTTATCTTATTAATCAGAATTCAACAATACCGGCGAGGGTCTTTCAATGATAACCGATTTCCATTCCGAATTTATAGGAATATTGAGAGCGGAGGCGATCATTTCCAGAATTGCCTGGTTTGATTTTACTTCATCCGGGGGTACCAGGGAGGCTTGAGCGGTTTGAATAGTACCGTCGAGGTTGATATAGGTACCTTTGCATTCTAACCAATTTTCAGTTGGCAACACGACATCGGCATTTGCAGTCAATTTAGAATGGTAACTGGCTTGCACAATCATGAAAGAGGATTTTTCTAATGTTTTTATCCTTTGTTCAGAGACTTCTTCATCGCCTATTGCCAGGTAAGTAACCGTATTCTGCTGAAGTGTTAATTTTTGATCGAGTCCGAGCAAGGAAGCAGTGAGATTATTGGCTGATCCCTTAAGGCCGATCAAATTCTTCTTAGAATCTGTAACGGCATTAATCGAGTGGCAGAAATGATATAGAGCCGATAATAAATCGGGATTGCCATTCGTATTCAGGGAGTCTCCTAGAATCACAAAAGGATTTTCACTGGAAGCAATGAGATGAGCGGTTTTGAGGAATTGCTCGGTGGGGATAGATGTGTTTAACGAGGCTTTCTGCAATTCTTCACTAGATTTTGTGGCTTTTGCTGGATCGATTATATAACCTAATTTTAATAAAGCAGCAGTAATGCCGTTGATCACATCCAGATAAGAGCCCTTGAGCGGCTTTAATGAACAGTTGGCAAAATCGGCAAAGGGATCGTCGGATTTATTTATCGTTATTAAGTTTACCTTTTTAGGTAGTAATCTTTTTACAAAAAAGCCGGCTACCTGATGGTTAGACAACATATCGGCGCCAAAGGAAATGATGCAATCTGCCTGGTGGATTGCATTGAGTTTTCCTTCATACGAAGTCCCTAATTGACCTGCCAATTTTAATGATGCGGCAGTTGTTTCGCCTTGTTCGAAAGTGGTTACCGGAGCGGCTTGCAGGTTATCGGCAAATATTTGCTTGAACAAGCTAATTGCTTCGACTGGCAGCCTTGTGGAAATAACCGCTGCAAGGTTTTTCTGTTGAGAGGCCTCCTTGACTTTTTGTTCAACAACAGCCATTGCTTCTTCCCATGTAGCAGCCTTTAATGCCCCATTCTTCCGTACCATCGGTGTCAGCACCCGCATTCTTTCTTCGGTCATTGGCAGGAACCGCCCAACTTTGCAAATGACGCCTTCATTGACCGGTGAATCCCAATCTCCTTCGATTCTAACCAAACGATTATCTCTGGTCAGGACATCGATACCACAGCCAATGCTGCATCCAACGCATATCGTTTTATGATGTTCAACCTCTTTTTCTTTACCCTGATAAGCACTCCAACGATCAATCAATGCTCCGGTAGGACAAACCTGCAGGCAGGATCCACATGAAACACATGTGCTCTCGCCTAATGGGGTTCCAAGGTCGGCAATCAGGTAACTTTTGGCACCTCTTTCTTCGATACCGAGGGTGAAATTACCGATTAATTCGCCGCAAGCCCGCACACATCGACGGCATAAAATACATCGGTTGTTCTCAAGGATGAAATATGGATGAGAGGCATCGACCTCAAAGGGGACATAATTGGGTTGGATAGGCCAATGGGTCATCCCTTCCGCATAAGCCGCATTTTGTAGTTCACAATCTCCACCACTAACCTGGCAGTATGGGCAAAAATGGTTTCTCTCGCTGAAAATCATAGTTAAGACGAATTTTCGAGCGTCTTTCGTCTTTGGAGTATCTGTTTTAACCACCATATTATTAGAGACAGGTAAAGTGCATGAAGGTTGAAGCGTACGGGCTCCTTCTACCTCAACAAGGCATAACCTGCATCCACCATAAGGGGTAAGATGGGGATGATCACACAAAGTAGGAATATGGATACCAGCCATTTCCGCTGCTCGTAATACGGTGGTTCCTTCTGGAACCTCAATTTTCTTGTTATCAATTGTGATACTAACCATTCTCAATCTCTCCATCACGTTATAAGGATGTTATGATTTTATTTACGCGTAATATGCTTTACCAGACATAGGGCAGACACCCACCGGACAAACTTTTAGTAAAATATGAGCTTCTATTTCTGCCCTGAAATGAGTCAGGATATCTCGGATAGGGGTACCGGCAGTTTGTCCTAAACCGCAATTGGACATTTCGTATAAATTGTTGCTGAGCAGTTTTAGATTGTCTAAATCGCTTATTTGTCCAACCCCTTCTGAAATGTTTGTTAAGATTTGATAGGCACGCTGGTTGCCAATCCGACATGGATTACACTTACCACAGCTCTCTTTGCGGAAGAAGTTAATTAAAACTTTTGACAGATCGACCACACAGATTTCGTTATTGCAGATAAGCAATGCCCCTGATCCCAGGGAAACGCCGGCTTTGGCATAAGAATCAAAATCCATCGGTGTATCTTGGAGTGCTGCGGGGATAATCGAGCCGGAGGATCCGCCGGTCTGCGCCAGCTTGAAATCACTTCCTGCTTTCATACCTCCGCCATAAATAGATATAACCTCCCTTAAGGTGATTCCCATGGGGACTTCGATCAAACCCGTTACATTTACATTCCCCAAAATCGTATAGACTTTTGTACCTGGGCTGGAAGGTGTGCCAAATTGGGTATACCAGCCGCTGTCATTACGGATGATTGGTGGGACATTCGCCAGAGTCTCTACGTTATTGACTAAAGTTGGTTTTCCCCATAACCCGTGAGTGGTTGGATAGGGTGGTCTGGGCCGGGGTTCGCCGCGGTTTCCCTCGATGGACTCGATCAGGGCAGTCTCTTCACCGCAGATGTATGCACCTGCGCCGGAATGGACATGAATTTCGAAGCCGAAGTCGGAACCAAGGATGTTCGATCCTAAGAAACCCATTTCTTTGGCTTGTTTTATGGCGTTGACGATTCGCTCTTTCGCCAGGGCGTACTCACCTCGAATATAGATATACCCTTCGGATGCGCCGACGGCGTATCCGGCGATGCACATTGCTTCGATGATACTATGGGGATCGCCTTCCAAGATCATCCTATCTTTGAAGGTGCCGGGTTCACTTTCATCCGCATTGCAGATAACATATTTTTGTTTTCCCGGTGCTTTGGCAACAAATCCCCATTTTACACCTGTTGGAAAACCAGCCCCGCCACGACCGCGGAGACCCGATTTCCGTAATTCGTTGATGACATCCATGGGACTCATCTCTGTAATTACCTTGGTCAAGGCTTCGTAGCCGTCATGAATGATGTAATCTTCGATGTCGGTTGGATCAATAATCCCAACTCGTTGTAATACGATCCTTTGTTCAGCAGGTAAAGTGCCTTTTCGGGCATGAATCCAGGCAATTTTCCCGGATAATTCTTTTGGGGGTGCCAGTAAGGATTGAACGACCCGCCCTTTATACAGATGCTCATCGATGATTAAGTCAACATCTTGTAAGGATACCGGACCATATACCACTGCCTCTGGATAAACAACTACCATAGGTAATGCGTCGTGCCGTCCAACATCACTGAAAGTTGATATGGATATTTCATTCGACAAATCTAGTTCAGCCAATCTATTTTGAAAACGGTTGAGAAGCGTATCGGCACCACGATGCAGGCTGACCGGATCACCTGAGACTAAAACCATAGAACGAACAATTTTCATAGGTGTCTCCTTTCCTATTGGTATTTTGACAAAATGGATGGCACCTGAGAAGGTTCTACATTTCCGTAGATGTCATCATCGATTATCATCACAGGACCTACTCCACATACCCCGAGGCAGCTGGTTGTGATAAAGGTCCATTTTTCATCTTGACTGGTGGAGTTGGGCGGTAAACCTAATTCTTCTTCGATTGCCCGGATAACTGCAAAAGCATTGGAAACATGGCAGGGGGCGCTTTCGCAAACCTTGATGATATGTTTTCCGGTCGGCTTTGTTGAAAACATATAATAAAAGCTGGCCACCGATAAGACATGAGATTTGGGTATTTTGAGGAGCCGGCTTACTTCTTCTAGCGCTTCTTTGGGCAAATAACCAAGCGAACGATTAATATCACTCAAGATAGGGACCAGCTCCTCCTTGCTGGGTCCATGACGCTCAATTGTGGCTTGTACTATTGGTAATATGTTGGTTACTTTCGTATCGGTCATCGTCGGCTCCTAATCATCATAGATTGAGAAAAAGATGTCGCCTTAGAGAATTTCGACGGCGTTAAAGTTGCATACCTGTTTACAAATCCCGCATTTAATACATTTATCCGGATCGATTACATGCGTATTTCTTCTTTCACCCGAAATAGCCTCAACCGGGCAATTTCTTGCACACACCGTACAACCGGTACAAAAAGCGGGGTTGATCTCGTACCGAATCAAAGCACGGCAAACTTTCGCCGGACATTTTTTCTCATAAATATGGGCTTCGTATTCATGCCGGAAATGCTTCAGTGTACTGGCAACCGGGTTAGGTGCGCCTTGTCCTAAACCACACAGGCTTGTTTCGCGAATTTGTGAACAGAGCATTTCAAGGGTATCGAGATCTTCAGGACGACCCTTACCGTGGCAGATATTTTCCAGGATATCTAACATTCTTCGAGTGCCTACACGGCATGGGGTGCATTTGCCGCAACTTTCCTCCTGGATAAAATCCATGAAGAAACGGGCAATATCCACCATACAAGTTTCTTCGTCCATCACAATCATCCCGCCGGAACCCATGATCGACCCGGCTGCGGTCAGGGATGCGTAATCTACCGGCAGGTCGAGATAAGATTCGGGCAAACACCCTCCCATGGGTCCACCGGTTTGAATGGCTTTGAATTTTTTGCCATTTTTGATTCCGCCGCCGACATCATACACGATCTCACGTAAAGTAATCCCTAATGGAACTTCGATAAGACCGGTGTTGACGATATCTCCTGCCAAAGCAAAGGTTTTTGTGCCTTTACTTTGTTCGGTTCCCATTGATGCGTACCATTCCGCACCTTTGAGGATTATTTGAGGTACATTTGCGTAAGTTTCGACATTGTTGATGTTGGTCGGTTTACCCCAAAGACCACTTACAGCCGGGAAAGGCGGACGAGGTCTCGGTTCACCTCGGCGTCCTTCGATGGAAGCCATTAGGGCAGTCTCCTCGCCGCATACGAAAGCACCGGCACCGATACGGACTTCAAGATCGAATGAAAAATCAGTTCCCAGGATATTATTACCGATGAGTCCCAGAGAACGAGCCTGAGAAATGGCGGTCTTTAAGGATTGTACGGCGATAGGGTATTCCGCTCGACAATAAATATATCCCTGACTTGCCCCGATAGCGTAAGCTGCTATGACCATTCCTTCGATTACTGAATGAGGATCACTTTCCAACACACGGCGATTCATGAATGCGCCAGGATCTCCTTCATCAGCATTACAGATAATATACCGGGGAGTGTTATTGACCATTCGGGTGAACTGCCATTTTTTCCCGGTTGGAAACCCTGCCCCACCGCGTCCCTTAAGTCCAGATTTTAAGACAATATCAATGACCTGATCCGGGGTATATTCTGAGAGGACTTTTGCCAAAGCCATGTAGCCATCTTCGGCTATATAATCTTCAATGTTACCGGGGTCGATTAAGCCACAATTCCGTAAAACAGTTCGAATTTCTTTTGGAGTAGGCGCATTTAACTCTTCATCAACGATCTGTTTGGGTTGGCTAATAAATTTTTCTACAATCCTGCCTTTGAGGAAATGTTCTTGAACTAAATAAGGGATATCATCTACAATGATCCCTGCATATCGCACACCTTCTGGATAGACAAGTAATTCAGGACCTTTGGAGCAGTCGCTAATTTTTGATGTTTCCAGAACCTGTACCTCATCGATCAAACCTTGAGCTACCAGTTCATCCTGAAGTGCATCGATGACCTCGTAAGCGCCTTTATCCACACACTCGGGATCAACGCTGACAAGGATGTGAGAACGATAATATTTCATAAGGGGAAATCCTACCAATCCATAAATTTAAGCATGAATGACGTATTCTGAAACTACTTTGCCGGCAACAACGTGTTCCTTGATAATTCTTACTGCCACATCGGGAGTAACATTACCATAGGTAACTTTGGGTTCTTCGCCGATGATAACTTGGACAATCGGTTCTTTTGCATCTAATCCAAGACCACCGGTTTGGGTGACGACAATCCCTGTCAGGTTTTCTTCTTCGATTACCCTGAGGATTGCTTTCATGGTATCCCTGGCGCCGGCTGCAATGCCAGAGGTACCCATACCAACAATTACCTGTTTTTCACCAGAGGCGCGTTTGATTTCTTTCTTGCGCAAAGCTTCTTCACGAATTCTTTTCAGGTCTTCTAAACTTTTTATCTGTGCCATTTTTAATCTCCTGAATATTCCATGAGTTCAGATTGGATTTTAATTCTCTAACTCTTCTAATCCTTCGGTAAAATGTTTTCGTAAAAACGAGAGAACCAGGGGGTCTGAGTAAGGTATATCCTCAAGTTCTTGACGGATAATCTTACTGTCAAAAATAAATTGTTTATTGTTCCTTTGATAATGAAAATACCAGGATATATCTGGATATGCAACGACTAAATTGAGTGAAGTTGCTGCTAAATCACCTAAAGGCATGCGGTCAATATGGCTTCTTTGAAAAGTTGCGGTAACTTCTGTTCCGACGGCAGGTTTGGATTGGATATGAAAAGATCCATTACAGGCTTCAGCAGCTGCTTTAAATAGCGGAATACCCAACCCCACTTTACGGGTCGTCCGAGAAGTATAAAATGGGTCGGTTACTTTTGCTAGGGTATTCGCATCCATTCCTTTGCCGTCATCTTTGATAATTATGGATAAATGATCGTTCTGAATATCGTCATGGATAATAATCGATATATTTTTCGCTTTTGCAGCGATGCTATTCTCAACGATGTCAAGAATATGCAAAGATAATTCTTTCAATTAATTTTCCAATTTAATTATTAAGTTTTTTTAATGCGTAAGAAATTGATTTAAAATTAATTTCCTCTAATTGAAGAAGGTTGAATGTTTCTCCGACAGTATCAAGAAAATGTGAATCAGAGTTGTTTATAAAACTGAATTTTTCGAGATACGGAAACTGCTCAATCATTTTCTCACGACTTGTGTTTTTTGAAATTTCAAAGGCATCAGCATCAATATCAAAGGGAACAAAACCAAGTTGACTTATCAAGCTAAAGCGTTGTCTGTCGATATGTGCAGGAATAAATAAACCTCCTAAATTGTGCACAACGTCTGCTAATTCATCAATACTGACATTTAGTGCAGAAAAAAGAGATATATCTTCCTCTTCTAGTACATTTTCAGCCTCATCAACTATAAGCTGATAACCAAACCTTTGAACATCATTTTTAATGTTTGGTTGAATTTCATCAATAAATTTCTGAAAATCATCAAGACGACTCAAATCTTCAAAGAACGTTAAGCAATGAATTTCTTCTTTTGTTGTAATTTCGGCTCCGCAAACCACGTAAATTCCGTTCTTTTCACCAATTTCTTTAGTTATTCGGCATTGTTTAGTACTGTTATGGTCTGTAATTCCTATTATATCTATTTTCTTTTCTTTAGCTTTATTTATTATATTAATAGGGCTCATATCCAGTGAAGCACAGGGAGAAAGTACTGTATGAATATGAAAATCAGCCCTATAATGCTTCATTTTGTCAATAAATTATAAAGTTCACCGGCAATTTCGAATGTGTTTTTATCGGTCCCTAAAATTGGAATCCCTTCAGTATTACTTTGTTGAGCAGTATCTTCGGCCGGTTTTAGCCCTTTTACTAGTATTACAGCCGATAATTCTTTTAAAGAGGCTATTGCCATAATATTTTTGTGAGTTTGAAGCGTTATCCAAATACTGTCTTTTTCGGCATTTCCCATCACATCACTCAGCAAATCAGAAACATAAGCATTATTAACCTCTTTATTTAAGCCATCTTTACCCGAAAAAACCGTCAAATTTAGTTTATTCACAATATCTTTTACCAACATATTATTTTGTTTTAAATTTATCACCCCAAATTCTTTTCATTTTAGCTATAGCTTCGTTTATTGTCATACTTCCATTAATCTCCATAGTACGCTGTATAAAAATACAATCAGTAATATCTGCCCTTTTTAATACAATATCTTCAGCTAAAGTTTGGCAAGTTGGAGCTCCACATAATCCGCAATCAGTTTTTGGCAAATAAGTTAGTATTTCTCTTAACTTGCTCATTTTTTTAATGGCTTCCGACATATCTTCATCCAGTTTCAGCATCGAACGAGGCATAATTTTCGAAACCATCATGTTATTTTTCAAGAAGTCGCTTATACTGCTTATTTGTCGGGCAGTTTCACCTGTTTTTGAATCTTCGTTACTCAATTCTTTTGCCCTGTTTTTAAGCCTTTCGACAGTAAGAAACCGATTACAACTTGTAAGAACGCCACCGGCACAACTTTCATCACAAGCTCTAAGCTCTAAAAAATCTATATCAGAAACTTCGTCACTTTCGAGTTTTTCCAAAAAATCAATTACATTGTGTATTTCATC
>Ga0101944_10008027_pt1 | contig 10253 bp, 5 predicted proteins | sample DewCreD2012metaG_FD_75245 | JGI IMG/M metagenome (GOLD analysis project Ga0101944, IMG submission 75245) | Hot spring sediment bacterial and archeal communities from British Columbia, Canada, to study Microbial Dark Matter (Phase II) - Dewar... ...
GATCAGGTCGGGCCGGATCTCGTCGATGCGCTGTAACGCTTCGGCTCCGCTGGCCGCCTTGAAGACCTCGTAACCCGCCGCCGTCAGCACGCGCGCCGTGATCTGAATGATGATCTGATCGTCGTCAACCACCAGAATCCGAGGAGCCATCATTTTCCTCCAGAGTTGCGCTGATTCAGCCAGTCTTGAAAAGTCGTCTGCACCCGATCGAACTCCCGCTGCAATTCGGCCAGCAGGTCGGGCGCGTCTGTCACGTCACCCTCGCGCCCCAGCTTTTCCAGACTCGCGCACAGCGCCGCCAGCTGCTGCGCGCCCAGGCTGGCGCTGCTGCCTTTCAACGTGTGCGCCTCGCGCTGCAATTGAGGCGCATCGGCCGCGGCGATGGCGGCCTGAACGGCGGCCATGAGTTGCGGCGCAGTATCCAGAAACAGGCCGACCATTTCGCGCGCAAAGTCCGATTCGTCGTCGGCTTGCAGCGCGCGCAGATCATCCAGCTTGGACCAGTCGATGATCGCCGCCTCGGCCGCCGGCGCCTCCTTCGACTCGCTCGCCTGGTTTTGGCCCCAGCGTTCCAGCACGGCTTGCAGCTCCTTTACCTGAATCGGCTTGCTGATGTAGTCATCCATGCCCGCGTTCAGACACGCCTCGCGATCGCCCTGCATGGCGTTGGCCGTCATGGCGATGATGCGCGGCTGGCGCATCGGCGTCGGCTTCATCTGGCGGATGCGCCGGGTGGCTTCAAAACCGTCCATCTCCGGCATCTGCACGTCCATCAGCACCACATCGTAAGGCTGACGCTGCAGCGCCTCCAGCACTTCCAGACCGTTGGCGGCCACGTCGGCGCGATAACCCATCTTGCGCAGCAGCTGTAGCGCCAGTTTCTGGTTGACGGCATTGTCCTCGGCCAGCAGTAAGCGCAGCGGCAGACGCTGCCCCAGCTGCGTGTCAAACTGCGGAGCGACCGGCTCCTGTGACCGAACGGCGCTCGGTTGGCCGGCAAACACCTCCACCAGCGCATCGTACAGCATGGACTGCTTGATGGGCTTGGTGAGATAGGCCGCAAACTGCGCCTTGGTCGCGCCTACTTCTTTGCGGCCCAGCGAGCTGAGCATGATCAACGGTAGGCTGGCCGGATCGCGGTAGCGGCGGATTTCATTTGCCAGCATCAGGCCGTCCATTTCCGGCATCTGCATATCCAGCAGCGCCAGATCGAAGGGATCGCCGCGCCGGATCCAGTCCAGCGCCTCGCGCGGCGATGCCGTCTCGCGCGGGATCATGTTCCACGCTCGGGTCTGGTTGATCAGCACGCGGCGATTGGTGTCGTTGTCATCGACGATCAGCACGCGCCGATCGCGCAGCTGCGGCTGATCGGTTCGCAGGTACAGGCGGGCTTGCGCGGCGGCGGCTTCCGCTTGAATGGTGAAGTGAAACGTGCTGCCCTGCCCGGGGACGCCCGCGCTTTCCGCCCGCATCGCGCCGCCCATCAGTTCGCACAGCCGTTTGCTGATCGCCAGGCCCAGGCCGGTGCCGCCATACTTGCGCGTGGTGGACGCATCGACCTGACTGAACGACTGGAAGAGCCGATCGATCCGATCGGGCGGGATGCCCAGCCCGGTATCGCGCACGGCAAAGTGCAGGGTGTGAATGCGGCGCTCGCCGTGCTGTTCGGTGCGCAGGGTTTCGATCGAGACGACCACTTCGCCCTTGTCGGTGAATTTGATGGCGTTGCCCAGCAGGTTGATGAGGATCTGGCGCAGACGTGTGACATCGCCTATCAGCATCGCCGGGGTGTGCGCGTCGATGAAGTAGGCCAGTTCCAACCCTTTGTCGCGCGCCTTGGTCGCCACCAGATCGAGCGCGCTTTCCACGCAGTCGCGCAGGTCGAACGGCTGCTGCTCCAGTTCCATGCGACCGGCTTCGATCTTGGAAAAATCCAGGATGTCGTTGATGATCGTCAGCAGGGCTTCGCCGCTGGCGCGGATCGTTTCGGCGTAGTCGCGCTGCTCCGGGGTCAGATCGGTGTCCAGTAGCAGACTGGTCATGCCGATGACGCCGTTCATGGGCGTGCGGATCTCGTGGCTCATCATCGCCAGGAAGGCGCTCTTGGCGCGCGTGGCCGCCTCGGCTTCTTGGCGCGCGCGCTGCAGTTCGGTGATGTCATGATAGATCGCCAGCGCGCCGATCAGCGTGCCGTCCACCATCACCGGCACGGCCGAGAGCTGCACATCAACGGGGGTGCCGTCCTTGCGCAGACGGCGCGTGACGGTGTGCACGCCGCCGTTGGGGGCGATCGCCTGCCGGCTGTATGCTTCGGCCTCGCTGCGCAGCTCGTCATTGGTAATCAGATCATCGATGTTGCGACCCAGCGCCTCGGCCGGAGAATAGCCGAATAAGCGCTCGGCGGCCGGGTTCCACGACATTACCTCGTTGGCGGGTGTGATGACGATGGTGGCCGCCGGGTTGTTGGCCATCAGTAGTTCAAGATACTGTTTCTCGCTCTGGACTTCCTGATAGAGCCGCCGCAAGGCCCGGTCCGCGTCTTTGCGCTCGGTGATGTCGACGAACGCGCCCACTGCGCCGCGCGGCCGGCCCGCTTCGTCGAAAAGCGGCATGACGTTGCCCACTTCGTAAATGATCGTGCCGTCGTCAAAAACGATCTCTTCCTCGAAGTCGATGATTTCGATCCCGGTGGCGGCGCAGAGCTGCACGGGCAGATCGTTGGGCGACAGCTCGACGCCGTTTTGGCAGATCGTGTACTGGCCGGGCCGCTGACCAGCCGGCGTTGTAAATGACACGTTGCTGCCTGGCGGCAGGCGCATGCGTTCGTACGCCGCGCGGTTGCCGGTGACGAGCCGGCTTGCCTGATCGTGAGCGATCCACACGGCAGCAGGCACGGCATCCATAATCGTCTGCAGCTCGGTTGCGCGTTCACGATAACGGGTTTCGCTCTCCCGCAGGGCCTCTTCCGCCCGCTTGCGTTCGGTGATGTCGTCTTTCACGGCCACGTAATGGGTGATGACGCCGTGCGCGTCCGTGATGGGCGAGATGGAGGCGATCTCCCAGTAGAGCTCGCCGTTCTTCTTCTTGTTGTGGAATTCACCGCGCCAGGTCTGACCGGCGCTGATGGTCTCCCAGAGGGCGCGGTATTCTTCGGGCGAGGTATGCCCGGACTTGAGTATGCGCGGGTTCTGGCCGACCGCTTCTTCAAATGTGTAACCCGTCAACTGCGTGAACCACGGATTGACGTATTGGATGCAGCCGTTCGCGTCGGTAATGACGATCGAAACCGGGCTGTGCTCGACGGCGCGCGACAGCTGCCGCACCTGTTCTTCGGCCCGCTTTCGCTCGGTGATGTCTTGCGTCGTGCCGACCAGCTGCGTTACCCGGTCGGCGGTCTTGCCCTGAGATTTGAATTTGGAGACGAGGATGATCTCGGCGCCATCCGACCGGCGGTAACGGTATTCCCATTCGGCCTCTTCGCCGGTGCCGATGACGTACTCCATCGTCGCTTTGAGTCTGGGCCAGTCGTCAGGGTGAACGGCCTGCTCAAACTCCTCCAGACTCGGTGCGCCCGACTGCAAGTCACGTCCGGTGATGCGGAATAATTCGGCCGACCAGGTGATCTGCCCGGTGGTGAGATCGTAAGTCCAGCTGCCCAGCCGCGCCACGCTCTGCGCTTCCACCAGCTGCGCCTCGTGTGCGGCAATGCGCTGCATGATGTCCAGCATGCGCCGGCGCGTCACGGTGAAGCTGATGACTATCAGAGCGATGAGCAGCGTGATGCCGATGGGCAACAAGCGAAAGCCGGCGATCTGTTTTTGCCAGTCGGTCACCGTGTGATCCAGCCCCACTACGGCGACGACCTGTCCCCCGTTTGAGGCCCGCACGGCCGCAAAGCCGGTCAGCCGCGTACCATCATCGGAAACATACGGGCCGATCACGACGGGCGGCCCGCCGTTCAGCGTCTGCCACACCGCCGGCGGCGGGGCTTCTAGCACGGCGCCCGGCGGCTGTCGATCGGTGGAATCGACGGCGTAGCGGATCGCGCCGTTCCGATCTACCAACACGTAGACACGTCGAAGATCGGGATCGGTCTTCTGGATATCGCGCAACTGCTGCCGGAGCCTGAGGTGGTCAAGCTGCGTGTTGTCTTGGGGGGACAGCGTGAGGGCGGCCAGGCGCTCCGGGTTGATGGCCGCGGCCGACACACTGGTCTGATTCGCAATCCACTGGCGGGCTTGCTGTTCCTGCGCGCCACCCACCGCCTGCGTAAACAGCCAGCCGCCCACCACGATGATCGAGAGAATGATTGCAAACCGAAGTCCGTAGATGGATTTGATCTCTTCCGAAGCAATCTGGCGGTCGGCCTGCGCCACCGTCTGCCAGTAGCTCCAAAGCGCGGCCATGATGAGAATTGCCAGGATGGTACGCGGCAGTTGAACCGGCACACCCGTGGCATTCAGAAAGGCCGCTTGATGAAGGATGGAGGCCGGCCAGAAGTTCGCTTGTGACACGATGATACCGGCGGCCAACGCGTACAGCATCGTGAACAGCGCGGTCAGTTTCAGAGCCTGCCGCCCCGCCCGATTGGCCCCCGCGACCCGATAGAGGAGCAGGGCCGTCCAGACTCCGCCGCCAAGGCCGAGCACATACCGCACCGTCGCGTCCAGTCCCGCCAGACCGGTCGGCGCGCCCAGGCTCGCGCCGACGATCAGCGGCGCATACAGCCAGCGGCCAAACCCGCGTCCGGTCAATTGCTGCCAGCCCTGTCGCGCGAACTCGAACAAACAGAGCAACGAAATCGCCAGCACGCTCAATCGGATGATTGAAAACGCCGGCCCATCCCCCACGTTGATGACGATCATCTCCAGCCAGACGCTCAGGCCGTGCAACAGGCCAAATCCGCTCAACCAGCGCCATGGCAGATGCCCGGTGTCAAGGCTTGATAGCGCCTGAGCAATGACGCCCAGTAGGATGAACGCTAGTCCGCTCACAAATAAGATGAAGTCCATTTGATCTTGGAAGAATTGCGCCGACATGATATGTTCTCTTTCAATTTCGAGGCGCCGGTATATGAATTGGAACGCCCCTTACATTATGATCCGCACAAGTTTTGTTGACTGTCAGTTGTGTGGTATCTCTTAGACAAATCTTGTCTGACATTTTGCGCCGATTTTGATGGTTTGTCTATACGGGGAAACCCTGAATTGTGAGTGGGAACGGCAACGATGCTGTCGAGGGGAAGCTGCATCGAGCAATCGTAGGGTGTGCCTGAGGCAGAAACGTCCCGGCCGCCAACCGTCTGATGATGGGTTGGCGGCCGGCGACTGCACGGTCAGGCGAGGGTTTTCAGCGTAGCAGCGAGGGCCGCGGCCCGGGCTGTGATGACCTGTCGGTCGCGGCGCTCGCCGCTTGATCTTTAATCTCCGATTTCCACCGGCTGATTGTATACCACCTCGCTCAGTCTGAGGTCGGCATAGGGCAGATCGCCCGTCGGGAGTTTCCACACCGCCTGGCCGCGAGTGGGCAGGTTCAGTCCGCCCAGCTGACCCCATTCGGTCATGGGTGTGTCCCAGCGATCGAGTGTGAATGTCCCCTTGTGCTCGCGATAGCGCATGGCACTGAAGTTGATCAGGCGGCCGTCGGGTGCGATGAAAAATCGGGCGGTGACGCTCTGGCCGGCGTCGGTAAACGTCACATCAAATGATCCATCGTCCACCGGCTGCCAGGTGATGTAATCGCTCAGCAACGCGCTGGGAAACCACATCATCTCGTTTAGGTAGCGCGTCATCACGCCCTGATCGATCTCGGCCCCGCGCGCATCGAAGATGTTGAACAGTCCGGCGACTTTGCCGAACATGTGGCCGCGGCCGTGCCGATAAGTGTCGCTGCCGCTCACCAGCCACAGGCCGAACATCTTGAAGCGGGCTTTCCAATGGAAGGCAGGTGGATTTGTCGTATAGACTTGCTCGGCTTTGATGGGCATCCACGGCCGGTCGGCGCCCAGACGGAAGATACCGGTGTACTTGAGGCGCACCGTATCGATCCACGGCCGACCAACCACGCCGGTGTAGCGCAGATAGCGCTGCGCGGGTTCAGGAAGATTATCGAGTAGATCAGGGGTAACGACTCGATGGTTGTTCATGCGCGGCCTTTCTTAGAAATGAATAGAGTGAATGTCAGTGATGATGCACAGTTTGCGGTTGATGACGACCATCGGCGGGCGCGCCGCTACACCGTCCATGTCACTTCTCGCCACGCAGCGTTGGCCGGGACGTGATCACGCAGTCGCGCCAGCGGAAGGCCTGCCGTGCGGGTGATGATGACGGCGATGGGCAGCTCGTGCGCCACGATGCCCACTGTCCGGTTGGCGTATTGCCGGGCGATGTCGTCCGCCGCCGCGCTGACGCGCGCGGCCAGCTCTTCGATCGTTTCGCCGTTGGGCGGCCGTGCCGACAGCGGCGCGTCGTGCCACTGCTGCTTCTCGCGCGGCCAGCGGCGTTCGATCTCGTCGGTGTACAGGCCCTGCCAGTCGCCCAGGTTGATTTCGCGCAGGCGCGGCTCGATCATCACGGCCAACCCCAGCTGCCCGCCGATGATGTCGGCGGTCTCCCGGGCGCGGCGCAAGTCGCTGCTGATCAACGCGGCGATGCGCCGATCTGCCAATTCACGGGCGGCGTTTTCGGCCTGCGCGCGCCCCAGCGCATTCAGCGGCGGATCGGCCTGGCCCTGCCAGCGTCCGGCCGCGTTCCAATCAGTCTGGCCGTGGCGAATCAGGATCAGGTGGGTAATCATCAGCGGTTCCCTTCGATACTTGGCTCGTCACTGCGCTCAGCGCCGTGTCGTGCCGTCTCTGGCGCCGGTGCTCAGCCAGCCATGCAGCGTGGCGCGATATAACGCCCGCTCAAAATAGCTGCCGGTCGGCGACAAGCCGTCGTAACCTTTGGCGAGCAGTGCTTCCATCAGCGGCTCCAGCTGCTGCGCGTAATGGCGCATGCAGGCTTCGGGGTGAATGCCCGGCCACGAGTAGCACGACACGGTCGTGCGTCGGTGCTGCGACGGGACGGAGGCCGGGACAGAAGTGTCCCAGTCGGGATCGTTGGGTGCGAAGATGTACTTGTCCAGATTGCCCTGCGGGCAGCCCTCGATGCCGCGTACCACCGGCGGATCAACATCCAGCGTGTAAGGATCGACCGCCAAATCGGTGATGACGGCATGCTCCGGCAGCCACGCCAGCCAGTCATTGGGCACTACCGGCTTCGACGGATCCCGCCGCTGTGTGGCGTCTACCAGCACGTCGGTCTCGCTGAGCAATTTCTCCATCCGCGCAGCGTCGGCGGTGACGTTGCGGCCGATGACACTGGCGACCACGCCCGGCCCGCCCCGTTCCATGTGCGTGGCGTTGCGCTCTTCATTGCCCAGCTTGGTCGCCGCCTCGATAGCGTGTTTGCCCACCATGCCGGTACCCAGAATCAGCACGCGCCACGGCTCAGATCGCAGCAGATTTGGCCAGCGTCGTTCAAGGACATTGAACGCCGTCTCCAGCCCGTTCCACGCCACCGCCTTCATGTTCTCCACCAGCCGGATCCCGGCGTCGTTGACGATGCTATCTAATGAGATCGATCTGAGTCCCAGCGCCTGCAGACGGTCGATGCGCTTGGGGCGGGTGGGATAGTGCAGCATCGTTATCAGGCAGCCGCCCGGCTTGAGGCGGCTGAAGTCTTCGCGCAGCGGCGAACGCAGCACCAGCACGATGTCCTGCTTGTAAGCCTCCTCGCGCGAGCAGCGGCGCACGCGGGGACTGGCCTCGTGATAGTCTTCAAACGTAAAACCCGATCGGGAGCCGTAGCCTTCTTCCAGATAAATAATGGCGCCCAGCCGCGCTAAAAATTGGATGAATTCCGGTAGGAAGACGCGCTTTTCGCCCGCCTCCTTCATCATGCGTGGAAAACCGATCGTCACTGACATGGGTGACCTCCTGAGGGGTTTAGTGTCGGTTGTCCGGCCGCCAACGTGAAAGCTGCGCCCGTGCGATGGCGCGCTCGAAGAACCGGCCCTGTGGATTGATTCGCGCAACTCCGCCGCGCTCGATCAACGTCCGCATGATCGGCTGTAGCTGCTTGCCGTACACTTCCATACACGGCGCGGGATGGACGCCCGGCCATGAGTAACACGATACCACGTGTCGGCGGTGGCGCGCGTCGACGCAGGGCGGCAGGTCTTCAAACGCCATATCGTCGGGCGCAAAGACGTACTTGTCCAGATTGCCCTGCGGAATCCCTTCGATGCCTTTCACCGCCGACGGCTGTACCGTGCAGTCATACGGATCGACCGACAGGTCGAGCAGCACGGCGTGCAGCGGCAGGTGCGCCAGCCACGAGTTGGGGATGACGGGCCGGCTGGGATCGGGCCGCTGCGTAGCGTCGACGAGGATGTCCGTATCTGCCAGCAACCCGGCCATCACGTCGGCGCGCGGCGTCAGATCGTAATCGACGGTGGTGACGCGCACGCCGGCCACGCCCCGCCCCACCAGCTCGGCGCGCAGCGTGTCGTCGCCGTAGCGCACCGCGGCCTGCATAACAAACATGCCCACCGCGCCCGCGCCCAGCAGCGTCACGCGCAGCGGCGGGCGATCGGGCGAATCAAAGCCCGGCGCGGGATAAATGCGGCGCAACACCTTAATGGCCGCTTCGATGCCGTTCCAAGCCACCGCGCGCAGATTTTCCACCAATCGCCGGCCGGTGTCGTCCTTGATCGAATCCAGCGAGATTGCTTCCAGTCCCAGCGAACGGACAAACTCAGTTCGGTGAGGCCGCGTGGGATAATGCAACATCGACAGCAGACACGCACCCGGCCGCATCAGGCGCAGCTCCGCGTCGTGCGGACAGCGCAGGATCAACACGTAATCCTGTTCAAACGCCGCCGTGTGCGACACAAACTGCACACGTGGCGCCGCCCGCACGTAGTCTTCAGGCTTGAAGCCCATGCCCGCGCCATAACCCTCTTCCAGATATACCTGCGCCCCGTGCCTCTCAATCTGACCGACAAAGACCGGCAAAAAATCACGCCGTTCACCCGGCTCCAACCGCATACGCGGCAACCCGATGCGAAACATCCGCTCTGGCATGACCGTCTCCTGCGCCTATTGTATTCGACTTTGGCGATCAATCCAACCGGCTGTGTTACAATCGCCGCATGTCCTTCGTGCCGCTCCGCGTCCGATCGCACTGGAGCCTGCTCGACGGTGTGCCGGCCATCGAGGCGCTGATCGAGCACGCCGCGCATCTCTCGCTTTCGGCGCTGGCCTTGACCGACGCCAACGCGCTGTACGGCGCGCTCGAATTCGCCCACCAATGCCGCGCCGCCGCCATCCAGCCCATCCTCGGCGTCGATTTCACCTTTGAGTCGCAGCACACCCTCACGCTGCTGGCGCGCAGCCTGGCCGGCTACGGCCAACTCTGCCGCCTGGTCACGCGCTTGCAGGCGGCAGCCGATCGGGAAGCGCAGATCGATCGGGGCTTGCAACTGACCGACTTGATCGATGTTCATGAAGTGATTGCGCTATCGGACGGACATGAACTTGAATCCGTGATCGATCTGATGGGAAAAGATCACGTCTACGTGGCGCTGCCGATGGATCCTTCGGCGCCCGATCGGTTTGAGCTGGCCCGGCGCTTCGACGTGCCGGCCGTCGCCGCGCCCGACATCCGGTATCTGTCGGCGGCGGACGCGCTGCGCTATCGCGTGCTGACGGCCCTGCGCCTGAATCGCCGCGTTCACGCTCTGCCGGACCTGCCCGATTATGCGTGGCCCGCGCCCGACGACGTGGCGCGCTTTTACGCGGCTTTTCCACGCGCCGTGGACTTCACCGCCGAGATTGGCGCGCGCTGCCGCTTTGACTTTCCGCTGGGGCAATATCGCTTTCCCACGCTGAATCTGCCCGCCGGGCGCACGCCGCGCGACGAATTGGCGCAGCACGTGTGGGCCGGCGCGCAGCTGCGTTACGGTGCAGTCACACCCGAAGTTGAAGCGCGACTGCGCAAAGAGATCGACGTGATCGACACGCTGGGTTACAGCCCGTATTTTCTCGTCGTGGCCGACATCGTGCGTTACGCGCGCGAGAAGCGCGTGCCCGTCTCGCCGCGCGGCTCGGCGTCGTCGTCGGTGGTCGCGTACTGTCTGGGCATCCACGATGTCGATCCCGTGGCGCACAATCTCTACTTTGAGCGCTTCCTCTCGCTGGAACGGCGCGA
>Ga0101944_10008030_pt1 | contig 10246 bp, 13 predicted proteins | sample DewCreD2012metaG_FD_75245 | JGI IMG/M metagenome (GOLD analysis project Ga0101944, IMG submission 75245) | Hot spring sediment bacterial and archeal communities from British Columbia, Canada, to study Microbial Dark Matter (Phase II) - Dewar... ...
CTGGCGCTCGCTCGCCGTGCCGGGGCCGGGGAGGTGCTGATCGAAGAGGAGCGGTGCGATCAAAACGGAAGCGTGGCCCCAGGAAGGGGCGCGGACCTCTACCTGGGCACTCGCCTGCGCTTTACCGCTGTCGGCCGGCCGAGGTGGACATGATGCGTGATGCGTGCTCCGTTTCCCTCGCGCCTCACGCATCACGTATCACGGCCGCGAGTTCCGTCAAAGGGGGATCCATGGCCCAGGTAACCGTACGCAGTGTTCACAATCTCGCGCAGTTGGTGGTAGCCGGGGGACACGGCCTGGCCGCCGACGAGCCCAATGCCGACGGGGGTGATGGCCTGGGGCCCAACCCCTACGACCTTCTGCTCTCAGCGCTGGGCACCTGCACGGCAATCACTCTCCTGCTCTATGCCCGCCGCAAGGGTTGGCCCCTCGAACAAGTAGAGGTGACCCTCGACCAGGAGCGGGTGCACGCGGCCGACTGCCAGGCCTGCGAGAACGCGGGCACGCAAATCCATCGCATCAAGCGCCATATGGAGCTGCGCGGCCCCCTGGCCGATGATCAGCGCGTCCGCCTGCTCGACATCGACTGGGAAATCCTCATCAAGGACGACCCTGCCTTGGCCGAGACCATCGGTTTCCGCGGTAACATGGCCGACGCTTCCAGGTCCCTGGCCGCCGACGACCTTGACGCCGCAGAAAAGGCGGTCGCCGCCGCCGAGACCTGGATGACCGCCGCCCGGCCCCGCTTTTACCGCGAGCACGAGTCCCGGGTGATGGCTGGCGCCTCCGAGGAAACCTCCGAGCAGCTCATGGCCGCCGCGCTGGCTTTCAAGCAGAAGGGCGAACAGGCCCAGGCCGCCGGCGACCAAGCCGCGGCGCAAAAGTACCTCGCCGCCGCGGTCGAGGAAGGCGAACTCGCCATTGCCTCCGCCGGACGCTCCTCTCAAACCTCGGATTCCCTCACCCGGCTGATCGAGCAGATGGGCGCGATCTACGCCGCCGCCGGCCGCCCCGACCAGTCCTCCGAACTCAAGGCCAGGCTGGTGCGTTCGCTCCAAGCTTCCCTCGACGCCACCGCCAAACAGATCGAACTCCGCCTCCGCAACGGCGCCCCCGGCTTTTCCGAGGCCGAACTGAAAAAGGACAAGGCCGCGGTGGAAAAAGCCGTGAAAGAATTGAATGGACTGAACGACCAATACCGCCGCCAGGCCGCTGACGCCAACGCCTTCGCGCCCGGCGAGGTCAAGTCAAATGAGTACGGGATGCCCATCGCCACCTGGACCGCGAGGTGGATAAAGGTTCACGAACCCCAGAACCCCGACGGGCCCGAACCCCCGCCGCCGGAAGACCCTGGGCCCTGCATCACCGCCCTCGCCCTCCACAACCAGATCAAGAAAGACGCCCAGTCTATTCAAGGTAGCGGGATCGTCATCGAGGAGACCTCGATCGCGGTCGAGGGCAGCCAGGTCGTGATCCGCGGCAAACTCCAGAACCTGCGCAACCAGCCCATCCTCAACCCCCGCATCACCGTAACCGGCGGGGTAATGTCTAAAGTGGTCGACCTGGGCTACGACCGCATGAACCCTCCCCACTCCACCACCTTCATCCTGCCCCTCGAGTGTTTCACCGTCGAGGCGTACAACCGGAGCATGAACAAGGTCCCTGACCACCAGATCGTGCTCATCTTCCGGGAACCCAATGGAACCGAGCGCAAGGTGATCCAGTCCATGGGGGTCCGAGCCGGGAACTGACCGCGGCCCAGGCCGTCTGATTGAACTCTCGGGAAAAAGCGATACACTAATATCCCTGCATCTCCTGTGGTGGGCGTAGCTCAGTGGTAGAGCACCGGGTTGTGGCCTCGGTGGCCGCGGGTTCAAACCCCGTCGCCCACCCCATTTTTAGCCACACTGAAAAGCATCCAATCGGGGACAATCAAGACACTAAAGAGGCCAAAGCCCACATTCCATGCGGCCCGCCCGCCTCGCCTGAAAATCCTTCCGGGAACATTCAAGGACAAAGCGAGACATACGAGAGCTATATCAATGACCGTGATTTTACCGCCTTTCTACATAACCGGCACATATCCGAAAACACCCCGCCCGACCTCGCGGAACTGATCCGCCTCTGGCCCGACCTCGACCCCGACACCCGGCGGCGACTCCTAGCCCTTGCCAAGGTCCGAGCCAAGAGCAAGAGGCGATAAACCACACAACCCTCTCGCTCTCGGCCGTCCTGGAGCTTCTCACGCATCTTCAGAGAGATGTATCAACGCCGTCACCGGCCGTTGTGATTGACGGAAAACCTTCAGAGTCTCCGCCGCGAATTGGTACCGACCACCCGGCCGGCCGCGGGACTCCTTCTTCTCGGAACAGGTACCGGAGGGGGGCGCTGAACCCGCGCCCCGGTCACTGGCATCGAAAGACCAAGGAGGCACCAAATGGCAGACGAGAAGAAGGAAAAGAAACTGTACTACGGGAAGTACCCTCTCCGCGATCCGATGCCGGAAAATCTCAAGTGGCTGATGAACTGGCCGCTGAAAGAAGGACAGAAACCCCTACTGGCCGCGCTGGACTGTACGCCGGAGGAACGCCAGAAACTGGCGGCAGAAGAGTGGTACGTGCGGCCGAGAGCCGGGACGGGGGAAACCCTGCACTAGGCGCTGAAAACACCGCTCCCGCCATCATCAAGAGCACCGGCAAGAGCCAGGGCAAAAGTTCCATGTCTACTGCCGGCGCCCGCCATTCAACCTCTAACCCTCGCGCGTGACCTTATCTCCAGAACGCTTCCCTCCAATTATAAAAATTATCAATTGATCTCCAAGACATTGATTTAGCAAGCTTTTTAATTTAGAGTGATGAATATTTAAATTCTCGGAATCCAAAATAATTCAAAAAATATTTATTGCTCTCCAAGTTACTGATCTAACAAGGTTTTCGTTCGCCATCGGTTTTTTTCCAAACAATCCTGATTGAGGACCGTCCGCCGGCCGGGCGGCGATGGTGTCCACGTCACCATCTTCTCGGTTTACAGCCGTCACCGGGGCCATCGGCAAGGTGGTCATGGTCCGGAAAAACTGGTCGCAGGTATTGAACGCCACCATCATCGGCAAGGGCCGGGGACTGCCGTCCGCGGGCATGTCCGGCAACCGGAGCCGGTCGATCACCGCCCGGAACCCGGCCTTGCGGTTGGTATCGCCAGGGCGAAGATAAACGCCCTTTTCCGCGAAAATCTCCTAGGGCGTCGGGCCTTGACCACCACCGAGCCGGTTCACGATCTTGGCGAAACTGTCGAGTCCGGCCAACCGGTCGATGGACCGTCCCCAAATGCCCATTTCTTTCTCACGAGCGACTATTCCGGTGGCGATATCCACGTCCGCCAGCCGAAGCCCGCTGTCGGGAGTACCATCGAACCCATACCACTCGGCGAATAGGAACAGCCGGCCAGCGGAGCGTGGTCCGCAACAGTGTAAAGGTCTGGTACGTTTGCTTGGTGGCTTCCTCCAGGGCAATGAAACAATTCTCGCCGCCCTGCCACTTGCTCGGGTCGTCCAGGTTGCGGAACTTCAGCACTCCGCCGCCAAACTGCGGCGAGAGGATCAGGCACCGGCCGAAGCTGCGGTGGTCCTCGAACATCCGGCCCATCCAGAGCGGGACCTCGGCCGATATCCGCTGCAACTGCCGGTCCTTCAGGGACGGGTAGTCCTCGCTGCACAGGGTCCCGACCGGCTGGTGGTATCCCATCCCGGCCAACTGGATCAGCCGGCGGATGCACCACCACCGGGCCAGGTAGGACTTTCCACCACCTCGGGCGCCGCCGTAAAGAACGAACTTGGCCGGAGTCTTTCCGTCCAGGCCCTTCCCCAGCGCCTTGACCGCCATCATCTGCCGCGGGGTGAACTTCGCTATCTCCGTGTCGAAGTCCTTCCGCTCCATGACCTCGGCATCGGCCTCGATCTTCAGCCGCGGGTGCAGATTCTTCTGCTTGCCATAAGCCCGCCGCAGGTCGCGTTTGATCGTTTCCCGCTCCTGGGCATTGGTAGCAGCCGCACCCGGCTGAATTTTACGAGGGCGAGCCATCTACCGTTTGAACCTCCCGCGGCCGTTGTCGAACCCGTACTGTGGTCCCACCGGGACATCCACCGTCTCGTCCGGCATCCGGACCGGAATAGTGTCCCCGTCTTTCGCCGTCAGTTTGGGCTTAAACGAGCCACCGGTCAAAAACTGGCGAGTGGCAATGCCGCGGTTCTGCCGGTAGTTGATGGCATCCGCCTCCATCCGGGTCAGTCCCCGGCCCGTCCGGGCCAGGCCCTTCATGTAGTTGGAGGGAACAAAATTCTCATCCTCCAAGATGACCAGGAGAGCCCCTTCCATAGCATCCTCATCACCAATATCTCCGCCATTGTCTCGCTTGAAATCGTCGTAAAGAGACATCATTCCCTCACTTTCTTGAATCTCTGCCATCCCGGCCGCAATCTAATCGGCAGGGAGGAAAAAAATCATGAGAACCAAGACCAACTGGAAAAGAACCGCTAAAGCCTGCCTCGCCATCATCTTCCTGGTCGTTTTCACCACCGGCGGAGGCCCGAAAACGGTTATCGATCTCTACACGGTGTTCGCCGCCAACAGCTACGGAACGGTCGAGAACGCTTACACGTTCCGTTTCGGCGGGAACGACTGGAAGGCGCTGCCCGGATACAACTACCGCCACAGTTTTCTCCACTACCTGATCTCCGACGGCAGATAAGCACCTTGTCCCTTCCGGCTTCCACCCGCACGTCGAGCACGTCCGGTTCGGCTCAGGATTCAAACACCGGCCCCCAAGAGGGCACGGACCAAAATCAACCCCGGAACCCAAGACCCCATTCAGGGGACCCGTTTCGGAAACACCCACCGGAGGGGGGGCATTGGTTGCAGGCCCTGGAGTCGAACCAGCATGGGAGGGGTATGAACCTTCCCCGGTACCCGGACCGCCAGCAACATTGGAAGGGAGCGCAGGAATCGAACCCGACGGAAGGGAAAGCACATTCGAAAGACCATGCTCATCACCAGACAACCCTAAATCAAACTCACCAGATGCCCCACAAAGCCCCAAAAGACAAAAACCCATACCAAGGGCAGGGCCATAACACAAACTCGCCAAATTCAAGCCATCAGGCAGCAACAGCAAATCCAAAGCATCCAATGAGCCAAAATCACACTCCCCAGCCAAAATAAGGACCCCCACAGACGTGGAAAATACGGCGAAGCGGGGGGAACTGGCGGGACTCCTACCCTCGGGCATACCCACCGGAGGGGGTAGGCGGGGGAGTGGCCGGGCCTGTCGATGGATGGAGGGGGAGTCATTGTCCAGCACCCCCCCCTGTCCTCGCCGCCGGACACCGCCACCCTCTGACCCGAGAAACCTAACCCCCTTGAATGTGCATCTCAAGGGTGGGAACCAAGGGACGGATCAATCCAACCTGGAAGGAGGAGCGAGGATGGAACCCGAGGAAAAGCCGCGGCGGTCGATGCATTACGAGCGAGTGATCGAGGAATACTGGGCAGATAACTGGCCGAAGATGGTGGCGGCCATGAAGGAAAAGGGAACTTACGACGAGCACCTTCAGTCGGTGGCCCGGACGGTCAGCAACATGATAGCATTGGCGGCGGAAAAGGGGCTCGACCACTTTCAGGCCGAAGAATTCGCGCGGGAAATCTATCAGCGGCCGGCCGGGGGATTTTGTGGGTCGGAGCAAGACCAAGAGGACCTGGACGAGAACGGCTGGTACAAGTAGAAAGCGTGCATGGTGAGACCATGAAAGAAATCGTCAAAGTTGAAGAAGCGAAACTGAAGCCCATCAGAGATTTCTTAACGGCCTACTTTCCGGCCCGCGACCCCTGGGAAAAGTACCGGAACATCGGGACCAGATCACCGGAAAGCAAGATCAGCGAACTTCTTTCCGGGGCGATGGGGGTCCTGCAAGGCGGGGGAACACCGGAACAGGCGATGGTGGACGTGAAGAAAGAAATGGAGGAGTGGGAGGCGTCCTTCCGCCGGTACGAAGCAAAGATGAAAGCGGCTCGCTAGAATCCGTAGCCTCCCCCGACGAAGCCCCCGGCTTCTTTTGACCCTTCGATCCTGGCATCACGACAGACGAATCCTACCGACGAACAAAGGAAACTACCTGGCTGGCGTAGTAAATCCCCACTCCGGCCCGACCGGCACGGTTATGACCGTCCCGCCGTCAGTAGTCACGCTCAGGGTATTGCCGGCGCCCACTGGGTAGTGGTTGATGTCCCACACGCGCTCCCAATAGGGATCGTGCTTCACTTTAGCCCCGTACCAGATAACCGTCCGGGTCCACCACCGGCCGGCAACGTCGTCCACCGCCTCGAAGCCGGCTGGCCCGGTCGCCCACAGATTTGCCGCCAGCATTACCCCCACCACGGCGGCCACCCGCACCCGTCGGCCGATGCTCCACCTGCTCCGATTCGGACTTTCTTTACTCATCGTGGAATCCCCCTCTTGCTGATTAGAAGCGCCCGGCGGCCGTCAGGATTCAAGCCCCACCATTTTTCCCAACTCGGCCGTTCCCCCGCCCCGAAGTCCGTCCGGCCCCGGCCGAATGAGGCCCGGTCTTCCAACGTCAGGGCCAACCCATGATTTTCGCCATCTTTTGCCAGAAACTTTTTACATGACCGAACTTTTATATAATTCGTATGCATCAAATTAACAGAACCCGAAAAGAGCCGAGGTGGAGGAGGAAACAATGAAAGCATTCATCTACGTCAGGGTGTCCACGACCGGGCAGGTCGAGGACGGGGTCTCCCTCGAAGCGCAGGAAGCCCGGGCTCGGGCCTACTGCCTGGCGCAGGAGTTGGAAGTCGCCGGGGTGTTCGTTGACGCGGGCATTAGCGGCAAGCGGGCCGACAACCGCCCCGGACTCCAGCAGGCCCTGGCCGCGGTCTGCGCCCACCATGCCGCCCTCGTCACCTACAGCCTCAGCCGCCTCGCCCGCTCCACCCGCGACGCCCTCGACATCTCCGCCCGTCTCGACAAGGCCGGCGCCGATCTGGTCAGCCTCTCCGAGAAGATCGACACCACCAGCGCGGCCGGCAAGATGGTTTTCCGGATGCTGGCGGTTCTGGCCGAGTTCGAGCGCGACCAGGTCAGCGAGCGCACCCGCGCGGCCATGTCCCACCTGCGGACGCAGGGGATGAGGATCAGCGGCCGAATCCCCTACGGCTTCGACCTCGACCCCGCCACCGGCGCACTCACTCCGAACCCGGCCGAGCAGGAGGCCGTTACCCTGATCCGCGACCGGCGGAGCCGGGGCGAGAGCTATAGGGAGATCATCGAGGCCCTGGTAGAACGAGGCATCGAGACGAAGGGCGGCGGCAGGTGGTACGCCAGCACCATCAAGGCCATCCTCGACCGGGAGGCGGCGTGAAAGCCGGCCGGCGACATTATCAACCGTTGATCGCGTCTCGGGTTAAGGTTGAACCCAGGACGGAATCCTCCGCGTCTAATCAGCAGGGAGGAGGGAAACCCAACCATGACAAATCTTCCAAAAGACGAACTGATCTCCCGGGCGCAAAGCAACGTGAAGTCTGGGCGACTTGATGAGGCCATCGCGGATTATCGGGTTGCATTGGCGCTAGACCCGCTGGACACCTGGCTTCACATGCAGCTTGGGCACCTTTACTACCGAAAGGCTGACCTCGACTCTGCGATTAACTGTTATCTCTCCGCCGCCCAGATACACACCCAGGATGGTTTCTATTCCCGCGCTGCCGCCATATACAAGGTAATTGTCGAAATCGACGATTCCCGTGCCGATATCAAAGACACATTGCATGGCATTTATGAGAGGCTTGGTTTGGACTACATCAGCAATCAGGACATGATAAACTGGCAGGCGATAATCCGGCAACTTGAAAGTGAGGACAAGCTCATTGAGGCGATCCAGGAAACCGAAACCCTGTTGAAACAAGACCCCGATCATCTCGAAGTCCTCATCAAGTTGACCGGACTTTATTTTCAGGTAGGCGACCGTGAACGGGGCGCTACTTGCTTCCGTAGGGCAGTCTATCAAATGATGAAAAGGTGGAGGAACGCAAAAACCAATGAACTACTAGTCAAGCTCGACGAGGCCAATCCCGACAACCACGTGCCGCTGGTGGAGTTAATCGGGAAACTGGGGGTGAGGCTAAAGTCCATCAAAAGGTTTATCAATGACTACTTCCCCAACCGAGACCCTTGGGAAAACGAAAGGCAGATGGGGACGCGAGACGTGGAAAGTTTTCGGAGGGAATACATCGGAAAGGTAAACATGTATCTCCGGATCGGGCTGACGCCGGGGGATGCCTTCCGCAAGATCAAGGAGGAACTGGCCGAGCGGGAGAAGGAATATTACCGGTTCTTGAGAAAGCATCTCCCGGAATCGCGTCTCCAGGGATTGCACTAAGTCATCATCGGTCCAGGGCGCAAGTTTTTGAGCGATGAAAGGTCTTGGGTGAACGTAGTGCGGGACGGAATAAGCGTAACAATAGGCTCGATCAAACCCATGCTCACGCCTTCCAGATTTCCCGAAAGGAAATTTTTATGATCGGCTCAAAACGAAACCAAAAATTGGTTGCCGGCGGTAAAAGGTTCGGGATCAAGGCCTGGGCGGATTATTTCCATTACGGCGACGAAGAAGAATGCCCGTTTCTGATCTACATCGGTGGCGCGATCTCCCCCAAGGACTACCGACGTCGAAGGGATACCCTGCCCGAGCCGATCACCCGGGAATTCGAGAAGGCCTTCACCTCTGATAAATCCCTCGACCTTTTAATCATCCCCAACCCGCTTTTCGATGATTCGCTCCTTTCCTGGTCGAGAGGGGAATTTCTCCAGTTCCTCGTGTTCGACCTGCTGCCCCAGACGACGAACCCCCGGCCTCCAGCTTTGGGAGTGGTGGGATACTCACGGGGCGCTTTCCTGGCCGCGTGCCTGGCCTTCGACCTCCCCCGGGTGGTCGCCGCCGCGCTCATCGGCGGGTCGGACACAACCGATGCCGTCAAGGATGGGGTTTCAAAGGACAAGAAGTTCATGCTTTATAGTAATGCCGACGACCCCCTGGTGATGGAAAACTACGTTTTCATGAAAATGCTCGTTGATCGCGGGATGAACTGCGATGCCGATCTGCGGGAGGGCGGGCACGAATTTGATGATTACGCTGGAAACGGCTCGGTCGCGGATGCGTTTCGATACGTCATTTCAAATTTAGGCTATTGATTTACATGTAATGGTTAGGATTTAATCTGACACTTCGGGTACAATGGTAGGCTGGCGGCAACGGAGCGAAGACTCCACAAAAAGTCGGAGCGACGGAGCCGACAGCCGGCACCGAAGGAGGAAGTGTCATGACCAACGATCAGAAGATCATCCAGAACAAGCTCGGCCTGCTCCGGCTGGCCCAGAAGCTCGGCAACGTCTCCGAGGCCTGCAAAACTTTCGGCTACTCCCGCGACAGCTACTACCGACTGCTCAAGCTCTACGAAACCGGCGGCGAGGCCGCCCTCCAGGAGATCAGCCGAAAGAAACCCATCTATAAAAACCGCGTCAGCCCCGAGATCGAGGAGGCCGTGGTCGCTATCGCTTTCGACCAACCGGCCTACGGCCAGGTCCGAGTCGCCAACGAACTCAAGAAACGCGGCGTCTTCGTCTCCCCCGGAGGGGTCCGCAACATCTGGATCCGCCACGACCTCGAAACTTTTAAAAAGCGACTCCGGGCTTTGGAAGCAAAATCTGCCCAGGAAGGCGCCGTCCTCACTGAGGCCCAGGTCATCGCCCTCGAACGAAAAAAAGAAGACCAGGAAGAGCACGGCGAGATCGAAACCCAGCATCCAGGCTATCTCGGAGCCCAGTGTCACGGGGCAGTTCAAAACCGGCCACTGAGGGGCACCTCAAAACCGGCCAGTGAATTTACCAATATTCTGCAATTTTGTCCTATTCCTTGCAAGCATCAGCGGTCTTTTCCCTGGCGGATTGGTTCTTCAGGCGATAGCTTTTCCCGGTGATGGTGATGAACTCGGCCCGGTGGAGGAAGCGGTCGAGGATGGCGGTGGCGGCGGGGACGTCCCCGATCAGTTTGCCCCAGTCCTCCAGGGGTCGGTTGGTGGTCATGATGGTCGAGCGCGTTTCGTACCGCCGCATGATGATCTCGAAGAGATACTCCCCCGACCGCTTCGGCAACTGCTTCATGCCCATGTCGTCGATGATC
>Ga0101944_10008033_pt1 | contig 10239 bp, 7 predicted proteins | sample DewCreD2012metaG_FD_75245 | JGI IMG/M metagenome (GOLD analysis project Ga0101944, IMG submission 75245) | Hot spring sediment bacterial and archeal communities from British Columbia, Canada, to study Microbial Dark Matter (Phase II) - Dewar... ...
GGAGGGGGGCGGAAGCGTGGCTCGATCGCCACTCACCGAGACGAATCGGGGAAGCACCCGCAATCCCCGAAAGTCTCCTTCGGGATCGATCAAAAGCACCTGATAGTCTTCATGGTGAAGCCCCTCCGCGATCAATCCGACCAGCCAGGACTTGCCGGTTCCCGAGTTGCCGAAGACTCCCAGGTTTCGACCGGCCAGCCGCGCGGCCGGCACGCTGACGGCGGCGCCCGAATCCGTCTGTCCGAGCAGAATCGGCCGCTCACGCTTGAGGGGAATATCCAGAAATTTCTCCGCCAGGGGGTAGGCCTTCAGGACTTCCAGCACGCCCTGGGGACCGGGGGATTGGGCGACGATATCGGACTGTTCGATCACGGCCGGTACCGCATCGGCCACGGCGACCGAGACCTCGGCCAACGTCATCATGGAGAGATCGTTCTCCGCGTCCCCGAAGGCCGCGAGGTTTCTGGGAGAGAGCCCGCACAGCGCGAGGAGCCGTTCGAGGCCCGCCCCTTTCGTCGCTCCCGGCGGCTCAGGCAGCGCCGGTTGCAGCACCCCCGTCCGCCGCGCCCCCGCGCAGCGCGCCGCCCGCCGCGCGGCAAGCCGCGCCGGAGCCGCCCGCTGGCTTGAAGGCGCGGCTGCTTGCGCACTTGAAGGGGAAGCAATTGACCTTCGTGGCGGATGCGGTGGAGCACTCGGAGGTCGTGGAGAATAAGTCCGAGTTGTCATTCAGGGCGCCAAAGGAGTTCGCACTCGCGTTACGCTCGCAGGAATTGCAAGCCGCGGTGCGGGAGGTGACCGGAAGGGCGCTTAAGATCAAGGTGGAAAACGGAAACGGAGGCGCGGCGCCAGAAGCCTCCTCCACTCCGCCGCCTGCGGAGGGCGCGCTGTTGAATCAGGTATTGGAAAACCCCGAAATCAAGCGCTTCCAGGAACTGTTTCCGTCAGGCCAGGTGCGGCAGGTGCGGAATTTGAAAGAATAGGGCGCAAAGGAGCGATAGGCGTGAAGCTACCCGGCAACATGCAAGGAATGATGAAGCAGGCTCAGCAGATGCAGCAGCGCCTGCGGGATGAGATTGCGCAAATTCGCGTGGAGGCTTCGGCCGGCGGCGGCATGGTGACCGTCAAGATGGACGGCGACAAGCGGGTGCTGGCGGTGAAGATCGATCCGGAGGCCGCCGGCGACGTCGAGATGTTGCAGGACATGGTAATGGCGGCTTGCAACGAAGCGCACAAGAAGGTTGAAGAGGAAACGCAGGCCAAGATGGCCGGCATTTTGGGGGGCCTGGGACTGCCGCCCGGCCTGTTCTAAGTTATGCCGGATTTCGCCGCGCCCTTGGCCGCGCTGATTCAAGAATTCAAGCGGCTGCCCGGCATCGGACAGAAGTCGGCGCAGCGGCTGGCGTTTCATGTGCTGCGCGCGCCGGAAGAAGACGCTCGCCGCCTGGCGCAGTCTATTCTGGACGTGAAGGAGCGGCTGAGCCTGTGCGCAGCCTGCAACAACATCAGCGACGGGGAGTTGTGCCCGTATTGCAGCGATGCGCACCGCGATCCTTCCATGATCTGCGTGGTGGAGGAGCCGCACAACATCCTGCCTATCGAGACCACAAGGCACTACAACGGCTTGTACCACGTTTTGCACGGAGCGCTGTCGCCGCTGCGCGGCGTGGGACCCGAGCAGTTGCGGCTGAAGAACCTGCTCACGCGGCTGGAAGGCGGTGGGGTGAACGAAGTGATCCTCGCGACCAACCCCACGGTGGAAGGCGAAGCGACGGCGGCGTATCTCGTCCGCCTGCTGAAGCCGTTAGGGGTGAAGGTGACCCGCATCGCCATGGGCATCCCCGTGGGAAGCGACCTGGAATTCGCCGATGAAGTGACGATGTGGAAGTCGCTCGAAAACCGACGCGAACTTTAGCGTTGATTCTGAACGATTATGCTGCGCATTGACTATACGCTGACGCCCGCCCGCCTGGAGGGCAAGATCCGGAAGTTGTGGGAGCTATCGGCGCCCAAGATTCTGTCGCTCGAGAGGAGCTATGACCCGGCGAAGGGTTCGCCGGTGTTCACAGTGAACGGGAGGTACACCGCCCGCGGTTGGACGGAATGGACGCAAGGGTTTCAGTTCGGCGCCGCCATTCTGCAATTCGACGCCACGGGAGAGCGCGAGTTTCTGGAAATTGGGCGTTCGAGGACGCTCGAACTCATGGCGCCGCACATTACGCATACGGGCGTGCACGACCATGGGTTCAACAACGTCTCGACCTACGGCAACCTGCTGCGGCTGTGCGCGGAAGGGAAGATCGAAGCAAGCGAGTGGGAGCGGCATTTCTATGAGCTGGCGCTGAAGTGCTCCGGCGCGGTGCAAGCCGCCCGCTGGTCACGGATTCGCACGGGGGGGTTCATTTACTCGTTTAATGGTCCGCATTCGCTGTTCGTGGACACGATACGCAGCTTGCGCGCCCTGGCGGTGAGCCACCGGCTCGGGCACTGTCTGATGGGCGAGAACGACCGTAAGATCTCGTTGCTGGAGCGCCTGGTGGAGCACGCGCGCGCGACGGCGCAATACTCGGTTTTCTATGGCGAGGGACGCGACGCGTACGACGTGCGGGGGCGCACGGCGCATGAGTGCGTGTTCAACATGAATGACGGCAACTTCCGGTGCCCGAATTCGCAGCAAGGTTACTCGCCGTTCTCCACGTGGACGCGCGGGCTGGCGTGGGCGATGTGCGGTTTCGCCGAGGAATTGGAGTTTTTGCAGACGGTGGCGGATTCGAAGTTGGAACCGCTGGGAGGCCGGGGCGCTGTCGAGTCGATGATGCGCAAAGCCGCGGAAGCCACCTGCGATTTCTACATTGAAAATACGCCCGTGGACGGTATCCCTTATTGGGATACGGGCGCGCCGGGTTTGGCCAAACTGGGCGACTATCTCGGGCGGAAGTCCGATCCGTTTAATGACTACGAACCGGTGGATTCATCCGCCGCCGCCATCGGAGCGCAAGGATTGCTCCGCCTGGGCGCGTACCTTGGATTGGTTGGCGAACGGGAGAAGAGCGAACGGTACTGCCAAGCCGGACTTACGGTGCTGGACAACTTGTTCGACGGGCCTTATCTGAGCGTGGACGCGAATCACCAAGGGCTGCTGCTGCATTCGGTTTATCACCGTCCTAACGGGTGGGATTACATCCCGCCGGGGCGGCGCATTCCGTGCGGCGAATCCAGCATGTGGGGCGACTATCACGCACGGGAAGCCGCCCTGTACGTGCAGCGGGTGGCGCGCGGAGAGCGCTATCTCACTTTCTGGGTTTGACCGGGAAATCTGGGGACTCCACCCGCGCCGCCGTGAACAGCTTTTCCAGCTTGGCCACAAGCGCAGGCTGGTCTTTCGCCAGGTTCCTGGTTTCGCCGATGTCGTCGCGCAAGTTGTAAAGCTCCAACTCAAATTTCGGCTTTTGCCGGACAAGTTTCCAGTCGCCCTGGCGCACGGCTTGGTGGAAGCCGCCCTCGTGGAATTCCCAATAGAGGTAATCGTGCGGCTTTTGGGTTTGTCCGAGCAGGGTGGGCACGATGGAGACGCCGTCGATGCCGGCGGGGGGCTTGACTCCGGCGAGTTCACAGGCGGTGGGGAGGAAGTCCCAGAACGCCCAGGCGAAATCGCTTTTGCGGCCGGGTTGGATGCGGGCGGGCCAACGGGCGACGGTGGGGACGCGGATGCCGCCCTCGTACAGATCCCGCTTCATGCCCCGCAGCGGGCCCCGGCTCTCGAAAAATTCCGGATCGTGGTTGCCCTCGCGGTGCGGGCCGTTGTCGGAACTGAAAATGACCAGGGTGTTGTTGTCGAGCCCCTTGCTTTTCAGGGTTTCCATCAGCTTGCCGATGTCGCTGTCCATGCGCGTGACTGTGGCGGCGAAGCTCTTTTCGACGTCCGGCCAATTCTGTTTGGCGTACGGGCCATGGTCCGGCGAGTCCATGCCGTTGGCTTGCACGCGCCCGAGTTCGTTGTTGGCGTGCGGAATGGTGTAGGCCAGATAGAGGAAGAACGGATCCCGGGACGCCTTTTCGACAAAGGAGAGAGCGCGTTTGGTGAACAGGTCCGGGGCGAAGGTCTTTTTCTGATTGAACCAATTTTCGGTCAGGAAGATCTCCGCCTCGCCATCCCACAAATGTTCGGGGAACGAGTTGTGGGCGTGGAGCTGGTCGAGATAGCCGAAGAACTCATCGAATCCCACGCGGTTTGGCACGCTGCCGGATTGAGGGCCGCCTAAGCCCCATTTGCCAAACAACGCGGTGCGGTAGCCGGCCTTTTTAAGCAGAGCGGCGACATTCGGCTCGCCGGGCTTCAGCCCCATTTCCGGACGCTTGTTGCCCCGGACGGTGGCGCGCCCTTGATGTTTGCCGGTCATGAGCGAGCAGCGGGAAGGAGCGCAGACGGTAGAGCCGGCGTAGGCTTGGGTGAAGAGCATGCCCTCGCGCGCCAGGCGGTCGATGTTCGGAGTCTGGATGCGCTTCTGCCCGAAGCAGCCGACATCGCCATAGCCGAGGTCGTCGGCGAGAATGAAGATGATGTTAGGCCGGGGCGGCTGCGCGGCGGCTGCGGCGGCGCCGGCAACGAGGGGAGTGGAAAGAAAATCGCGACGGTTCATCCTGCTAACACAATACAGGAATCGCGATAGCCGCTCCAGTGGATGGTTTTGAGATAATCCGGAGTTGCGGTCTGCGCGGCCGCAGCGAGGAAAAATTCGAAGGAGCACTGCTTTGAGTCAGCTTCGTACATTGAGCTCGATCGTTCTCGTCCTGGCTCTGCTTGGAAGCTGCGGACCGAAGAAGCAAGAAAAGGGAGCGATAACCAAGATGAGGAAGACAGCATTCGGCAAGACTGCCGACGGGCAGCAGGTGGACCTTTACACGCTGAGCAACGACAGAGGGATGGAAGCCGCCATCACCAACTATGGCGGCATCGTCGTCTCTCTCAAGGCGCCCGCGCACGATGGTTCATTCGCGGACGTCGTGTTGGGGTTCGATTCTCTCGACGGATATTTGAAGGAACACCCCTACTTCGGCGCCATTATCGGGCGTTACGGGAACCGCATCGCCAAAGGCAGGTTCAAGCTGAACGGCGTGGAATATAAGCTCGCTACGAACAACGGGGAAAACCACTTGCACGGCGGAATTAAAGGCTTTGACAAAGTGGTGTGGGCGGCGCGGGATGTGTCCACGCCGCAAGCCGCGGCGCTCGAGCTGAAATACACCAGCAAGGACGGCGAAGAGGGTTACCCGGGTAATCTGGATGTCACCGTGATCTACACACTCACGGAGGACAACGAGCTGAAGATCGACTATTCCGCGACTACGGATAAAGATACTGTCGTCAATCTGACCAACCACTCGTACTTCAACCTGGCGGGCGAAGGCAACGGCGACATCCTGGGTCACGAGATGATGATCAACGCCGCCGCTTTCACGCCCGTGGACGCCGGGCTGATTCCGACAGGCGAGATCAAGAAAGTCGAAGGAACGCCTTTCGACTTTCGCAAGCCCGCCGCCATCGGCGCGCGCATCAACGCGGACGATCCACAGATCCGCTATGGCAAGGGCTATGACCACAACTTCGTGCTGGACAGGAAAGGCGGCGGGCTGGAACTTGCGGCGCGGGTTGTGGAGCGGAAGTCCGGGCGCATCCTGGAAGTGCTCACCACCGAGCCGGGGATACAGTTCTACAGCGGGAATTTCCTGGATGGAAGCGTGAAGGGCAAAGGCGGGAAGGCGTATCAGCACCGCTACGGGTTCTGCCTCGAGACCCAGCACTTCCCGGATTCGCCGAACAAGCCGAATTTCCCGTCCACGGTGCTCAAGCCCGGCGGCAAGTATCAAACCACGACGGTGTACCGCTTCTCGGTTGCGCCATAAGGGTCCGGCATCAACCGGCCCGCCGCGGGCGGCGGAATTGCTTGCCGTACAATGGCTGCAATGACTCCGGCTCGGTTGGACCGCGGCGACCGCAGGCTGGTGCTGGTGGCGATAGTGGTCACGGCGCTGGCTCTGCTTTACTTGCGCTTTCATTTTTGGGAAGCGTTTCCTCAGGCGTCGATCGACCTGAAGTACTCCAAGGAAGAAATCACCGCGCGTGCGCGGGTATTTCTCTTGTCGCAGGGCATGGACCCCGGCGGCAGGCGCAACCTGACTCTGTTTGACGACACGCCGCTCGCGCGTTACTACCTGGAGCGCGAGTTGGGCACAGCGGAGGCGAACCGGCTGATGTCCGGCCACGTCTCCGTGTGGCGCTGGCGAGCGCGGTGGTTCCGTCCCCCGGAGGAAGAAGAATTCGTCGTATGGCTCAGCCCTGACGCCCGGCTGGTGGGGTTCGATCATGTTTTGCCGGAAAGCGCGCCCGGCGAAAAACCCACGAAAGAGGCAGCCCGCGAAATCGCACAACGTTTCCTCGCTCAAGCCGCCGGCGAGCGGCACCGGTTGCTGGAAGAAAAGCTGATCGAGCGCCCGAACCGTCTGGATTACGAGTTCACGTGGGAACTGGAGGGCTTCCGCGCCAAGGACGCCACGTACCGGCGGACGGTGGTGGTGAAAGGAGGGAAGGCGGCAGCCTACAACGAGTTCTTGCATGTTCCGGAACAATGGGAGCGGGACTTTCAAGCGCAGCGGTCGAAGAACTCCCTGTTTCAGATCGCGGCGGAAAGCCTGTACGTGCCGCTGGGCATCGCCGCCATCGCTTCCATCATCGTTTTCGTTCGCCGGCGCGAATTGCGCTGGAAGCCACTGGCGGCGATCGCCGGCGCGGTGGGCATACTGACGGTGGGTCACGAATACAACAGCCTGCCGTTTTTCCTGGACCGGATGCCGACGAGTTCGCCGTTGCCGCAATCGCTTCTGATGGGGCTGCTGCAAGGCATGGGCGCCGGCGTGGCGGTGTTCTTCTATGTGATTCTCGCCGCGGCGGCGGGCGAGCCGCTTTACCGTAAGCTCTTTCCGGCTTTCCTGTCCCTCCGCCATGCCTTCACGCTGCGGGGCATTCAGACGCGCGAGTTTTTCCGCGCCACCGTGTCAGGCTATGCGTTCGCCGCCGCGCACCTTGCCTTTGTCGCGGCGTTTTATGTTTACGGGCAAAAGGCAGGCGTGTGGAGCCCGCAGGACGTCGCTTACTCGGATCTGCTTTCCACCGCCGCCCCGTGGATCGCGCCCTTGGCGATTTCCGTGATGGCGGCTTCGGCGGAGGAGTTCTGGTTCCGGTTGTTCGCCGTGCCCCTGCTGGCGAAGATTCTGCCTCGGTGGCTATCGATCGTGATACCGGCGCTGGTTTGGGGCTTTCTGCACTCGAACTATCCTCAACAGCCGGGCTACATACGGGGTATCGAAGTGGGGCTGATCGGCGTGGCGGCAGGGTATTTGATGTACCGCTACGGGATTCTTGCCACTCTGATCTGGCACTACACGGTGGATGCGGTGCTGATCGGCATGTTCCTGTTCCAATCCGGCAGCCTGTATTTCCAGATGAGCGGGGTGGTGGTGTCCGGCGCGGTGCTGTTGCCGCTTGCGGCTTCGCTGGCGTTCTACCGCAAGCACGGAGGCTTCCGCCCGGAGAATGAACTGGTGAACGCGGCAGCGGCGCCCGCGCCGGTTCTTGAGGAACAGCCGCAAGCGGAGTGGGCGCCGCCGCGCGCGCCGCGGTGGGCTTTTTCGCGGCTCGCGTGGGCGGCAGGCGCGGCCGCGGCTCTGGGATTGATCCTTCAAGCGCCTCGTTTCGGGGACTTCATCAAGGTTCGAGTTTCGAAAGCGGAAGCCGCGCGGGCGGCTGACGCGGAGATGCGCCGGAGGGGGCTTAACCCGGCGGCTTACCAAACCGCCACCGCCTTTGCCGCGAACCTCGACTTGAAAGAGATGGAGTACCTGCGGAGGACGGCTGGCGCCGCCGAGGCGAACCGCGCCGTGAGCGAGTGGCGCTATACGGGCATCTGGTGGACGCGCTATTTCCGCCCGCTCCAGAAGGAGGAATGGCGCGTCTATTGCGATTCCGGCGGGCGAGCATACCGCTTCGATCACATCGTGGACGAGAAGGCGCCCGGGGCGAACCTGGACTCCGCGGGGGCGCGTGCGGCGGCGGAAGCATTCTTGCGGGGAATTCCCGGCGTCGACCTTGAAAAGCTGAGGGTGGTGGACGAAAAACAGGAGAAGCGCGAGCGCCGCACCGACCATTCGTTCGTTTGGGAGGACGAGTCGCGCAGAATCGGCGAAGCCCGCGCCCGCCTCAGCCTGACGGTGGTGGGCGACGAGGTGTCCGACTACCGCCGTTACTGGAAACTGCCGGAGGAATGGGTGCGCGAGTTTGAGAAACCGAGGCTGCAAAGGCTGCTAGTTCCGGGGATGATGGGCGCCGGACTGGTGCCGCTGCTTTGGGTTTTCGTTCGCCGCTTAAGCGGGCGGCGCCACAGGTTCCAGTGGCCCCTGTACGGCGGCGCTGCGGCGGTGGTGGGCCTGCTCGGCGCCGCGGCGGCGGTGAACCGGTGGCTTCAGAGCCTCGAAGCGTACAACACGGCGACGCCCCTCACGAACCATCTTGTACAAACCGCCCTGCTGGAGGGGCTTCAAGCGTTGCTCGCGGCGGCATTCACTCTGCTCGCCGTCTTGGCGTTCGACGTTTACCGGCAGGCGGTGGAGGGTCCCTGCCGGATGGCGCCCGCGGGCGCCAGCAGAGCCGCCGCGGTGGCTTTGCTCGTGGGTGGAGGAGGCGCCTTTCTAGCGTGGCTGACCTGGTTGCCGGCCGGTCCGCGTTTCACTCTGGCGCTGTGGGATTTGGCCAGCGCAGACCTCCCCGCGCCCGCCATCGACATGCTGTTTCGCGCGGCGGCAGCCTCTGTCGCCTCTACCTGCATCGCTTCTATTTTGGGCTTCTTCGCCGCCGGGTGCTTACGCCCGCTGATCAGGGGCATTCTCGCGGGAGCAGGCGTAATCATGTGGGCGGCGAGCCAATCCCAAACAGCGTTGCAAGGCGTGGCGCACGCCCTGCAAGCGGTCCTGGTAGTTGCGGCGGTGGTCTTCGTTTACCGGACAGTGGGGGCGAACTTCACGTGCCTCACGGTGGCGGTGTTTTGGGCCAAATTGGCGCCGGAGGCGTGGCTGATGGCCTCCCAACCCGCGCCGTACCTGAAATGGAACGGCGCGGGCGCGCTGGCAGCCGCGCTCCTGTCCGGCTGGCTGATTTTGCGATCACCAGCCCGGTAGTTGCTGTGTGCTCGATCGGCTGATTTCGGCAACTCAGCACTCAGTTGCCCTTGGACGGCTCCAGAGCAAACGGGTTGAGGCTGTCTCTTTTTATTCTGACAGCTGCAAGACTCGGCGGCACCTGCGCCGGGAGTGACCCCATGCAAGTCGGGCGCCTCAGCAGTACTACGAACGGTTCATGCAAATCCACGCCGTTCTGTGGCAATGCGGCGCCAGTCCGATTGCAGTCCGGGCTTTCTTGAATTCGCGGGGTTGCGCTCCGTTGCCGTCGCTCAAAGCTGGTTACCGGAATCGACCCAGTGGGATGTTTTCCTGGCGGACATAGAGAAACTGAGCCGGAGGCAGAGCCTCGACGTCATTCCAGGTTGTCAGTTGCGTAGTCACTCCAAAGCGCAATCCATCGCCCAGCTCGGCAGCCGCCACGGAGGCGGGCAAAGCAATAAATTCTCGATCGTCCCGGCTGAAGTCGGCTGTCAGGACACCGCCTTTGCAGTGAATTCGAAGAGTAATTGGCGGACTGCCAGGAAAGTCCGGGCGGCTGACCGCTTGATTGCCGGGTGGGAACTCGGCGGTGATAGAGCCCCCATTCAGCGCCCACCGCACCACCCGGAATCGCCCCTTCTTGCCGCGGACTGCCAAGCCCGCGACGGTTCCACTCAAGGGGAGAAAGTCCAGTCGCGAGGCAACGGTCCAGTCACCCGCAGGCGCTTCGCGCAGATACCACCAATTGCAAGTGCGCGAGGGGTTGCCGAAAGAGAAAGTCAGCCAATTGCTGGCGGGGCTTGGTTCGGTGCCGTCTGGGCAACTTGATTCCACCTTCCATGGCCCAGATGAAGCCAACCCGGTTTCGGGCCACCCTGCGGCCGTCCAGCCGATGCTCAACGTATCGAATTCCGCTTTGATCGATGCCGCATCGGACTGTCCATTGAAGGCGAAAAGACCGACCCTGGCTTGCCCCATCGGCTCGTCGGCACGCAGTGTGTTGCCAACCTGCCGCCATAGCAGGCCGTCGTG
>Ga0101944_10008034_pt1 | contig 10236 bp, 9 predicted proteins | sample DewCreD2012metaG_FD_75245 | JGI IMG/M metagenome (GOLD analysis project Ga0101944, IMG submission 75245) | Hot spring sediment bacterial and archeal communities from British Columbia, Canada, to study Microbial Dark Matter (Phase II) - Dewar... ...
GAATCGTGTAGTAATTTGAAAAGTCTTACTGTTAGTAATTACAAGTCTAAAACTAAAGATTTATCCGCCTTGCCATCGCTTAATAATTTAGAGCATTTAAGTTTGATAAAAACAGATATTACCACTCTGCATGGCATTGAGCGTTATAGCAATCTAAAGAAACTTGAAATATTTAGTGCTTCAAAATTGGAAGCTATAGTAGCATTGCAAGCGTTATCAAACAGCCTTGAAGAAATACAAGTGGAGCAGTGCAGGAAAATAAATGATTATGAAGCTTTAGGGAAAGTGAAATCCCTCAAAAAAATAATACTGTCTGAATCGGGAGAAATTAAAAGTCTTGCCTTTGTAAAGGAGTTGCCCCGACTTGAATTTATAAGCTTTTGGGGAACGAATGTTTTAGACGGGAATATTAAATACTGTGAGGGAATAAATTACGTTGGCTTTGACAATAAAAAGCACTACACTCACAAATCAGAACAGTTTAAGAAATAACACAAAAGCCCGGCCAGTCCGGGCTTTTTTATTGAATAGCTTTAAGCTTGACATTATTAATCATGGCATCGAGAGCGTAGAGAATACATTGTTTGTCCTGTTCAGGAAACTTTGCAATATCATTGAGCCGCTTTATCATAGAAGGATCTTTTAAAAGATCCCTGTCCTCTGTTTCCCCCAACAGATAACCTACGGTAGTATCGAGTACATCCGCCAGTTTTTTAACCACGTCAATAGTGGGTTTTACTTCATCCGGTAAGTGGCTGGGAATTTAGTACAGGTTAAAATTAGAGTTTTTACCTTTAACCAACCTAAAATCCGTATGAAAAAGACAAGATTTACCGTAACCCTACGGAGCGGTGCGGGTTATCGGTAAGTAAGGCAAATACACTTATTCGCTTAAAAGGCAACCCCTTTTTGGTAACAGGTGTTTAGTCATTATATGGAAAAGATTACCCGTTCAGCCCGTAAAGCATCCGGTAAGCCTTCGAATGAAAATATAAAGAAGGCCTACATCAGTTACCTGCTCACCCATGGCAAACAGCCGCCATCGGTATTCAAGTTCCTTCTTCGCAGAAGAGTCTCCCGCTTCGGGGACTCTGCGCTTCGGATGGTAAACTTAAGGGAACCAGTGACTATATTTGTTGTAAATAAATCGGTAAGTATATATTTAGAAAGTAATAATAATCAATGTGTGCGCAAAGCTATACCAGGGCATAATTAAAACGATAGAGTACAATGCCTTTAGATTTCAAATATTACCCCTACTCGCTTTACTGATTCTTTCCTGCGAAAATGAAAAAGAGCTGGCTACAAAAATTACGCAGGTAGTACCCATGCAGAGCCTGTCCGTCCGGATGATGGCGTCAGCCCGGAGGCAGGCAGGGAGAACTGTTGCCTGGCAAGGTGGAGTTTAGCGAGTGGTTAGTCTTTCCTCAAAAAAGCTGCATATAACAACGGCACAAAATAAAGCGCAGTAAAGGTGGCAGCAATCAGTCCGCCAATGGTAGTGATGGCCACTGGCCGTTGCAGGTCAGCGCCCAGCCCACTGCTGAATATGAGCGGTGTAACGGCCAGTACATTGGTGCAGGTGTTCATGACAATCGCTTTCAGGCGATCGTGCCCGGCCTGTTTGATGGCCTGCTCCAGGGGCAGGTGTTCGCGCAGCCCAAGGCCCTGGCCACCGCGGCCATCGTTCTGGGCCTGTTCACAGTGTTCTCCACATTCGCCGTGTTCACCGGCTCTTTCAGCCTGGGACTGTTCGTTTCGCTTCTGGCCATGACCCTGCTCACGGGCGGGCTGGCGTTCGCTCTGAACCGCAGCGCATTTTCGTTCGCCCCGGCCGCGGCCACGGCCGGCAGGGGCGCGGGCGCTCCCCCGGCAGGCGCGGGCAGGCCGGCTCCCGGAGGCGCGGCGCCTTCGCGCCAGGGAGAATCCGCTCCTCCGCCCGACACGGCGCCGGCCCTCACCACGCAGGAAGCCGTCACCGCGCTCCTGCATGTGGACACCATGGAACTCGAAATCGGCTACGGCCTCATCCCCCTTGTGGACCCCGAGCAGAAGGGCGACCTTCTGGACCGCGTCACCATGATCCGCAGGCAGACCGCGCTCGAAATGGGCATCGTGGTGCCGCCCATCCGCATCCGCGACAATATCCAGCTCAAGCCCAACGAATACTGCATCAAAATCCGCGGCACGGATGTGGCCCGCGGCACGCTCATGGTGGATTACTTCCTGGCCATGAACCCGGGGCATGTGACCCAGGATGTGGAAGGCATAGACACCACCGAGCCGGCCTTCGGACTGCCCGCCAAGTGGATCCGCGAAAACCGCAAGGAACAGGCCGAGATGCTCGGCTACACCGTGGTGGACCCCGCATCCGTGGTGGCCACGCACCTCACCGAAGTCATCAAGAACCACGCCTACGAACTGCTTGGCCGACAGGAAGTGCAGTCCCTGGTGGATGTGGTCAAAGAGAAACATTCCGTGGTCGTGGAAGAACTGATCCCGGGGAAGATGACCCTGGGCGAATTGCAGAAAGTGCTGCAGAACCTGCTGCGCGAGCGCGTGTCCATCCGCAACATGGTCACCATCCTCGAAGTGCTGGCGGACTACTCGCCCATGACCAAGGATGTGAATGTGCTCACGGAATACACGCGCGCGGGCCTGGCGCGGCAGATCTGCAAGCAGCATCAGATGCCGGACGGCTCCCTGCCCGTGATCACCCTGGACCCGCAGCTCGAGGAAGCCATCGTGAACTCGGTGCAGCAAACCGAGGGCGCCACATATCCCGTGCTGCCGCCGGACATGGTGCAGCGCCTCAACCAGAATCTGACCCAGGCCATCGAGAAGGCCGTGTCGCTGAATTATCAGCCCATTATTATGTGCTCGCCGCGCGTGCGCATGTATGTGCGCCGCCTCGTGGAACGCATGTTCCCGTCCCTGGTGGTGCTGTCCCACAGCGAAGTGACCGCGGACATCCGGGTCAAGTCCGTGGGCCAGGTCACCGTATAACGCGCGCGGGCCGCAGGCCGGTTTATGAAAGTCAAACGATACGAAGCGCCCACATTGCAGGAAGCGGTCCGGAGCGTCAAGGACGATCTGGGCCTTGACGCCGTCATTCTGCAAACCCGCAAGTTCACCAAGGGCGGCATCTTCGGCCTCATGGGCAAGGAAATGGTGGAAGTGCTCGCGGGCATCGAGGAAGAGGGCGAGCCGCGCCTGGCCTCCGCGCAGCAGGCCCGTCCGGTCAGCGCGCCGCGCGCCGCTACCGGCTCCTACGCCGCAGCCGCAAAACGCCCGGCACAGGACCAGGCCCATAACAGCAACGCTTCCGGGGCCAACGGCTCACAGGGCGAAGACCTCAAGTCCGAGCTGCGCGAACTGCGCTCCATCCTCAAGTCCTACATGGCCCAGAAACCCGTGTCCCCGGACTCGGTCAAACCCTATCCCGCCATCTTCGGCGACATCTATCTGCAGCTCATCGAGAACGATGTGGAAATTCCCGTGGCCCAGGAGATCATCAAGTCCCTGAACGAGGCCGTGCCCGAGGAAGATCAGGAAAATTCGCGCGCCGTCATGGGCTATCTGCACCGCCACCTCATGCGCCTGCTCAAGGCCTCGGGCGGCATCCAGCTCACCCCCGGCTCGCCCAAAACCGTGGTGTTCATCGGCCCCACGGGCGTGGGCAAAACCACGACCATCGCCAAACTCGCCACCCTGTTCCAACTGGCCAAGCGCAAAAAAGTCGGCCTTATCACCGCCGACACCTACCGCATCGCCGCCGTGGAGCAGCTCAAGGTTTACGGCGACATCCTCGATGTGCCCGTCAAGGTTGTCTATAACGGCGAGGACATGACCCGCGCCCTGCACATGTTCTCGGACCGGGACATCATTTTCATTGACACCGCGGGCCGCAGCCACAGGGACACCAGCAAACTGCAGGATCTGCGGGACATTCTGTCTCCGCACTTCCCCCTCGAAATCCACCTCGTGCTCAACACCAGCACGCGGTTCAAGGACATGGTGGACATCGCGGACAATTTCCGCATTCTGCCATACAACAATGTGATTTTCACCAAGCTCGACGAAGCGTCGTCATTCGGCAACATATTGAACATCATCACCAAGTTCAATGTGGGCGTGTCGTATCTGTGTTACGGCCAGAGCGTGCCCGAGCAGATCCGCGCCGCGTCCTACGACCTCCTCGTGGATCTGACCATGGGCAAGTCCCTGGAAAAGACCTTCGGGGTCAGACTGAACTGAACCGCGGCGCACCGCGCGCGGAACAATGCAAAGGGGTCCGGAATGCAGGACCAGGCGGAACAGGCAAGAAGCATCATGGACCAGAGCCACGAGGGGAGCGGAGACGGCGGCGCGGCCGCAGCGCCCGCGCACCCGCAGCGCATCCTCGCCGTGTGCAGCGGCAAAGGCGGCGTGGGCAAGTCCAGCTTCACCGTGAACATGGGCATTGCGCTCACCCGGTTCGGCCATCGCGTGATGCTGCTCGACGCCGACCTGGGCATGGGCAACATTGACCTGCTCCTGGGCATGACCCCGAAATACAATGTCACCCACATCCTGTCCGGGAAAAAGGACATTCAGGAAGTGACGCTCACCGGCCCGTCCGGGATCAAGGTTCTTCCCGCCAACTCGGGCGGCAAGCGCGTCTCCCGGTTCGAGTTCGAGGCCAAGAAGCAACTGATCCAGGGCCTGCGCGAACACGCAGACATCGCGGACACGGTGTTCGTGGATGTGGGCGGGGGCCTGGACGACAACGCGATCCATTTCCTCAAGCTCGCGGACGAAGTCATCCTCATGACCACGCCCGAGCCCACGGCCATCATGGATTCCTACGGCATCGTCAAACTTCTGGCCCAGGAGCGGGACGAGACCGTGTTGCGCCTGCTGGTGAACATGGCGTCGGACAAGTACGACGCGCAGCATGTGGGCAGCACCATGGAGATGCTGACCAAGCAGTTCATGAATGTCACCCTGCGGGAGATGGGCTGGATCTACAACGACCCGCTGGTGCCGCGCGCCGTGCGCCAGCAGCAGCCGTTCGTGCTGCTGTACCCGGCCGCGCGCGCCGCGCGCTCCATCACCGCAATCGCCGCGCGGTTCGCAGATTCGGAATTCGACTTCATGGCCGAGCGCGGCCTGCGCGGCTGGATACAGAAAATGCGCGCCCTGTTCACCTGACCGGGCGCCTGCGAAAATCTTTAGTCACTGGGGAGCCGGCATTGTGAAAATACGATTCGAAAATCTCATCGGCGCCGTGCGGGCGCTCACCGGCACATTCGCGTTCCTCATCTGGATCGTCGCAGGCTCGCTGCTGTTCACCGAGCCTCTGCTGCTGGTGCTGGTCGGCATCATCGTTTTCCTGTGGTTCCATAAAATGGGCGGCGTGTTCGCCAAGCTTCTGGAACGCACGAACTACGAAATCACCGACATTGACCGGGACAAGTTTGAAGTGGACACGGAAAAGAAAAGCATGGGGCGCCTGCTGGATGTGTCCCAGTCAGCCGAATTGCCGTTCGGCGAATGACGCGGGTTGAAACACGGAGAGCGGCACAACACTCATCAAGAGGGGACGCGACCGATGGACCAGAATGTGAATGTACTGATGAAAACCGCGGGGTGCTCCAAGGCCGACGCGCAGAACGCGCTCAAGGAGGCCGGCAACGACATGGCCAGGGCGCTCGAACTCCTTGACGCCGCGCAACGGGAAGTGCTGGTTTTCCACCTGCGCTTCGAGAAAAAGGACGGCGAAGGCGCGGGCTTCATGACCGCCATCTTCGACACCACCAGCGACAGCGCCATCTATGTGGACATGGTCTACCCCCTGGGCGGCGACAACGCGCGCCTGCTGGACATCAACATGCCGCCCACGGTGTTCGCCAAAACCCTGGAGAGCGCAAAGGACAAATTGAGCGAGCGCCACAGGGGAACAAGCAGCAGCAACGCCGCCCTGATCCGATCCAAGCTCTCCGCCAACTTTATCCGCAAAGCCATCGAATATCACAACCGCGCGCAGATTGACGGCATCAACAAAATCTTCGGCGAAGCGCTCAACAGCGTGTTCGGCGAAGAGGTGTCCGTGCGCTATTTCGCCAGGTCCCAGACCTTGAGCGCCATCGTGTCCCTCATCAAGGCCCCGGAGAGCGCGGAAAAGCCCGAGGACATCGCCTCCAAGCTGTTCGGCGCCAAGCAGGAGCCGCGCTACAACGCGCCGTCTCCAGACGACATTCAGGGCGCATCGCCCCAGGAACCCATCCCGCAGATCGTGCTCATCTGCGAGCCGGAAATCTCGCCGTTTGCGGGCAAGCCCGCGCGAGAAATCGTGGAGGGCGAAGAGGTCATCGTTAAAATCAAGGACGCGCGCGAGTCCGCGCGCTACTTCGCCGAACTCATCGGCGGCAGCGTGGGCGACGAACTCGTGCCCCTGGTGGCCCCGGTCATCAAGACCGCCAAGGTGTCCGACACCTTCGTCGAGACCTTCGTGGAGTTCGGCCCCGGCATTTACGGCCAGTACTTCACGCCGCCCGAAGTGAAAATTAAAATGAAGACAGAGGGAATAGAAATCTACAACCCGTTCCAGGAAGAGGAATCCCTGTTCGCGGACGAACGGTTCGGGAAGCAGATCATCCGCGGGCTGATCACGCTCATCGCATCCGTGGCCGTTCTGATCGTCGCGTTCGTGGTTATCGGCCTGTGGGTCAAATAAAGGGAGATACAACCGGAGCATGGCGCTTGTGCAGCCGGCCAGCGAAGAGGACTGGCGGGCGTTCAAACACGACGGGAACGACGCCGCGCGCGGCAGGCTGGCCGAGCATTATCTGCCGCTGGTCAAATATGTTATTGACCGCATCGCGTACAAGCTGCCGGATTTCATAGACCGCGAGGATTTGATCAGCGAGGGCATCGTGGGCCTCATAGACGCCCTGGACAAATTCGAGCTGGAGAGAGACCTGAAATTCGAGACCTACGCGGTGGTGCGCATCCGCGGGGCCGTGCTGGACAGCCTGCGGCAGCTCGACTGGGTGCCGCGGTCCCTGCGCCAGAGGAGCCGCGACATCGAGCGCGCATACTGCGAGGTCGAGCGCTCCCTGGGGCGCAGCGCCAGCGACACGGAAGTGGCCACGCACCTGGGCATCAGTGTCAAGGAGCTGAACGACACCCTGTCCGATGTTGCGGGCGCAGTGGTTTTCTCCTTCGAGGAACTGCTGCAGATGAACGACGAGGACAAGCCTCTGATGTTCATCAACCGCATCAAGGACACCAACGCGGACGACCCATCGAGCGCGCTTATTAAAAATGAAGTCAGGCGCCTGCTGGTGCAAGCCGTGGACAACCTGCCCGGAAACGAGCGCACCATCATAGGCCTGTATTACTCGAAAAATTTAACGCTCAAGGAGATTGGAGCGTCCCTGGGAGTCACGGAATCGCGCGTGTCGCAACTGCACGCCAAAGCGCTTGTGAGGCTCAAGGGCGCGCTGACCCGTGCCGGAGGCGAAGTGTTCGCCGAGTGATCCGGCGCAAAAGCCGCTCGATATTTTTTTCACAATCTCGAGGCGGCAAAAAACGCCTGTGTTACAATATAAAAACCGGTACGCCGGAGAATTGAGGCACGGGGCAGGAACAAGGAACGCAGCGCCATGCGCTGCGCATTCAAGGCGGGAAGTTGACAGATATGAGCAGCTCACCGGTAACGCTAGAGTTTTCCGACAACGGCCAGCAGGTTCTGGCGCGCGTGGATTTCAACAAGGCCCAGGGCATGCCCATCGTCGCCGACCAGGTGCTCATGGCCCTCGAGGACATCGGCGCCCATGAATTCGAGATTGATTACGCGGCCATAGACCGCTTGATCCAGACCCAGGGCGCGAAAGCGCTGCCCATCGCCAAAAAGGTGGACGGGCGTGTCGAGGTGGAAGTGAGCGGCAGCAAAATGGAAGCCTCGGTCATGCTGATCCCGCCGCGCGGCGGGCGCCATGTGGAAGTGGAAGATGTGTCCGCGGCCCTGGCCCGTGCCGGCGTCAAGTACGGCATCAAGAAAGATGTCATCGAAAACATCGTGATGCAGCAGTGGTACAACGAAAAGGTGGTGGTGGCCGAGGGCAAGGCCCCCGAGGACGGGCGCGACGGCAAAATCGAGTTTCTTTTCAACACCGAGCCGGCCGGACCCAAGCCCACCATTGACGAGGAAGGCGAAGTTGATTTCTACGAACTGAACATCGTGGAAAATGTGCGCATAGGCGACCCCCTCGCGGAGAAGACTCCGCCCACGGCCGGCGAAAACGGGAAAAATGTTCTTGGCGAAGACATCCCCGCAAAACCCGGCAAGGACATTCCGTTCCCCATCGGCAAGGGCGTCACATTCTCCAAAGAGAATCCGAATCTGATCGTGGCCCAGTTCGCGGGACAGCCCCGGCTCCAGTCCGGAAAAATCCATGTGTATCCCGTCTATGAAGTGCAGGGCGATGTGGACTTTTCCACGGGCAACATCAATTTCGTGGGCGATGTCATCGTGCGCGGCGGCGTGCTCGAGGGATTCGTGATCAAGGCCGAGGCCAACATCACGGTCATGGGTCCGGTGGCGGGAGCCATCCTCGAGGCCGGCGGCAGCGTGATTCTGAACAAGGGCATGCACGGCCAGGAAAAGGGCGTGATCACCGCGGGTGAGGATGTCAACGCGAAATTCCTCGAACACACCACCGTGAAAGCGGGCGGCACCGTGAACGCTTCGGACGGCATCATCCAGTGCAATGTCACGGCCAAGAAGAACATCATCTGCCAGGGCCGCAAGGGGCTGATTATCGGCGGCCGCGTGTCCGCAGGCGAAGAAGTGCGCGCCAAGGTCATCGGCAACTACATGGCCACGCCCACCGAGGTCGAGGCCGGCGGCAGCCCCAAGGTGCGCGAGGAGCTGCGCCAGATCGAGGAACAGAAGAAAACCCTCAAGCTCAACCTCGACCGCACGGAAAAGGGCGTCAAATCCCTCAAGCTCGTGCAGGAGCGCCAGGGCGCGCTGCCTCCAGACAAAAAGGATTTGCTTCTGCAGCTCACCCGCGCGCAGTTCCATCTCATGGGCCAGCTCAAGAAACTCGAACAGCGCGAAGAGGAACTCGAAGAAATCCTGTCCTCGTCCTATAAAGGCAAGGTCACGGTATCGGAAAATATTTATCCCGGCGTCAAGGTCATCATCAAGCAGGCCGTGCTGCATGTGCGGGACATGATCAACTCGACCACCTTCTACGAACAGGACGGGGAGATCCAGATAGGCGTGTACGGCTGAACCGCGCACGCGGGCAGGGGGTGAAAACATGTCCATACGATCCGTTGACATGATGATCCTCTATTCCAAGACCGCGGATGTGGAGAAATTCCAGCAACAGTTGCAGCAGCAGGGCGCGGTCGCGCACCACCAGCTCACCGAGGAAGCGCAGAAGAAGCGCGAGGTGGAAAAAAGCCAGGTGCAGAAATCGCCCGAGGGGCAGGGCGGCAAGGTCGAGCGCAAGAAAGACGGCGAAGGCGGCCGCGGAGGCCAGCAGCATCAATTCGAGGACGAAGAAAAAAACAAGAAATTCGGCCCGCGCTCCGGCAGAAGTATTGACATTAGAATCTGACCTGATTTAAGATTATATGTCCTGAACCATGGGGACTGGCAATTCTGCGTACTTAACAGACTGGCTCGCGGTTCAAACCACGCAGGAGGAGAGCACATGAAACTTAGCAGAGAATTGAGCAATTTGCCGATTGTGAGCATTGCCGAGGGCGAGGAAGTCGGCATCGTCAAGGACTTCATCATAGACCCCATGCAGAAAGCCATTGTCGCCGTGATCATCGAGGACAAGCTCTGGTTCGAGGGCGCCAAGGTCATCGAGTTCACACTCATCCACAGCATCGGCGATTTCGCCATCACAATCGAGAATGTTTCAGATGTCGTCTCTCTGACCAGCAAACCGGAGCTTGCCGATCTGATCAAAAAGCGGATCGACATGAAGGATGTTAAGATCATCACCCGCGGCGGCCGTTTCGTGGGCAATGTCGTAGAGTACAGCATTGACGACCGCACCGGCGACATCCTGGGCTTGGAACTGTCCGCAGATTCCAACCTCGCCGCCCCGGACCGCAATGTCATCCCCGCCAGCGTGGTCGTAACCATCGGCCAGAAAGTCATCATCGTGAACGATGATGTGGAAGGCTTCCTGTGCTCGAGCCACGCCGAAGTGGCGGGCGAAATGG
>Ga0101944_10008035_pt1 | contig 10235 bp, 9 predicted proteins | sample DewCreD2012metaG_FD_75245 | JGI IMG/M metagenome (GOLD analysis project Ga0101944, IMG submission 75245) | Hot spring sediment bacterial and archeal communities from British Columbia, Canada, to study Microbial Dark Matter (Phase II) - Dewar... ...
GGAAGCCGCGCCGCGGGTTAGCCCGGACCGGTCATTGATCGCGGCGAGGGGTCCGGCGGCCCGTCCCGAAAAGCGGGGGGCAACGCGAATTTTTGTGACTTAGCCCTTGCTTGCGGGAGCGGATGCGCGCATAATGGCATCGGCTCATTTTTTTTTACGAAAGGAGAGCGCTATGGCTTGTGGCAAGAAGTGTGGAACAAAGAAGACCACGAAGAAGACCACGAAGAAGAGCAAGTAGCACCATCCAACGAGCGGGGTCGCTGACGCGGCCCCGCTTTTTTTGCGCGCCCGCTTTTGCAGCGGCCCCCGTCCGGTCATAATCAGTCGGATGGATGCTTCGGCCGACCTGGTGTCTGACGCCTCCCCAATGCAGGGTCCACCCCCCATTGCCCCGCGGCCCGCCGCGCCCGGCGCCGAGCGTCCGGTCATCCTCCTCGCACTGGGCCTGTTTGCCCTGCTCTCGGCCATGGCCGGCATCGCCAGCAAGGGGTTTCTCGAGGGGGATGCCTGCACGCACTACCTGATTTCGCGGTTTTCACTGGAATACCCCGCAGAACTCGTGGGCGTATGGGGCCGGCCCCTGGTGACGGCCCTCTATGCCGTGCCGGCCGCCTATGGCGGGGTGATCGCCGTGCGGCTGACCTCGCTGGCGGTGGGTGTGATGACCACGATGCCCAGGTCTTTGTAGATCTCCATAGCGGCCAGCGTCTGACCGCTGTTAAGATGGCCCACCACGCCGAGCACCGCTTTGCCAGCCGTCACCTCCTGGGCCACCTGATCCGCCACCGCCACGGCCACGTCACTGTCGCTCTCGTCGTCGAGGGCTTCGACAACGACGCGATAGCCCATCAGTCCCCCCTGGGCATTGATCTCGGCGGCCTTGAGGCGGACACCGCCCAGGACGGTCTGGCCGGCATTGGCCTGGAAACCGCTCAGCGGCACAGCGACATAGACCACGATGTCGCCTTTGGTGGGTGCTTGGACACCGCCACCCGTGCAGGCGGCCGCCAGCAGCAAGACTATGAGCACGGCTGCAGCCACCGGCCCGAATCGTCTACGGTCAAATGAAAGATGCTCCATGATCACTCGCTCCCATACCGATAACACAGCCAATCGTCCTGGCGCCGCTGAGACCGGGTCACAGCGACAGTCGCCTGCGAACCCATCAGTGCCTGTCACCTGGCCTGTGACGAACGCGATGAGTATACCTCGTCCATCGCCTGGCCCAGGTCCTGCAGCTGTTGCACCTGTTCGTTGATCTCGAGCCGCAGCTCCTCGTCGCGTCCACGCTCGGCAGCCTGAACGTCAATGGCCTGTAGCTGCGCATAGATGGTGCCAAGCATAGCCAGTGTGCTTTCCATCTGGTAGCCGGCCTTCTGCATCGTGTCCTGGAGGCTTTGCAGATGCGCCAGCTGGCGCTCTGTGTCGGCAATCGTCTTCTCGAGCGTGGCGCGCACGGACGGGTTCTTTTCCTGCGCCAACCGCCGTCTCAGCGTGGTCAGCGACTCCGGCACCGACTTCAGATCCTGTTGGATCACGCGGTCCGCCTGGTACGCATCAATCCGCGACGCCAACTCAAAGATCTGCTCGATCCACTCATCCACCGGCTCGATGGCGCGCGCCAGCCGGTCGCGCAGAATGCCCTCGCGGGTATTCTCAACCGCCTGTGCCAGCAAATCGCGATAGCCGAGCGCCTTTTCCATCTGGGTGCGCAGCTGCAGCGAGCGCAAGCGACGTGGGTTGAAGCTGTCACGCAGGGCAGCCGCGACGGCGCGCGCATTGTCCTGTTCATCGGTGAGGCTGCTGACGAAGACGGCGGCCCACGCCGCCGCGCCTGCCCCGAAGCCGACCAGGGGCCACAGCCACGAAACGACGCCCGATGCCGAGAGAAGACTCAGCCCCGTCGTGCCCACCACCGTGAGTGCAATCAGCACAGCGCTCTCCGGACGCATCAGCGCATAGGTGAGAATGGCACGCCGGGCACGCTGCCTCAACTGCTCTTTGAACTGGGAGTCTCCGGCCATGGCCACGCCGTCAGAAATAGGTCGAGAGGGTCTTGTAGAGGCCGCGGATGTTTTCCAGGTCGCCGACGCGCACCTGGCCACCGCTCGCCTCAGCGATGCGCTGCAGCGTCTGCATATCGGCGTCACTGCCGTAGGCGATGCAGAAAATGACGATCGGCACACCGGTTGAGTTGCCGCGCTGTATCAGCTGCTCCAGCTGCGACAGGCGTATCCACGAATTGTTTTCCTTGCCGTCGGTCATCACCACCAGGGCATTGATCCGCTCCCGATCGCCCAGGTTCTGGAGTCGATTGTACGCTTCGGCGACGGCGTCCAGCAGCGCCGTGTCGCCGTCTGCCTGAAGCCCGCCGATAGTTGACAACAAGCGGGCACGATTGTTCCGCAGCATGTCCAGTTCATCCACGTGGTAGACTGACGATGCGAAGGCAATCAGTCCGACGCGCTCACGGTCGCCCTCGATCTGGTCAATGAACGCCGCCAGGGCCTCCCTGACGCGCTCCATCTTGCTGCCATACATACTGCCCGACGTGTCCACCACCAGGTAGACGTTGGTGTGGCGTTTGGTCAGCCACCACACATCGCGGACGATCTCCACCACCGCCGGTGACGGCATCTGCAACGTGGTCTGTGGCTGGTTGGGATCAGCCCCGTTGGCCGACCCGATGGGTGATGTCGCGCCATCAATCGGCAGACTGAGATCAGCCGGGCGATAGCCCGCGGCCAGTACCCGTTGCTGCACTGGCGCGGAGGTCAGAAAGTCCCGGAACGCTCGAAACGTCTCGCGGTGTATTGGGCGCAGCGTGTCCGTCTCGATCAGGGCCAGCGGATGATCCTCCCACAGTGTCCCCTCGGCTGGATAGATGGCCACCAGGTGACCGGGCCGGCGCGGCTGCTGATTGAAGTAGATCACCAGCTGTTCCTGGACGACGAAAGCGTCCAGGAAGCTCCGACCTTCGTTCAGCGCACGCTGGATAGCGGCCCATTCATCTTCGCCATAGAAGCGCACCGTCTTCTGGATGGCGCTGACGTAGCTGATGACCGCCTCACTCTGTGCCTGCTCCGCGGTCAAACCGCGTGTCACACCAGCGCCGGCGTAGAATTGCGCCAACGTGGCGAGCAGACCACTCGCAGAGCTGGTGGAAGGATGGCTCCAACGAAACGCGGGGTCGTCCTGAGCGCGCGCCAGCAGATCTTTCCATCCGATTGCCCGGTCCGGCCAGCCCATCTGGCGCGCGGTGTCTTCCCACATCGCAATCACCACCGGGCTGACAGCCCAGCGCGTTACCTCCGATGCGAGCGTTCTGGGCGCACTGACCGACTCGTCACGCACCTGGCTCTCGGCATAGCGGCGGTCAAGCACGTCCAGCCAGACGGAGGAATCGGGCAGAACCGCCTGCACGCTCCCGGCCAACGCGGCTTCCACGATGCTTTCCGCATCCATTTGCAGCAGCTGGATGCGCAGCGGCACGCCGTTGCTGCCGACCAGTCCGCGTGCGTTGAACTGGTTCACCAGCTCCTCGACCAGCATCTGCTTCTCAGGGGAATACGCGAGTCGCAGATCATCACTCACGCTTATAGGCTCAGGGGTTGGTGAAGCTGAATCGGGCACCAGCGTCACGAAAAGCGACCAACAGGCGGCGCACCCGGCAAAGAAGATGCCAGCGCTCACCAGGATCACCCACAGCACGTGCACGGGATTGACAGGTCGGCGTACCGGACTCATTGGATTTTCCTCTGGTAATCGGGAAAATAGCGTGCCTGCTCCGCGTCCAGCAGGCGGGACACCCGCGAGAACCCGCGCTCGTCCAGGGTCACCTCAAAACACGGTTGCTCGCTGGCGATGAAGGGGGAATGGGTGGCCATGAAGACCTGACACAGGCGCGACTGTGGATCTTCGATCAGACGTTGCAACAACCACACGAAGTGCTGTTGCAACGCCGGTGCCAGACTGTTCTCCGGTTCATCTACCGCCACGATCGGGCAGTCGTTCAGAAACAGCTGGCCGAGGATGAGCAGCAATTGTCGTGCGCCACAACCGACGCTCTCGAGGGGCAGCCAGCCGTTCCCATTCACGAAGCCGACATCTATTCGCTCACTGACCGGATCGAGGATCACGTCGAGCTCTCCAAGACTCAGTGGCGGTGCACTCAGCGTCCGCCGCAGCTGCGACAGACGTCGCTTGCGTCGCGGGTCGCCACCCAGTTCGGCTGCCAGCAGGGCCTGTTTCAGGTTATGACAGTCCGCCCACAGCGGTGCCCGCAGCTCGCCCCGGGCTCGCCGCTCTTCCAGAAAGCAACGGTCGCCCCGGATATGATGAAACCTTGTCAGCAGGTGGGCGAGTGTGCTGTTCGACACTTCGAAATGGAAATCGCTGACCCCCGCAATGTTGCGGGTCTGACACAACAGGCCTTTTGGATGCAGGGTCAGCGCCACCTCGCTGATGACACGGAGTGCCTTGACATCGGCATACCGCGTGCCAAGCCGGACGCGCATCTCGTGGCCAGCCGGGTGGTCGGGCGCATCATCTTGCTGCCATTCAGCCTCATCGAGCCAGCACTCCACGTGCACATGGATCGAATTGCCACCCCGTGTGTGAAAGACGGGCAGGCCGAACTCGGCATCCAGCGTGCCCCACGGTATGAGCTGCTCCGCCGGAAGCAGACTGAGCTGACCTTCGGGCGATGTCACCTGTTCAAGCAGCCAACTCCACAGCGCCAGCGCCTGAAAAACGTTGGACCGTCCGGCACCGTTGGGGCCAACGAACACATTGATGGCCGCGAGGCCTTCGACGTCCACATCAGCGATGCTCTTGAAGCCACGGATGCGAAAGCGCTCGATGCGTATCAATTGGTAAACAGCCTTTTTTGCCGGAGTGCCTGGTCGCCATCCCTGCCGATCTGATGACGCAACACTCCCCACAAGCTGGCTTGGCTATTGTCCGATGTTCAGATCGAACCACCGGAGCAACGCTAGCAGAACATCGCGGTCGGGGTTGCGGATCGCCGTCGACCGCTCCACAATGGGCGTCACACCGTTGTCGCGCCACGCCATAAAGGGACTGTCCGGCTGATCAACCGAAATCTGGCCCAGCACCGGTCGCAAGCCAAACTTGACCGCCTCAGTTTGCATCGTCGGCGTGAGAAGGTACTTCTCGAATTCCAGCGCCGCATTCTTCTCAATGGCGGTAGTCTCCGGACCAATCCACACCGTAAATGGAAAGTCAAACCAGGTGACGTACTTGGGATAGAGGATGCGCAAAGGCTCCCAGCGAACCATGCTGCCGGCCATATTGATGAGCAGATCGCTCTCCAGGAGTTGGCCCCCATCGCCGGCTGAGTAGCCAAACAGGGCCAGATTCTCGCCCGGATAGGCCCCCAGGCTGGAGTAGTCGCTCACCGATCCCATCAACTCCTTGAGCCACGCCTGGAACTGGGGATCGGTGACGTCCTCCACGCTGATAGCCGGCCGATCGTAGAACTCGCCCGCTGCGCTCAGCATCGCGGCCAGGCCGCCGATGTTCTTGCGCGGGTGCGGAACGATCAGCTTGAAGTAGCCCCACTCGCCCTGTCCCCCGATTTCGCGCCAGCCACCGGGAACGATCGCGGCATCGTGGATCGTGCGCCAGTTGATCTCCCCATACCGCTGTTGCAACACCTCGGCCCGACTCTGGTAGATGCCCCACGCAAACAGCGAGATGGCGATGGGACGGGCCCGGTATTCACCGTCGGTCAGAAACACGTCGCGCCCCAACTTGGTCTTGAAGGTGGCATTCACCAACTCGACCAGGTAGCGGCTGTCGGGGATCCAGGCGGTCGGAAAGGGGTTCATCTCCTCCCGCTCGTAACGCCCCATCGCTGCCAGGCCATCCATGCCAATCACAGAGACCTGAATCGTCCGCCCTTCAATCTTGCGCGATTCTGCGTTGAATTGCCTGGCTGCCTGGCTCACCCAGGGTTCGACCGACAGGGCTGCGACGACGGTCACCGGCACTGGCTCGGTGCTGGTCTCCACCGGCACCAGTGGGCTGCCAGTCGGCCCGGTGCGCAACATCAGAAAGTAGGTGATTCCGACCAGAACTGCGATCAGACTCAGTCCGACGATTACGATAAAGATGGTGCGTGTTCGGCTCATGATGCCACCGCTATCTCGCGCGCTCCCTCTGGCCGCCGCGGGCAGGGGGCACTCCTCAGAGCCAGTCGGCTCCGGGAGTGCCCGGATAGGTGTAGGTGTACCGGACTACTGGGTCAATCCCAGCCGCCGTTTACGCTCTTCCAGCTGATCGTTAAGCCGTTCCTTGCCCAGTACTTCGTCCATTTGCGTCTCGAGGCGGGTTGCCGTGATTTCCATCTCGGCATCAGCCCGGTCGAGGCGCGAGCGGATTTGCTCGGTGACGCGGGCAATATCGGCATCGCCCAGCCCCTCGAGATCGTCCAGTGAACGGATGGCCTTGGAAGCGATCTCTTTGCTGCGTGCCAGCTCGATGAGCGCGACAACCTGCTCGCGCTCCTGCTTGATCATCCGGAGCTTGGCTTCCAGCTTGAGGCGCGCATTCGACAGTTTGTCGGCTTCAGCCTGCTGCTTCTCCCACTGCGACTTGTAGTCTTCGGCCAGCTCGACTTTGGAGTTGTACTGGGCCTGGGCGGCCACTGCCAGATCTTCCTTGCCCAGTTTGAGCAGTCGGTCAATGTCGGCGTCGAGCTGGTCCGCTTCCGCCTGAAACATCTCGTACTTGCGCTGCAGAGTCTTCACCTGGCCGCGCACAGTCACCAGTGCGTCTTCCAGTTCGTCCAGGTTGTTCTCGGCCTGCCGAATGTACTCATCGAAGACGGCTACCGAGTTTGCCTTGAGCGCGTTGTCCACCATCGCGTGCAGGCTGGCCGATATGAGCGTCTGAACCTTGCTGAGTAACGAGGCCATAGGGTGACTCCTCCTTGGTGTGTCCTTATGATGGCGCTGCTGATGTCATTCATACTACCACAGCCTGTCACGGCGTGCAATGGCTAGACACCCTCCAGATCAAAGTCGGGCACGTAGTCGCTGCTGGCGCTGTCCATCTCCTGGATGAAGCCATTCTCAAGTCCGCGCTGGATGGCATACTCCACCACCGCATCGTATTCGTCGGGCGACAGCCGGGCTGACAGATCGGGGTATTCGGCACCTCGACCCAGGGGGGTGTACTGCGACATCAAGTTGAGATAGATGGTTGCCGGCAACGTGTCGAGCACCCAGTCCACGATCCGCCGTGAGTCATCGCCGGCGCCGGGGAGCACCAGATGACGAATCATCACTCCACGCACCAACAGCCCATCCGCGTCGAAGACCGGCTCGCCCACCTGATCCAGCATTTCCAGGATGGCCTCACTGGCCCGCGCGAAGTAGTCTGAAGCGCCCGACCATCGGCGGCTCAACCCGGCATCGAAGTATTTCAGATCGGGGAGGTAGACGTCCACCAGACCCGCCAGCTGGCGGAGAGCGGCCACCGACTCGTAGCCACCATTGTTGTGTATCACGGGCAGCCTCAATCCCTGCCGTCGCGCGTGCTCGATAGCCGCCGCGATGTGGGGCGTGTACGGCGTCGGTGTGACCAGGTTAACGTTGTGTGCGCCCTGCTCTTGCAGCTCCAGGAAGATGGTTGCGAGCCGTTCGATGCTGATCGCCCGCCCGACCTGGCCATGGCTGATCGGATAATTCTGGCAGTAGAGGCAACGCAGATTACACCCGGTGAAGAAGACGGTGCCCGATCCGTGAGTGCCAGAGATACACGGCTCTTCCCAACGATGCAGGAATGCTTTGGCAACCGTGACTTCAGCACCAGCGCCGCACACGCCCGGTCGCTCATACCGGTTGACTCCACAGCGACGCGGGCAGAGTTCGCAGTGTGTCAATGCCTCAATCATTGCGGCTGTCTCCCGGTCTCCGACGTCGTGATCGGTGCCGTGACCCCTAAGAAAAGAGGCGACATGTGTCCGAATTCCAGTTGTCCTGGCATAATGGTGAATGTATAATACGCGCACTGTTCCCGACGGGCCAAACCGACTACCCTACTGCCATTTCGGTCGGCCTGGTTTGCCATCGCGACCACAAAGGAGATGACGACGATGCGACACACTTCTTGGCTGCTCATTGCACTGTTGGTGCTTGGTTGCCTGCCCGTCTCAGGGGCGTTTGCTCAACAGCCTCCCGGCGAGCTGACGGTGCAGATAGACGCCGCGAACGTGGCAAACTACCCCGAAGTAGCCCTCACGCTCGTTGTTCGCGATGCATTTGGCCGGGTGGTCACCGACCTCACCACGGATGCCTTTGAGATCTATGAAGATGACAACCCGGCTGTGCACCGCGCTCTGGGCCTGGAGCGGGTGCTCAACCGCGATTTGCCGGTCCACGTGGTGGTGGCTGTGGACGCTTCCGGATCTATGCAAGGGCGACCCATGATGGATGCGCGTGCTGCGGCACGCGCTTTCATCGAGCAGATGAACCCGGGCGACGTGGTTGGCCTGATCGGATTCAAGGTCTCTGTGCAGCCTGATACGGTGGACGAGCGCCTCGAGCATCGTCCCACGACCGACCACGCCGCTGTCCTCGAGGTCGTGGACCGATTGCGTGCGGCCGGTGGGACGCCCTTGTACGACGCTCTCAACAAAGCAGTGCAGTGGGCGCTCGAGATGCCACCCTTCAATCGGGCCATTGTGTTGTTCACCGACGGGGTGGATGAGGACCCCGGCAGCACCGTGGGGCCGGACGTGCCGGTCGAGGCAGCGGCGCGCGCGAACATCCCTGTCTTCACGATCGGCTTTCAGGGAATTGGCGGCCGACTGGCGCGCGATTTTCTGCAGTATGCCGCCGATGCCACGGGTGGCAGGTATCAGGAGACACCCGATTCGGGTGAATTGATCGCCCTGTTCCGGGATGTGTTGGAGCGTCCCAAGCAGCAGCATCGCGTGATTTTCCGCACCGACGTGCTGCCGGATGGCCAGGTGCACCGTGTCCGTGTCCGCGTCACGCTGGGCGATCAGACCGGCGAGGGCGAGGGGACATTCGGGCCGGTGCCGTTCATTCCCACCCCCACACCTACGCCGACCATCACACCCACTCCAACCCCGACATCAACGCCCACGGTGACGCCGACGGCTACTCCAACTGCCACGGCAACTCAGACGCCGTCGCCGACGCCCACGGCAACCCACACAGCGACTCCCACGCCGACCTTCACGATGACTCCGCTGCCGACGGACACGCCCGCTAAGGCGCCGACGGCGACGCCGCTGCCGACGGACACGCCCACCAAGACGCCGACGGCGACGCCGGTTCCGACCGACACCCCCACGAAGGCGCCGACAGCGACGCCAGTACCGACCGACACCCCCACGAAGGCGCCGACGGCGACGCCAGTGCCGACCGACACGCCCACGAGCGTGCCGACGGCGACGCCGGTGCCGACGGACACGCCCACGAGCGTGCCGACGGCGACGCCAGTGCCGACGGACACGCCCACGAAGGTGCCGACGGCGACGCCGGTGCCGACGGACACCCCCACCAGGGCGCCGACAGCGACGCCGTTGCCGACCAGCATGCCCACGGCGCCGCCACCCACGAACACACCCGCGGCCGCCGTGACCGCCGCGGCGGTCGCCACTCAGATCACTGAGGTGGCCAAAGCCACACCCGCGCCGACCGTTGCCACCGTCCCGGCTGGTCAGGCCACCACGGCGGTGCCCGCTGCGGCGCTGGCTGGGTCGGCTCAGGCCGACTGGTGGATCTGGCTGATCGTCGGGCTGGTGGTGCTGGCAGTGATCGTGCTGGTGGTGATCAGCCGACGGCGCGGTTAGATCAGGGGACTGTTCCTTATGACACCTGAGGCACGGCTGGAGACTGAGCCGTGCCTCAGGCGCCAACGACGTGATTGGTGAGCCACTGCTGTGGCGCCGCTACGAGCGATAGGTCGGCACCGCGCCGTTAGCGTATCGAAGCGCCGTTAGCGTATCGAAGTGCCCGGGCCGGGATCGGGGGAGAGGGATGACCACGGTTCTCTCCCCCTGATCCCGGCGACCTTTGCCTGATTACCTGAGAATTGCTCCTACTCGCCGGTCACGGTGAACAGCCCACCGTCGCTGCGACCGAACACCTCCGGGAAGTACATCTGGTAGGCGTGGGTCGGGATCAGGCGATACTGACCCGGCAGGCTGGCGCGAATCAGATACGTGTACTCGTACG
>Ga0101944_10008036_pt1 | contig 10235 bp, 11 predicted proteins | sample DewCreD2012metaG_FD_75245 | JGI IMG/M metagenome (GOLD analysis project Ga0101944, IMG submission 75245) | Hot spring sediment bacterial and archeal communities from British Columbia, Canada, to study Microbial Dark Matter (Phase II) - Dewar... ...
AAGGAGTCAGAAATGTTACAGATGATTGAGGCTGTATCGGATAATATCGGTCAGATTCATATCACGCCTGATGCTGTCGAATGTCTGAGAAATGAGGCAGATAGCCGACAGAAACTGTTACGGCAGATTATCGGCATTTATGAAGCCCGTTACCAATGCTCTCTGAGGGAATTTGAAAAGAAAATCGAGAAGACGAAACAGGAGATTAAGTTTTTGGAAGCTAAGGTTAAATTCCTTCGCGATGAATTGACCAAGAAGTAATGCCATTTTAGGCAATTGCTATAACCCACATAGTAAGCTAAAAGGGATAGGCAATCAGTATGTCTATCCCTTTGTCTTTTAGAATTGTTTCAAGCTGCGTTCCCAAAAATTTGTTGGGTCCCGACACCACCGACGGCTCGCCGGACCGGGGCGCCACATCCGTGAGCACATCAGCGAGCGTGGTGTTGCGGATCAGGCTGTAAACAACCGCGACTTTCTTGTCCCGCGCCTCCCCCAACAGCTTTTTCATCGCCGGGATGGTAGCGAGACAGCGCGGCCGTTTGCCGCAGTTCTGATTCATGAAATCCAGCATCAAGAGCGCGGTGGTCTTTGCATCCAGCGTGACCGGCTTGAGCGGAGGCGGCGACGGCGCCTTCACGCCTGCCCATTCGTCAATGATGTTGGTCGCGAACGCGGGCGGCACGGCCAGCGCCACCGCCGCTGCGAGCGCAATAGAGGCTATTCGAATTCGATTCATCGTTTCCTCTCCGCTGCTCTCTGAGCCGCGCCGATGATGACTTGCAGGGCGGGTTCCGTCAAAGCCGGGCAAGCGGCCCAATTTTTACGGAGCAAGACGGTAATTAGCCCATTGTTGTGTTCACAGCCATGCAACCTTAGACTCGAATTTCGCCGCAAGACTTGCGGCTTGGCACGTAACAGAACACGGGGGCCAGTGATGGACATCAAGGTCGGCAAAAAAGCGATCGCCGAGGCATCGGAAAAACTCAAGAACTGGGGCCGCTGGGGCAAGGACGACCAGATCGGCACCCTCAATCACGTGACGCCCGAAGACATCGTCAAGGCGGCCAGCCTGATCCGCACCGGCAAGGTGTTTGCACTCGGCATTCCCCTCGACGCCAACGGTCCGCAAACCGGCCTGTTCGGACGCCGCTTCAATCCCATTCATCAGATGCTCGCCACCGGCACCGACGCCGTGGCCGGTCAGCAGGACTGGAACAAGATCCGCTACGCGGACGACACCTTGATGCTGTGCGTGCAGGGCGCCACCCATTGGGACGCGCTCGGCCATATCTTCTACGAGGACAAAACCTATAACGGCTACGATGCCAGGCTCATCGACTCGCGCGGGCTCAACGTGCTCGGCATCGAGCATGCCAAGAACAAGATGGTCGGCCGCGGTGTGCTGCTCGACATCGCGCGTTTCCGCGGAGTCCCCTGGCTTGCCGACGGCGAGGGCATCTCCAACGACGAACTGAACCGCTGCGCGCGCGCCCAGAACGTGGAAATCCGCAAGGGCGACTTCGTGCTGATCCGCACCGGACAGATGGAACGCTGCCTGAAGGAGGGCAAATGGGGCGGATATGCCGGCGGCGACGCGCCGGGGGTCAAATTCGAGAATTGCTACTGGTGCCAGGAGAAGCAGATCGCCGCCATCTGCTCCGACACATGGGGTGTGGAAGTGCGGCCGAATGAAACCGACGAAGTCAACCAGCCCTGGCACTGGGTGGTGATCCCGGCCATGGGTCTCTACATGGGCGAGATTTTTTACCTCAAAGAGCTGGCCGAGGACTGCGAGCAGGACGGCATCTACGAATTCTTCTTCTGCGGCCCGCCGCTGATCATCACCGGCGGCAGCGGCTCGCCGATCAATCCGCAGGCGATCAAATGAGGCGATAAAATCAAACGAGGCGGCAATGATGTGCGCCCGCCTTGCCATCGCGTACCTATTTTGATACATGAAACGGCTGCCGGCGGTCTTCTATGCGTTGCCGTCCGGGAGAGAACCGGTGCGCGAATGGCTGAAAGGTCTCTCGCGTGAAGAGCGCAAGGTCATCGGCGAAGACATTAAGGACGTGGAATTTGCTTGGCCGATCGGAATGCCCTTGTGCCGCAGCCTCGGCGACGGGCTCTGGGAAATTCGCAGCGACCTTGGAGGCCGCATCGCGCGGGTGGTGTTCTGCGTGAGCAATGGGCGCATGGTGCTGCTGCCGGCTTCATCAAGAAGAGTCGGAAGACGCCGCCCGCAGACCGCACCCTGGCGCTGAAACGGATGAAGGAGATTGCATGAGAAGGAAACGCAAGGGGCGCATCGGATCCTCATTTGACGAGTTCCTCAAGGACGAGGGAATCTACGAGGAGGTGACGGCCCGCGCGATCAAGCGCGTGCTTGCCCGCCAACTCGCCGCTCTGATGCAGGCCGAGCGGCTCACCAAATCCGAGTTCGCAAAGCGCATGCGGACGAGCCGCGCCCAGCTCGATCGTCTGCTCGATCCCGAAAACGATTCCGTCACGCTTGGCACGCTGTCGCGCGCTGCTCACGCTGTCGGTCGCCAACTGCGGGTCGAACTGGTGTAAAACAATGCGGTCCGCCGCTGATCATCACCGGCGGCAGCGGCTCGCCGATCAATCCGCAGGCGATCAAGTCAACGCAAAGCCATCCTCCGGTCCTCCGAAGGCGCGCTGCGGGAGCGCGCGCGGCATACGCCGTGCGTCGGCCACGGGCTTGTCCCGGGGAGAGGCGTCTATAGACTGCATCGTGAAGGACGAATTGGATGGCCGCGGGCAAGCCCGGCCGTGACGTGGAAAGGTGATTTGGAAAGGATGGAGTTGCCGATGGCGCGTTATCTCAAGCGCGGGATGGATGCGAGCGCGATCAAGGCCGCCGATGCCAAGGTGCGGGAGACCGTGGAGGCGATCCTTGCCGACATCGAAGCGCGCGGCGAGGCGGCGGTGCGCGAGTTGTCGAAAAAATTCGACAACTGGGAACCTGCAAGCTTCAGGCTCACGCCGCAGGAGATCGAACGCGCCATCGCTCAGGTGCGAAAGCGGGACCTCGACGACATCAAATTCGCCCAGGCGCAGGTGCGCAACTTCGCGCAGAAGCAGCTTGAAACCTTGCGCGACCTGGAAGTGGAGACGCTGCCCGGCGTGATCCTCGGCCACAGGCACATCCCAGTGAATTCCATCGGCTGTTATGTGCCCGGCGGGCGCTACCCGATGGTGGCCTCGGCGCACATGTCCATCGTCACCGCGCGCGTGGCGGGCGTAAACCGCATCATCGCCTGCGCTCCGCCGTATCGGGGCGGGCCGCACCCGGCCATCGTCGCCGCCATGCATTTCGGCGGCGCCGACGAGATTTACGTGCTCGGCGGCGTGCAGGCGGTGGCCGCCATGGCGCTCGGCACCGAGTCGATCGCGCCGGTGGACATGATCGTGGGGCCGGGCAACGCCTATGTGGCGGAGGCCAAGCGACAACTGTTCGGCCGCGTCGGCATCGATCTGCTCGCCGGCCCGACCGAGACGCTGATCATCGCCGACGATTCGGTAGACGGCGAGATCTGCGCCACCGACCTGCTCGGCCAGGCCGAGCACGGACCCACCTCGCCCGCGGTGCTGATCACCAATTCGGAGAAGCTCGCGCGCGACACCATGGCCGAAGTGGAGCGGCTGCTCAAAATCCTCCCCACCGCGGACGCGGCCGGCAAAGCGTGGCAGGACTTCGGCGAAGTCATCGTCTGTGACTCTTACGAAGAGATGGCGCGCGAGGCCGACCGCATCGCCTCCGAGCACGTGCAGGTGATGACCCGCGATCCGGACTACTTCCTCAAACACATGAAAAACTACGGCTCGCTGTTCCTGGGCGCGCGCACCAACGTCGCCTACGGCGACAAGGTGATCGGCACCAACCACACGCTGCCGACCAAGAAGGCCGCGCGCTACACCGGCGGCCTGTGGGTCGGCAAATTCCTGAAGACCTGCACCTATCAGAAGGTGCTCACCGACGAAGCCAGCGCCCTGATCGGCGAATACTGCTCGCGGCTGTGCATCCTGGAAGGTTTCTATGCCCACGCCGAGCAGGCCAACGTGCGGGTGCGCCGCTACGGCGGCCGCAACGTGGGCTACGCCCAGGCGGCCGAGTGATCGTCAACCGATCCGGCGCGATGCATGGTTGAGCTGGCCAGAATTCCCTCGTTCCGCCTCGACGGCCGCCGCGCCCTGGTGACCGGCGCCGGCCGCGGCATCGGCCTTGCGGCCGCCTCGGCGCTGGCGGCGGCCGGCGCGCAGGTGACGCTCACCGCGCGCACGCAAAGCGAAATCGAGGCAGCGGCGGCCGCAATCCGCGCGCGCGGAGACAAGGCCGATGCGCTGGTGCTGGATGTCACGGACATCGATGCGGCGCGCAAGGCGCTGGCCGCGCGCGCGCCCTACCAGATCCTGGTCAACAACGCGGGCATGAACCGGCCCGCCTATCTGTCCGACGTCAAGGTCGAAGATTTCGACGCCATTTTCGCGCTCAACGTGCGCGCCGCCTTCTTCATGGCGCAGACCGTGGCGTTGCGATTGATCGAAGCCAAATTGCCGGGCTCGATCATCAACATCTCCTCGCAGATGGGGCACGTGGGCGCCGCGCGCCGCACCGTCTATTGCGCCTCCAAGCACGCCGTCGAGGGCTTCACCAAGGCCATGGCAATCGAGCTTGCACCCCACAACATCCGCGTCAATTCGCTCGGGCCGACGTTTCTGGAGACGCCGATGACGCGGCCGTTTTTCGAGAACAAGGCTTTTCGCGACGAAGTGCTGTCGAAGATCAAGCTCGGCCGCCTGGGCCAGCTCGAGGAACTCACCGGCGCAATCGTATTCCTCGCCTCCGACGCCTCCTCGCTGATGACCGGCTCAGCCCTGGTGCTCGACGGCGGCTGGACGGCGGAGTGAACCTTTCTCCCTCCCCTGCCCTGTCAGAGGAGTGTCGGCAAGCGCAGCGAGCCGGGGTGGGGCAATCCTTCCCGACACAGCCCGCGTCCGGCCGCCATCCGCAACCACCCTCTTCCGATGGGGGAGAGATCAGGCCGGCATCTTCACCGGATACACCGGTTTCTCGCCGGAGAGCACGCGCGCGACATCGCTCGCGCATTTGGTTTGCAATTCCTCCAGCGCCTCCACCGAATAGAACGCCGTGTGCGGGGTGAGGATGACGTTGTCGCGGCCGAGCAGTTTTGAGTCTTTCGGCAAGGGCTCGGTCGCCACCACATCGAGCGCCGCGCCGCCGAGGTGCCCCGAATCGAGCGCGGCGATCAACGCGTCCTCGTCCACCAACGGCCCGCGCGCGGTGTTGATGAGATAGGCGCCCTTCTTCATCTTGCGGAACGTCTCGGCGTTGAACAGCCCGCGCGTGGCCGGCAACAGCGGCGCATGAATGGAGATGAAATCGGACATCGCCAGCAAGGCATCGAGGCTTGCATCCTCAACCGCATATCTGGCGAACACCTCGGCTGCAACGTAAGGATCATGCGTCACCACGCGCAGACCGAAGGCCTTGGCCTTGGGCACGAGCGCGCGCGGAATGTTGCCGAAGCCGACGAGGCCGAGCACCTGCCCGTCGAGCCGGCGCAGCGGCGTGATCGGCGGCACCTCCCAGCGGCCCGATTGCACGAGCTTGTTGGAGAACGTGATCTTGCGCGCCAGCGCCAACAACAGCGCCATGGCGTGGTCGGAGACCTCGCGCATGCAGTAGTCCGGAACATAGGTGACGGTGATGCCGAGCGCCGCCGCGGCCGGAATGTCGATGTTGTCCACCCCGAGGCCGAAGCGGCCAATCACCTTGCAGCGTTTGAATTGCTTGAGCAGATCGCCGGGCAGCTTCGCATAGGTCACGAGCACCGCATCGGCATCGCGCGCCACCGCCAAGATGTCATCCGCCGCAGGACTCTTGGCCATGCGCAGCGGCTCCGGATTGACCCGCGCCAGCGCGGCGAGCGCCGGCTCGAGCGAAGGAAAGGGACTGTCGGTCACGGCAATGATGGGGCGGGACATGTTCTCTCCGTTCACTCATGGCGCCGGCGCAAAGCGGCGGAGTTGCAGGCGCCGACGCGTCTGCCGGATGCGGAGCCTGTCCTCACGATGGATCACGGGAAAAGCCCCTCACCGGCTCGATAACCGGTTCAACGCCGCGCGGTTCGCTCCCTCTGACTTGCCGCGGGCACGAAGGAGGCAGCCTCCAGCACTTCGGGGTTGACGATATTGGGCGGGCGGCGGCCCTCGAGCAAGGCCAGAATATTGTCCACCACGATATTGGCCATCTGCTCGCGCACCTCCGCCACCGCACTGCCCAGGTGCGGCGTCAGCACGACGTTCGACATTTTCCTGAGCGCCGGGGTCACCTTCGGCTCGTGCTCAAACACGTCAAGGCCCGCGCCCGCGATCTGCTTCTTCTTCAGCGCCCGCACCAGCGCCGCTTCGTCCACGACGGGTCCGCGCGCGGTGTTGATGAGATAGGCCGTGGACTTCATCAGCGCCAGCTCGCGCGCGCCGATCTGATGATAGGTGTCCGGCCGCATCGGCGAATGGACCGACACAAAATCGGACTCCGCCAACAGGCGGGGCAACTCGACATATTCCATGCCGATCTCGCGCTCGATGTCCGGCTTGCGCCGCGGCCCCCAATACAGAACCCGCATGCCAAATCCGCGTGCGCGCCGCGCCGTGGCCTGCCCGATGCGGCCGCCGCCGCCGACCAGCCCGATGGTCTTGCCGTAAACCGCGGCGCCGAGGAGATAGTCCGACTGCGCGCCGGGGAACCGGCCGCGCCGCACGAGGCGATCGCCCTCGACGACGCGCCGCGCCACGGCCAGCAACAGCGCAAAGCCGATGTCGGCCGTGGCCTCGGCCACGATCGGGGGCACCACGGTGACCGGAATGCCGCGCCGTGTCGCCTCGGCCACGTCGGTATTGTCCGGCGTGATCGATTGCGACGCGATCGCACGCAGCCTCGGATTGGCCGCGATCACGCCGCGATCCACCTTGTCGTGGAGCTTGGTGAACAGGATGTCGCACCTGCGGACGCCGGCGATCAACGCCGACCGGCTGATGATACGGCTCGCGTCGCGGTTCATCGTCACCCGTGCGACCGCCCGCAACCGCCGCAAGGCGCTGTCGGCGATCGGCTGGGTGATGAAGATGCGCGGTTTCTTCATGCCATCCACCGCACGATGCCGGCCACACCGTCCACCGCCACCTGCGCGCCGTCAGGAATCTTTTCGGTGGCGTCTAGCACGCCGAGAACCATGGGGATGCCGCGCTCGCGCGCAAGCGAGGCCAGATGCGAGGTCGATCCGCCGAGCTCGGCCACCACCGCCGCGACCTGCGGCAGAATGTGACTGAGGGACGGACCGGCAACGCGCGTCACCAGCACATCGCCGGGCGCCACGCGCGACAGTTCGCATTCGCAGTTGACCACCACAGCCCGGCCGGTGCCCCAACCGACGCCCGCCGGATGTCCGCTCAGCTTGGGATGCTGTAGCCAGATCTCGTCGGGAACTTGCGCGGGCTGCACATGCAGGGGGCGGGCCTGCAAAAGCTTGAAGCCGCTCTCATCAGCCGCCCATTCGATCTCGACCGGCATGCGCAAGAGATCCTCACAGCGACGCATCATGCGCCCGAGCACGGTGGCTTCGGCGTGCTTCAAGCAGGCCTCGCGCGCAAGCTCCTGCGGCACGGCCTGCGGAAGCGCGAGCCCGCCGTGACCGCAGGTCTCGCGGTGATTCTTGCGGCCCACCTCGATGCGGCGCACGAAGCCGTGGCGCGTGAGCACGATGCGGTCCGGTACCACCTCACCCTGGGCGATGGCGGAGCCCAAACCCCACGTGGCCGAAACCAGCATATAACCTTCGGCAGTGCGGCTGAGACCGCCGCCGGAGATACGGGCTTCGACCAGCGGCTGGATCAGCACCGCCATGGCGGTGTCGGCCGGATTGAGACCGTGATTGGCCATGTAGCGGCGGGCATTGGTTGTCCACAGCGCCGCCCAGCAGGCCCGCACGGCGGTCAGGAATTCGTCCTCCTCGGCAAGCCCCAGAAAACTTTCGAACTGGCCGGCAAAATTTGCATCCGCCCGATCCTCAACCAGGGCCGAAGACCGCACCGCCCACAACCGACCATGGGTGGCCCGGTACGCCTGCCAGGCGGCCAGCAACGGCTCGCACACCGCGGGCGTGATCGGCTGCTCATAGAGCGCAAGACGGATGTCCACGGACAGCCGCCGCTCGGTGCGCGGATCGGCGGTGCTCGCCTGCGCGATCAGAGGCGCAAGCCCCAGCGCCGCGACCTGCGCCCGGTAGGCGTCCGCCGTCAGACAAAAACCGCCCGGCGTGGGCAGGCCCGCGCGCGTGAGCAGGGCAAGATTCGCGGCCTTCGGGCCGACCACCTGCGGATCGGCCGCCAGCGGCGCCGCGAGCGGAATCACGAACTGCATAGTCCTTGCCGTTTCAAAGACCGCATTGCGGCCGCATAACCCAGCTCGCAGCGCCGGCGGCTTTCGCTGCCGGCGCCGCGCGGGAGGCGCAATCCATTCGTCGCCGATCGGCGGCCGTGGCCGTGCCGGTTTACTTCACGTGATCGCCGTAACCCGGCAAGGGATCGACGACCGTAATTTGCTTCACCGGGAAGTTCGAGATGATCTCGATGCCTTTCTTGTGCACGATCAGCATTTCTTCGATGCGCACCCCGTAACGGTATTTCTTGCCGTGCTGGGTCTCAAGCGCAAAGGTCATGCCTTCCTGGATCTCGATCGGGTGATCGAGCGACCAGATGCGCGAGATCACCGGCGGATCGTATTGCGCGAGCCCGAGCCCGTGGCCCCAGAGGTTGGCGGCGGCCTGATCCTCTTCCTTGTAGCCCCAGGCCTCCTTCGCCGACGGCCATTTCTTGGCGATGTCGCGGGTGGTGGCGCCCACTTTCACGGCGTTGATGGAGTCGTAGAGCCACTCGAGCGCCGTGGCATAAGTGTCCTTCTGCTCCTTGGTCGGCTCCTTGCCCACGCAATAGGTGCGGTAGTAGCAGGATTTGTAGCCGTTCCAGGTGAGCGCGGCGAGATCCATGAACACGATGTCGCCGGGCTGGATGATGCGGTCGGAGAAATTGCGCCAGTTGGGCCAGGTGTTCGGACCGGAGGAGACGATCACGTCCTCCACGTCCTCCATGCCCGGAATCGAGTAGAGGAATTTCATCAGGTGCGCGGTGACCTGGTTCTCGGTGATGCCGGGCCGTAGGAACTTCATGCACTCCCAGTGCGTGGCGTCGCCGATGGCGCCGACGATGCGCATGCATTCCTGCTCGTCTTCGTTCTTGATCGCGCGCGCCTCCATCATCGGCGTCATGCCGTCGGCCCAATTGATCTTCTTGTCCTTGAAGATGTTGAGCATGTTGATGTCGATGAAGTCGCAGCCGAGCTTCTCGCCGGCAACGCCGTGGCGCTTCATCTCGTAGAGGATGGCGTCGGTGAATTTTTTCACCTGCTGCTGGGAGGCCGGCCCCGCCGCGCCCTTGATCCAAGCATAGGAGTAGCGGATGTTCTCCTTCGGGATCCAGGGCGAATGGCGCTCGATCTGAAATCCAAGGTCACCCTGCTCGAACAGCACCGGCTCGCCGTCACCGCACAAGAGCGCATAGCGCAGCCCGGGTTTCAGGCGGTTCCACCCCGGCGTGAGGGTGCCGGTGAGATAACGCACGTTCTCGTCGTACATGCAGAGCATGGCGCCGAGGCCGTGCTTCTTCATCATCTGCCGCGCCCGTTCGGTGCGGTATTTGCGCATGCGGTCCCAATTGATGCGCTGCTGCCAATCCAGTCCGGCGATGCCGAAATTTGCCGTTCCCATCGTTCCTCCTCCCGGCGCGCCCCGGGGCGCGTTGACTGAGATGCTGGGGAAATCCTAGACCGACTGGCCTATGCGACAGAAATAATATAATTGAGCCGGTAGCATTAATTTTTCTAATGACGGTGGAGTCATGGCGGGTGTGGCGTTGCGGCAGATTCGGGCCATCATCGCGGTGTGCGAGGAAGGCTCTTTCACCCGCGCCGCGATGCGCGAAAACGCCACCCAATCCGGTATTTCCCAGCACGTTGCGGCGGCCGAGCGGCTGCTCGGGGTGCGGCTGTTCGAACGCACCGCCAAGGGGGTCACCCCGACGCCCGCCGGCCTGCGCTACTACAAGCGCTGCGTCGAAGCGCTGGGCCAACT
>Ga0101944_10008037_pt1 | contig 10232 bp, 8 predicted proteins | sample DewCreD2012metaG_FD_75245 | JGI IMG/M metagenome (GOLD analysis project Ga0101944, IMG submission 75245) | Hot spring sediment bacterial and archeal communities from British Columbia, Canada, to study Microbial Dark Matter (Phase II) - Dewar... ...
TGAAGTCCAGTTTGGAAAAGGCTTTATATTAAGGCTATATACTTTTTGAAACTGTGTATAATTTGGATTATTATATTCCTTCAGTATATATGAATTATATACATGATTCACGCCATCTTGGGTTGGGATAAACTTGAAACACCAAATAGGAATAAGATGAATCAGCATTAAGACAATGATTAAGTGTCTAACTGAAATCCTGCTAAGAAGTTTTTTCATTTTCAAATCTCTTTTTTGATAAATATCCCTGAATATATGAAAAAGCGATAAATATCCCCATGCCAATAAATCCGCCTATTGCGGAACCAATTAACCCCCAAAACTTTATCTGCCCTACTGTCTCCATAATCCATGTTAAAACGTAGATCAATTTCAATGAACCTAATCGCATATCAGGAGGACGAACCAAAAGCGTTATTAAAACAGCAGAAACAAACCATCCTATAAAATTAATGATCGGGATACCAAAATATGCTCCTTCAGTTTTCCAGACCCATAAATTCCATCTTACCATCTGCGGATCAAGGAATAAGTCCCATGCAGTAAACGCTAATCCTCCCAATAAAGCCAATTTGACAGGTGAGATCGACTTAAATATAGACCTTGCGATAGCCCATGATGGTGGAAGCATCATTAACCATGCCAAAGGAATTAACAATGGCACACCGAGTAACTGTGGTTGAAGTATATCCGTATAATGATAAACGCCAAATGGAATACCTGTCTTAGAACCAATTAATTCAATGATCCAGCTAATTATAAATACTTTTAGGGCAATAATTAATGTTTTGCTTACGCCAATTGAACGAAAAAGGATAGATATAACTGCAGAAACCTGTAATATTACGCTGATACTTACAGAATATGGGATAGATTCTTCGCCTATATATCTTTCAATATATGGCATAGCGAGAAGGCTTATAATCCATAGGGTAATTAGGGAAAAAGTTATTTTTGATGATTTCGTCATTTTCAGGCGATTTTCTTGTTTCTATTGATTTGGTTGTATTGATTAACATAATACTGACTCTTTGATCTCCACCATATATTAGGTAATCTTCGTATTTTGCCCCAAGTGCTAACAAAAGCCCTTCGATTAAAAACATCATAATTATGTGTCTCAATATCCTCCAAAATAGCTTGGTAAAGTTCGGCGGCTGCAGTAATAGCAAACCGCCCATCAGGATTAAGAAATCTTACTCCCGGTAAAGCCTCTGCATATATACGTCTGTTGCGTTCTATTTGAAACTTAATAAAACGCCTCCAGCGATCATCAATTTTGCCTTCAATAAAATCTTCCTCTGTCAAACCAAACTGTTTTAATTCCTCTTGTGGAAGATATATTCGTCCATTTTTCCAATCCTCGCCGACATCTCTTAATATATTATTTAGCTGTAATGCAATACCAAGTCTTATTGCATAAGGAATTGCCTCTATTCCTGAAAATCCGATTATGTGCATTGCCATCAATCCAACGGTTGAGGCAACTCCATAACAATATTCTGTCAGTTGTTTGAATGTTTCATATCTCTTTATACAAATATCCCTTGCAACGCCATCTATTAACTGTTCTGCTAATTTCTTTGGTATATTATATTTAATTCTTGTATCAGTCCATGCGAGGGCAATTAGATCATCTTTTAAGGGTTTATCGTTAAGTGAATTAATTCGCCAAGATTCCAGACTTTCTTCTGGATCGTCTTTTGTGCAGTCTATTAAATCATCACATACCCTACAGAAAGCATACAAAGCACGAACAGACCTGCGCTTGTCAAAGGGAAGAAGCTCAGAAGCCATATAAAAAGTTTTGCTATGAAATCTTGTTACAGATCCGCAATGACGATAGGCTTTATTTAAAATCTCTTTGTCAAACTCAATCGGTTCACTATCAATATGGCTTTCAATAGCTTTGTTAGCATAATTTATTAGCTCATTTTCCCAAGAATATATATTTGTTTTTGCATATTCATATCTCATCATGTATAAACACCCTCTTAATTTTGTTCTTTTATAATCCTTTCTGTTACAAGACGTGCAGAAATTAAGACGATGGGAACACCTGTTCCCGGATGAGTGCTTGCACCAACAAAGTAAAGATTTTTATAATGTCTATGGCGGTTATGAGGTCTAAGATAGCCAACCTGCATAAAGTTATGGCTCAAGCCAAAAGCGGCTCCTTTGGCTAGGTTTAATCCATCGTGATAATAATTTGGGTCTATTTTTTCCTCAAATATTATACGTTTGTTTAGATCAATCAACCCTATATCATTTAGGCGATTAAGAACAAAACTGCGCGCTTTTTGTGTAAGCTGATCCCAATTCTGAGGCTCTCTATCGTTTATATGTCCAACAGGCACAAGCACCAAAAGACTGTCTTTACCTGAAGGGGCGAGGCTTGGGTCTGTCCTTGTGGGAGCGCATACATAAAATGAAGGTTCGTCTGGCATTGTTAATTTATCAAATATCTGTTCAAATGATTGCTTGTATTTATGATCAGCAAGAAAAACGTTATGATGAAGCAATTCTGGAGATCGTTCGCCATCAACACCCCAATAAAACATAATCGCAGAAGAAGTATATTTTTTCTTTGATAAATCGGATTTTCCATTTTCAGGCAAGAGATCGGAATAAACGTATGGAAGATCAGCATTAGCGACAATCAAATCTGCCTTTATTTTCTCTCCATTTTCAAGAGTTACTCCGCTGACTTTTGAGCCATCACTATCAATCTTTGCAACCGCTGAGTTATAAAGTATCTCAACGCCTAGATTTTTGGCAATTGAAGTAAGAGACTCAATAGCTTTATACATTCCGCCCTTTGGAAACCATACCCCTTCGGCTAATTCTGTATATTGCAATAATGAGTATGTCGCTGGGGCTTCATAGGGACTTAAGCCAAGATACATGTTTTGGAATGTGAAAGATGCCCTTAATCGTGGATCAGAGAAATATTTTGATACATTTTTGTAGTGTTTAACCAAAGCTTTTAAGCTAAATAGTAGCGGGAGATTCATAGGACTGAAAAACTCAAATGGTGAAATAAAATTCCGTCCAACAAATTTTTTAAGCGATAGGTTATAATGTCGGTATCCTTCTGCAACGAATTTCAGATATGATTCAAATGAACCTGATTCTAATGAATCTAGCTGAATTCTCATATCATTTAGGTCAGCGGTGAGGTCTAATATAGTATTATCGTGTAGATGGACTCTATATGTCGGATCAAGCCTAATCAGGTCGAGATGATTCTCCATATTTTCGCCCAATGCCTTATAGGTCTCATCAAATATTTCGGGCATTAGAAACAACGTAGGTCCAGTATCAAAGCGAAAGCCTTCTTTTTCCAGAATGGAGAATCTACCCCCTGACTTGGAATTCTTTTCTAACAAAGTTACTTTATAACCAACCCGAGCAAGTCTCGCAGAAGTGGCTATTCCACCGATTCCGGCACCAATAACAATTGCAGATTTCATAATATTTACTCTCTTAATAAAATAAGAAATCAATGTTTGGTATAACCATATTAACAAAGTTTATTATTATACTCAACAATCCCTTATTTACCTTTTATTTCCGAAAGAACCATTAATTAATCGGAAATTCTCAATGTAATAGCCAAAAACAAAGTATTGGACAATATGCTTGGGTTGATTACTTTATTCTTGGGTTATTGCGTAGCGCATATCTTATTTAGCAAATCGAAAAGAATCTTTTGATGGAAATTCTTGTATATTAATAGAATGACCGACTCCTGCCTATTCCTCAAAGGTTACATCAGCCATCAGACCAAGTATATTCTCCCATGGTTCCAAATTATTACAGGAAAATAAAATGAGAATACTACTAAAAATGATTATAAATAATGTTATTGCTCTCAAAGTATTCATAGCCTTCTATGGAAGCAGGCGTTTTGTTGATAATCTAGGCCATGTTTCCACTTTTCTGAATCCTTCTGCATATTTGGCATTGCATTGCAATCCCCTGAATTTCGCCATAGTTTCCATAAAATCCATTATATCAATATGATCGTGATCTCTCAACCATGAGACTTGGCTTTCATGGCAAGCAAGCATCTTTTTTTTCATCTCGATCGTATCTGTAATGTCAACGTAATCAGTTGGCAAAAAATTGATTCCTGCCAAGTTATCCATATAAAAGATCGGTGGCACAACAGGATGATAAGGCATGTTTGTTTTCCAATTTGGCACACTTGCACTGAAACTACAATCAAAGACGAGACCTCCTGTTGCCTGATGATCAAGCATATAGTCGTCTGGTGAATGTGTTATAATAATATCTGGTTTTGCAGTTCGGATGACATCCGTCATTTTATAATGCAGGTCAGGACTATGACCGACCATAAGATCAGGCACATCCAAGAAAAAGAAATCCGCCCCAATAAGCTCAGCGGCGTTTTTCGCTTCTTGCTCACGTATTTTTGCCAATTCTGGTGGTTCAATAAGCATGTGTCCGACATTTCCATTTGCTACTACAGCCATTGCAACATAATGACCATTAAGAGCATATTTCGCCAATGTGCCTGAACATAAAATCTCTAGATCATCAGGATGGCATCCAACTGCTAAAATTCTTGGTTTATCTGACAATTTCTATTCTCCTTTCAACTTTCTATATCTATCATTACACTACCAGCAAGGCTTAATTTCGTTGACATAAAGACGTTTTCAATGTCAACCGAATCAGGCGTATCTGTTATATCGTGATAATTTGGGTCCATATATGGAAATGAACCGATATTCGCTATTGCAGTAGGAAAACCAGCATTTATAAATGAGCCGTCATCATCTCCTGGAGATTGCCTCTGATATTTACTTGCCTCCAAACCAATCTTATATTTTTCATTAGCCTTAATCATAATATCGGCTATTTTTTCGCCTTCGGGCTTTGTATATAATGTAATATTTGTTTTTTTATCCTTATCTATATCTTCTTGGGACTTACCACCAAGACCATCCATATTGATAACAGCGATTATATTGTCTCCTCGTTCTTTCGCTTTATTTGCTGAAACAACACTTGTCCAAGGGCAATGCTCTTCATTACAGAATAAAAACCAAAAAGAGCATTTTGAATGGTAATTTTTTAGGACTCTAGCTATCTCCATATTTGCCACTGTGCCGACTGTGTTATCATAGGCACCAGGGGAATCAATCCAGCTTTGTGAATCTTTATGTGATACAAAAACGATAATTTTGTCTGGATATTGAGTGCCTTCTTTTTTTGCATAAATGTTATATAATTCATACCAAGGATCATCTTTGGCTGGTGATGAATACTGATGTTTTATTGGTTTTGTGGTATCTCGGCGAAAAGCTTGCGCTTTACATGCTTCTTTTTCTATTTTATATCCATAGGATTCCAATTTTGATGCAATAAAATCATCCGCTTCATAAAGACTGTTTTTTTCGTGTCCAAATGCAGTATAGTTTATTTTTCTGTATTTAATAGGCTCTTTTGATAGATAAAATAGATTTTTTGTTAATTCATCCTTATTAACATGTTGTATTAAGTCTGGTATAGGATCGGTTTTCATATTTCCCCCATTTTTTAAGGCATTTAATTTTCCAAAATAACAATAAAAGAGTAACATTCTATCAATACAAAATCAAGATTAAGTTAATAGACCAATATTTTATTAGGTTATATTAATTTAACGGTTAAATAAAAAAACTATAGGTTCTTGATTATACCATCAGAAAACAAAATTGATCAAGCAACAAATAAAAAATCAGCGTTGACAGACGATATTAAAGAGAGTATTATAAGTGTTAATATCATATTATATATTGGAATAGATTCATTTTAGATAGGGTTTTATTGATTAAACACTCTTATATTTTTCTAATAATATACAAAGGAGTGATTAAAATGACCGTAAAGGTCATCAAATTTTTGTATTTTATTTTAATTACGTCATTTTTTATAATGTCATTTGCAAATATTGCTTCTTCTGCTGATGATCCTTCACAAAAAGCTAAGGAGCTTTCCAATTTAAAAAAAAATGTAGAGAAAATTAAAGCACAAAAACAAGGGGTAATAAAAAAAGAAAGAAATATCCTAAGTGAATTAAAGGACATTGACAAGCAATTAAATACTAAAGAAAAGGAATTGGATATATATCAAAAAAATCTTGAAAAAATAGAACAGGAATTAAGAATATTGGAAAATAGCCTTGATATTGCAAGAACAAGGTTAGGGCAGACCCAAATGATGCTAAACTCTCGTTTGAGAGCAATGTATAAGCTTGGTTATGATAACCAGCGTGTTAGTTATTTAAGGCTTCTTATTGATTCTGATAATATTTCTGATATAACCTGCAGATATGCTTATATAAGTTCAATAGCTGAATCAGATAAAAAGCTTCTTGAAACCGCAATTAAACAAAAATCAGAAATAGATCGTCAAAAAAAATTGGTCGAGGAAAAAAAACAACAGATTGCTAATAATAAACAATCTACCGAAAGAATTAAAAATGATATTATAAATAAAAAGAAAGAAAAGAACGAAATATTAAATGATGTTAGGAAAGATAAAGCAGAATTGACAAAAGCACAAAAGGAGATGGAGGCGTCTATCAACAGATTGGAACGATTAATTGCAGAACTGAAAAGGAATCAAGAGCAAACCTCAAAGCCATCAAAGAGTGGTTATAATACAATCCCATACTCTGGCACAACTGGGCTAGCTAGTCAAGCTGGAAATATAATGTGGCCAACCAGTGGAACAATAATGGAAAATCAAACACCATCAATGAAAGGCGTAACAATAAAGGCACAACATGGTTCAGATATAAAAAGTGTTGATAATGGCATCGTTGATTATGCTCGCTGGTTTGATGGAGTTGGATATGGAAATATGATCATAATTAATCATGGAAATGGATATAGAACTCTATATGCACATGCCTCAAAAATTTCTGTTAGAGAAGGTCAAGAGATAAAAAAAGGGCAAAAAATAGGTGAAGTTGGCGATACAGGCTCTCTCAAAGGGGCATCTTTATATTTTGAAATATGGAGGGGAACGGAAGCCCTTCCAACAAGAAGATGGCTTGAAAGCAGGTAGTTAATAATATCAGTCAACAATATATTTGAAGGGGAGATTAATCTTTGAGCAAGAAATTTCTTTCTGTAGTAATAGTTCTTCAAGCATTAATTTTAATTTCTGCTGTTTTAATCAATCATACTATGGGCAAATCCTCGTCAGATAACAAAACATATGTTAATGATGAATTTGGTCTGCTCAATAATACTATGAAGTATATAAAGGAATATTATAGAGATAAGGATGATATTAAAGACGATGAATTGATATACGGAGCTGTCAAAGGAATGGTTGAATCATTAGGCGACCCTTATAGTCAATTCCTACCTCCAGATCTATATAACGACATGATGGACGACACATCAGGCAAATTTGGCGGACTAGGAATAGAAATAGGTATGACTGGTAATGAAGGTAAAGAGCAGTTGACAGTTATCTCTGTTTTTGAAGGTAATCCCGCATTTAAGGCCGGCATGAAATCTGGAGATTACATAACGGAGATCAATGGGAAACCAACAATAGGTCTAAGTTTATATGATGCAAAACGCCAACTTAGAGGTGAACCCGGAACAAAACTCAAACTCAAGATAGAACGTGAACACGAAGATGAACCATTGGAATTTGAGATAACTCGTGATGTAATACAAATTAGCACAGTAAAACATAAAATCTTGAATAATAGCATTGCTTATATAAGAGTTACACAATTTTCAGATACAACACCAAAAGACTTTGATAAAGCATTAAAAGAGATAAAAAATACAAATGTTAAAGGCATAATAATGGATCTTAGGTCAAATCCAGGAGGAACGCTAAACGCCTCTGTTGATGTTGCGAGTAGTTTCTTAGGAGAAAACCAAATCGTTGTTTCAACAAAAAGCAATATACAAGGAGAAGATAAGGAATTCAGGACAAATAAAGGTGTTTTGCATACGGATCTTCCCTTAATAGTATTGATCGATCGTTGGAGCGCAAGTGGGTCTGAGATTGTTGTAGGTGCGATAAAAGATCACAAGCGAGGTCTTATCATAAGCGCAAATGAGTCAACCTATGGCAAAGGCTCTGTTCAAACAATTTTTCCAATGATTGATGGCAAAAGTGGCTTAAAGCTTACGGTTGCACATTACTATACTCCAAGTGGAAAAGATATAAACAAAGTTGGCATAGCTCCAGACATCAAAAGACCAAATTTGACCCAAGAAGAGATAAAAATGTTTCGGAAACTTACTTCTAGTAATTATATTGAGCAATTTATCAAAGAAACTGGAGATGATGTTCTGATTAAACTTGATAAATCAGACAATAACAACGAAAAAAATAGTTTTGATAAATTGCTGAAAAAGCTTAATGAGGAAAATATAAAGCTTAATGAGGAATATATAAAGTTTGCTATTGCAGAAAAAACGAAAAACGAAATTGATGACTATGAATATGACCCTTTAATTCGATTTGCTTCAAAAGAATTAAGAAATAATTCATTATCAGTAAAGCAATAAATATAGAAATGAGATTATGTTAGTATTGGGAATAGAAACATCCTGTGATGAAACAGCTTCTGCTGTGGTTGAGGATGGTAAAAAGATTATTTCAAATGTTGTTGCCTCTCAAACAGAGATTCACTCCAAATATGGCGGTGTTGTTCCAGAATTGGCATCAAGACATCATATTCAAAACATCATCCCAGTTATCCAACAGTCATTAGAAGAGGCATCAGTAACTTTTGATAATATAGATGGTATCGCTGTAACCCAAGGACCAGGGCTTATTGGTTCTCTTCTCATAGGCTTATCAACCGCAAAAGCGATTTCATATAGCAGGAATCTGACATTAGTAGGAGTGAATCATATTGAGGGTCATATTTATTCAAATTTCCTTATACATGATCAAATTGAAGCTCCTTTGATAAGTCTTGTTGTTTCTGGTGGTCATACTGATTTGATATATGTTGGCAAAGGCAATCGTGAATACAGAAAACTTGGTCAAACTATGGATGATGCTGCGGGAGAGGCATTCGATAAGGTGGCAAAATTGCTTGATCTTGGCTATCCCGGAGGACCAATAATTGATCGCTTATCAAAAAAAGGCAATTCAAAGGCGATTGATTTTCCACGACCTTATGTATGGGATCACAACCTCAATTTCAGTTTTAGCGGACTCAAAACATCGGTGCTAAATTATACCATCCGAGAAAAATCAGCAGGCAAAATTATAAATTCTGCAGATGTATGCGCCAGTTTTCAATCAGCGATTGTTGATGTGCTTGTTGAAAAGACGATCCACGCAGTAGAGCTAAATAAAGTTGATACAATTGCGGTTGCAGGCGGAGTCGCAGCAAATAGCCAATTAAGAGCAAGATTCACTCAAAGATGTCAAGAAATCGGATATAAGCTATTTTATCCCCCGCTGGCTTTATGCACAGACAATGCCGCAATGATTGCTGGCATTGGCTATCATATTCTAAAGTCTTCAGACAATCATAACTCACTAATGCTTGATTCTGACGCTGTAAAAGAATTTGTAAATATTTAAATCGTTTATTAATATGTGGGATACAAGAGAAATTAACATTGGTGGAGTAATCATACCAACACGTGTTTTTTCTGCGCCGATGGCAGGTATAAGCAATATTGCTATCAGATTGCAAGCAAAAGAACATGGTGCGGGATTAGTCTATACAGAAATGGTGAGTGCAGAAGCGGTTATTCGAAACAATATCAAATCATTAAAAATAATGGCTATATCTCCTGATGAACATCCTGTTGCACTTCAGCTATTTGGGCATAATCCAGACGCACTAGCAGAGGCATCCGCAATTGCAGGAAAAGAAGCTGATATTATTGATATAAACTTTGGCTGTCCTGCAAAAACTGTTGTAAACAGTGGTAACGGTTCTGCATTAATGAAAAGTCCCGAACTCATAAGAGAAATTGTTAGTAAATCAGTTAAGATTGCACAATGCCCAATAACTGCAAAGATAAGGTCTGGCTGGGACAAAGATTCAATTAATGCAATAGAAATTGCAAAGATAATTGAAGATTGTGGGGCATCCGCAGTCGCCATCCACCCAAGAACACGTTCTCAGGGATTTGCTGGTATGTCTGATTGGAGTATCATAGCAGAGGTAAAAAATAACGTCAGTATACCTGTAATTGGAAATGGTGATATATATG
>Ga0101944_10008038_pt1 | contig 10231 bp, 8 predicted proteins | sample DewCreD2012metaG_FD_75245 | JGI IMG/M metagenome (GOLD analysis project Ga0101944, IMG submission 75245) | Hot spring sediment bacterial and archeal communities from British Columbia, Canada, to study Microbial Dark Matter (Phase II) - Dewar... ...
CGCGCCCGCGACCATCGGCCGAAGATGTCCTGCTCGCCGGGGTCCACCCGAACGCGCACCAAGGCATGCTCATCCTGACCATCCGCCGCGCGCACGATCCGCACGACCTCGCAGTCCGCCAGCGGTTCAAATGTGCCGGCCGCCGTGCCGCTCTCGCCCTCGACCCTGCAACTGTCCGCCACAACCGCCTGCATGTCCACTATCGTGTTGGTCGTCATTGCCGGTATTGCTCGAATTCGATCCGCACCGGCTGGCCCACAAGGCCCAGCATCGGCTGCCACGATCGCCCGCCCGCGCGCTGCCACGAGTTCAGCGCCACATCCAGCCACGTCCGTCCCGATCCGGTCGCCAAACTGTGCAGGTTGCGGTCGGCCAGCAACTGTTCCAGCCGGGCCTCAATCTGTCGCAGTCCCGTCTCGTCGGCCGACCACAGCGAACCGGCCAGCGCGATCGACTGCGGCCCCCGGCCGTGCCAGCGCGCCCACAGCTGTTCGCTGCCGGCCAGCACATGCGACTGCCACTGCGAGTTCTCGGCCGCGCGCACTATCTGCACCCGGCACCGCCCGCCGATGAGCTCCACCCCATCGACGAGGATCTGCTCGCCCGGCGCTGCCACCTCGTACTCCTGCACGAACGCCACCACGCGACCATCGGCGTGCGCCAGCTGTTGGTGCCGCAGCCACGCCCCGGCCGTGCCGGCCAGGTCAGGCTGCGCCAGCGTCCGCGCCGCCATCTCCGCCAGGTCGTAGGCGCCCGCCGCCTCGCCGTCGCCGCGCCAGGCCGACTCCGCCCCGCGCAATGCCTGCGCGATCAACAGGGCCTGCACCCGCGCCAGTGCGCCGTCGGCGCCGTCGACCAGGCGGCGCACCGCGTAGAACAACGCCGGCTTGTCCGCCGCCAGCATCGCTTCCGGCACCGGCGAGCGTCCCGTCGCCCGCAGCGGTCCCACCGACCGCAGGGCGCGCTTGCCGGCCACCTGGATGCCCTCCAGCCGGTGCTGAATCGCCGCATCCAACTCCGTCAGCCATCCCATCGCCTGCTCCCAGCAAGGAACCCATCGAGCGCCACCGGGTGCCGTGTGCCACGCCTGTGCTGCCGGCAGGCATTGGGCACCCACATGCAGATTGTCACCGAAAGATCCGTTCCGCCCCGCTCACCTCGGCCATGACGCCAGCGGCCGGATTCTCCGCCACGGTTTGGCTGACCGGCAGGTGCGCCCGCCCATATGTCAGATCACGCAGCCACTGCCGCGCATCGGTCGCCTTGTCGCGCACCGCTTCCGGCACGGGCGGCCGGCGCGCGTGCAGCCGGTGTTCGACCAGGTCCAGTGTCAGCGCCTTCAGCAGCGCCGCCGCCTGCGGCTGGCCGGATACGTCCACCGGCGTCGCATACCGGCACGCCAGCCGGCTGTCGATCTCGGCCTCGGCCGCCTGCAGCGCCTCTGCGACCCGGGCCACGTTCGCCGTCCCTGTCTGCTCATCATCGGTCAACTGCACGTACGCTGCGGGCCCCAGGCGGGCTTCCACGTCTTGTGCGGTTGCATAGCTCATGACTTGTTTCCTTCTCCAGCCGGCTGCGACCCCCAGGCCGGGCCACCGGCCCTGACCTGGGGGTGCCTGGCCGGCCCGTCGCACCGGCCCACTACGCGAACTGCACCTGCACGGCGTACTGCCAGTACCCGTACGCCATGCGGTACCGTGCCCGCACACCGTACAGGAATTTCTCCCGGCGGAACGCCTCGTCGCTCGTCTCGGCCAGCGCGCCGAACTCGACCGGTTCGCGATCCTGGAAGATGAACGGCCGGATCACCCCGTCGGTCTTCAGCAGGTACCACTTGCCGGCATCCGTCAGCCACGGCAGGCTGATCACCCGGGCCACGCCCTGCAGCACGTTGCTGGTGTTGGCGATCAGCGTCGCGCTGACGGCCTCCAGCGCGGTGAAGTACATCGACGGCGGCACCACGCAGTGCAGCCCGCTGACCTGCAGGACCATCGGCTCGCCCTGGTCGTCCTTGAACGTCAGCATCTTCGTGATCGCCTGCTTGATCGCCGACTTGAAGTCATCAACCGTCGGGCTCGACGCGTCGCTGACGTCCAGGCTGACGTTGTTGCTCTGGCTGCCGCTGCGGCCGCTGGCGTGCGCATCGTTGAAGAAGCTCACGCCGTCGTAGCTGTTGTAGCCGGCCGCGGCGCCGCTGATCAGCAGCTGCGCGATCAGGTAATCCTTGTGCGTCGCGGCCCGCTGCGCCAGCTCGCCGATCCGCGGCCGGATCTGCCCGGTCTGGTCGTCGGCCACCTCGTCCCGGTCGATCTCGAGCGTCGCTTCGTACTTGAGGTTTTCGACGCTGTAACTCTCGGTGCGAAGCCCCTTGGCCAGCCGGCCGGTCCCCCACTCGCGCATCGCCGGCACCGTGCCCAGCCAGCGGTACGTCTCGCTGTCGCTGCTGCTGGCGATCCGGGTCGCCAGGTCCTGGTAATACGTCGGCGTCGCGCGAAACCGGTCGAAGAACTCGCTGCGAAGCCCCCTGGTCAACAAGCCTGTCTCCACTACTGCCATAGTGCCCTCCCTTTGAGATCTGTCTTGGTCTGCCGCCACTTCAGGAACCGGGTGCCATCGCCAGGTGTTGTGCGCTTCGGGGTGCGCCGTGGCTGCCCTTGCCGCGGCCCGACACCCGCGCCCCGCCACCCGGCTGTTCTACACCGCCACCGTGTGATAGCTGTCGATCCGCAGGATCACCTGCCCGCTGGTCGGCACGTCCACGCACACGCCCACCAGGCTGTTGCTCGTGGCCGTAAACGTCAGCGTCGCATCGTCCGAGGCGTACAACGCCTTTCCGATGTCGGCCCGTGTTGCGCCGGTCAGCGGCAGCAGAAAGTCGCCCTGCGTGTACACGCGGATGTAACGCTCGCCGTTGCCGCCGGCGCTGTTGTCGGCCGAGTCATACGCCAGCCCCGCGCACTTGTCGCCCGCGGCCAGTGCCTGGGCATACTTGCCGCTGTTCAAGCCCACAAAGCCGCCCTTGAAGATCCGTGCGCCGGCCGCCACCGGGTACCGCCGGATCTCCTGGTCCACGAAATGATCCACTTCTCGATTCGCCGTCAGTGCCATACGTGCCATTCCTCCCTTTGTCGAGTTAAGATTCCCTGGCCGTCTGTTGCCGACACGGAGTCATCAGCCCTCAGTCTTCGGCCCTGAGTCCTTCCATCCCCGCCTGCTGCAGCGCTTCGTTGATGTACGCCCGTTCCCCCGTCAGTTGCTGCAAGAGCGGGTTGCTCCTGTACTCGCCCCGCGCCGCGGCGATCACCGCCTGCCGCCGGCTGTTCGGTTCGCCCGCCGGCTCCCGGCTGTGCACCGTCGCCTGCTGCAGCGGCACCAGCACCGGCGCATCCTTGAGCCAGCCGTCGAACCCGGCCGGATCGCGCAGGGCATACTGCCTCGCCCACTCCTTCTGGGCCTCGGTGACCTTGCCGGCCTGCATCGCGCAGACCACGCGCTGCGACGCCTCGTGCTGCCGGGCCGCCTCCGTCAGTTCCGCCAGCCGCCCGCACGCCTGCCGCACCACCTCCTGATCGCCCGCCTGTTCGTCCAGCGCGAGCAACTGCCGCAGTTGCCTCAACTCCTCCTGCATGCGCTCCTCCTTTGCTTGAGCCTGGGCTTTCCGCCCGGTACACACGTTGTGGGCCTGCCCACGCTCGTTGGCTATCCCCTGTGACCCGTGCCCTGTCCCCTTCCCTTGTCCGGCCTGGTCATTCGTTCGCACCTGCCGCCGATTCACCACCGGCTGCATCCCGGCGATCGCCGGCCGGTTCGTCAGCGCCACCGAATCCAGCGACATCACCTTGCGATCGTCCTTGCGGATGATCACCACCGGCGAGAGGAACCGGTACTCCTGCCGCAGGATCCGCCTGGCCGCATTGAGCGTCCAACGGACCTTCCCCCAGATCCCCTGGTTGGCGCGCACCTCCAGTTCAGTCACCCAGCCCGCGGCCGGTGCCAGTCCGCTCGGCGCGGCGTACCGGCCGCCCAGACTCTGATGCTCGTAATCGATCACCAAGTCGGTCCCCTGCGCGCGGAACGCCTCCAGCACCGCATTGGCCGACTCCTCATCGACGATGAAGTCCCCGTTCGTGCTGCGAACGGCGCCCCACGGCAGCAGCCGCAGTTCGCCCGGCAGCTTCGGCGCATCCGGCGCACTGCCGGCAATCCGCACCGTCCGGCTGGCCACCCGGATCCCTTGTTCGCCCGTTGCCCCAGTCGCTTGCGTCGCCATGTCCTCTCCTTGACTTCCGGTCCCTGTCGTGTTCGAATGCCACTCCCAAGCATCGTCTGTTTGAGGGCGTCTGGCCGCGGCTCCTTCCCCTTGTCCCCGTGTCAGTCTGTCATCCTCTGAGCCGTTCCGCCTGGCACCGCCCCTTCGCCGTGCTCGATCATCGGCACCCCGAGTGCCTCGTGCGCCCATCGCAGCGGCACCCGCATCCCCAGGTCGTTGACCGCCGCCGCCAGCACCCGCGCCAGCGCCTCGACGTCCCGCGGGACCTCCAGCGACCGGCGGAAGAACGGCACCGGCGCCGCCGGGCCGAACCTCAGCTGGACCAGCGGCCGCAGCAGGTCGCGCCGGATCGTCCGCCCCTCCTTGCGGACGTCGTCGTCGCGGATGTCCTGCCGCACCCGGTCGTGGATCGTCGCCGCCGAGAACGTCCCCGTGCTGCCCGAGGTGTCCACCGTGAGCGTCTGGCCCAGCCACGCCTTGCTGATCTCGCGGTTGAAGAAATCGCACAAACTCTCGTACGGCGTGCTGCCGGCCGGCTTGATCGACTCCTTGATCTCCAGGTCCACCGCCTTGCTGAAGATGCCCACCGCGTCGGCGCCCAGGTTCTTGAGCATCTCCAGCAGTTCACGCTTCTCGGTCGGCGTCGCCTGCGGCTCATACCGGGCGATGCGCACCGGCATCCCGAACACCTCGGAGAACACCAGCCAGTCCTTCAGCGTGTAGTGCTTGCCGAGAAATGCCATCGCCGTCACCCGCAGCAGGCCGCCCCGGGCCGGATGCCCCGATACCGACTGCGGCATGTGCACGATGAATTTGTTCGCCTGCAGCGGCATGCCTTCGAACTGGTGCGCCTCCGCGAGGATCCGCAGCCGGCCGCGATTGTCCGCCGTCAACCGGCCAAAGGGCACCGGCACGATCCTCGCCAAGCGATGCGTCCCGCCCTGCCAGTCCCACACCAGCTCCGCCGCCGAGACGTTTCGCCCCAGCGCCAATGCCAGGTGCTGCAAGACCTCGTCAAAGTCCTCCAGGCCGACCAGCACCTCGCGGCAGTAGTGCGCCGCCTCGTCGGCCAGTGCGCGGTCCAGCCCGTCGATGACATCCGCGGCCGACACCACCTGCCAGGCCAGCCCCGTCACGCCCAGCCGTCGCGTGTTGGCCACGCTGTACAGGTGCGCGTCCTTCTCCTCCATCTGCTCGTACAGGTCCATCGCCGCGCGCAGGTCGCCTGCGTCCGCCGCTTTCAGGATGCTCGCGAGCCGTCCCGGCGTCAGCCCGTCGGCCGGATAGTCCCGCCAGGCATCCTCCGCCGTCGCCCGAACCACCTGCCCCGGCCGCGGTCTGATCACCTTCGCCCCGCCCTTGCCCAGCACCAGCCGAATTCGCTCCGCAATGCTCACGCCCGCCCCCTGTCGAAATGACTCCGCCGTGGCCGAAGCCTGCCATCTCCTCTAACCCGCCCACCACCCCTGCTGTTGCCGTTACTCAGGACTCAGCACTGCTTCGCCTCACCACATCCCCCGCCGCGAAAACCGCGGTTGCCCGGTCGTTGCATACTCGAGCGGTCCCGTCGCCCCTGTCTCGGCCGCGTATGCGCCCAGCGCTGCCGCCCAGAACCGGTCCGCGTGCCCGCTTTCGCTGCGCGCCGCATCCAGCCGCAGGCCGCCGTTGGCGTTCGTACTGCGGCGTACCGAGTGCCAGTCGTTGCGAATGCTTTCTTCCCCGGCGGGAATGGCCAGTCGCTGCTCTTCGGCCAGCCGGCGCAGCTGGGATGCCATCTGTGCCTTGAGTCCCGCCGTAAAGACCACCGCCTCGACCCGGCCTTGCCCGAAGACCTCCTGCGCCCATTCCGCCAGGGACCATCCCATGCCCGTCGCATCGATGCAGCACCGCCTTACGCACCGCAGTTCCAGCACCCGCCGGATCATCTCCTGCTGCTGCCGAAACGGCGTCGCGGCCATCTCGATCACGCCCACGCACCGCAACGTCCATGCCTGCGCCGTGAGCGCTGTTGCCGGATGTGGCACAGCCGCCCCCGGCTGTGATTCAGCCGCTCTGCCGCTGCCAAGGGTGCCACGGGCCGCTTGCCCGCCAGTGCGGCTGGTATCCCGTCGGTGCAGTGCTGGTCCGCTGTTCCCCGTAACCTGTCCCCGTTGCCCGGCCGTCGCCTCGTGCCTTCGCCACAACCACACCACCGTCAAGTCACGCTTGCGCGCCACATCCACGCCGGCGTACACATCCGCCTGCGATGCCCGGAGGGCGGCCCAATCGACATCCTTCTCGACCTGGCTGTCCTCGCATGCCGCGATCACCCCGTACGGCATGAACGCGTCAGTCTCGTCGAGGAACTCGCACAGGAACTCCTGCCGGAACAGATCCTCGTCGCCCATTGCCTTGCGCAGGGTCTGCATGTCGATGTCCAGCCCCTGGGCGATCGCCTGCGGCAGCGTCAACGTCGAACGCCGGAACGAGTCGTTCTGTCCCAGTTCATAGAACAGGTTCGCCTTGCCCTTGGGCGTGCTGGCGATGTCGATCTCGCCCTGCCCGCGCAGGATCGAAGGGAAGATCGCCGCCCAGATCTCCCGGTCGTTCCGGTGCATCGCGAACTCGTCGAGCAGCACGTCGCCTGTATAACCTCGCACCGTCTCGGGCCGGGCCGGCAGCGCAATCACCCGTACGCCGCCGGGCAGTCGGATCTGCGTGCCGTCCTTGCCATCCACCGGCTCGACCTCCGCCACCACCCGCATCGCATGGCAGTGCTGCTGCACCTTCAGCATCAGTTCCCGGCACTGCCGCATCCCGGCCGACAGCAGGATCTGCGTCTTGCGCCGCTTCATCGCCCGCACCACCCGCCGCAATGACAGCGTGAAGCTCTTGCCGGTCTGTCGGGACCAGCATGACCAGGTGAACCGATCCGGCGACTCCACCAGCTGTCGCTGGTACCCCAGCAACGACACCTCCGGAGGCATCGGCACCGGTCCGCCTGTCCCTTCCGGGCCTGCCATCTCGATCAATGTCACGTTGTCGCGTCCCGAACCCATGGAGAACAGGCCGGCTGTTCCTCCTCCCCCCACGCCCGCACACCCGGATTCACAACCGGCCACTAAGTAATAGGCGATCGCTGTACCGGTTCCCGGCAGAAAAGCGTGAATATTCTTCGACTGTGACAGAGTTCTGCCACCAGGCCTGTGACGTGCGATCGAGATCGAGAGGCTGCGGCTGCGGCCCGTGCCGTGCTCAGGCGACAGCCTTCCACGACATCGGAGGCAACGGCCCCGCGCCGGGGACGTCACGGGTTTCGCGCGAGTAGTTGGCGACGACGCGCGTGCCGTCGGCGAAGGTGGTGGCCTGGAGCGAGCCGTCGGAGGCGAGGGTTTCGTGCTGCACGCAGGCGAGCTTGCCGATCCGGCCGTGCAGCTTCGCCACCGGCAGGGCCAGGCGCAGGGCCTCGATGACCTCCGGCGAGTCGAGTGTGTAGCGGTAGAGCTCGGTGGCGGGCATCTGACCTGCCACGAAGGCGTACTGCGAGCCGAACGGCATGACGTTGGGCGGTGCGCCCATCAGGGCATCCTGGCAGGCCTGCAAGGCTTGCCACCCGCCGCCCATCGGGAAGTAGCCTTTGTCCCGCCCGCCCTGGCTGCGGTGGTGGGGGTTGTTGTAGTTGTCGACCTCCCACCAGTCGTGCACGCAGGAGTCGTGGTAGACCAGGCTGGTCATGGGCACCGTGTACCAGTGCTCGTGCACGGGCACGGGGATCTTGACCGAGCCGATGTCGTAGCTGGGCGTGGCGTAGCCCCAGAATCCTTCCGAGGAGATCACCCCGCCGCGCGATGCGCCGGTGGCCAGGATCTTGCGGCGCCAGACCGCATCGCCACGCCGGTCGAGCGGATGGTCGGGGTGGTAACACTCCAGGCCGCCCCGGCTGGCGGTGACATCGAAATGCTGCGCGGTGTGGCTGGCCATGCGCTCGTTCTGAATCCGATTGGCGATCGCCACCTGCCGCACGGGACAGCCGCGGAACCACTTGCGGTCCTCGATCTGCCAGCCGAACATGGATTTGCCGTCTGCCGAGAGCATCAGGTCCTCCGGATCTTCCGGCACGTCCTCGGTCCACATCCAAGAGGCGGTAAGATAGCCGAGGCCCTCAAGCTGGGGCAGGAGCCGGCGGATGTCGATCGGCGGCCGGCCGCCCATCAGGAATTCCTGCACGAGATTGCCGATCGACAGCGGGTAGACGAAGGCCTTCTCAAAGCCCATGTCGCGCAACCGGCGGAAACCGGCGGCATAGTCGAGGTCCTCGTCCTGGCAATAGCCGATGAAACACATCAGCGCGCCGAAGAGGCGCCGCAGGTTCGGCCGGGTTTCAAGCTTCTCGTCCCAGGAGACGAAGTGACTTATAGCCTGCACGTAGCGACGGTAGGCGTGACAGATGGCCGTGAGGTTCGGTTCGGCAAAGCGCAGCAACACGCTGCGGTTGTACCGGAGCCGGCCGCGCGCCGGATCCTGCAGCGCGCTGACGCGGATCTGCCCGGTGTCGGTCTTCTCGAACCAGATGCGAGCGTCGTGCTCGGTCTCGAGGATCTGGACGAGCGCGTCACGCGGGCCAACCACGCCGACGAATGGCATGGACCAGCCCGTGTGCCCTTCGCGGGCCATGTGAAAGCAGAAAGGCTCGCCTGTGCCGCGGTGCCAGATGCCCTGGTTCTTGGGCAACGCCACGGCCGGCGCATCGACGCCCTGCGGACGAAACGCCCCCGGCAGCGAGCAGGACGTAACGGTGGAGTCGCCGGCCACCACGGTGACACGGCAGCCACCATAGAGCAGTTCGTAGAGCAGTACCAGGTCGCCCGCCTGGCCGCGGCGCGTGACCCGCATTGCGCGATCGCCGAGCCGCTCGGCTCGTCCCGACAGGAACCCGACAGCGGGCGGCGTGTCCTCCTGCACGGTGTTGCCGTGGCCGCGCTTGCGATTCGAGCCGAAGCTCACGCGGTCCCGCCCGGAGCCGTCGGCCAGCGCAGTCTGCTCGTCAAGGACCCAGCGCGTACCCGTGGCCAGATCAAACAGGCTGACGGCTGCGCCGTCCTCTGCGACCTCGATTCGCATATGATCGTTCTGGATGTGTGGCATACGTCCTTCTCCTGGAGCCTCGGCCCGGCGGGATGGGGCCGGCAGTGCCATGCGCCAGCATCGCGCCTCAGTCACCCATCGGCAGGGCGATGCCCAGGTTCCTGAACAGGTACAGCCCGTCCTTGCCGGGAGCGACGATGTCCAGCCGGCCGTCGCCGTCGATGTCGACCACCTGGAACATGATGCCGCAGCCGGAGGCGACGCGGGCCGGCCCGAAATCGATCACCTGCTTGGCGAACCCCTCGCCGGTCCACTTGAAGTAGTAGACACCGACGTTGTCATACTCGCCGGGGTCCCGGCCGCAGTGGGCCCTGTAGCGCTTCCCGGTGATCAGTTCGGGTCTGCCGTCCCCGTCGATGTCCGCCCACGCCAGGTCGTGGTACTGGCTGTTGAACGGGTCGATCGGGTGCTTGAGCCAGTGCCGCTTGCCGCCCTCGATCCGTTGCTCATACCAGTCCAGGCCGTAGCCGTGCGCCTGGCCGACGATCAGATCGTTCCGCCCGTCGCCGTTGACATCGACCACGAGCACCGGGCAACTGGCCGAGCCCAGATCGAACTCCGGGTGGAAGGTCCACTCGCCCTTGAGCGGAGTGGCGGGCGCTTCGAGCCACCCCTTAGAGAGCACGATGTCGCCGCGGCCGTCGCCATTGATGTCGCCGAAGCCAAAACCATGCCCACTCTTGGCGTTGTAGACGCAATACTCGTGGAAGCGGCCCGGCTCGAGGAGCTTGTAGAACCGCTGCGGGCCGCCCGGGGTGTTCGGGACGATCTCGGGCTGGCCGTCGCCGTCAACATCCCAGGCGCGCGTGGTCTCGACGTTGCCCACCTCGGCGATAA
>Ga0101944_10008039_pt1 | contig 10229 bp, 13 predicted proteins | sample DewCreD2012metaG_FD_75245 | JGI IMG/M metagenome (GOLD analysis project Ga0101944, IMG submission 75245) | Hot spring sediment bacterial and archeal communities from British Columbia, Canada, to study Microbial Dark Matter (Phase II) - Dewar... ...
TCGCTTCAAAAAAAGAAATTCTTGCTTCTCGTAAATCTATTATTGAAGATCAAAAAACAGAGCGAGCAACTCTTTTGGCAATTACCAAGAACAAAGAGGCCACCTTTCAAAATCAGCTTGCTGATTTACAAAAACAGCAAGAAAAAATTGAGTCTGAAATTGCCGAGTTCGAACAAAAACTAAAAGCGAAATTTGATACCAATCAATTAGCAGGACTTGGTAGGGGATTATTTGCTTGGCCTATTACGCTGGTCAGTAGTGGTGGAACTGGCCGCCTTACTCAGCGCTACGGAGAAGTTTCAAATTTGTATCGAGGAAGACCTCACAACGGGATGGATATTGGCGCGCCAATCGGAACACCGGTATACGCCGCAGCTGATGGTGTTGTTATGGCCGCAGACAACAATGATCGTTCGAGCTGGCAAAAATATCAGTATGGAAAATATGTTCTTATTCGTCATCCCGACAATTTGGCCAGTTTATATGGACATCTTTCGCGTTATATCGTTTATCCCGGTCAAAATATAACGCGTGGTCAGTTAATCGGATATTCCGGAAATACCGGCTATTCTACTGGACCACATTTACACTTTGGTGTCTACTGGGCACCAAGCATAGAGCTTAAAAGTATCCCGCCAGCAGCCGGGAAAGTTCCCGTTGGCGTCGTACTGAACCCGGAAGATTATCTATAAATTACTCTTAAACCTAATTATTAGAGATGCTCAAATCCGTACGTTTTCTAAAACTCCTTAGCATAACGTTAATGATATTTGTTGTAGGGGCAATTTATTTGCAGCCCAATGACGCCATAGCCGCTGCAAGCTCAAGTTCAAGCTCAATTAGTAGCTTATTAGATTACGCTAACCACATTAATAGTCTTTGGCTAACCGTGTCATCTAAGTGGTTAGAAATTAATAAATACATTGAAAATACGATCGGCTTTAGTCCAGCAACTATAATATCTTTTTTTACAAAAGTTATTATTTGGATACTTGAATTAGCTGTTTCTATTATTCAATTCATAATTCGCGGTTTAAAATATTTAATTCCGGAATAACTTGAATTTATGTGCCGTTAAGTAGGTATAGGAGGTATATATGTCGTAAAATATTTCTTGTGCGACAGTATGGATAAGTGAGAAGCGGGGCGGCAAGGGCCCCGCAATCTATGTGTGTAACCCACTATTTCTCCCACCTCCCTGCTTTCGCCCACCCAGACTTAGTTCATTTCGTACAGACTCATCATAAAACGGACAAACTCCTCATCTTCTTTGCTCAGCAAACCCAATGCAAGCTTGATATCTGGAATCCAGAGCAAAAATTCCTTAACCGTTCCGTGACGAATGAGCGGTTGGATACCTGTGGTCTCAATTTCCAATCTTGTATGTTCGGCCTTAAAGGTTGTGGCTAGTTGAACATACAATCGCGTGTGCCACTCCCCTGCTGGTTCATCTCGATATTGAAATTGCCACAGATAGAAGTTTCCGCGTCGCTGGCAGGGTAATTAATTTAATCCGCTCCGGATTGCATGCAGCAATGGATTGCAGTTGTTCTTGAATACACTCGATCAATTTGTCTAATTGCTGCTGTATATCTGCCCGATGAGCCATATGGGATCGGTAGATATAAAACACTAAGACTGCGCCAGCGATAAGCGAAATAAAATATGCGCCCGACTGAAAGGTTGGGTTGTTAAACATATCGTGATTCTCCTACTGATATAATTATATCAGAAAGAGTAATACTAGTCAATGTAAAAGTTTCTTTTAACGGGAACGAAAACGTAGCGCGAATACAATAATTGCAATCATAAATATGCTAAGCAGTAAGTTCAAAATACCAATGCGTTGATTTGCCGATAAGGTGCCAAGCTGGGCAAGATTTGTGTTGTTTTCCGGCGCTGCGGCTGAACCCATCGGATTACCCATTTGAGCGCGGGCAGTTTTATTTAGATTGGCGGAATATATAGCAAATTCCTGAGCCCATCCATTCGTATAACCGGAATAGTAGTAGTCATATGCCGGAGTTGGCTGGACTGACCATTGGTAACTCGGACCTGAGGGAGTAACATAGAGTTGCTCTCTAGTGTTAGACGGAATAGTGTAGGTCGGTATGCCGGCCCCAGTTTCTTCTGTTTCCAGGAGTTCGTTTACCCAAGTGCGGAAGAACGATATTGGCCCGTAGGTTGTGCCCGCGGAATTGCGTGCTGCTGCTCTCTGGTAATACAGAGTTCCCGGGAGAAGGCCGGATACCTGAGTACTAAATGGAATTGTAGAATATCCGCTTCCTAGCGAAATTTCAGAGGTTTTTTGCCCTAGATTTTGAGTGGTGCCATATTCAAACCAACCCCACGTCGGACTACCATTAGGGTTGGCTGATCCAGATAGAAATGCTCCACTACTATTGATTGATTTAGGATCCAAGGTGGTGACGGTAGGGGTATTGCCTCCTGAAATAATCTGGTCTGTGTAAAATGAGGAGTATCCGGAGGTGTGAAATGTAAGCACTTGACCATAACCCGTGCCCCGAACGTTACGAATAACCGCTCTATAAAAGTATGTAGTATTGGGTTGCAGGTTAGTAACTTCAATTTCAACAAAGGGCAAAGCACTTGTCCCGGCATAATAAGAGGTAGTTTGTACGATTACGGAAGGAGTCCGCTGGTTAAGATTATTAGCATCGAGGCCATATTCAAACCAGGCTTCACTTTGGATATCCTGCGTACTTGCATAGGCACGGAATGTAGCGTTGGTAGAGCCAAAACGTTCAACCGCATTGGTGGAAATGGAGGGCGCGCCAGAACCCGAATAGCTGCTGGGAGTTTGGAAGCTTCGCTGTTGGCCATATACGGTGCCATATGAATTACTGGCTACGGCGCGAAAATAATAGGTAGTCCCGCTATTTAAATTGCTTACAGAAATAGAATACGTGCCCTGGGAATTTCCAGCGGGGATGGCAATCTGACCGGTTAGCATTCCATAGTTAGGAGTAGTTCCATATTCAAACCATAAATTGGTTGAGGAAAGAGCCGGGTTGACGGTGGCATTTAATACCGCTGAATTCGCAGATACAGAGCCCGTACCCGCTGTTTCTACTGCTGGAATGGTTTGGGCCTTTACAAAAACACTAAAATTTGCCCCCAAAAGCCCAATAATAACAATAATTCCAGCCACCACTTTGTTTTTCATAGCGCTTTGCTTATACCATAGAATTGTCATTAAATCAAGATGTAGAAGTAGTTTTTTATATGTTACAATTGACCCCGCTATGAAATCTAAAAAGGAGGTAATTACAAACTATTTGGAGACCGCTGAAGAAGCATTGCTTAAAATTCAGCTACGAATTGAGTATGTAAATACTCGCTATGCCCAAGAAAATAAACAATCATTTCTACAAGACCTGGCTCAGCTTACCGCAGACCTCAAAGAAACCGAGGCTTGGATTGAGTTTTTAAAAAGCCAATTGCAAAAAGAATCATAACCCCCCTCAGCACAGTCCCCACTCCCCTCTTGGCGCGTGGATAGAATTATTGCGCGACCGGGCCGTCCGGATAGATAATGACCTGCGGTGCTTCTGCCTGACGACCCCAAAAATACCCGATAGCAAGTCCTGTAGCCAAGATAGCTGCGGCGCATAATCCTACTATTAAAGGAAGGCGATGTTCACGTATTCTGGCGGTAAGGCTTGAAATGAGTATTGACATTATCTATATTCTACACTATCCTAGAAGCGCGGTCAGCGGCCGCTATTTTATTACTCAACATGGCACATACTAAATCTGGAGGCTCAACAAAAAACGGAAGAGATTCACGAGCCAAGCGGCTTGGAGTAAAGTTATTTGATGGCCAGCCGGTTGCCGCCGGTCAAATCATCGTCCGCCAACGTGGAACGCGCTTTTTGCCCGGAGCCAATGTGCGTCGCGGTGCAGACGACACCTTATACGCGGCAGTTGCGGGAATAATTAAATTCTCTAACACCACCAAGCGCCTTTTTGACGGCAATAGACGTAGCGCTAAGCGAGTGGCCGTAATAATAAAGTAATCTCTCCCCTTTCTCCTCGAGGCAAGGCGATCACTACTTGGTGTTCGCCTATTTCTTTAATGGGCTTATCTAATTTTACCTTGGCATTCTTGTCCACCCAAGGATTTTCTGCGAAAAGTTTTTTCTCAATATCAGCCGCGCTAACCGATCCAAATAATGCGCCCTTCGGTCCTGCTTTAATCGCAAATTCAAGACGAACCTGCGAAAGTTGCTTGGCCATTTGTTTGAGGGATTCTTTATAGGCTTTTTCCTGACGCAATAAAGCTTCCTCATGCGCCTTGGCTTGATCTAAACCTGCCTTATCAAGAGCTTTGGCCAAACCAAGACGAAGAAGATAGTTCCTCGCGTAGCCTTCCGCAACCTCCTTAATCTGACCTTTGCGACCGCCAATTTCTTTTACGTCGGACAAAAGTAAGACTTTCATGTTTATAATCTAGCGCGAGGAACGCACAATTTCCAGCGCCTTATCCAACTGGGGGTCACGATTGTTTTTAATATCATCCTCGCTACGCTCCACAATCACGTCCGGCTCTAGCCCTTCTTGGTCAATTACTTTGCCGGAAGGCAAAACCCAGTGCGCGATTGTCATCTTAATTGAGGCGCCTCCGCGTAGATTTTTCACTTCTTGCACAGTGCCCTTGCCAAATGATTTTTCACCAACCAGTTTAATTCCCAGATTATCGCGAAGAGTGCCGGCCAATATTTCTGCGGCTGAGGCGGAACCCTTATCAATTAATACTACCAATGGCACATTTTTCATAGTGGCCGGACCATCTGCCTTTAAACGTTCTAATATCTTACCCCCCTTACCCTCTTCTGAAACTACAAGTGAGCCCTTAGGAACAAACCAGCCCGCAAGATCAACCGCAACATCAAGATAGCCGCCCGGGTTGCCCCGTAGGTCAAGAACAATTCCCTTTGCTCCTTCGCGTTGAGCGCGAAGGATAGATTTATAGAATTCACGAGAAGCATTGGCGTTAAAATTATAGAGCTGCAGATGCACAATTCCTCCATCTTTCATCGCATAATCAATTGTCGGCACCGATATTTCTTGGCGCGTAATCTCAAAATCCTTGGGCTCTTCCCAGTTCTTGCGCATAATGGTAAGTTTGACCTTTGTGCCAATTGGCCCGCGAATACGGGAAACGGCTCTATCAATTGACCAATTTGCGGTAGAACTCCCGTTTACCGCCAGAATGTAATCCCCTGCCAAGATTCCCGCTGTCTCCGCAGGGGTGCCCTTTATAGGTGTTATGACTGCCAAGTTGCCATCAATCTTACCTAATTGTATCCCAACACCACCGAATGAACCCTGCACATCTTCTTGGAATTTCTGTCCTTCTTCCGGGGTGAAAAAATCCGTATAGGGATCGCCCAAAGAATATACTAGGCCCCTGATGGCCCCATTCACTTTATCCTGCGCCGTAATAGTGTCATTGCGCAAATAATCATCGTTAATTAATTGCCAAGCTTGCCAAAAGGTTCCAAAGTCAACGGTTACCCCAGTTGGATTTTCTAAGTCCCTTACCCCTTGCACTTGAATTACCTGAGGATTTTTCGTGCCCATCGAATAACCGGCGTTAAAGATAACCACCGCCTGCAGCACGCCCAAAATAACAATTAAAAATATGGCCTTGCCGCGACTCATAGAGAGGGCTGAGCGAGCACAATTTTTTATGTTGTCTAAAATTCTCCGGAAATAACCACGCATTGCTATATTCTACCCAATATTTCCGAAAATGTGGAAAATATTTACAGATTGACCTATAATCCGCCTGATGCAGTTGTCAGGATATCTAGAGCTTTTAAAAAAGCGTTCCGACAATAAGCGGGTTAGCCGAGCTCACCAGCTTGCCGGTCTAGAAGTGGCGGAGTTGTTGGGCGATAAGACTCATGCATCCTTATATATGAAACTTGCCAAGCTACACGGCTCGGCACGCATTCTTGCGATCGCGAAGGATGTCGCCAATCGTGCATCCGTTCGACATAGGGCGGCATATTTTATGAGAATTGTGCAGTCGGAACTTGGATTTAAGAATCCTGCCACATCGACTCAATCACCCAAAAAGAAAAAGCGCAATAATGCATAAAGGAATTTGGACAATTGATGTCCCCGAAGAAAACAAGGCGCTGCGTAGCAAAGCGACCCCATTCGATTTTTCTTCAATGACCCAGAAAGAAATCGACTCATTGATTCGCAAGATGAAATCAATGATGAAACTTGCAAATGGAATCGGGTTGTCGGCAAATCAAATTGGCTTGCCCTTCTCCCTGTTCGTTGCTCAGGTTCCAAAACCAAATGGAGGCGTCGACTTTTACGCGATTTTTAATCCTAAAATTATTGAAACAGCCGGACGTAAAGTCAGTCGCGAAGAGGGTTGTTTGTCTATCCCCGATACATGGGGAAAAGTTGATCGGTATGAAAGAGTAACCCTTCAAGGACAAGATAGACGGGGTAAACCGATTACGATTAAGGCCACCGGATTATTGGCGCATATTTTCCAACATGAAACCGACCATCTGAACGGTCATGTCTTTACCGAAAAAGCCACGGAGATATGGGGCTCGCCATCCACCAACAAATAAATCCAATGTCCAATCTTCGATATGCTTTTTTTGGATCTCCACGTTTCGCAAAAATTGTGCTTACACAACTAATTGAGGCTCACCTCATTCCAACCGTACTCATCTGCAATCCCGATCGCCCTAGCGGTAGAAAAAAAATTCTGACAGCTCCTGAGACTAAAATTTTTTTACAAACTAATTTGCCATCCGTACCCATACTGCAGCCGGAAGATCCAACTGCTCCGGATTTCGCAGCGAAACTTCAAAGTTTTCGTTTGGATATTTCAATTATCGCGGCTTATTCCAAAATTTTAACGCAAAGCGTTCTAGCGGCGGCCACACATGGCACAGTAGGTGTTCATCCTTCATTACTACCACAACTGCGAGGCGCAAGTCCCATCCAGTCGGCAATACTGCGGGGTTTTTCGCACACCGGAGTCACTCTCTACCTCGTAGATGAAAAAATGGACCACGGTCCGATTATTGGCCAAACGGAGCCAATTGAGATTGCCGACCAAAACTACATTCAGTTAGCGGATAAACTGGCATTTCTTGGCGGGAAACTAGCCGCAGAACTAATTCCTAAATTCATTGCAGGTTCGCTACTTCCCCAATCCCAAGAACACTCATTGGCTACCTTTACTAAACGGTTTACTACCGAAGATGGATATATTCCCTGGGATGACCTAGTGACTGCTCACACTACCGGCCAAGGAAGCATTGAGATATTGCGAAAAATTCGTGCTTTATGCTCCGAGCCCGGCTGCTATACTATCTCCCCCGATGCTCGGCGAATTAAACTCTTGAATGGTCAGATAGCCGCTTCCAAGCTGACTATCACCGAATGGCTGGCTGACGGCATGCATCGACCTTCTTCCTTGCCGCTTTTATAGGCCACGGAAATAGCCAAAAAACTCTTGCGCTATTAGTTAATCTGAGAGCTCAATTTTTTCCTAATAATAATTCCAATAATTATAAATACCGCCACTAAAATAAATAGCACCCAAAGCTTAACCTTTGTAAACAAGAAGACATACCACGCGTCATTGATATGCACCGATGTTTGATTGGAAACAGAGCTTACTGCCCCCCTAGAATCTTTTGCGGTGGCGGTGAATATCCAGGTTCCGGGAGTCAGACCCTGATGATATTCTGCCCTAAAACGCCCGTTAGCATCCACGGTTGTAAAAAATGAGACCCGTCTATCGCCTTGACGCCCTTGAATTTCAATCTCCAAGCCGCTCTGTCCCTCCCCCTCCACCGCAACGATTGGCCCATCCTTTTCTGAAATTACCTCTCCGCCGGTAATTGTTGGCGCAGGTATTGGATCAATAGTTACCGAAAAATTTGATTCCGTTGAGTTTCCGGCATTATCAATTGCGCGAACTTTAATTTCATGCGCACCTGGAGCAAGCGGAGGTAAACGATAGCCATTATCTTGAGCAGATAAGTTGATGCTCTGCCAATCTCCCGCATCAATACGTACTTCGTAGCCGGCAATACCGGAAAGTTCATCGGTGGCCTTAAATCGTATGATAGGAGTAGGATCGGTAGCATCGGTGCGTTGCAGTTGAATTGCGAAAGCAAGAGGTGGTGTGCGGTCAACACGAAATTGATATTTAGAAGCGGAGCTCCATTTTCCATTCTTTCTCACTTTCAAGATAAAATATCTGACCCCATCAGAGTATTCCGCTAAATCAATTTCTGCGGTAGTCGCACCAGATTTAAAATCGGCCTCAGCGGGTTGCGATGACTCTGATTTACTGACAGACCAGGTTGCACCTTCTGCTCCAGTCGGCAGCTCCCAGGTAAATTTTGCTACTCCAAGGTTATACCACTTATCGGATACGGGATGCGTGGGAGAGGAAATTATAGGCCCCGAGAATTGCTGTTGAACGATAGCTGCGGGCTTGATTACAACCGAAGCCTTACCGAGCGAGCCTGTAATTTCAGTTCCATTGCCATCATTGGCTAAAACTTGACCCGAGACTATGCGCAACTGGCCAGTCCCAGTGGCAATTGATCGAAAGGTCACGGAAAGAAGTTTTCCAGATACGCCTTGATATCCCGGGTTAAGCACAACACCCCCAAAAGAAAGTGTCCCCTCCGTATTAGAGAATGATGGCTCCTGCACCCATAAATTTATTAACGAGCCTGTCTTTGAAATTGATTCTAATTGCAATAAATCTTTCGGAAAACTAATAGATAAACTGGCAGCGTTCATTGCCTGCTCTTGGGAGGCAACCTGAAATGTCGTGGTAAACCTATCCCCTATTTTTGAAGAGATGGTTTCTGGTGTTATAAACAGTGTGGCAGCGGCATGGGCATTATGAGCTGCCAAAAATATAGTTATCGCCGCCGCAACCAGTAATACGCGCCACCCGCGAGGATACATACCACCAATAATATCACACCCCAAAGCGGCAGGTGTAATCCTCTGAATTGATTGGCATCCTTATTTTGTTGTTGTTTTTCCAAATCAACAACCACACCTGTTCCAGAGGCAACCACAACAACGATAAAGTTGCCGGAATTGTCTACCGCGCGAATATAAAGCGGTGTTTTTAAGCTCTGGTCAGGAATTCTGTAGGGAGATTGAATATTTACCCATCTTCCATTTTCCAATGTTTCATAATGAGAAATACCAGATTCCTTATCTTGGGCAGAAAATATAAGGGTTTTATCACCATCAAATAAAGCCGGATCGGAAACAATTTGAGGCTGAAATTCTTCCGGGGGCTTGCGATCATTTGACAAAAGCTGCAACGTAGAGGTTGTGGCGACAGAATTTATTGTTGCATTAGCAGTTGTTGTTGAAGCCAGACTGCCCCGACCATCATTCAAATATACTTTTACGTCTGAAAGTAGGATTTGTCCCCCACCGTCTCCCGAGTTTAGGCAAGCAAATTCCAGCAGCTCCCCATCACCACTGAATCCCCCCGGAGTTATGCCCGAAAAAACTATCCGGCCATTAGATATAGTGGGAGTATCTAACCATAGGGTTATGACCGAATTCCCATAACGCAAGTCCTCTGCGATGATAAATTGCGGAATAATAATAGTGCCTTCTATGGCATTAATTTGTTCCTGAGGGTCAGTTGAAATACGCACTTGAGCTTTGCATTGTGTACCGGCTTGTAGAGTAGACGGTGCCATGTACAATCGTGCCGCGTTTGCCGTTGATGCATAAACCATAGACATCACAGCACAAGCGATACTAATAGCAATAAGACTAATATACTGATTCATATATTTATCCAGTCCAGTAGTAGGACAAAATAGAAAAGTCGGCCAAGGTAAGATTTTTATCACCATTTAAGTCATAGGCGCTTGGTAAGTCTACCCTATGATACCAATAGGCCAATATGGAAAAGTCAATAAGATTTACCCTGCAATCCTTATTCAAATCCCCTTTTGCGGGGCAAGAATTAGCTAGACTGCGGAGGACGCTCTGTTTGCCAACAGTAATCTCCAAAATACTTGAATTGGGAGTTATGGTTCCACTAATTTGCGATTGAGATCTCACTGAATACGTAGTTGTCGCTAGGTTGGCGGTAGTATAGGTAGCGAACCAATAACCCAGAGTATCAGCCTTAGATTTTATATCAATAGAGAATTTATCTG